>Ga0114931_10002340_pt1 | contig 24156 bp, 18 predicted proteins | sample 2SBtaG_FD_89579 | JGI IMG/M metagenome (GOLD analysis project Ga0114931, IMG submission 89579) | Deep subsurface microbial communities from Kolumbo volcano to uncover new lineages of life (NeLLi) - 2SBTROV14_V59a metaG | ecosystem: Environmental > Aquatic > Marine > Volcanic | place: Kolumbo... | reverse complement strand
GTCCCCCGGAGGCGGACCGTTGCGCAGCACACCGGCACGGAACCTCGCCCCCGCCAGCAAGCCGCCACGCAGGTTGCGGTAGACCGACAACGCAGGGAGGGCGCCGGGGCGAAACCAATCCCGCTGTGGATTCGAGATCGGAATTGCCGCCGGCGCCTCTCCCGAAATGAACCAGGAAGGCTCGGCCGCCGCAGGCTGCGCGGAGGCCACCAGGATGAGCAGCACAACCGGCCAGATGGCCGGAGCGATGGTGAAGGGTCGCGTCCTCGGTTTCGTGTAGCTATTCATGTGTTTCCCCAGTTTTGTTGCAGTGTGCCGTCCGCGTCAGCGGGCCAGCACGTTGTCCCAGACGTAGTCCAGATCGGCGACGAGCTCCATCGCGGTCTGGTAGCGATCGTCCGGGTCCTTCTCCAGACAGCGCATCACGATGTGCTCGACCTCGGGATCGATCGCGTACGGGCTTTCGATTTTCGGCGGGGGCTCCGACAGGTGATCGAGCAAGATGTCCCGGGCGTTGTAGCCGTCGAACGGCGGCTCGCCGTCGAGCAACTCGAAGAACATAGCGCCCAGCGAGTACAAGTCGGCGCGCGCATCGATGGTCTCGCCGCGGATCTGCTCCGGTGACATGTAGCGCGGCGTGCCAATGAGGATGCCGGGCGTACCGTCGGGAATATCCATCATGTCTACGTCGTTGACGAGGGCGTTGCCAAAGTCGATGATCGTCGGCCGCCGGTCCCCCTCCTGCTCGTGCATGAACACGTTGCCCGGCGACAAATCCCGATGAACAACACCGGCGTCGTGGACATGGATCAGCGCTGTGGCGATCGCGCGCACGGTCTGTACCGCGTAGGCCACCGGCAAAGGGCGGTTGCGCATCACATCGCGCAGGGTGTTGCCGCGCAGAAGACGCATGATCATGTACGGTGCCCCCGAGGGCAGCATGCCGGTCTCGACGAGCTGCACCACGTTGGGGTGATGGATCTTGGACATGGCCCGACACTCGCGCATGAACCGGCGCAGGCTCGTGCAGTCCATGCGACGCACGTGCTCCTTGAGCACCTTCATCGCGAAGGCCTCGCCGCGTTTGTTGTGGATGACGCGATAGACGGTCCCGGCAGCGCCCATGCCAATGCGCTCGGCGATGCGGTACTCGCCGCGCTCGACGTGTGGCTGCGACTGGAACTGATGTGCGGTGGACGTGTACATGCTGTGACTCCTCATAGGGACGTTGCGGCCTTCGCCGGCGCGTGAATGAACGAAAACCGCGGCCGTGAACCCAGACCGCGCAGCCGCGGATAGGCTTCGGTGCGCACCCGCATGCCGCCATTGCTGATGTCTTCGGTCACGCCAAAGTGCGACTTGCCCTCGCACAGCAGGCGCAGTGGTACGTGATGCACGTAGCGGGATTCGCCGCGTCTGTTCGGTGTCGTCATGCGGGTCTCCTCCACGCCCCTGGTCATTGCGAACATCGCGCCAACGCGTTGAGCCGGTGCGCGCGGCGTAACGTCGCGAATGGACGCCACGGCACGCGACGCACGCCCGGGTCGCGTTGACCTAACGAGTGAAACCGACCCACTGGACGCCGCAGCGCCGAGCCGCGAAATTGCACACTTGGCTCCGCAAGCATTTCGGCCCGGTTTTCGCAACTGCCCGGAGCATGATGACCGCGAACCAATTCCGAGCCGCCACTCATACCTCTGTTGGCCGGGCGCTAGTCGCCGACGACGACCCGTTCTGCCGCGCTGCGTTCCGCCGGGTGCTGGAAGACCAGACCATGCAGGTCGATCTATGTGACAGCGGCGATGCCGCCGAGTGCTACCTGCGCAACAACAGCTACGACGTCGTCATCGCCGACATCAACATGCCGGGAAAAAGCGGCGTCGACCTGTTGCGCGAGGTCCGAGCCAACGATCTCGACGTTCCGGTGATCCTGGTCACCGGCGAACCGAACGTGGAATCGGCCATGCGCGCCGTCGAATACGGGGCATTTCGCTACCTGCCCAAGCCCGTGCCCAGCAAGCAGCTGCGCGGGGTAGTCGACTACGCCGTGCGCATCAACAAGCTGGCTCAGCTCAAGCGCGTCGCCATGGCCAGTCTGGGCCGCAACGCGAACGCGGCCGCCGACCTCGCCGGGCTCGAGCAGCGGCTGGAACGGGCGCTCGCAGGGCTGTGGATGGCGTTTCAGCCGATCGTGTCGTGGACCGGCGACCGCGCCGTGGCCTACGAAGCGCTGGTGCGCTGCGAGCCCGACTGCTTCCCGCACCCCGGCGCCCTGCTCGAAGCAGCCGAGCGCCTCGACCGCGTGCACGAGCTCAGCCGGGTGATCCGCCGCCGGGTCGCCGAAGCCCTGCCGCGGCTGGGCGGCGCGATCCAGGTGTTCGTCAACCTGCACCCGGCGGATCTCAGCGATCCGGAGCTGGGCTCGGGCAACGACCCGCTGACCGCGTATGCCGGCCGTGTCGTGCTGGAAATCACCGAGCGCACCGCGCTCGACGGCATCGCCAAGCTGCCCGAGAAGCTCACACTGCTGCGCGGCTGCGGCTACACCCTGGCGGTCGACGACCTGGGCGCCGGCTACGCGGGCCTGCAGAGCTTTATCCAGCTGCATCCGGAGGTGGTCAAGATCGACATGAGCCTGGTCCGCGACATCGACAAAGATCCTGAACGTCGTAGTATCGTCGGCACCATCATCGAGATGTTCGCCGCCATGAACGTTCGCTGTGTGGTCGAAGGTGTAGAGACCAAGGACGAAGCCCAGACCCTCGCGCGTCTCGGCGCCGACCTGATGCAGGGGTACGCCTTCGGCAAGCCGGTGCGCGAGTTCGTCGAGGTCGGCCTCGAGGTGCTGGCCGCGCTCAGGGACTAGCCGCGAGCTCGACCAACAGAGCGCGCACATCGTCGACTCGCACCGGTTTGGACAACACTCTGCGCGGCGCTTTGTCACGAAAATTGCGTACGAACTGATGCGTATCCGCACCGGTCCAGAACACCGTGCGAGACGCCGCCCGCGGATCTGCGCGCTCGAGGATGTCCAAAAGCTCCGGCCCGTTCATGTCGGGCATCAACACGTCACAGATAATCAGATCGAACGGCTGCTGTGCGAGCACTTCGAGGGCCTGGGGCCCGGTAGGCGCGGTGACTACCCGGAACTCCCGGCCGAGCAGGGTGGCCATGGCACGCAAGATGCGCCGATCGTCGTCGACGAGCAGGATACGGGGCGACGCGGTGGCAAGGGTATGGCCCTGGGAGTCGAGCACGTCGCGTACTTTGGCCTCGAGCTGGGAGGAATCGAACGGCTTGGCCAGGTAGCTGCCGTCGAGAATCTGACGTTCGCGCTCCGGGATGGCGCCGGCAGAGTAGCCGGACATGAACAGGACCTTGATATCCGGATAGGCGTCGTTGAGACTCTCGGCCAGCTGTTGGCCGCTCATGCGCGGCATGACCACGTCGGTGAGCAGCATGTCGAGCTTCGGCCGCAGCTCGCGCACCAGGCGCAACGCGGCAGCGCCGCTGTCGGCCGCGTACACCGTATAGCCCCGCGCCGTGAGCACGCGCTTGATGATCCGGCGGATCGCGGCGTTGTCCTCGACGACCAGGACGGACTCGTTCCCACGCGTCGACCCCGGCATCCGCGTGGTCGCCGAGTAGTCGCGGTCGCTCACACAGCGGGGCAAGAAGATCTTCATGGTCGTGCCCTGACCGAGCTCGCTGTACGCCCAGATGAACCCGTCCGCTTGCTTGATGATGCCGTAGCAGGTCGCCAGGCCCAGGCCGGTGCCCTCGTGCTTGGGCTTGGTGGTGAAGAACGGCTCGAACACGTGCCGCTTCACCGACTCGGTCATACCCACCCCGGTGTCGGACACGGCGACAACGACATACTCACCCGGCTCCATTTCGATGCCCTCACTCCTGGTGGAGCCCGGCGCGACATGGATATTCTGGGTCTCGATAGTCAGCGTGCCACCGTCGGGCATCGCATCTTTGGCGTTGACGCATAGGTTTATCAGCACCTGCTCGAACGCAACGGGATCGATCTCGGCATTCCACGGATCTTCCACCAGCTGCGAGCACAGCTCGATGGGCTCGCCGACGACGCGACGCAGCATCTTGTCCGTCTCGCGAATTACCTCGTTCAACGACAGCACCTTGGGCTCCACCGCCTGGCGGCGCGAGAACGCCAAAAGGCGGGTGGACAACGCCTTGGCCTTGTCGGCGGCGTCGAGCACCCCTTTCATGTCCTCGTAGGCGACGCTGTCTCTGTCCAGGGCATCCTTGACGAAATTGCCGAAGATCAACATCGCCGTGAGCAGGTTGTTGAAGTCGTGCGCGATGCCACCGGCGAGGCGGCCGACCGCCTCCATCTTCTGCGCCTGGCGAAACTGCTCCTCGAGCTGTTGCTGCGCGGTCACGTCGATGGCGCAGCCGATCACACCGACCGGCTGGGTGGTGTCGCCCTCGCGGCAAATGATCACGTCGTAGAGACGGCCGGCATAGCGGTACTGAAACCGCGCTTCGCCCTCAGCCAGGGCTTCGGTGTGACCCATGAGCACGATCGCGTCGTCGCCGCCCATGGTGAACACCTCGCGAACGTTGCGCGCGGACGGCTCCACCTCCGCAAACAGCGGTCCGGTAAAAAAGCCGACGTCGAGGGCGGTATCAGCGGTCCACAGCGACACGGGCAAACTGTGCAGAATCAGCTCGAGCTGGCGTCTGGTCTGGTCGCGGTCGGCTTCGGCGGCGGCCTTGGACCTGGCCAGCTCCTCGGCGCGGCGACGCTCGAATAGATCGACGAGGGTGACCAGCTGCACGTCTCGCCCATTCCAGCGCACCTAGACGCAACGCAGCTCTACCTCGAATTCTGTGCCGTCGCCGCGACGAAGCGCCAGCTCGACGGGACTACGCGTCGACGGTACGTCGATGGACATACCCAATAGCTCGTCTCCGGAACAGCGGAACAGCTCGGCCGCGGACGGGTTGCCGAAAACGATCGCGCCGTCGCCCATCACCACCATCGGCGCGGCACTCTGCACGACCAACTGGCGCAGCACGTCCGTAATTTGAGCACGCTCGCGAATCGCAGCGAGAGTCTGCTCCAGGCTGTCGGGCGTCGCGACCAGGAGGGGCGCGCTCGGCCAGATGGCGGCCAGCTCGGAAATGTCGCAGCTCAGATGCGAATCGAGCAGCAGGATCGCCGCCACGCTGGCCGCGCCGCTCAGCTTGCACGCGTCGGCAACACTGTTCGCGGCGCGCACTTCGATGGGGGCGCCGCCGAGCCGCGCCTCGACATCACGACACGCCTCGGCTGTGCCCAGCACTACGAGCTGGCGCTGAGTGGTTGTCACGACTGCCCCCCCCCTTTCCAACCGTGTTCACACGAACTCTTCAACCCTATACCCTCGCCCCGATTCTCCTTCCTCTCCCAGTTGACACGTGTTTTCTTTCTTACACAAATGGCCGCCAAAATTTTGGCCCCCCCCCAACGCACTGTTAGCTCACGCTATTCTTCATTGTAGTCGACTGCGCGGATGTCGTAACGACCCAGCAACCTTCTCAAATTGGAACGATCGACCCCGGCATTGCGCGCCGCTTCGGACAAATTCCCTCGGGCCTCGCGCAAGACTCTATCGAGATAGGCGCGCTCGAAGCGCTCCTGTAACAGCTTGCGTGCATCCGACAGCGACAGATCGTCGGCCCAGGAAATATCCGAGTCCGGGTGCGGCTCCGCGATGTCCGCCGGCGGTCGACTGGCGGCGGCGGCGATTCGTTTGGGCAACACGCCGAGCTCGACGCGCTCGCCCGGAGTAAGCGCCAGTGCGCGCTGGACGGCGTTTTCGAGCTCGCGCACGTTGCCGGGCCAGTGATAGTTGTTGAACGCGTCGACCACCGGCGCGGCCAGGGCCGGACGGTCCCGACCCATGCGCTCGCAGTGCTTGTGTAGAAAGTGGGCCGCGAGCAACGGAATGTCCTCCCGGCGCTGGCGCAACGGCGGCAGCTCGATGCTCATGACGTTGAGCCGGTAGAACAGATCGGGGCGGAACTCACCGTCACCGACGGCGGCCTCGAGGTCGACGAGCGTGGCTGCGACGACCCGCACATCCACCTTGACCGGCTCGTCGCCGCCCACCCGCTGCACCTCGCCTTCTTGCAGCACACGCAGCAAGCGCACCTGCACCGCCGGCGAAATGTCGCCAATTTCGTCCAGCAGCAGCGTGCCGCCGTGGTCGCGCTCGAACGCACCGGCCCGCGCTTTGCCCGCCCCGGTAAACGCGCCCTTGGTGTGGCCGAACAGCTCCGAGTCGATGAGCGTCTCGGGCAACGCCGCGCAGTTGAGCGCCACGAACGGGCCTTTGCTGCGCGGGCTGCGGTCGTGAATGGCCCGGGCCACCAGCTCCTTGCCGGTGCCGCTTTCACCCAGAATCAGCAGGTTGATGTCCAGCTGGGCGGCTCGATCGAGCATGACGTACAGCTCGCGCATGGGCTCGCTGGCGCCCACCAGCCGCTCGTAGCGTTCCGCCAGCGCCACACGTTCGGCCAGCTTGCGCGCGTGGACTTCGAGGCGACCGACGGCCGCCGCGCCCTTCATCACCGTGGCCACCGTGTCTGCATCGCCGAGGTGTTGTTTGGTCAGGTAATTGAACGCGCCGGCCTTGAGCGCCTGCACCGCCATGTCCGCACTCGCGTCGGAGGTGAGCATGACGACCGGCAGGGATGGCAGCTGCGCCTTGATCCGGCGCAACGCCTGCAGGCCATCGACGTTGGGCATGTTCACATCGAGGATCGCCAGATCCAGCTCCGGATCGGCCTCGACGACCGCCAGGGCTTCCTCCGCATCGGTAAATGTCTGCAACTCGAAGCCGTGCTGGCTCAACACACGATCGAGCGCGCGCAGCAGCATCTCTTCGTCGTCCACCGCGACCGCGCGGTAGGTCACTTCGCCAACAGTGCCTGTGTTCACCACCTGCAGAGAATACCTCCGCGGTGCCATCGGTTCCAACAGCTCGAGCCGTTCATGCGGCCCTCACCGTCCCGGTCTTGTCGTGGCTTGCGGCGAGCGCGCCCTCGGGGCGCACGAACAACACCAGTTTCAGCAGCTCCGCCTTGCTCAACGGCGCGAGCATGACCGCGACGCCGCGCCGGTGGCCGTCCACGGGCATGGCGACGCGTCCGGCCAGCAAATGCAGTTGTCGCGTGACGGGGTGGATGAGCGCCAGATGAACCGCCTGGCCCGACTGAAACGCAAGGTTGGTCTCGCAAAACACGCTGCCGCCGCGCTCGATCAGCGCCGGCAGTGCTCCCAGCTCGCTCGCGAGCTGATCGATGACCAATACCGCTGACGACGCCGCGCGCGCGGGTGCGTTGGCATCACGCAGCTCTTGGACGTACGCCTGCCACACGGCCCGCTCCTCTTCGCTCACCCCGTACAGCTGCAGTCCAACCGACGGCTGACCGCAAGAGGGATCCAGGGTGGCGTGTGCGACAAACGCGTGCATGCCCAACCGCTGGCCGCTGTCGGGCAGCGTCAGCTCGATGCGCACCAGCAGGCGCAGCGGCGGCATCGCGTCGCTGCGGATGCGCATGCCGCTGAAGCTCACGTCTTCGGTCATGCCCACGTAGGTGCGGCGGTCCCAGATCAGTCGCACCGGAATACGGGTGGAAAAACGGGGTTCTTTGCGTCTCGATTTCGTTGCCATGGTCTGTCGGGCTCCTTCGCCATCTGAACATTGCGAACGCTGGGCCAACGCCGGCACCTGCCTAACCCACTGAAACTACACAGAAGAACACCCACGTCGGCCGGGTTTGACCAACCCGGCGGGTCGGCGCGACCCGGTACACAGACGATGTAAGATACGCGCCCCGCACCGCGACTACGTCACGTCCCTTGACCAAACCGGTTTTTTGGTCGAGCTCGATCCCGCCGAGCTGGTGCGGGTGCTGCAGCCGCCCCTGGTCGACGCGGCGCAGTGAGCGACCGGGCTTCGTCAGTGGAACAACAGCGGAATGAAGACGTGCGCCGCGCAGTGCGCAGAGACCAGAAACGCCGGACTGATGACGACGAACGCCACGCTCATCACGGCCCCCGGAAACAGCAGGCGCGTGGCACTGCCCGCGACAGAGGCATACACTTGGTTCATGCGCTATGTCGAGGTGGAGGTCGCGGTCGACGCCGACGATTGTTACCGGCGCCTATGCGACATCGAAGCCGTCCCCCGGTGGGTTCCCGCCGTGGCCGAAGTGCGCGTGCGCAAACGCGACGACGCGGGGCGCATCTACGAGGCGCAGTTCATCGGCGGCCGCGGCTCCCTTGGCATCTCGTACGTGCTGACCTATACATACGACGACGCGCGCCGTGTGCTGCGCTGGCGGATCGATGACGCAGCGCTGCGCGAGCTGGAGGGCGAAGCGCACGTGAATGACCGCGGGCCCGGGGGCTGCGTATTGCGCTACGGGCTTCACGCCTCGACCCTGTCGTTTCGCGGCGGTGGCCTGCACCTCGAGGACGAAGTGCCCGAAGAGGTAGCCGAGAGCTTCCGTCGCTGGGTCGAAACCGCCTAGCGTTTGCCGCCGACGGTGGGACTACGGTTTTTTGCGGCCGCGGCCGATGACCATGCGCCTGTAGTAGTGGCGAAGGCGAACGCCTTGACGCATCGCCGCGCGCGCCTTGGCCAGCTCCTCGTCGATCAGGTGCGTGAACCGCGACAACGGCTGGTTGCCGCCGAGGTAGCGGCCGTTGATGAAGAATGCGGGCACGCCGCGCACGCCCAGGGCCGTCATCTCCCGGTGATCGCGATCGATGCGGCGGCGGCACGACCCGCCGTTCATGTCCCGATGAAACTGGCGCAGGTTCAAGCCGAGGGCCTGTGCGTGGGCGTCCAGATCGCTGTCTGAAAGCTTGCCGTAGTTTCCGAAGATCCGGTCGTACATGGCTTTGAACTGGCCCTGGCGATGGGCCGCGCACGCCGCCAGGGACGCCCGCGTCGCCCGTGTCGGGTGGACGACGAGCTGCTTGTAGACGACCTTCAGGTTGTGCCCATAACGCTTGCGCAACGCAGAGATCTTGGCTCGTACGCGATTGCAGTGCGGGCACAAGAATTCGCTCGCCTGAACCATCGTAACGGGCGCATAACGCGGGCCCTCGGACGGCGAACCGAGAATCGATACCGAATACACCGCAGCGGGATCCGGGCCGTAGCGGCGGTACGGCGGGCGCGGTCGATACCGGGACCGCGGTCGCGGCTGCGGCGTGAACGACTTGACCCCGCGCTGCAGCACCATGCGGGCGTAGTAGCTTCTGGCCGGCACGCCGCGGCGCACCATGGCGCGTGCCTTCGCGAGCTCTTCGTCGATCAGTTTTGCAAAGTGACTGTAGGGCCGATTGCCGGCGAGGAATCGACCGTTGATGAAGAACGCCGGCGTACCGCGCACGCCCAGCCGGCCGAGCTCGGCCTTGTGACGCCGCAGCCGGAGTACGCAGCGGCGGCTGTTCATGTCGCGGCGGAACCGGCTCATGTCGAGCCCCAGCGCGCGGGCGTGTCTTTCCATGGCGGCCACGCTGAACAATCCAAAGTGGGCGTAGATGCGCAGATACATCGCGTGAAATCGGCCCTGCAGGTCGGCCGCACACGACGCCAGCGCCGGAGTGCGCCCGCGGGCCGGATACACAACGAGGTGCTTGTACACGATGCGCAGATCGCGACCGTAGTGCTTGCGCAGTGCCTCCAGTGTGCTGGACACCCGCTTGCAATGGGGACAGGCGAAATCGAATGCCTTCACGAGCGTCACGAGCGCGTTGCGAGGCCCGACCGATGGCGCCCGACTGACCGGCATCGCGTAAACCGCGGCCGGGTCGCGGCTGGCCCGGGCCGTGGCCGAGCCGTAAAAAACGGGCAGAGTGAAAGCCGTGAGGGTGATGACCACTCGGGCGAGGGCAGCTGGTTTGACCATGCCGCATCCTAATCCCTAAACCAGGGTTCGGACTAGCGAGCGATTCGGCGTTGTAGTTCGTGGAGGAACTCCAACCGCTCGCGATCATTCTGTAAGTTCAGGGGAGCCGACACCGGCGCGGAAATGAGAATTTTGTGTGGATACGTTCGGGGCGCAGCTCCGTATTATGGATGAAAGGCTGTGTGCGGGGACCAATGGCCCACGGCACGGACTTGCCCAAAATGAGCAAAGAGCACAAGCAAGAACCGGCTGCGAGCAAGACCCCGATTGCCCCTGGCAAGGGTACGCCCAGCCAAGCGCACAAGCCGGCATCGAGCGCTCCGGGCAAACGCTCACGTGCGGAACGGTATCAAGAGGGCCAGGAGCCCAGCCGCGCCCAAACGCCGAGCGTTGCAGGTGATCCATCTGGAACGGGGTCGTCCGGCGGGCTTCCCCATCAGGACCTGATGGAGTTTGCCTTCGGCACGGACTTCTCCGATGTGAACGTAAAGTTGGGCGCCGGCCAGGAGATGGCCGACATGGGAGCGCACGCAGCGACCCAGGGCAAACAGGTCACGTTTGGTTCGTCGAACCCGGACCCGCACCTGGTGGCTCACGAGCTGACCCACGTGTTGCAACAGGACCGCGGCGGCACTACGGCAGTACAAGCCAAATCGATCGACCAGAACCAGCGCGACGAGCTGGAGCGCGAGGCCGATGACGTGGCCGCGCGGGTCAGTCGCGGCGAGCGGGCGGGCCCCATCCACGGCGTGGCGCCAAAGGCGACGCTGCGGGACGATGACCCCGCGGCCAAAGACGTCTTGCCCGACCCGATCCTGATGCAGGTGCTGGGCGATCGGTTCACCCTGCGCTTCCGCCGCACCACAAAGTCGTTCTTCTGCGACGTTCACTACAACGGCACGCTCGAGGCGTCGGCGCCGTTCATGAAGAACAACACGGTCTCCATGGAGGCGCAGCTCGACGACCGCACGCGCAAGCTCAACGCCAGAGTCACCAAGCGCGGCACCAGCTCCATCACCATCGACGCGTACGGCGACGGCATGACCATCGCCAAGTTCAAGATAGACAGCCGGCCGGGCGCCAACACGCGCATTCATTCGATGAGCTGGCTGGTGGGCCAACAGGGCCTGGGCGAGTACACCACCGTCACCATCGCGGCGCCGGCCGGTGGCGACAAGCCGTCCCACATGGACACGGCGACGAACACCGACGTGTCCAAGGGGATCAACTTCACGGCGGTCGACACGTTCAAGCTCAGCGCGACGCGGTACGGTGATTCGAAGGCGGTCGCTGTGTCGCTGTCGGGGACGTCCGGGGTCCTCAATGCATCTGCGCAGACGTTCCAGGTGCCCATCGACGGCAACGTCGACCACGTCGCCCCCAAAATTCTGCAAAACGACGGCCGCAACATCAAGTTCGACCTCAACGGCGACGGCAAGAGCGACTTCACCCTCGTTCATACGGTCAAGTCCACGAGCAAGAGCCCGGACGGCAAGAACGAGCTGCGCGAGCACCACTTCCGTCGGTTCGACAAAGACGGCGTGCTGGTAGACGACCACCCAGACGGCATGCTGTATGTGTTCGGTGGCGCGGTAAAGCCGATTCCGAAGAATCAGAACGAGCTGGCGAACGCCCCGGACCTCGACACCGAGCCGCCCGCGTCGCGGCCGCCACAACAACAAGACAACATCGGTGAGCTGCCCGAAGCGATCCCCACCAAGGGCAATCTCATCGAGATGCGCATCGACGGCGACGGCGATCGCACCAAGGAGCTGTTGCTGCGGTTCAAGGGAATCCCGCCCACGGACGAGCTCAGCAAGAACGGCCAGATTCGCCTCGACATCATCCAGATTTCGTCGGCGGGGGAAACCGGCAAGTACCAGACCAGCACCTACGACACGACAGCCGACGCAGCCAAACATCTCTCTCCGCGGGTGACCCAGGTCGCGGACGGCTTCAGCCCCTCGGTCATCCAGGTTCTGTCGGCGGTCAGGTCCATCTACGGCAGAGCGGTGGAGATGAAGCTGTCCCCACCCAAGGTGGACAAACAGAACAACAAGCGCACCTACACCGTGGACTTTGCCGGCCGCCACGTCACGTACACGTTCCCGGACGAAACAGCCGAAGCAAACCGACTGGTCAAGTCCAGTGAGACCAAGGCCAACGTCGGCAACGTGGCGCGGTTCGAAGTCGTGCTCGGCGAGTTCGGCGACAAGTTCTGGATCATGCACGAAGCGCTGCCGGGTGGGCGCGACGTATTCTCGATCGCGGCGCTCAACCCCGACGGTCCGGCCGCGGCGCGGGGCGTTCCACTCGCGGGCGGCTCGGCGGCGGTGACGTCGTTCAAGCAGGTCGACGGTGGGCCCACGAACTTTGCCATCGACACCAACAAAGACGGCAAGCCCGACATTCAGGTCTACGACGCGCTCAGTGCCCCGACGCTGATCAAAAAACCGTTCTCGACACCGGCCCAGGAACGCGATCACGTGATCACCGCCACCGGCCCCGTGCTGCCGGGCACGCAGAAGTGGTCATTCTTCGTGCGCGACGGCAAGTTCTGGCAGAGCATGGGTCGGGATTTCGGCTCGGACACTGGTAACCGGGATGCCGCGGCCGCGGCCGACTCGACCAAGACCCTCGACGACCAGGCAGCCGACAGCGAAACGAAAGACGCAAAAGGCAAGGTCGTCAAAAAGGGCGACATCAATGCGGTGTTGTCCCGCATCGCCGGCGCCCTGGCGGCCAATCGACTGGCGGCGAAGAAGGCCGGACTCATCAGCGACAAGCTGTTCGGCGCGTGGAAGGCCCTGTCGGACAACCTGATCACCCTGAGTCCGCAAATCGGCGCCGACCAGGTGGATCCCGCGCTGCAGGCGACCGCAGCCAAGAATGCCGGGCTGTTCTACGCCGAGCTCACCAAGGTCACCAAGCATACCGAAACGACCAGCTCGTTCACGGGGCGCGGCTACCACTCGAAAACCAAGAAGAACAAGTACACCGGGACGCGGGTCGTCGACGCCAATTACGGAAAGTCGGGCACGTTTGGCCCCGGGGTTCGTCTCCAGGGCGAGATCCAGCTCGGCGATTGGGCCAACGCAAAGCGCGACTTCGACCAGCTCGTGAGCGGCCTCGACTCGTGGATCGCCGACCAGCAAAAAGACGGCTCCGACGAGCAGAAGCAGCAGCAGTATCTGCTCGGCATGCAGAAGTCGATGGCGGAGATCAAAGACAAGCCGGGCATCCAGCGTGTGTTTGCCGCGTTCCAGCCCGACGAGAGCTACAACTCCAATACCCGCAAGTGGGGAATGATCCCACTGATGCTGTACACCTGGAAGGAAGACGGCAAGTGGTGGCTCAAAGACATCACGAATCCGGCGGGTAAGCAGTTCCTCGATCGCATCGATGCCAACGACGACGACAAGCATCCGCCGCACGCGATCTTCAAAGAGCTGGACTACGCTCGACACTTCCCCAAGGGCATCATCCATTACCAGCTGCCCGACGGCCCGGGCGGCCGCATCGTCACGACCGAGCGCAAGGAGTGGTACGAGTTCCTGCAGTGGGTCGGCCTGGGCCTAGCGGTCATCGGGTTTTCGCTGGCGACCTTCGGTACGGGCACGGTGGCAGCGACGGCCGCCGCTGTTGCGTTTGCGGAGTCGGGGGTCGCCGGCGCCGTGTACGCCGGAGGCGACCTGTACACACGAGCGCAGCACGGCGACCTGGAGCCCGCCGCCGTGGTCATGGACATCGCCCAAATTGTCGCCGGCGTGTTCATGGCGGGGGCGGCGATCTCCGGACGTATCGTGGCCGCCGCCGCGCAGGCGGACATGGCCGCGAGCGCCGGTGTCGAGGGTGCGGCAGCGTGGAGCGGCGCCGCAGCGCGCATCGCCAGCGTCGCCCAAAAAGCGTACATCCCCTGCGTCGCCACGGCCACCGGGGCGGACGCCGTCAACCTGCTCGCACTCACCGCCGAGATCGTCGGGCAGATTCAAAAGATCAAAGACGGCCCGGGTTCGGACTCCGACAAGAGCGCCGCTATCGCGTCGCTGATCAGCCAGGGGCTGATCATGGGCGGCATCACGATCCTGTCCATCAAGGGCTCGATGCCCGAGATCATGGGCGGCGGCCGGCCCACCATCGTCATCGACGTGGTGAACGGCATCCCCGTCGCACGCGCCGGTGGCGTGCGCATGAAGGGCGGCGAGATCAAGGTCAGCGCCAAGAACCCGGATGCTCATGCCGCCTCGCGCTGGCAGTCGCACCAGCTCGAAGAGGCCGCAGAGATCAAGGGCAAGCCCGGCGCGGCCGCGCGCAAGATGCTCGACGACGAGGAGTTCATGGCCTGGTACCGGCGCTGGATGGAGCAGCCGAAGAAGGTCGAGTTCGAGCCCGGCGCGGCCGGCAAGCGCAAAGCCAGAGTGGTCGACTTCAAGGGTCCCAAGGGCGAGCCGCTGCCGGACAACATCCGCAAGCGCCTGCAGGCGTTCGTCGACAACCCCAAGACCGGCATCGATCTATACGAGTCGGCGTTTGCCAACGCCGGCGAGCTGCGCAAGGTCAAAAAGGCGATCGAAGACGCCGGCGGCGATCTGCATCTGGAACCGGGCAATCCCACGTGGCTGAAGAACCGCAAAAGGATCGTCAAGGCGCTCGGCGGCGACAAGACCGCCGAGGCGATGCTGCAGCGCTACGAGATGGCGCGGGGTGTCCGCGGCTTCGACGAGTTCGTCAAAGAGCACCAACAGCTCAACAAGCTGGTGCCGGACATCGAGCTGGACCGGGTGCAGAAGCTGTTCAGCGAGTTCGAGGTCTACGTAACCGGCAGCGCTACCCAGCCCGGCAAGACGCTGAAAAAAACGATCGACGATCTGGACGTGTTCGTGGTGGTTCCCGCCGGCACCGAGCCCGAGCTGATGCAGGCGATCGAAGCCCGCGCCAGGGGCTTCGCGGTCAACCCGGATCCCCAGTTCCTCAAGACCCACGGGTTGCCACCGGATCACTCCATCGGTCTGGACGTGAAGGTGATGACCCCGGACCAGTTCTTCGGCATGACCACGGCGCACCCGGGGTTCAAGCCCAAGACCCGGGGATCGAGCGAGATGGTTCCGCGCACGCCGCTGCGCTTCCACCGTCTCGGCGGTACGTTCAGCCGGGTCTCGGAGGCGGTGCACGCTGGCAAGCCACCCTTACCGCAGGACATGGCCGAGTTACGCCGGATGATTGCCGCCGGCCAGCTCGACCCCAAGTCGTTGCCGCCTGCGCTACAAGAAAAGCTGCCGAAGAAAGCCGGTTACACCCCGGAGACCGCGCGCGCGTGGGCAGAGGACCTGATCCACAGCAACCCCAACCAGATGAGCAAAGAGGCCATCGAGGCCGACCTCAAAGCGTTCACCGAGCGCAAGAAAGCCGTCGCCGAGCTCTACGAGAAAGCCAAGACCGATCCGAGCGTGATGCCCGAGGGCATTACCTTCGAACAGCTGCGCCTGGCGGTGAAAGGCGACCCGGTCACCGGCCAACGGGTCCCCCTCAACTTCAGCGTGCGCGGCGGCAAGCTGAGCACGAACATCGAAGAAGCCAAGGCGCTGTTCGCGGAGTTCCAGGCCGACCTCAAGGCCGTGTTCGATGCCGAAGGCATCACCGACGCGGTGGTGGTGCAGCTCGGCTCCGGCACCGCCGGCTGGAGCAGCGCGCCGAAAAAGACCGGCAAGAAATGGACGCCCAAGAGCGACGTCGACTTCGCCATCTTCAGCGACCAGGCGCTCCAACAAGCGATGCGCCAGGGCTCGCGGGTCAACCCGAAGAACCAGCAGGCCGGTCAGTACACGACGCTCAAAAACGGCGCCGACGACGGCACCGGCTTCGCCGATACCTCGTTGGGCAAACGACTCCACAAGCTGGAGCAAACGTGGAACGAGCGAATCTACGGCGATCGGGATGTGGACGGCTTCGACTTCAAGATGAACCTGGCGTCGGACAAGCCGTTCCGAACGGCAGTGCCGGTGCTGCAAGTGCAAAACCCGCAGATCATCCCGCTGACGGCGGGGCAATCGGGCACCCATGTGCAGATCGTCAAGGGTCGCACCGCTTATTTCGGTGTCGGCATCGAGGACCCGCGTATCATCCTGCCGCCCGACGCCGTTCCGCGCCGCGAATTTCACATCACCGTGCTGTCGCCGCCGGAGCTCGCGGGACTCTCGCCCAGCGCGAAGGCCAAGCTCAAAGCCGGGCTCGACATCAAGGGCAAGCCTGTGGCCGGCAACGTGGTGCGACACGATATCGGCGACACCCCCGGTTGGCAGCTCGAGGTCACCTGGCCCGAAGCGCAGGCCTTCCGCAAACAGCACGGGCTGCCGTCCAAGGAGCTACACGTGAGCCTCAACGGTGGTATAGGTGCGGCAATCGCGCGCCGCGACGCGGCGAAACCGCGATGAGGAGCCCTACGTGACCGATCTCTACGCCTACTCGTTCTACTCGCCACTGTCGATGGCGGAGATTTTTCAGCGCCTGGACGCGCTGGGGACGTGGCGCTGGATCGAGCGCGACAACGACAACTGGGGTGAGTACATCTCGGCGCGCGCGCTGCGCGACCCGCACGACGGCATGGTCAAGCTCATCAGCGACGGCGGGCGCTACATCATCAACGTGTATCTGCGCTCCGATCAGCCCGGCGCCGGAGCCGCATTCGCAGCCATTCGAGACACCGTGTTTCAGCAGGTCCTGCCGGCGATCGACGCCAGCGACATTCTCAAGACGAACGACATCGAGTCATGACAACCAGCCGCGACATGGTGGCGATTCCCGGAGGCACGGTGGAGATCGGTCTCACACCGGCCGAAGCCGACCACCTCGCTCACGAGCTGGCGAAAATGGAACAGCGGCTGCTCGAAGAGCGCCAGCATCTCGACGGCTACGATTTCGACTTCGACGATACGCTGCAGCAGCGGCGCGCGTGGCTCGAAACGTCCATCCCGGTACAACGCGTCCAGGTTGCTGACTTCGCGATCGATCGCTACCCGGTCAGCGTGGGCGAGTACGCCCAGTACATCGCCGAAACCCACGCCGCGCCGCCGAGAAGCTGGGCCTACGGACAGCCCGACAACCGCCAGTTCGTCACCGGCATCTCGTGGCGAGAGGCGACCGCCTATGCCGAGCACTACGGGCTGCGGTTGCCCACGGAAGCCGAGTGGGAGCTGGCGGCGCGCAAAGATCGTCGCTTGTGGCCGTGGGGCGACGGCTACTTTCCGCTGGGCCGCGTTGCGTTCCCGGAAGACAGCGCGAGTGAGCCATGGCGGGTGGGTACACGCTCCGAGCTTGCCAGCCCGTGGGGTGTGCAGGATTTGATCGGCGAGTTCGGCGAGTACACCAGCGAGGCCTTCGCGCCGTACCAGGGCACCGACCACGACCTGTTCGACAAGCACTTTCCCCAGTGGCTGAACGAGCGCGCCGTCCGCGGCGGCTACGACGTCTACCAGGATTCGACGTGCGTGTATCGCAACGGCATCGATCCAGAGCTTCGCGCCACGAACGTGAAGTTCCGCTGCGTGCGCGCCGGCTCCGGGGCGTAGGCCTCAGCACAACACGCCGAGCAAATGAGGGCAGCCGCCGCCGTTGGTTGCTGCGAGAAATGCCGTCAGGCGTCACACGCTTTTGAGATACATCAACCGTGCCACGACGCGCACTGGGGCGCCGTTGTCCGATCCGGCGTGCCGTCACAGCCGAGCGTCGCGTCGTCGCTGATGCGAACGGCGCGGCTGCCGTGAGCCACCCAGTCGATGGCGACGAACGAAACGTGCCGAAGGCTCCATGCGAGCCATGGCGCCCTGGTTTCGGTCAATCGCTGAATTGTCCCCCCCCCTGCGCGACAGTTCCCGCGCAGGGACGTAGTCACGCGGCCAGGACGGCTTCGCTGCCGACCATGCGCAGCAGCTCCTTGGCGATCAGGTACGAATCGCCCGGCCAGCGCGCCGACACGTAATTGCGGTCCCGTACGATGAACGCCGGCTCGTCGTTGTCGGCAGTCCCCCGCGCGGTCAACGTGCGCGGCCCTCGGACGAACTGGTGCTTGGCATCGGCCAGGGCAGCGCTTACTTCGTCCTGCACGTATTGCCTGTACGTACGGTAGTAGCGCCCGCGCCGCCACGCGGTCAGCCAGTACGCGGTGCGCTCCATGTACTTGGGCAAACACGTGGTCTTGCGATCGTGCAGCACGGATACGCCGGTGTCTGGATCAATCGCGCGCGCGAGGGCCAGCACCCCGTGGCAGATGGCCGCCACCGGGCGCTCGAGGCGCCAGAACGTGGCGAGTAGCTGGTGGAGCTGTTCACTGCCCAGGTACTGGCGCATGCCGGCGGCGTGGCCGCCGGCCAAAAACACGGCGTCGAACTCGGTGATGTCCAGGCTGGTCCACGCGTGCGGCTGGCGAAACGCCGGCGACTGTTCCATTGCCCGGTAGAACTCGATGGCTTCGGCGCGAGCGCCGAGCTTGCCGAAGACCACACCGGACAGCAAGAGCGGATCGGCGCTGGGCGTTGCGCCGTGCTCGGTGGCGAACTCCACCGTGTGCCCGGCCTCGCTCAGCAGCTTCCACGGCACCGCCGACTCGGTAACGTCGAAGTCGGTGTCCGGCAGCGGAAACAGGATCTTTTTGGGTGCGCGCGCCATGGTCCAACCATGACATGCCGTCGCCACATCCGGTGTGTCGACGCGCGCAAAAGCCGCTGGCATCTGACGCCAACCACCGTCAATCGGGGCGAAACGCGCTCGGCGTCGTCCCGGTCCAGCGCTTGAACGCCCGCAAAAACGAGCTGGTATCGCCGTAACCCAGCAAGAATGCGACCTCGGCCGGGGGCAACGCGGGGTTGCCCACATAGGCGCGGCCCAGCTCCTGGCGCAGCTCGTCCACCACGCGGCGCTGGGTGCGCCAGCCACACCCGCACCGGCGCGATGGTGTCATCACTGCACAGCGCACGCAGTGCGGCCACCAGCTTGGCGACGAAAACTCGTTGGCGTGTCCGCCGACGCACGATGGCACCCCGGGAACGTGGTGCTCGAGCTGGGCGCCGTCGTCGCGCAGGGTGAAGGTCACCTCGATCAACTCGTTGATCAACGACGCGTAGCGCGACAGCCGTTGCAGGGACGCCGCCACTGTCGGGGCGCTGCGGCACGCGTATTCGAGCACGCCGTACTCCCCGCGTGGCCGCGCAACCGCTGGCGGCTGGCCATCAGCGCGGCGAAGTCGAGCTCGACTACCTGCGGGCTCGGGCGAGACGCAGCGACTGGTTCGCGGTGGCTCAGTGGGCTCGAGCTCCGGCGACCACCTGGGCTCATAGCCCATAGTCTACCGAACGATCTCAAGGCGTGGAGACGGCCAAAGCTCTCAGAAATCCCGGAGATCGCCTATTCCCATGAGCGCACTTCGGCTATGTTGCGACCCCCGGTCTGACCGGCGAGGTTGATGATGGCACTGTTCCAAAAGACACCCACGAGTAAACAAGTCGAGGAGTCGAAACCCCTCGAGATCACGCCTGATCAAGTCCTGGAGATGGACGAGGCCGAGTGGTACGCCCGGGTCTACCGCGGCGACAACGTTCCTCAGCTGACCATCCGCGCGGTGATCATGGGCTCGATGCTGGGCTTCTTGCTGGCTTTCACCAACCTGTACATCGGTCTGAAAACCGGCTGGGGCCTCGGCGTCGCCATCACCGCCTGCATCCTGTCGTATGCGGTGTGGAACATCTTCCTCAACCTGGGCATCGCCAAGACGCCCATGACCATCCTGGAAACCAACTGCATGCAGTCGACAGCGTCGTCGGCGGGCTATTCCACCGGATCGGTGATGGTGTCGGCGATCCCGGCCCTGCTCATGCTGTCGGTGACGGCGCAGAACCCCAAAGGCCATCATCTGTCGTGGCCGGTGTTGGGACTGTGGACCTTCTTTTTGGCCGCGCTCGGGACGCTGATGGCGATCCCGATGAAACGAAACCTGATCAACCAGGAGCGCCTCAAGTTCCCGTCGGGCACTGCGGCCGCGGTGACCCTGCAATCGCTCTACTCCGAAGGCAACGCGGCCATCAAAAAAGCGCGCGCTCTCATGTTTACGGCGGTATTGGGGACCATCTTCCCGATCCTGCTCGATCTCAACATCAAGAGCAGGAAGCCCTTGTTGCCCAGCGCCAGCAAGTTGTTCGACTGGCTACCCGGTCGCGGCAGCCACCTGGTGCACGGCCAGAACGTGGCGTTCAAGCCATCGGACTGGACGATCACGTTCGAACACAACCCGGTGATGATCGCCGCGGGCATGATCGTCGGCCTGCGCATCACCTTCTATATGGTCGTGGGTGGTCTCGTCCTGGCCTACGGAGTGGGCCCCGCGGCGTACAACGCCATCTGGCACGCCCCCAGTGGTGAGCTCATGCGCGCCGCTAGCACGCCGAGCCGCGCGTGGAAGGAAATCGGCATCTGGTTGGGCGTACCCATCATGGTGGCCTACGGCCTGGGCTCGTTCGCCTTGCAGTGGCGGACCATCGTTCGGGCGCTGTCCGGGCTGCGCAGACGCCCCACCACGACCGACGAGACCATCAAGCGCACCGAGGTGCCGTTCTCCTGGTTCGTGTGGGGCTCGATCTTCGCCGGTCTCGGCATCGTTACCCTGGCGCACCTTACGTTCCACATACCGTTTTACTACGGCGTGCTGGCGCTGTTCATGACCTTCTTTTTGTCGCTGGTGGCGGCGCGCGCCACGGGCGAATCGGACGTCACCCCCCTCGGCGCTATGGGCAAGATCACTCAGCTCACCTACGGCGCGTTGATTCCTCAGTCCACGACCGCCAACTTGATGACCGCCAGCATCACGGCGGGCGCCGCTGGTTCTTCGGCGGACTTACTCACCGATCTCAAGTCGGGGTATCTGCTCGGCGCGAATCCAAGGCGCCAGTTCATGGCCCAGTTCATGGGCATCTTCACCGGGACCATCGCGACGGTTGCTGGTTTCTATCTGCTGGTGCCCGACGCCACGGCACTGAACCAGAAGTTCCCGGCCCCGGCGGCCCAGGCCTGGAAAGCGGTGGCGGAAGTGTTCAAGCACGGCCTCACCAACATGCACCCCATGCACCAAAAGGCCATCTTCTGGGGCCTCGCCCTCGGCACCATCATGTTGATTCTCGAGCAAGTGCTGCCCAAGGCTCGCAAGTGGCTGCCGTCGGCGACCGGCCTCGGCCTCGGCCTCATCTTGCCGTTCAAATACCTCCTGGCCATGTTCCTGGGTGCGCTGATCGCGTGGGTATGGACGCGGTCGAGAAAAGAGCACGCCGAGTCGTACCTGGTCCCGGTAGCCGCAGGCCTCATCGCCGGCATCTCGATCATGGGTGTGCTCGTAGCCGTGATCAACAACGTCATTCTGTGACCGTGACGTCGAGGTCGACGCGCTGATTGTGGAGACCAACCGACAACGTGGTCTGCCCGGGCGCCAGGCCTTCGACAATGACGCTGCCCGTCCGCTCACCGGAGAGGATTGGCTCGGTGGTGACGCCGGCGAGGGTGTCATACCAAACGTCTGCCTCGATCGGTGTGCCCTGCACCACCGGCTGGGCCAGCTCGACGCTGACCTCGACACTGTCGCCGACGCCGACCTCGACTGACGTCGGTGTGACCGACTCGAGTGTCGGCGACTGCGATACCGCGTCCAACCAGATCTTGTGCTGCACGGTGGTGCCGCCCACCTCCGTCTCGACCGTCACCACGGTCTGCCTGTAGAACCCACCAATCATGTAAAAGTCATCGGTGAGCTTGCTGCCGTCGTCCTGGGTGTACACGTTGAGCGGGGTGCGGAAGTCGTAGATGGGATTCATCGCCGCATCCAACACGCGCGTCCTCTGCAGCATGCAATCGCCGGTGTAGCCAGTCGCGCGAATCCGCGTGACGATCATCGCCCCACCCTGTGGACCCCAAACGATTGGCACGACCTGATGGTCGGTCCACGACTGGAAGCTGCCAGCCGAGCTGGACACACCGAGCTCGAGCGAGCTCAAGCCAACCCCGTTGGGGCTGCGGCATTCATCCGGCTCCGGAATGTTGGGTCCGCCGGGGCAGCCGGCGGCGAACAAGATCACGGCAACGAGCGCAATACGCATGGTCGAGGTGGAAAGCAAAGCCCGGGCCAACAGCAACCGACTGAAATCGCACGCCAGCGGGAGCGTGACTTTGCGCCCATCGCCCCCAGACGCGACATCGGTGTCGTGCTCGCTATAGTCACGCGCATGAGATACGCACAACTTGGACAAACCGGCCTCTACGTTTCCGAGATTTGTCTCGGCACCATGACCTTCGGCGGCGAGGAGGGTGGCTTCTGGCGCGTGATCGGACAATTGGGCCAAAACGAGGTGGACGAGCTCGTCGGCCGCGCCGTGGCCGCAGGGGTGAACTTCTTCGACACCGCCGACGTGTACTCGTACGGCCTGAGCGAAAACAGGCTCGGCCAGGCGTTCAAGAACCTCGACGTCCGCCGCGAGGACGTCGTGATCGCGACCAAGGTGTACGGCGCGGTGGGGCCCCAACCCAACAACCGCGGCGCTTCGCGCGGCCACATCATGGACTCGGTCAAGGGCAGCCTGGAACGGCTGCAGACCGATCACATGGACTCGCGACCAACTACGCTTTCATAGCGGTTCGTCGGCGCATCAGTTGCCGGAATGATACTCGGCTCTCCGCATCAGCTGCGAACACAGAGCGGCAATCGCGGCCTTGCCTACATGTCGTTGTAGAAGTTTGTTGCCTGGAATTGGTTGCCCAGTTGGTTGCTGTGATCGACGAGTACGCTGCCGTTAGACGGTGTCTGTTTCATGTTCCGAAGCGATTCGCGACCCTCTAGGCATGCGCGGATCGAAACTGATATCACTTTGTAGTGCCCTTCTGTTCGTCGCCCCGGGGTGCACCTCCGGCGACGAGGTTTCGTTCACTCAGGCGCCCATCCTGGGTGGTTCGCCGATCACCGGGGGCCAGTTCCCGACGGTGGTCGCAATCCTGGTGGCGCAGGGCACCAAGGGCATGTGCACCGGCACCCTGGTCGCACCCGATCTCGTGTTGACCGCGGCCCACTGCGTGAGCCCGCGCGTGCTCGGCTACAACAGCCAGGCGGAAGTCACACAGAACACGATGGTGGTGCTCGACGGGCTCGACCTGCAAAGCGGACAGTTTGGCGCTACCCGCAAGGCGGCCAGTACCGTGCCGCACCCCAGCTTCAACAACCCCGGCGATCCCGACGTTGGTCTGATCCGATTGGACCAGCCCGTCACCGATCGAACGCCGTCGCCCGTGAACCTGGATCCGGCGAACGCGCCCGTGGGCGTGGCGGTGACCATGGTCGGCTACGGCGTCGCGGACAACGGCAACGCCGGCAAGGGTATGTATCTGGAGAACAAAGTCTCGGTCGCGTGCACTGGTGCCGGCGCCAGCGACAGCACGTTCTTGTGCTTCGACCAGCAGGATGGCTCTGGCAAGTGCAGCGGTGACAGTGGCGGGCCGTCGTTCGCCAACATCGACGGTGTCAACACCGTCGTCGGCATCACCTCGTTCGGCGATCAGAACTGCAAGTTCTTCGGCGCCGACATGCGCACCGACGCAGGGCGCTCGTTCCTCGCCCAACAGGCGCCGGATCTTTTGTGCGCCGACGACGGCTTCTGCGCCGAGGAGTGTGGCGTCGACGGACTGCCCCGCGATCCGAACTGCTCGGACTGCGCCACCGCTACCGACTGCGCCGACAACGAGTTCTGCAGCGGCGACGGATTCTGCACCCCGGAACCGTTGGCGCCGGGCGGTCTGGGCTCGCCGTGTGGCGATGGTGGAGACGCGTGTATGGTGGGTAGCTGCGCGGCAGGCCCCGACGGCCAGCGCTGCTCAGACACCTGCGACCCGCAGAACAACGACTGCCCCGCGGGGTTCGACTGCCTCGCGGCTGGCGCGTCCGGCGCCTGCTGGCCCTCGTCCGGCGACGACACCAACAATGACGGCGGCGGCGGCTGCTATGCCGGTGGCTCCTCGCCCACCGCGAGCTTCGCGCTGCTGGCGCTGGTCGCGCTGCTGTTCGTACGGCGCCGCCGCCACGCCTAGTAGGAGGGTGTTGCGAATAGCCATCTGCTGCGGTGGCAATCTGCGGTCGATCTCGGCCGTACGTCCTCGCGGCCTGCGGTTATGTATTTCAATACACGCCCTTGACCGCTC
>Ga0114931_10002339_pt1 | contig 24156 bp, 17 predicted proteins | sample 2SBtaG_FD_89579 | JGI IMG/M metagenome (GOLD analysis project Ga0114931, IMG submission 89579) | Deep subsurface microbial communities from Kolumbo volcano to uncover new lineages of life (NeLLi) - 2SBTROV14_V59a metaG | ecosystem: Environmental > Aquatic > Marine > Volcanic | place: Kolumbo... | reverse complement strand
TGACGGAGCCGTGCCCACAGCCCTCCAGTCTCTAGACAACGAGTTCTAAAAAAACTACCTTCGAGTAGTTGCGCTGAATGTATGCGCTCATCTCAAAATGCAAATTTAGCCATGACAGTGCTTGGCTTTGCCCGATACCACCGCAGGCAGATCGTGGTACACTGGAACAAGAGTAATAATGAACAGGCAATCGGTTTAAGGAAACACAACCTATGGCGTCTCTCGCTACTTGCCCACTCTGTGCCAAGCAGCTTGCTATTCCAGAAGGAACATCGTCTGACGACCGCGCCGAGTGCCCCGAGTGCGATGCGACTTTTCTTCTCAGCAACGCATTTCAAACTTCGTTGCCGACTGCGCGCATCTTGAGCTCAACCGAACCGCCACCCGTTCCCGAGGTGACGCCTCAGCAGTCGGTACCCTTAACGCAGGATTTGGCCAAAGAGAACGAAGAGAATCCGCCGAGCGAAGTTAACGACGCGGTCTCATTGGCCAGTTGGGAGTCGCGATTAAAAAATGCCATCGAGCGTGACGCGGCCGAATTAGTCGACCCGCAACCTACCGGCGAAACGCCAACGACAGAGACTCTGGCAGCGGAGCAATCAAAACCCTTGAGTCCTGAATTCGATTTCCAAATTGATCCACCTCTTGCTGAGCAGACGTTAGAAACTGAAAAGCCGCCCGTGCGTGATTTTGATCAAGCTGAGTTACCAGCGTCTGAGAGCGTGGCGTGGGCACCGCCCCCAACCCAAGAAAGCGTGTCAAGTAAACAAGATGCTACGGATTTGTTTACAGAAACGATAGAAAAAGAGCCGGAAGTTGCCGCTGCTGTGAAAGAACCTTCGGAAGCAGAGTTAGCGGAAGCCGATGAACTTACGCTTGGACTCAGCAACTTACACCCGCGCCGCTCACGCAGATTTTCGCCCCTGAAGCTGGCTGCCGTGTTGATCGGTCCAGGGCTTATCGGGGTTTTTCTGGGCTTGTATGCCCTGCTCTGGATCAAGGGCCCCAGTGGCGATCTGATAAATCTTGCTAGGTACCTGCCCACCGCGATGTTGCCTCCGATGGCGACAACTCCAGAAGCCAAAGCCTCGCAAGAAACCGCTCAACCCCCGGAAGACGCAGCAGACTTGCTAGTTCAAGAAGTGCCTACCGTTGAGCAGGACATTGATCAGGATCCAGCCGCAGCGCAGCCAACCGAGCCGCGTCGCGACGACGCAATCCGCATGGCGGCTGCCGAGCAACCTGCGCCGCCAGTCTTAACCGCGTTACCCGACGAATTTGGTGAACTACTTGCCGCGGCTCGCGCCGCAGAGCCTGGTCTAGTCGATGGCGACCTGGGTACCAACGAAGCGGTCTCTCAAAAAGGGCATGCCTATATGACGATTTGCCAATTAGCCCAGCGTTTCGATCTAATCCGTACCCCCCAGCTCGACGCCCAGTCGCAAGCCGAAATCGCCTCGGCCAAAGAACTTTTTGATTCCATGGCATCCGATTCGTCGGCACTTGGCGATTTAGCGGCGATTGCTTCTCGCTGGTGGGGGTACGAATCGCGACCCAATCAGGGTATCTTCTTTGCAGGCCAGATACAAAACATCCAACCCCTCGGAGACCAAACTCTTTGCCACGTCGCACTCGACGAGCCAATGAATGCGACCGTCATCCCGGTACTGCTCGACCAAGCGTCCGCAGGCGAAAGCGATCGAATCGTCGTCGTTGGCAGCATTGTCTCTGAGCCCAAAAACAGTTTGTCGGGTTTTTCTCTCGACTTGCCTCAAGTGGTCGTGGCTCCCTATAGCCGCGTACTGCAGCCGTAAGCCTATTTCTCGTAATCTTCATCTTACTCCTAATCCTAATCCTGCTTGTTCTTTCGGATTCCAAGCATGATTCGACCAGGACATGAAGCGTGAGAGGCAAGACGGAGTAAGAGTAAGATTACGATTACGATTAAGACAGTCTGAACCTATCCTAAAAAAGCACCATGAACCTAGCTGTTGTTAAAGAGACCTTTCCCGGGGAGCGCCGCGTGTCGCTCGTCCCTGCGGTTTTGCCCTCGCTTGCCAAAGCAGGCTGGAGCGTGCTTGTGGAGTCGGGCGCGGGCGAGCTGGCCGGTTTTTCAGACGCTGATTATCAGTCTGCCGGGGCAACGATTGTCCAACAGCGCAGGGCTGCATTCGAGCAAGCCGACGTCGTACTCCAAGTGCGCTGCCTAGGAGCGAATCCCGAGGCAGGTCGCGATGATCTTGAGCTGCTTAAACCCGCGCAAGTTGTTATCGGCATGTGCGACCCGTTGGGCAATCCGCAAGCCGTGCAAGAGCTGGCCGATTGCGGGGCGACCTTATTTGCGATGGAGATGATCCCCCGCATCACCCGCGCGCAAAGCATGGATGTGCTTTCATCGATGGCCACGATCGCCGGTTACAAGGCAGTGCTGCAAGCCGCAAATCACCTCCCCAAATTGTTTCCGATGTTGATGACCGCCGCCGGAACCTTGGTCGCTGCCAAAGTATTGGTCATCGGTGCCGGCGTGGCAGGGCTCCAGGCGATTGCCTCAGCCCGTCGACTTGGAGCTGTCGTCTGGGCTTACGACGTACGTCCCGTCGTGAAAGAGCAAATCGAAAGCTTAGGTGCCCGCTTCGTTGAGCTCGATCTTGATACTGGAGACACAGAAGATCAAGGCGGCTACGCGAAACAGTTGACCGACGAACAAGTAAAAATGCAGCAAGAACAATTGGCCGACATCGTCTCCGACTGCGATGTCTGCATTACTACCGCTGCCATCCCTGGCAGGCCTTCACCGCGGTTGGTTACAGCCGACGCAGTCCGTCGGATGCGGCGCGGCTCGGTGGTCGTCGACCTGGCAGCCGAACGAGGCGGAAATTGCGAGCTTACCCGCGCAGACGAGACGGTAACCGAAAACGGAGCAACGATTCTCGGGCCCACCAACCTCGCGAGCGAAGTACCGCTACACGCTAGCCAAATGTACGCCAAAAACCTCGTCACCTTTCTGCTCCACATGACGAAAGACGAAAAGCTCGACATCGATTTGAAAGACGAGATTGTTCGCGACACCTTAGCTGCCAAAGATGGCCAAGTGCAAAACGGCCGACTACGCGACATGCTCGGTCTTGAGCCCCTCGTGCTGCCAGAAACGACAGCACCGATCGATCATTTGGCAGGCGACGGTTGATCGAGATGAACCGACGTGGCCGCCGACGCTAACATTTTTCCATTCCGCAATCCGCAATCCGCAATTAAATCATGGACATCATCACCGCCCTTACCATCTTTGTTCTCGCCATATTTATTGGTGTCGAAATTATTTCCAAGGTGCCACCAACATTACATACACCGCTGATGAGCGGTTCCAACGCGATTAGTGGCATTACTCTGGTAGGCGCATTGCTGGCCGGGGGAGGGTTTTGGGGCGGGCTGCTCGGCTTTGTGGCCATCGTATTTGCCACGCTCAACGTCGTGGGCGGATTTTTAGTCACACATCGAATGTTGGCGATGTTTAAGAAAAAGAATTAGACATTCAAACAAGAAACAAGAAAAAATACCACCCAACGCTTCAGTGGCGATTCTTCCTTTCACAATGAGCTAATAAAGGCTGAACTACGTGATTGACAACCTGCTAGATATGCTGCTGCTCGCCCAAGAAGGGCCTCTGCTGAAATCGCCCGATAATGCTGCCGAGGTCATCGAGGTCGCCACCGAGGCGATCTCCTCGCCATCGGCTATCTCCTGGGCGAACCTTGGTTACTTGGTCGCAGCCGTCCTGTTTATTCTTGGTATCAAAGGCATGACCCATCCACGCACTGCTGTGCGGGGCAACCAACTTGGTGCTTTCGGTATGTTGATTGCTGTGTTAGTCGTCATGCTTAGCGGCCAAGTAGTTAGTTGGCCTGTCGCATTGATTGGCATGCTCGTCGGAACGGCCGGAGGCATCTGGCTTGCCAACACGGTTCAAATGACACAGATGCCCCAATTGGTGGCGCTGTTTAATGGCTTTGGCGGTATCGCTTCGGTGCTTGTCGCTGGCTCAGAGCTCATCAAAGCCTCGAACCCAGGCTTCGCCGGCTTCGCGGCTGGCATGACGGGTCTCATCGGCTCGGTTACGTTTACCGGTTCGCTCATTGCCGCAGGCAAGCTGCAAGAGTTGCCTCAATTCAAAAAACCCTGGAGCTTCGGCGGGCAACAATTCGTCAGTGCAGGCCTGTTGGTGTTCGGCTTGCTGCTCTCTTGGATGATGACTGATGGCAGCGGGGTCGAATATGTTTTACTTGTCGTCGCGTCGCTAGTTCTCGGCACGCTGCTGGTGCTGCCCATTGGTGGAGCCGACATGCCGGTCGTGATTGCTCTGCTGAACAGCTACTCCGGCCTAGCTGCCGCAGCGGCCGGGTTTGTGATCAATAACAATGTGCTCATCATCGCCGGTTCGTTGGTGGGTGCTTCGGGACTGATCCTCACCCAAATTATGTGCAAGGCAATGAATCGTTCGCTGGCCAACGTGCTATTCGCAAAATTTGAGGCCAGCGGCCCAGCCGCCGATGCCGACGAGGTCTACGCCGGAAAAATCAAAAGCACCACGGCCGAGGAAGTCGCCATGCTGCTTGACGGCGTGCAACGCGTCATTTTTGTGCCAGGTTACGGCTTGGCCGTCGCCCAAGCTCAACATGCCGTCCGCGAATTGGCCAATCTACTTGAAGCAAGTGGCGTGTCGGTCGAATACGCAATCCACCCGGTCGCAGGGCGCATGCCTGGGCACATGAACGTACTGCTCGCCGAAGCCGACGTGCCGTACGATCAGCTCAAGGAAATGGACGAGATCAACCCCACGTTTTCCCAATGCGACGTCGCAATCGTCATCGGTGCCAACGATGTCGTGAACCCAGTCGCGAACACCGACCCTAGCAGCCCCATCGCCGGCATGCCGATCCTCGAAGTCAGCGAAGCGCGCACTGTCATCATGATCAAGCGCAGCCTCAGCCCCGGCTTCGCCGGCATCCCCAATCCGTTGTTCGCTGCCGACAACTGCCTCATGTTTTTTGGCGACGGCAAGAAGGCCTTGGTCGATCTCATTGCAGCACTCAAGGAAGGGTAATTTTTCTCACGCAGAGACGCAAAGACGCAGATTTAGAAATCAGAAAGCTGTTGTCCCACAAATATATTTTTCTCATTATTTCCTTTGTGACTCTGCGTGAATCCTATCCTCCAATTCTATGGCAATGGACTGCTCGCTACCCAACGCGATGGACACCAACTGGAAACGCCGTTTCCGGCAGCGCCTTCTAAACTGGTACGCCCGCCACAAACGTGACCTCCCCTGGCGACGATCAAAAAACCCCTACCGCGTTTGGCTCAGCGAAGTCATGCTGCAACAGACGCAGGTTGAGACCGTCAAACCTTACTTCAAGCGATTTATCAAAGCGTTTCCGACTGTCAAAAAACTGGCCGCGGCAAACGAACAGGAAGTGCTACGCCTCTGGGAAGGTCTGGGCTACTACCGTCGTGCTCGTCAATTGCACGCGGCCGCTCAGCAGGTGGTCGCAGAATTTGGTGGCCGATTTCCTGAAGATGTCGCGGCACTCCAATCGCTGCCGGGCATCGGTCGCTACACAGCCGGGGCGATCGCCTCGATTGCATTCGATCGTCGAGCACCAATTCTCGAAGCCAACACGATCCGCTTGTTTGCGCGACTGTTAGCCTATCGCGACGACCCCATGAAAGCGGCCGGGCAACGGTTGCTCTGGCACGCGGCCGAGCAAGTTTTGCCGCGCAAGGGTATTGCCCCCTTCAACCAAGCCCTCATGGAGCTTGGCTCGCTCGTCTGCGTGCCTGCGAATCCACGCTGCGAGGAGTGTCCTGTCGCGGCGCTTTGTCAAACTAACGAACTTGGTCTACAAGATGCGATCCCTAAATCTGGCCGCAAAGTAAAATTTACCGACGTCTCCGAAGCGGCAGTCGTTGTCAGAAAAAACGGCTCGGTGTTGCTGCGCCAATGCGCTGAAGGCGAGCGCTGGGCAGGACTTTGGGATTTTCCGCGTTTCGCAATCGAAAGCGAGGGCTCGCTATTTGTTCGCGGCGAATTAATCGCCAAAGTACAGCAGCAAACAGGCGTTGTAATCCAGCCGGGCGGACTATTGAAAACAATCAAACACGGTGTGACACGCTACCGTATCACGCTCGACTGTTACGAAGCCACCTTCGCGTCGGGCAGGGTTTCCTCGACCAAAGCCGAGCCAGTATGTTGGGTACCCACCCCCAAACTCGCTGATCTGCCATTAAGCACGACCGGCAGGAAAATCGCGAAGCTCGTATAAAGCGAGCGGCAGATAGGAATTTACCAATCGGAACCCGGCGCCCACAATTTCATCAGCCAATTGGCCTAAATAGTTGTTACAATAGATGACGTACGCGTCTAACAACAGAGGCGGAGGCAACCAGTTAGGAATACTCCAGGTCAATGCGTAGTCTTCTTTTAATCGCACTTACTACAAGTGTTTTAGTACAACACACGCATGCCCAGGCAGTTGCTCTTGACCGCGGGCACCGAATTCTCATTGAACGAGGCTTTCAAGTACAAGCGTTGGTGTTGGACGAAAATTCCTTCAATGTCCAGCAGTTTCGAGATGCCAACTTCACAACTGCAAATTTCTGGACTCGCGACCTCGCACCCACATTCCTAGCGCCGGCTCCAGGCCTTCCCTGGGGCCGCTGGACAGATGACAGCGGAGGTCTCGATTTTCTGACACCTGCGGAACAGCCTTACTCTCGGACTTTTACCAGTTTGCAGGTCGGTGACGAGCAAAACCTAGTGGGGCAAACTCTGACCGATGCTGCGGCACTGATGGCCCAGCAGAAGGCGCTTTACTCCGATACGCTCATCTACACCAACCAGTACGGCTCGCAGATGTCCTTCAGCAGTCTGCAGAACTACATGCAGGTGGCCCAACCCGATATGCTGAGTCTGGACACTTATCAGTTCAAGGGCACTTTGGAGGGTGGTAGCCCGACGGATCTCTACAGAGATATGGAGATATACCGTGACTTGGGCCTGTTGGGCAACGATGGCACCGGCAGCGCGCCCATTCCCACTTCTTTGTACACCCAGACCTTTTACGGACTTGGCCTTTCGAATTGGGACCGGCCTGTTTCCACTTCCGAGGCGAACCTCAACCAGTTTGCCGCTCTGGCATTTGGCAACAAAATGACGCACGCCTTCATCTACGACACGGATCCCGCGACGTTCGGCCCGAATGGCTTCATACCGATGATGTTCAACTCCGGTGGCGATGGGAATCCGAATACTTCGTTCCTCAATCAAATGACGACGTTGAACGGGCAAAGCCGCAAACTCGGGCCCGCTCTTACACGTTTGATCAGTACCGGTACCTTCATGGAAATGGGGCAACACAAGCAGTCAGGCATTACCAAGAATAATTCACAACCTTCGGGAGTGCCGGGTTGGAGTGCAGCTGCCGACCCGGGTTTTCTAGACACGTTGGTCGCCAATAATCTCAATCCGGGCGTCAACAACGACCTTGCAGGCGATGTGATTGTCAGCTACTTCAAGCCGCTCGACGAATCGTTCGATGGCATCGCAGCCACCGGTGAAAAGTATTTTATGGTCGTCAATGGACTGTCCGACGAGAACCAAACACCCAGCGGCACACGGCAGCAGGTGCAGCTCGAGTTCGATTTCGGGGTATCGGGAATTACCAGCCTGCAGCGACTCAATAAGGGCACTGGTCAGGTTGAGGTCGTACCGCTTGTTCCTCTGGGTGGCTCGCGCTATCAACTCGATCTAGTACTGAATGGCGGCGAGGGAGATCTATTCAAATACAATACGGGGGCACCGTTTGTCGGTGCGTTTTTGACGACTTTCGATGCGGTGACGGGTGACTACAACGATCCCATGCTCTGGAACAATGCCGATGGTCCAGTGCCATGGGGATTTGATGTGACTTCGTATGTTGCCAACGGGGGTACGGCGCAAGTCTCGGCCGATATTCCGCGAATCAATAAGTTGTATGTCGGCGCGCTGGGCTCCGCTGGCACGGTCGACCAAACGGCTGGCGATGTACGGATTGACACGGGCGGCAACGAAGCCGGCGACGAAAACTGGCTGTTTGTCGGTCATGGCTCCGATACGGGTGTTTACAACCAGTCGGGCGGTACGGTCACTGCCCATAAGGTGGGCCTCGGCCAGTTCGGCTCGGGGCATGGCACCTACAACCTGAGTGGAAATGCCGTACTGCAAGTTAGCGTTGCACTCAACGATCTCAACAACCCGACCCCGCTGTTCCAGTTGGGGCAAGGCGATAGCAATGCCACAGGTATCATGACTGTTGCAGATTTCGCCCGCGTGATTTCCGATGGGCGACTTGATGTAGGTAACTACGGACACGGCACGATCACGCAGACCGGATTAGGTTCCCAGGTTTCAGCTCCGAGTGTGATAGTTGGCCGGGAAATTGGGTCGAACGGCCAGTACAACATTGCGGGTGGATCGTTGGCCGTTGCCGATGAGTTACAAGTAGGAGGTTCTGGTACCGGTACCTTTGACCAGACCGGATTAGGTTCCCAGGTTTCAGCTCCGAGTGTGATAGTTGGTAGGGAAAGTGGGTCGAATGGCCAGTACAACATCGCAGCTGGATCGTTGGCAGTTACCGATGAGTTACAAGTAGGAAGCTCCGGCATCGGTGCCTTCAATCAAACGGGAGGTGCGGTGACGGTCGGACGTATTGATCTAGGGGGGGATCAGTTCATCGCTGGGGTGGCGGGGTCAGGCGTTTATCAAATGAGTGCCGGCACACTCGATACGACCGCCGGTTTCTGGCAAGACGCGATCGCCCCGCAACCTGGCGGCACGGGTGAGCTAGACCTTGCTGGGACTGCTAGCGCTATTACCGATTTCCTAACCGTTGGCGACAATCTATACGCCTACCCTACTGTAAATCCAGGCGGTCAGGGAACTTTGTCGCTTACTGGGCCCAACGTATCTCTGACCACTTTAGGCTTATGGGTCGGCCCAACCGGTACGTTAGAATTCAATGCTGTCTTAGGTATCTCCACGATCCTGAACAATGACAGTACTCATTTGATGGGTGGGGCACTTGTGCTGGACCTCTCGAATTTGTCAGACAATGAACATCTTGTGCTGATTGAAAATACTGGCTTGACCGGCCTAGTCAACGGCATCTTCAGCGGCCTGCCCGAAGGAACTTCATTTTTGGACAGTAGCGGCACACGACGTGTGACAATCACCTACGCGGGAGTTGCCGGTTTAGATGGTATAGGGAACGACATTCTGCTGACGAACATCGTCGAAGAAGTCCCTCTGCTCGACGGTGATTTTGACGGTGATGGAGATGTAGATGGTCTTGATTTTCTCAAATGGCAACGAGGCAAATTAGCAAGTCCCCTTAGCGCATCAGACTTAGCTGACTGGGAGATGAATTTCGGTACAGCCACTCCGCTTTCGGCAGCATCGACTGTGGTGCCTGAGCCGTCGACCGGTATGCTACTGCTATGCTGGATGATGATGGTAACGAAGAAAGTAAGGGGTCGAGAGTCTTTGTTAACAAAGACTCCCGACCCCTTTTGTGGGACTAGTTAAAAGGAGTATCGTCCTGCTCGATCAGCGAGCTAAGGTAAAGCAGCTTGCTCTCTGTCTGTGCAGGCAGGGCCATCGAGTCGTGTGTGGCATAAAGTACATCACGTCGGCTAACTTGGCCCACTAGTTTTCCTTTTTCCAGAACAGGCAGACGCCGATAGGGAGTGTTCAGAAACAGATGGGCAATGCTAAACAAGTCCATCTCCGCAGTGATCGTGCGAGCCTCGCGATCCATAAAAGACGCGACTTCTTCTTTTTGGTTCAGAGACTGGGCAAGATGGTTTTGAACTCGTAGTGCATCACGACGGCTCACCTGTCCCACGAGCTTGCCATCGCTCAACACGGGAAGCCGCCGGTAAGGCGTCTCAAGAAACAATTTTATGACTGCCGACAACTTGGTATCGTCAGCAATCACTCGTTCGGTTTCTGTATTCATGAATGCCCCAACCTTGCTGGTTGGCAGTTGGTCGTAAGCCGAATCGACCAGGACCTTCATACTCGTTTTTTCTGAGAAGATGCCAAGAAAGACGCCGTCTGGTCCAAGGACCGAGGCACCAGAGATATGATTTTTGAGCAAGTAGCCAATGGCATCGAAAACGTCCATCTCAGGCGTCAATGTGATCAGCCGAGTTGCCATAAATTCTCGGGCAAGCATCGACTGCACTTGGGCCACACCACGGCTGCCCACCAGTTGCTCGGCAAACGAGAGTACCTTCAGGCAACATTTTTCGGAGAAGACTCCAAGATAATTGTGATCGTCATCGACGACCGGGGCTCCAGAAATGTTGTGCCGAAGTAAGCAAGAAATCCCCTGCGAGACATGAGTCTCGGGAGCAAGGGTCACCAGCTTGGAGACCATAATCTCTTTGGCAAGATGTGGGCGATCCATCGGCCGACCTCCGTTGGCAAGACGAACAGAAAAGACACAGCGTACAGAAAAGACACAAGGATAAAAGAGGAAAGAACCCAGCGCGTACCGATCATAAAGCCAGAGTTGCTACCTGCACAATAGCAGATAGCAGAGAAGATTCCAACCTTTTACCCGTGTAGCACAGGAAGATTGCCAAGTCATTAAAACCGCCAAGGACGCCAAGAGCGCCAAAAAATGAAAAGTAAGAAAAATCGAGAATATGGCTGTTTCAGTACCCATCTCTTCTAATTCTTGGCGCTCTTGGCGAACTTGGCGGTTCAAAAAAAGCGACTTGGCAATCCTCCTGCCGTGTAGCAGGGAGAGAAGTTGCCTCGACTGACCCCGGATGCAGCAGCGTTCTGTGGCCAATTGCTACATTCGGCTAAACTATTCCTCCCGGATTCTGGCAGCCCACAGCATTCCGATCATGCGGAGTAAAAACCCAATAAGCAAAATCGCCGCAAAGTGATCGATCTGCCAGTTGCCCAGCTGAAGAGGTTCCCAATGGTCGCTCATCCAATCGAATAAAATACCCCCGGCCAGTGCGCTCAAGGCGTAGGCAAACTGAGTCGAGGCAAACCATGCGGCAGAGTATGCCGTGGAATACTCGGGGGCGCTAAGGTGCAACATAAGATTCGGCCTCGCAACATTGGTTCCCGCGTAAGCAATCCAGCAGGCATAGGCGCCTAGGACCCACCATTTAGCCCCAGGTGTGGCAATTACAAGAAATAACATCGATACCGAGACCAAGCCTTGCGAAACGACTAGCACCGGTACGTTCCCCCGGCGGTCGACTTGCTTTCCAACCCAAGGCATCACCAGCGACTGGATACCCCGCGAGGAGGAGTCGAGGATCCGTTTCTCAATATATTCGATATTCAAGACCGAGATCAGGTAAACACGCGATGTTGTATCGGCAATACCATTGGCGAAGGAAAACCAAAGTCCGTAGAAGAGCAAGCGGAGAAACGAGCCGTCGGCAAACGGAATGAGAAGTTCGCGCAGCCGAGTGCGAGGCGAGCGAGAACCAATCCCGCTGAGCGAGGGCGGGTCGATCATTTTCGCAAGTGGCCAAACGGCGAGCAACATCACGATTGCCCCAGCGCTGGCAAGCAACGCAAAACCCATCCACAGTCCCTCCGGATGACCTGTCGACTCAACGTGTTTACGCCATAGAGTCGCAAAAATGGCCGAAACAATCGCGCCAAGAACTTTCCCGCCGTTCATCCAGCTAAGTCGTCGACCCACAAAACGCCCTTGGATTCGCCTTGGCACCAAGTCGCCGATCCAAGACCAAAGTGCAACCACCGCAAAGTGCTCGAATAAATGGTAAGCCGCCCAACAAACTGTCAAAGCGGCAATCGAATGGGCCGCTTCAGGAAGCACGTGGGGAGCAGACAAAATCGGCAGGCCAAGCAGAACAATAGCACTCAGTGCAAACATGCGAATGCAAAAAGTACGACGACTTCCAACACGATCTAACCAGATGGGTGTAAACAGTCGCAAGATGCCCACCAAAGCCGGCGCAGCCAGCAACCAACTGAGCGCCATTCCTCGTGCTCCGTACGAGGAAGCGAGGTAAAACAACAACGTGGTGCCAGTCAGGCCACTGCCGAACCCCCACAGGCCAGCATTGAGGTAAGCACAAACTATCGATTGTCGACGGGCTCCCGGAGAGAGCTTTTCTGTTTGCGATATTTCCTTGCCGACCATGGAATCAAGGTACGTAGGTTTTGCAGCAAAAACAATACAACATCGCTAAATTTCTTGACGCCCCGCGCGGTTCAACTCAAGATACTCCCGAACGGAGCTTGGCAAACAAGCTCACTTCAAAGTGCTCAAATACGATTCAAGCAAGGCCACCCGCTCAGGAGTCCACCAGCTAAGAAAATCGCCCCTCATTCGCTGAGAAGCTTCATACTGATCGGCAATGCAGCGAGCCAAATAGGCAGCTCGACTGTCGGCAGGCATCCCGACCAGCAAACGTTGCAACAGAGCTTGGGCCGTCGCATGATCATTCATACGTCCTAGGCGACTTTGAAGTTTTTCTACCAAGGGATAAAGTTCTGTTCGCAAGTTAGGGTCTAAGGCCCCAGAAAAAATTTCGATCGAATAGCGTAGCCGCTTGCCGGCGATCCGCAACTCGTGTAATTGCTCCAAAGTAGGCTCCTGCATTCCAGCCATTCTCAACACCGGTCGACTAGCTTTTTGCAGAGCTTTTTGGGCAAACTCTCCGATGGTTATGCGAGAATTCTTTTTCTTAGCTAGCACGGCAAGACAACGGTCGAGACGCTGCTGAAATTTTCCGCCTTGCGATGACAGATTTACTTTTAGTAGTGCCTTCTGTGTTTCAATCCGTTTTCTCTGGAGGCGTGCAACGAGGTAAGTGTGGTTGGGGTCGGCGTCACGACGCTTCCTCATGCCAGCGAGCAAAACATCAAGATTACGCGCCGGACCAGCAGCACGGCGAATGCGGCGCAGCCATTTTCGAAGCGGTGCCGACTTGTTGCCCAACAAAGGACGAAACGCCTTGAGAGTTGCATCCCCGCGCCGGCAAGCGACTCGCAACTGGTGGATATGCTCGCTATCGCTCTGATAGTCGTATGCCGCCAAAGACAACATTGCCGCCACATGCGGTCCACGCAGACGAAGTGCCTCGGCAGCAACTTCCGCGGCAGGAACACTTGGCGAAGCAATTTCAATCCACTTACTAGGCATCTAGCTAGCCTAACCCACAGACCGACAGGCAGCAAATCTCGAACTATTCGCTTGACAGTGGGCGAATGAACGACTACTGTACTAGTACGATAGTACAGAAGGTAAGGTCATTTTCTCCCGGCCCTGGACTCTCAGCCCCTATAGCTTTCGACTTTCCCATGTTCTTGCACATTGACGCTCACAATGGCTTGGCGGTCTACGATCAAATCGCGCGGCAAGTGAAGTTTGCTGTCGCCGAGGGCGTGATTTCCGCCGGCGAGCTGGTGCCCAGCGTTCGCGAGCTAGCTCGAGAGTTGGCCATCAACCCCAATACGGTCGCCCGCGCTTACCGGCAATTGCAAGACGAAAACGTGCTAGAAACGGTACGCGGTACTGGCCTTTCGGTCGCCAGCGGTGCTCGCAAAGCGTGTCAGGCTGATCGCAAGCGGCTCATACGCTCGCGGCTGCGCGACGTACTCACCGAAGCCCATCACAGCGGCTTAGATGCGACCGAGATCGAAGGACTATTTCGTACGGAACTGAAAGCAAGTCATCGTAGCACGAGGTAAATCATGAAGTCGGCAATTCTATTTGAGCACGTCACCAAGACGTTTGGAAAAAACACAGCACTTGATAACGTCTCGCTCGTAGTACCACGCGGCAAGGTGTTTGCAATACTTGGTGAAAACGGTGCGGGCAAAACCACATGCATCAAACTGCTACTCGGATTAGAAGAAGCGAATGCGGGCAAAGTTGAGGTCCTGGGCCTCGACAGCCGCTGCGCTGGAGCCGAAATCCGTCGGCGCGTTGGCTACGTTCCTGAACGACCCACGCTCTACGATTGGATGACTGCTGCAGAGATTGGCTGGTTCACTGCCGGATTCTATACGCCCGCTTTCGAGCATGAATTTCTTACGCTGCTCAAGCATTTCTCAGTGCCTCCTGAACGAAAAATCTCACAAATGTCAAAAGGCATGCGGGCCAAAGTTTCGTTGTCGTTGGCCCTGGCCCATCAACCGGAACTACTCGTCCTCGACGAGCCAACCTCAGGTCTGGATACGCTCGTCCGACGAGAATTTTTGGAGAGCATGGTCGACATTGCCGCCTCGGGTCGCTCGGTATTGCTTTCGAGCCATCAAATCAGCGAGGTCGAACGTGTTGCCGATATCGTGGCAATTGTGCGAGAAGGCCAACTGCTGGTGGTCGAATCGCTCGACACATTAAAAGGCCAAACTTTTGAGTTGACCATCACCCTCGCAGCCGGGGCTTCGCGGCCGCCGAAAGTGCCCGGCCAAGTGCTTTGGAGCCGCCAGCGAGCAAGGCAATGGCAAGTGCTTGCCCGAAATCTCGAAGAGAACCAAATCGAATCGCTACGAAACCATGCCTCGGTCGCCGCGATCGAAGTGCGTACCCCAGGGCTAGAAGAAATTTTCGTAGCGTACATGCAATCAGAACGAGACAACACGAGTTCCCCCGAGTTAGCGCCGTCGGCAACGACGCCCTCCAACCAAAACGTGTAAAGGCGTCGAGCAAAGGCGGGTCGTTCGTCGTGGCCGACGGCGCTAACGCGTACTGTAAAGAACATTTTTTCGCAGGTGGAAGGAGAAACCATGACGACTGCAACAATCGCCCCTGTACCGAGCAGCGCCCTCTTCCAGCGGTTTGCCTGGAAGGAATACCGCATGTTACGCGGCTTCTGGCTGGCCGTGATTGGGCTCGGCATGCTGACCCAATGGGCGATGACACAGCTGATGTTCAAAACCGATGCCAATGCCAGCTCAATGCTGCTGGTCGCCTGGGGAGCTGCGGCGCTCTATGCCGTTGGCGCCGCGGTCACGCTCTTCAGTGCCGAGCGGGAAGAACAAACACGCGCTTTTCTTATTCGGCTACCCGGCCGTTGGTTGCCCATGTTTGCCGCCAAAGTGACGCTCGCCATCGGCTCGGCTTTTGGATTGGGATTGGTCCTTTGCGCAGCCGGCGCATGGATCGCCGGCGGTCTCTGGCCATCGGCCGACGACTTTCAAAACGCGGCCGCCATCGGCGGCGTCGCCGTTCTAGAAGCGACCGCCTGGGGACTCCTGTTTTCGCTCTGCATGAAACAACCGCTGTTAGCTGCCGTCTCAGCGATCGGAGCCGCTTCTTTTGGTGCTCAACTTGCCATCGCCGCCACCCCCACAGCCAGCCACGCTTTTTCCATCATTTCCTACCGCGAAGCCGTGCCTGCGCGGCTACTAATGACGCTTGCCGTCTTCGCGGTCGACCTCTGGCTAGCAGCCCGCTGGCTAAAACCCGCCGCCAGCCCCAGCAAAGAAAAAGGTTCCTCCCTACTCGCCGCCATCGCAACCAACGTCTGGCTTGGCGTACGCGTCTTTCGATTCACCAGCCGCTACGAAAAAACAAGAAAACTTTCAGCCGAAAATTAGGCAACCAGCGCTGCGTCTTCCCAAGGCATGCGCCGCGATCTGCTGGCCCGGCTCCTCTGGCAGACCTGGGGAGAGTCGTGGCAAACAGCACTCGCGGCAATCCCGATCGCATTGTTCTTAGTGTTTTCTCTCGCCCTACCGTTGGCCCTGCTTCAAAACTCAGCCAGCTATGTCGACTTGCCGCTCCCACTGCTCACAATGCTGTTTCTGCCTGCACTATTGGGCTCGCTCGTCTTTCGCGCCGACCAGCGTAGCGATCATCGGCAGTTTCTTGTTGTCCACGCCGCACGCCCTCGCTACGTTTGGCTCGCCCGACAAATGTTCTGGGGCACAGCTCTGTTTGCAATCACATTGGCCGTGACTGCTGCCATTTGGATCGAAATTGCCATGCAATCTGACGGTTTTCTTCACAATATTCAAGTACGCGGTTATGGAGGTGGTTTTCCAGGTGGATTTTACTTGAGCCAGCCTTTGAACAAACCTTGGAATTCAGCTGCGATCTTTGATCGTCTGCTCCTCTTTGCTGCGCAATTCACGTTCACAAGCTGGACTGCAATTTTCACCGCTTACGCACTGGGGCAATTCTGCTCATTACTGTTGAAGCGAGAAGTCTTGGCCGGCCTCTTGGCGTTGCTACTTTCAATCCTCCTCGCCGCCTGGGCCCTGCTCACCGGTGCTTGGCAACTTAGCTCGCAGTGGTTTGTGTTGCCCCTCGGCCTCGGCGCGATGTTGGCAACGTGGCTGCGGATGCCCGACTGGATCGTCGCGCGCAATCGCCCCAAAACCTGGGCACTTCCCCTCGCCTCGCTTGTTCTGCCACTCCTATTCGTCACCGCCACCTTACCGGCGGCCCGGCTGGCACAGTTGCCAGATCAGCCAGGGCAACAACAGTTCCTAGAGCAAGTCCGAAAATTCGAAGCCAGCCGCCCCGCCGGCGAAGCAACCGCCGCAGCTTACTTTCGTCTACACGCCTTGCTCGTGGAGGCCAAGACTGACGCCGAACGCCAGACACTCATTGCGCAACTTATCGAGTTGACAAAACGTCCCGAGTGTCGCTTTCCTGAAACGGCAGTCTTAGCAGGCTGGCCGCCATACGACCAAATTTCCCAGCTTTCAGAAACACTCCTTGCCGATGCGCAGCGTCTTCAACAAGATGGTAATCTCGATGCCGCACTTGAGCGTTATCTGGCGATTGTCCGTTTAAGAAGCCACTGGCTCAGAGGCCAATCTTCGATAAGCGTGGCAAGGGAACTAAATTCTTCTACCCCATTTGTCTTACAGTGGGCTCTGCACCCCCACCAAACCAGCGACCTACTCCGCAAAGCCGTAACCGAATTGCAAAGTTACCCGGCAGCAAGAATCGTAGACCTCATCCTCGCCGACCGCGAACAAATTCGCGCCGTCTTGCTCGGCAAAGATCCGCCAAGTTTTCTCAACGAAAAAACCCCTCGTTGGTCGGGCTATCTTGCGTTTCTGGCGAATCGTCTCCCCTGGGAGCGGCAACGAGCGCTGCTGGCACTCGACATTCGGACCAGCCAGTTATTGGAACACGTGAGGGCCGGTCATGGTGGAAACAAGTATGGATACACCGATGCCGCCGCAAGACTGCAACTCATTTCTCAATGGCATATGAATCGAGCTATTATGCCCGACCAATCGACTTACGGCCGTAACTGGCAGGCGTACCGCCGAGCCACGCAGAGTGCTTTCCAAGCAGCGACCAGCTTTCTCATGACGCTAGAATTAAACAGTCGCATAGACGTTCACTACTTCTTACACCGAACATTAGACGCCCGGACAAAGCGGCTCGGCCTCATCACTCAGTTGGCCCTACTAGCCTACCGACTCGACCATCAACGGTACCCCGAGTCGCTTCGCGAATTGGTGCCTGATTACCTAAACAGTTTGCAATTCGACCCCTCTTCCGATGGTCCACTCGAATATCGCCCGCAAGGGTTTGATTTGCCGCTGGTGCGGTACGCTGGTAATAACACAATTCGCAAGTCGGAATTTTCTTCGGCAACAATCCCCGCGCATACGCCACTTCTTTGGAGCGTGGGACTAGGAAATTGCGAACCGAGCGATGGCACAATAAGACTCACGTTGAATGACGAAAATGAACTACCAGAATCTGACGACGAGGAAAATGAGGTCGTTGAAGTCACCCGACTCGAACCGACACCATTGGGCGTAGGATCACCAATCATTTTCACCCTGCCCAAAATCGCGCCGCCAAAGGCTTCACCAGCTAACAATCAACCAAAAGAAAACGACGCCAACCAAGTTAAAGAATAACGCCGCCGGGAACCGCCAGTTAACGCGAGTCTCCCCCGGCTGAGGGCGCCACAACTCGTGTTGGACGATCAGCCACACCGAATAGATGTTGATCACCAGGCAGGGCAACAACAGCCCGCCAATGAGCGCCGCCCGCCAAGCACGCGTTAGCGGCGGCATCTCGGCAGGCTCTTCGCTGTAGGGCTCGTAGTCGTCGTCCTCATCATCGGCCCAGTCTTCGCCCGACCAGTCGTCGGCGTCGTAATCGGATTGGCTCTCAGGTCGCCGCATCAGATCGGCCAAAACCTCGCGCGACTGTCGCAGGTCCCCCTGCCGGACAAGTAGCTCTGCCGACTCATCGTCCAGACAGGCATTGATGCCCACTTGCTCAAGCTGCGAGATCGCCTGCGCTGCTTCGGTGGCATTGCGAAATTGAGTTAGCGCGACCAAATTATCCGTAAAGTCGAACTCTCCCATGCCTCTGGAAACCTCACGCCGTGTCCTTGGTTTCAAGGGCATGATCGCCGCGGGCTAGGGCGTAAGCAGCTATCATGGCCACTAGGATGAAGAGAATATCGAAGAGCCCAAACATTTGCATCATCGAGTTGAGCGAGAAATTTCCCGCGACCTCCTCAAGTGATTTCCCCATCTTTCCTTCGACCTCAAACGTCGAACGCAACTGGTCGAAGATCAATCCCTTGGCGGCGAAAATACCGACCAGCGCCATCAACGACGCAATCAGTCCGGCAATCATCGTAGGAGCCGATTTGCTTTGTCCAGGCGAGCTATATCCACGGCCCATTCCAATGCCGGCCAATATGCCCACTAGTAGCGCGGGGTAACCGACTTCGACTCCGACTCCTGCAACAATAGCGAGCCCGAGCCAAATACCGGCACCGAGCATGGCACCAAGAAAACTAAACGCGCCGCCCCGTTTCAAAAAGTCGGCCATCGATCGCGCCGAGCTTCTTTCAATCGCTTTCTCGCTCTCGGTTTCGAGGACATCGCCCACCCGTTTGTCGAACCCACAGGCAACACACAGCACCGCGTCGAGCGCCAGCGGTGCGCCACATTCTTTGCATGTCGTCGTCACCGCCGGAGTCAGAGTGGCCGATGCTTCGGTTGGCAGTTCGTCGTCGATCAAATCTCGAAGATTAATCTCCGACTTGATGTCCGACTCCGAGGCGGCGGCCACCAATTGCGGTATCTGCATTTTTTTCCCACACGCCGTGCACTGAGCCGTCTTGCCGGCCAGCTCATCTTTGACGCGATAGTTCTTCTGGCAAGAAGAACATGAGAAATCAATCGCCATGGGGGGGCTTCCGGCGGGATGAACGGTGGGAGTGGATCAATAGGTCACTACGACTGGCCAACTCCAATGTACCTGACCGTTCGACTAACTACAACTTTCTCCAGGCAGGAAGCTAGAAGAACCGCGATGTAGAAACTCGGATTGTGGCCAAACCAGCTTCGATCCCCTGGATAAATGCCTTTTCCAAGCCCCTACGCCACCTGAAGGCCACTTTTCGCATGTCCCCCAGAGCCCAAGATTCTCTACAAATTCCCGTTTTTCGAGACCGCCAAGAGCCAGGGAACTTTCGCGATGCAAGCAGATACAGAAGGACTATCCCATTGGAGCAGCCTACCAATTGACGCACACCGTGGCCGCGAAGCCCCAATTGGCAGGTCGTTAGCGGCGGCGGCCACGCCGCATCAATCGCTCATCGTGCCGACCACGAAAAAAAGGCAAGTTGCTGAAATATCAAAAAGCCGTTCGCCCGCGAGCCCAGTTTCGCCAGACTCAAGTTCGTCCAACCCAAGTTTATCTGTCAGCGACAGCGGCGGCACCAGATATTCCAACTGTTGGGCCGTAAGCCGATTACACAAAAAGCAAAACGCCCATAAGAATCAAAACCGGGAAGAAGAGCGTCATTAGGCCACTCACCAAAGATCGGGGCGATTTTATCAACTCATCTCACTTTTCGAGTCAGGCCAGCCCCACAATCATAGCGGTTCTAGCGATACTGAGCCCCTGGTGTAAACTTCAGGCTATTTTAGGTGAGAGGGATAAGCCGGTCTCCGCTGCATCCCTCGCTGACGCGTCGGGTTCCGATTGGTAAGTTTTCAGCTGCCGCTCGCCTCAAGCATACTGCGAAAACCGCGGTCTTTAGAAAAAACGCTGAAACCAACTTCTCAGTCGCTCTTTCGCTCTAGCGACTCCGCGCGTTCTAGCAACTTGCGCAATTGGTCGGCCGAGAAGGGTTTTAGTAGGCACCCATCCAATTCATATTCTTCCACGTTTTCCAAATCACCGGAGCCGGTCATGCCGATAACGAGAGGAATTTTCGGAGACTGTCTTCGGCTTGCTAACTTGCGCATTTTAGGCGCCAATCCAAACCCGTCGTCTGCTCCAAGATGGTGGTCGACCAACACGATATCAAGCGGTTCGGCGGCCAGTCGCTCCAACGCTTCTGTAATGGAACTTGCACCGATCGGGACGTAGCCCAGGCTGCGCAGCAATCGAGTCATTGCACGAAGCACCAATGGATCGTCGTCGACGATTAAGACTTGCCCAGCAATTGATTGAGCGATCAAACCACCCTCGGTAGGCGATTCGATTTCCTGCTGCTCAGCCCTAGGTTCTTCGATAGGATCAAAGCAACCTCGAATGGTGCTCCCCAACTTTTGAGAGCTTATCGGCTTGATGAGGAATTGGTTAATCCCGATTCGTTGCAACTCCTCTTCATTTAGCAGTCCCGCAAAACCGGTCATCAGTACGACGGGGAGATCCTCTCTCAGTTCGCGAATTCGTCGCAACAGCTCGACACCGCTTGTGCGAGGCATTGTCATGTCTGAGAGGACGAGGTCGTAATCTTGCGGCTCAGTAGCAAAACAATTAAGTGCTTCATTCGCCGACGTGCATGCGGTAACACGATAGCCAAGCTGCTGCAGCATAAACTGAGTAGATTCCAGTACCGATTGTTCGTCGTCAACTACCAAGATTCGTTCGCTACCACCACAAAGCCCTCGCTGCAATTTCGAACGCTCGTCGCCTGTCGGACACTTTTCGGTGCACGGAAGATAAACCACAAAGGTCGTTCCCTTGCCCATCACACTTTGAACTTCGATCGTGCCGCCCAAGCTCGTCACCGTGCCATGCACCACCGAGAGCCCCAGCCCTGTCCCTTCGCCCAACGATTTGGTCGTGAAAAAAGGATCAAAAATTTTATCCACATTTTCCTGAGAAATTCCCGACCCGGTATCCTGAACGATCAGTTGCGTGTACAAACCATGCGGCAGCTCTGTATGTTGAAGCATTACTTCACTGGCCGACATGGTCAAAGTACCTCCCGCCGGCATAGCTTGGTAGGCGTTGGTACATAAGTTCGAAAGTATCTGGTAAAGCTCCGTCGCATCCGCTTCGACCACACCACATTCGGTGTCGATGTTAATCTTAAATTCGATACGAGTCGGTACCTAAGCGCGAACCAATTGAAGAGTATCCTGGATAATTGGTGCGACCGCCGTAGGCTCGCGTCGCGATTCATCTCCTTTGCGACCAAAGGTAAGAATCTGTCGCACCAACTCTTTGGCGCGAGTCGCAGCGGCTTGAATTTGTAGAACTTGGCTACTCTCTACCGACCCGTCAGCAAAATAGCTACGCAAACCTTCTGAATAGATGAGAATCGGCGTCAATAGGTTATTAAAATCGTGAGCAATCCCGCTGGCTAGCACTGCGATCGACTCGAGCCGTTGTGCCTCGCGCATGCGAGCTTCCGCTTCGCGTTGCTCGGTCACGTCGCGACCGATCGATTGGATTTCACGCAGCGTCCCCGAATCGTCGAAAATAGCTCGATCAAGCCATTCGTTAAGGGCGAGTTTTCCGTCCGGCCGCAAAACACGATGCTCGTAGATGTTGACTGGATTCTCTGGTGTAAGCTTGGCAAAGCTATCCTTGATTTTTTTCCGATCTCGAGGAGGAATTTGTTCCCAAATCGTGCGCCCGAGCAACTCTTCTCGCGACTTGCCGTGGTAATTGCAGTAGGCATCGTTCACGAAGAGACGTGTCCCGTCGGGTTGACAGCGAGAGATCAAATCGGTGAGATCTTCCACAACGCTACGGTAAAGCTGTTCGCTTTTCTTAAGCTTGAGTTCAAACGCCACTCGCTCGGTAACATCGGTCAGCAAAGCAAGCATCAGGTGTTCGTCATCTTGCTTGACGAAACTGAGCGCGATTTCGACGGGGAACTCGCTGCCGTTTTTCCTTTGCCCGGTAAAGTATCGAGCCATCCCAACTTCGCTCGACGAGCGCGACAAAGTACCGTCTTGAATCTCCAGTCGGTCGTCACTCAAGCCGTCAGGGATGAGTTTATCGAAATGGGTACCTAGGAGTTCTTCGCGCTGATAGCCAAATACTTTTTCTACCAGGGTATTGACCAACGTGATTTGCCCCGCTTCGTTGACGGCAATCACCCCTTGAGCTGCAGATTCCAACAAGGCTCGCATCGTTCCTTGCGTCCGGCGCGCGTCCGAAGCGGCAATCGTAGCCGCTACCAAGTCGCAAACTGAAGCTGCAAATCGTTGATCCGAGTCGCTCCACTTTCGCGATGGTCCCACGTGTTCACAGCACATCACGCCTCGCAATTGCCCTCCCACGCGTATCGGGACATGCAACATCGAGGTAATGCCCAAGGGAGACAAAAGCGACTCCCAAAATTCACTCGTGCGAGGATCGCCACCTGCGTCTGTAACGGCTACGACTCGTTCTTTCTCCAGAGCAGCTACGTAGGCCGGGTACTCTTCTACGGGCAGTTCCATTCCAGAGGAGTGCTGCAACGTGCTTTGATCGTACAGAGATTGGCAACGGAGAATCTTTTGATCGCTGCTGAATAGCCCCACTGCGACGCGCTGGGTCGAGAGATACTGCGCAACTTCCTTGGTAAACTCCCGCAGCTTCTCCTCCAAGCTTTGCTCCGATTGTTGCGCCAAGGCTAGGCGCAGCAAGATCGCGTTATGCTGCTTGAGCTGCCGTTGGCTCTCGCGCAACCGTTCAAGCTCGACCTGCAACGCGTCGGCTGTGTTTTCACTGATCGACATCGAAAGAGCTACTCCCCACAGAAGTCGCGAGTTCCAGTTCCCATCAAGGAGAAGCTGGCGAAGAGTATGATTCTACTGGTTAAGGGCGTAGCCGAACAGCATCGACCAGGGGAGTCGAAACGTAGTAAAACCAGGGAAAGCCCAGGGGTTGCAACCCCTGGGCTTGATAGCCGCGACGCGGATTCCAAACGTGCTTTATCGCTGAAAAATAGGGATCAACTGATTCGGGGCCCCCAGAGTCAAGACTACCAAGGCCGTAGTGTAGTTGTTGCCAAAGCGTCGATCGCGAGCATAATTTTCTGCAGGCCATGATCCATCGGACTGCTGGCTTGCTAACAGAGCTGAGACAGTCGGTGGGAAAAAAGCCTTCCAGTGTTTGCCGCCGAGTTGGTACATCGCTTGACAGCAATTGAAAAGACCATAGTGGTATCTATCGTTCCTGCCTTCTCCTTGGGCTGCAAGGTCTGGCTCATTGTAACGCCAGAAATGATGTGTAAGAATCCAATCTCCGGCAAGTTGAGTCTCGGGGAAGTTGTGATAACCAGCATGAGCCAATGCGAGGACACCTGCTCCAGCCATGGCGCGGCTACTTTTGTTAGCAGGTGTGGCCGCGTAGTTAAAAGTACCACTACCTTCGATAAAGCATCGTCGTATGTAGCCAACAGCCTCACTGATAGGTTCCGCTTTGACTTCGAACCCTGCGTTTTTTGCCGAACGCAAAAACATTAGTTGCCAGCCAGAAACAGACAAATCAGAATCGAAATCTTTACTCCGGTTAAGATAGCGCCAACCACCGCGATCTTCATTTCTTCGCTTCCGCCAACCCTGCATTATAAGCGTCGCCTGTAGTGCCTTTTCGATCACTTCCTGAGAATTCTCAACTTCGAGCTGGTCACCTACTGCAAAAGCTTCACTCAGCAATAACGCTGAGATGGCATGGTTATATGCTATCGGACCACCAACGTTATGACGAATCTGCCGGCTAATTTTCGGTTGATTGCGAGCTATCACTGCTAACAATCCGTTTTCCTTTTGGCAAGACTGGATATATTTGATCGATTTGTTCAACTGTTGCCCATAAGCCCCTTCGCCTGGGACATGGCCGTGTGCCAGAAATGCCAAGACACATAGGCTAGTTA
>Ga0114931_10002338_pt1 | contig 24162 bp, 28 predicted proteins | sample 2SBtaG_FD_89579 | JGI IMG/M metagenome (GOLD analysis project Ga0114931, IMG submission 89579) | Deep subsurface microbial communities from Kolumbo volcano to uncover new lineages of life (NeLLi) - 2SBTROV14_V59a metaG | ecosystem: Environmental > Aquatic > Marine > Volcanic | place: Kolumbo... | reverse complement strand
TTCTTTACTAAAGCTGTCAAGCTCATTCATGTCCTTGAAAATTGCTTCAACCAAAAAATCATATCCGTTGTTAATTCTGAATACTGTATTTACTCTTGGATGCATTACAAGAAACTTTTGTAGCTTGTCTCTTGAATTCTTCTGTGCTGTTAAAAGAATCTGCGTTCTTATATCATAACCAAGAGTTTTAAAATCAATTAATGATGTGTGCTTCATTATGATGTTTTTCTTTTCGTATTCTTTGAGTTTGTCAAAAATTGTACTTACAGGTATTTTTGTAAGCCGGCTTAATTTTGTCAGGCTGGTTCTCGAGTTCTGCCGAAAATGGCTAATCACATTCAAATCTCTTTCCTTTAGCATATTTGCACCCCCGATTAATGCTTTTCGTAAGATGTATGAAGAAATTCATATAAACGTTATTTTTGAAGAAAAGAAGTCTGTTTCAGAGAATTTCTGAAGCAAAGTGTTTTTATTTTTATATGCAGATGTTTTTAGTATACAAATATGTATATTTACGGCATTTTTATCCCGTTTTTCTGAAACAAATCCTGTTTTTGGTATGTTTCTCTGAAACTTTTCAGAACATTTAAATAATAAATTATAGCAACCGTTTATATGCATTCAACGGAGCAAAAAATACTTAGAGTGTTTGCAAAAAATCCTCTAAGAGAGTTCTCAACGACTGAAATTGTGGTACAGGTATTTGAAAAAGAATATGAGGACTCTCAAAATTATATTAATAATGAAACGCAGGATTCTGAACTGGAAAGAATAGGAAGAAGAAACAAAGCAAGACTTCACAGAAAACTTTTGTATCATCTTAATAATCTTTCAGAATCAGGCCTTCTTGTTGTTACAAGGACTAAAGGGAAAGGAGAAAAATTCTTTGCATTAAATCCTGAAAAGAAAGTGAATGGCGAGAAGGATGAAGAAGTAAAAAAAGTATTTGAAAGTGTATCTGCACTAAATGAAGAAGATGCATTTATCCTTTCAGGTCTTGAATCATATGAAGATGCAAAACTTGTAAAGAAATTTGACCATAAAAACTGGGTTACAAAACTAAATGCAATTTTGATTGATGCAGTAATGAAAAAAGACTGTAAGGAAGTATATTCGTTAATTAATGAGGTCTATCCAAACTTTAATGATGTAATCGGACTTTTTGGATTTGAAAAACTTATTAATATAGATTCTCTTCAGGAACTATCAAATTTTATAAAGAAAACAGATATAGATATGAAAGACTACAACAAATACATGAATATACTTATTGACTTAAATAATTCTTCAAATTCGGTGAAGCTCTCTGATTTTGTCTCCACGTTTTCAGAAATAAATCCTGAAAAAGTTCATTTGATTTTTAGGCTATCCAAAAAAAGCATATCAAATCATACTCGTGTACTAAAGCAAATAATAAAATCGTTTGCAGAGCAAAAAATAAAAATAAACATTCAAAATATTGACTTGAGCTCAGCACCATATCTTGTTGGACGAGCAGGCGCATACACATTATCAGAACAGGAATGGGACAAATATCTTACGTTTGTCAGAGGAAAAACAATAGGGATTTGTTTTTCTGAAACAAGTCTTTATGTGGATGTATACAGATTTTTTAATTCTGAAAAATCTGTTTCAGAATTCAGAGAATTTCTTCTCAAGGCAGCAAGATCTCTTTTATTGGCAACAACTGCACAGAGAAAGAGATCAGATTTATTGTTTAAATCATTAAATGCGCTGAACGGGGAGAATCAGAGTAAATTCTTTTCTTTTTCATACAATTATATTAGACTCTGGAACTATGATATTTCTGACGCACATGATTCTGATGATTGGAGAAAAAGATTCGATTTCAATAACTTTGTAGCCATGATAAAATCTGCAGTTGATGAAATGAACGAGTTTTGTAAGTCAGAAGAAACAATATTCAAGTCATGTGGGATTCCAATAAGATTCAATATTGCACTTTCAAGTGCATTTAATAGATTTGATGAAAAGTTTTTAAGCAAAAGAATATACAACAAAATAACAATTAAAGGACAAAATGATTTTTCAGAAAAATCGGTGATGGATTATATGTTAAGAAGAGAACTAATTATTAAACTTTTTTCTGGAGGTGACAGAGTAAGATTTTTTAGAAGCGCAGATTACACACAAGAGCAGGTACTTTCAGAATTTAATTACTTGTTAACTCATTTTCAGGCACCTTTCTTTTGTTATGATTTCAGAACAAGAAAAGGTGAATTGACGCTTGATAATTTTATTTAGGTGAAAAATGGAAATAACAAACTCATCAGCACTTGAAATATGGAAAGAAGGCCTTTCAAATATAATGAAAAATGGTCGGGACTACTATGATAATGATGGAAGACTTTGTAGAGAGGTATGAACCTTATCATTGTACTTAAGGATCCTGCAAACTCATTAATAGAAGAACCGATAAAAAAAATGTCTGGATCAAACAAATGGATTTATCCTTCAAAAGAAGAGTTATCTAATATAATGTTTAAGGAAATTCAGGCGCCTATTTATGAGTATACTTATGGTGGCAGGTTATTTAATTTTTCAGGAAAACTTGACCAGTTAAATAATTTTGTAATACCTCTTTTGACTACTGACCCTGGCTCAAGGAGAGCAATAATATCTTTTTATGATCCTGTGCAGGATTCTGATATTAATAACAGAAACACTCCTGGAATAATGTATATTCAGTTTAGAATTATTAATGGTGGATTACAACTCACTGCTTTAATTCGAAGCAATGATTTGCTTTTCGGATGGCCTGCTAATATATATCAGTTGTATTCATTACAAAAAATGGTTGCAGAAAAATTGTCAATAAAACAAGGAAATTTAATCACAATTAGCAATTCAGCGCACATATTTTCTGAGGAGTTTAGTTTTGTTGAGGAGTTGTTAATAAAATGAGTGTGAAAAAGATTTCAAAAAAACCGAATGAAAAATTAAACAATAAAATAATTGAAACACTCAGAAAAGAACTTAAAAGAAAAGATGAAGAAATAGAAAGATTAAAAGAAGAAAAAGAAATACTTTTCAGAGTTTCTTTAAAGAATACAAAAAGAAAACTTGAAGAAGATAAAATTCGTAATTCTTAGAAGCACATAGTGATTTAAATGACCGACAGAAAAAAAACAGCTGGATTTGTATTTTTCTTTACAATATTTATAAGCATTTATGCTTTACTTAATTATTTTGTATTGTCTGGATTTGCATTATTTTTAGGTTTGAAAAGAAGCTTGTTATTTTACATTATCCTTGTTATTTTGTCATTTTCATACATCCTTGCTACAACTTATGAAAGAAAAAGATTCTCTTTGTTAAGTAAGATTGTATACGTTGCTTCGGCAATATGGATGGGGTCATTGCTATTTTTATTCTGCTCGATAATTCTTGTTTTTTTAGTAAGAATATTCATTAATATGTCTGGTTATTTATCTGCAATAATTGCGGCAGTAATTGGAATAATGTTAATAGTTTATTCATTGATAAATGCAAGGAAGCCACATGTAAAAAATGTAAAGATTAAAATTGGCACAAAACTAAAAGCTGTTCAGATTTCAGATGTGCATGTCGGCCCAATAAGAGATAAGAATTATTTAAAGAAGACTGTTGAAATTATTAAATCATTAAGCCCAGAAGTAGTTTTCATAACGGGAGATTTAGTTGATGGAAGTTCTCCAATAGAAAAAGGAATGTTTGATTCAATAAATGAATTAAAAGCGCCAGTTTATTTTATAACAGGAAATCATGAGTTTTATGAGGGATTCGATAAAATATTTAACATACTCAAAAGCACAAAAGTAAAAATTCTGAAGAATGAAAAAGTAAATTTTAAAGAAGTTCAGATTATAGGAATTAATTATTCTACTAATAAAAATAATCTGAAAATAATGCTTCCCAAGTTAAAAATTGAAAAAAATAAGCCATCGATTCTTTTATATCATGTTCCTGAAGGATACAAATATGCAAATGAAAAGGGTGTTTCTGTTATGTTATCAGGGCATACACATGCTGGTCAAATATTTCCGTTTAGTCTTCTTGTAAACCTCGCACACAAATTTTCAAAGGGATTATATGCTTATGAAAAAATGAAGGTATATGTTTCACCAGGGACTGGAACCTGGGGGCCACCAATGCGACTTGGCTCAAGAAATGAAATAACTCTAATAGAATTTTATTGATTGCAAATATTTGTTATGCCGGCAAAAATATTTGTTGATGGAAATTAGGTTTATGAACATAATTCAAAGGATCAAATAACCAAATTTGTTGTTGAATTAAATATTGATGCTTGGTAGATTAGAATTAGATGTATTTATTAAGTCCATTTTGAACAGCTTCTTTTTTATCTGGAATCTTAAGTTTTAAAATCTTGCTCATAGTAAGAAAGTCTTCATTTAATACTTGTCTTAATGGTGGTTTGTAAAGCATTGCTGCGGGATGATATAATGGAATTACCTTAAAACTCAAACCATTTATGTTCATCTCTTTTGGCTTACCATGTAGTGTTGAAATTCCAGGAATACTTTTCATGCCTTCAACGCTAAATTTAGCAAGAACAAATTTAGTTGAATAATTGCCAAGCGTTGCAATAATCTTTGGCTTTATGATTTTAATTTGTTCAATAAGATATGGTGTATGTCTTTCAATTTCTTCAGGTGTTGGGTCTCGGTTATTTGGAGGCCTATATTTTAAAATATTTGCAATATAGATATCATCAAGCGAAAGTCCGATTGCTGAAAGGAGTTTATTAAGCTCCTTGCCTGCAGAACCCACGAATGGAATTCCTTGCAAATCTTCCTTTTCTCCTGGAGCTTCTCCTATAAAAAGAATATCTGCATCGGAATTGCCCTTGCCGAAAACAAGATTTGTAGCAGCGTCTTTTAATGGACAGGTCATATCTGAAAGAATTCGTTGTTTTACCACGTCAAGTTCTGATTGTGTACTCATAATTTTAACAATGTTGAGTTATTATATAAAATTTATTTTTTTGTTCACTGACAACATTTTTATACTTGAAAAACAATTAATGTTCTAAAATGGCGCAACATAAATTTGTATCTGTTAAAGACTTCTGGCCAGTAATCAGAATTCCTGTTTTTATTCTCATTGGATGGAGTTTACTGGGTGTAATTGCTGCTAAAGTTTCAATGGATATCTATTTGACAGTATTTGGCAACTCAGTCAATCTTGTAGTTGGTATCTTAGTGTATTTATTTGTCGGATATAATTTAGTTGCTGAGCACGAGCAGGAAACGTCTGCAAGTGTAAAAGCTGGCGTATGGACAGGCGTCTTTTATGGTTTTGGTATAGCAATATTAGGCATAGTTTCAGTGTTTTTCGTTCCCGAAATATTTACTCAGGCAATAAATACGGCTGTTGCTGCAGGAGCTTCAAGGGAATCTGCGATGAATCTATTGAGGTTAGGAGCATATCTAAGTTTATTAATTCAGCCAATAATCGGAGCAATTTCTGGAGCAGTATTTTCGGGTGTTGCTGGCTGGGCTACAAAGAAATTCTTTGTGAAAAAATAGCTTTTTTTTAGGATAAATTTTATTGTAATCTATGGTGCTAATTAAAAGAAGGATATTATTTTTAGTTTATTCTTAAAAGTACAGAAAATGTTATAAATATTGATAGGATTTGCTTATGGGAAAGTGATGTTTTTGAATAAAAAAGCTAGTGCTATAATTTTAGTATTTGTTTTGATTGTCGCAGTGTTGTTAATTTGGGGCGTTGTTGGTGGTATTGCTTCTCAAGACGTTGGTGTGACTTGTGACATGGGTGTTGGTAATGCTTTTTGTTGGCGTTGGCATACAAACACAATAGGTCAGGTCAAAGAATTTGTTAATAATATTGTTACTGGATGAAATTATAACATTTAGTTTCTTTTTTTTAAGTTAGTGCTGATTAATTTGATTATTATAAAAAATATTTAATGTCCATATAGAAAATAATTCTATAGTTCCATAAACTATATAAATAGTTGATGATAAATCAATTTTAGTTGACTTTAAATCAACAACAACGGGGTGTTATTAGTGACAAAAAAAGTAAACAAACATGGCAAAGTCATAGATGAAAACACTGAAGTTAATAATATAGAAAATGACTTCAAAAAACTTCAGACAGAATACGATGATATGAAAGACACTCTACAAAGAACGCAGGCAGAATTCTCAAACTTCAGAAAAAGAACAGAAGATGAGAAATCAAAATTTGTAAACCTTGCAACTGTAGAACTTCTGAAAAAACTCCTTCCAGTAATGGATAACTTTGAATTAGCACTTGAAGCACACAAAGAAGAAACAGAATTTTACAAAGGTATTGAAATGATATATTCACAGCTTCAAGAAATAATGGTTGATGAAGGACTCACACCAATAAAGAAATCTGGAAAATTTGACCCTAATGTTCATGAAGCAATCCTCACAGAAGAATCAGACAAGCCAAACAACGATGTGCTTGAAGTTCTTCAGGCAGGATACAAAATAGGTGACCGTGTAATAAGACACGCGAAAGTAAAAATATCAAAAAACAAAAACAATGGAGGAAAATTAAAATGAGTAAAATAATAGGAATAGATTTAGGAACAACATTCTCAGCAGTGGCAGCAATGGAAGGTGGAAAACCCGTAATTATACCAAGCAGTGAAGGAGAAAGAACAACACCTTCAGTGGTCGCAATAACAGAAGACGGCGAAAGACTTGTAGGAAGAGTTGCAAGAAATCAGGCAATAACAAACCCTGAACACACAGTTCGCTCAATTAAGAGACATATGGGTGAAGATTACAAAGTTAAAATTTGGGGAAAAGATCACTCGCCACAAGAAGTCTCAGCTATGATTCTGCAGAAACTAAAAGCAGACGCAGAAAGCTACCTAGGACAAAAAGTAACAAAAGCAGTAATAACTGTTCCAGCATACTTTGAAGACGCACAAAGACAAGCAACAAAAGACGCAGGAAAAATTGCGGGGCTTGAAGTTCTAAGAATAATCAACGAACCGACAGCAGCTTCATTAGCATATGGTCTTGAGAAAGGAAACGACCACACTATTCTTGTCTTTGATTTTGGTGGGGGAACATTTGACGTTTCAGTTCTAGAGCTTGGAGATGGCGTATTTGAAGTAAAATCAACCTCAGGGGATAATCATCTTGGCGGAGACGACATTGATGAAATACTAATTGATTGGTTAGCTGATGACTTCAAGAAAAGCACAGGTGTGGACTTAAGAAAAGATAAAACAAGCTACCAAAGACTAAAAGATGCAGCAGAAAAGGCAAAGATTGAACTCTCATCAAAATTGAAGACGACAATAAATTTACCATTCATAACAGCAGACAAAAATGGTCCAAAGCATCTTAACGTAGATTTAACAAGAGCGAAATTCGAACAGCTAATAGAATCAATAATAAAAAGACTTGAGGGACCTACAAAAACTGCATTAAAAGATGCAGGGCTTACTGCAGAACAATTAAACAAAGTAATCTTTGTAGGTGGTTCAACAAGAATACCTGCAGTTCAGGAACTTGTAAAGAAACTAACTGGAAAAGACGGTGATAAATCAGTAAACCCTGATGAAGCAGTGGCACTCGGTGCTGCAATTCAAGGCGGAATTCTTGCAGGAGATGTAAAAGATGTTCTTCTTTTAGATGTAACGCCATTAAGTTTAGGCATTGAAACACTTGGTGGAGTAATGACAACAATAATAACAAAGAACACAACGATTCCAACAAAGAAATCTCAAGTGTTCAGTACAGCAGCAGATAATCAACCGGCAGTAAACATCCATGTACTTCAAGGTGAAAGACCAATGTCTGCAGACAATAAAACTCTTGGAAGATTCGACTTAGTGGGAATACCTCCAGCACCAAGAGGCATCCCACAAATTGAAGTAACATTTGACATTGACGCAAACGGAATAGTACATGTATCAGCAAAAGACCTCGGAACAGGAAAAGAACAGAAAATACAAATCACAGCAACAACAAATCTAAGCAAGGAAGAAATAGAAAAAATGCAAAAAGACGCAGAACAGTTTGCCGATCAGGACAAAAAAAGAAAAGAAGAAGTTGAAACAATCAACCAAGCAGACACACTAGTCTACACAACAGAAAAACTCTTCAAAGACATGGACGGAAAAATAGACAAGAAAAAAATCGAAGAGGTAAAGCCAATGATTGAAGACCTCAAAAAACTCCTTGAACCGGAAAAGAAAGACACTGAAGCCCTAAAGAAAAAAATGGATGAAATCAACACAAAAGTCCAGGCAATGACAACTGAGATGTATCAGAACGCTGCAAAGCAACAGGAAGCAGCAGGAAAACAGGGCGCTGATTCAACAAAAAAAGCAAAAGATGGAAAAACTGTTGATGCAGACTACGAAGAAGTAAAAGAAGACAAGAAAGAAGACAAAAAGGAGTGATTTTTACTTTTTTATTTTATTAAATTATTTTTTTAAAACTATATAACTTTGGAGGTGGAAAAATGAGATGGAATATATGGGATGAATTTGAAAGACTTCAGGAAGAGTTGGATAACACATTCTACAACTATTTTCCGCGAAGAAACCAAAATCTTTTGGAAGGTCCAAAAGACGTAGTAAATTCTGGTTACAAAAGACCACTGGCAGATATGTATGAAACAGAAAAAGAATATATAGTTGAAGTAGAACTTCCTGGTGTCGATAAAAAAGACATAAAAATAGATATTAAAGATGATTTAGTAAACATATCTGTGGAAAAAAATGACGAATCAGAAATAACTGATAAAAAGAAAGGAATCTACAGAATGGAAAGAAGATACACAGGATTTCAAAGGGTTTTGCATCTACCTAAAAACACAAACAAAGAAAATGTTGATGCAGAATACAAAAATGGAATTCTAAAACTTAAGATTCCAAAAAAAGAGATAAAAGACAAGGATGTGAAAAGAATAACCGTAAAATAAATTTCTTTTCTTTTCTTTTTTTTTATTTTAACACATAACAATTATAAATGAGAAGAAATAACGCTGACAGAAGGGGAAAGTAATGACAAGCAAAGACTACTACAAAACACTTGGTGTTGAGAAAGGCGCAACAACTGCAGAGATTAAAAAAGCATATAAAAAGCTTGCAAAAAAATATCACCCTGATATAAACAAAGATGAAAGCGCTCAGGAAAAATTTAAAGAGATAAACGAAGCAGCATCAGTTCTTGGAAACGAAGAAAAAAGAAAACAATACGATCAGTTTGGAAGCGACGCATTCAGAAACGGCGGAAATGGTCAGGACTTCTCAGGATTTGACTTTTCAAATTTCGATGGTGGCTTTGGTGGCTTTGAAGATATATTCGATGCATTCTTTGGAGGTAGCAGAGGGAGAAGACAAACCCAAAGAAAAGGCTCAGACTTAAGATATGATATGGAAATAACCCTTGAAGAAGCAGCATTCGGAGTTCAAAAAACAATTCATGTTGAAAAAAGAAACAAATGCGACGTCTGCAAAGGAAGTGGTGGAGAAGAGGTAGAATCCTGCAGCACCTGCCACGGAACAGGATACATAAGAACTGTAAAAAGGACACCATTTGGAGCGTTCCAATCAACAGGACCCTGCACAGAATGCTCAGGAACTGGAAAGGTTGTAAAAAAACCCTGCAAGAAATGTCACGGGGAAGGCTTTGTTGTAAGCGAGAAAAAAATCAAAGTAGACATTCCAAAAGGTGTAGATGAGGGCATGCGTTTAAGGATTGCAGAAGAAGGAGATTTTGGTCCAAGAGGAACAATTCCTGGAGATTTATACATATTTATACATGTAAAAGAACACGAATTCTTCGTAAGAGATGGAGAGGATATTAATGTGGAAATACCGATAAGTTTCACACAAGCAGTATTTGGAGATACTATCGAAATACCAACATTATCTGGAAAAGCAAAGCTGAAAATACCTCCAGGGACACAATCTGGAACTATATTTAGGATGCGAGGAAAAGGGATAGAATCCATGCGTGGCTACGGGCACGGAGATCAAAATGTGTCAGTTATAGTTGATGTTCCAAAGAAACTTGATAAAAAACAAAAAGAAACACTTAAAGAATATCAATCACTAATAGGAGAGCACGCAAAACCTCAAAAATCACTTTTTAAAAAAATATTTGGATAACTAATAGTTCACAACATAAGCGAGGGATAAAAAGTGTATGTCGTTCTCAATATAGCCAACGAATAACAATATGATTTACTTTTGTCGTTGGCTATAATCACAGATTCTTTTTAAACTATCAATACTTTTATTAACAAAAATGGTATTCTTTATTATAGAATATAAAGCGTTGCTATTTTGCAAAAAATCAATTTGTTTTCACTGAATAATAGAAAAATTTATATACTGCACAGCAGTATAGTGATTTATACTTTTTAATCAAATAAAACAAATGAAGGGTGGTATTAAATGAATAAAAGATATATGTTCTTAGCATTTGCATTAATAATAGGCGCAATAATAATATCTGGTTGCACAAATACGGGGAATTGGACAGATAATCATACAATAAATATGTCTGATTATAATCCAGTAAATGCAACAAATACAACGACTAACACATTTACAAACACGACTAAAAATCAGACTCAAACAATAAATGAAAGTCTGGCAAGCTATAAGATTGAAGCTGTTGAAGGCGACTTGGTAAAAATACCGATAAAAGCAGTTGATCCTGATGGAGATTATTTGACATATACGTTTGAAAAACCATTCAATTCAAAAGGCATCTGGCAAACAGCTATAGGAAATGAAGGAAAATACTTAACAAAAGTAACTGTTAGTGATGGAAAACTCTCAACTTCAGAATACGTTTTAGTGACAATAGCGAGAGCAAACAGACCGCCAACAATCGAATGCCCTGATACAATTAAAGTTCAAGAAACAGAAACAGTAAATCTTGACTGTAACATATTCGACGTAGACGGAGACGTTGTAATTGTCGGATACGATGGCTGGATGAGAGCAGCATCATACACAACAAAATATGGTGATGCAGGAACACATACAGTGATTGTAAGAGCAAGAGACAAAACGCATAAAGTTTACAAAGAAATAAATGTAATTGTAACAAAGAAAAACAGAGCTCCTGTAATAAAATCAATAAGTAATCAGGAAGTTCAAGAAACACAGCTATTCAAAGTTGATGCAAAAGTAACTGACCCTGATGGAGACAAAGTAACTGTGACTTACTCAGAGCCACTAAATAGTAAAGGGGAATGGACTCCGATATATGGCGATAGAGGAACATACAACATCACACTAACTGCAACAGATGGTCAGACAACAACAACACAGGAATTCCAGCTGAAAGTTGACAGAGTAAACAGAGCACCAGTAATAAAACCAATTAACAACATCTCAGTTGAAGAAGGCGAAACAGTAAAAATTCCTATACAAGCATACGACCCAGATGGGGACAACGTAATCCTTGCATATTCAGGATGGATGAGTTCAGACACATATACAACTACATACAATGACGCATATCCAACAGGATGCACAGAGAAAGGCTGTACAGCAACATATCATGTCAATGTAACAGCAAGCGACGGAACACTAAGTTCAAGTCAGGATGTTACAATATATGTGAAAGACAAAAACAGACCACCTGAGTTCGTAATAGGATAAGGGTGCTTTTTCTTTTTTTTTAATTTTATTTCACGTTAGCGTAGGAGGTTTAATTTCCCGATAAGACGCCCACCATACTTGTTGAGGTCGTAGCCACCAGCGCTCGAGAAGTTGTAGTCAACAGGCCACAACCAAAACAAGCGCATTCCTTTAGTATCTGGAAGCCAAATTCCTCTGTTTTTAGAAAATGATGTGTCAGTCTTCTTATCAATCATTGCACCATAATCTTTGTTCAGATCCTTATCTCCTTCTACTTGGAACTCCCAGAACTCTGCTCGAGTCTTAGGTTTGCTGTAAAAATCAATTCTTAAAGCATTAGCTACGTCTCTTGAAATAATCATACTTTCCTGTTCTTTTATAGATTCATAAACATCTTTTGACACAACTAAGCTGTAATTTTTTATGTTGCTGTCTGGATTCAATGAATTTACAAGTTTTCTTGCAGTTTCGTTGTTTTTGTATGATACGATAACTACTTCTCCTGAACCATTTGGATCGCCAAATAATGGAGATGCTGTTCTGAAGACATTATCTCTTAGAGTCTGTGCATCAGATGTATCGTATAGTCTTCTTTGCATGAATCCTTTCATGTCAAGAGGAGTTCTTCCTGATTCTAGGATTTTTTGCATATTGTAATTCGGTCTTCCTTCAAAAACCTTCAAGACAGGTACTTCACTCGGAGTTATGATTTTTACTTTTTCTTGGAATTTGATTGACATTTTACTATCGCCTCTTTATTATGGCGTGTGTTACAGTATTTAAAGCTTTCGTTTATGTTGTCACTATTAAGTGATTATATTGGTGTTTTTGTCCAAAACATCTAAAAGATTAATCTTTCAAAAATATTATAAACGAAGCTTAAAGATAAAGTTCTTATGCGAGAAATAGAAGTAAAAATTCTTGAAGTAAACAGACCTGAACTTGAAAAGAAACTTCTAAGTTTAGGAGCAGAAAAAATATTCGAAGGAACAATCTCAGATGTATATTTTGATACTAATGATAAAACTAAACTTCTCAGATTAAGAAATGAAAATGATAAAACTATTTTTACATTAAAAAACAAAATATTAGCTGATGGAGTAAAAGAAGCAGAAGAAACCGAAGTAGAAGTTAAAGATTATGAAACAATGAAAAAAATAGTTGAATCCCTTGGTTATTCAGTTTACCTTGAACTTATAAAAAAAAGAATATCTTACAAACTTAACGGAGCAAGATTTGAATTTGATAATTATTTAGATAACTGGGAACATGTTCCTGAGTTCATGGAAATAGAAGCAAAGAACAAAGAAGAAATCATAAAAAATGCTAAACTTTTAGGATTCGAAGAAAGAGACTTAAAGCCCTGGAGTGGAAAAGAAGTAGAAAGACATTACAGAGAAAAAAATGAATCAAGAATAATTCTATCAGGAAACATAATTATTAATGCTACAAAAGAAATATATCTTCTATGGAGAACTAAGCATTCTCACTATGAAACTCCTGGAGGAAAAATAAAACCTGAAGAGTGCAAAAACTTTTCAAATCCAACAATTGAAGAATTAAAAAATGCAGCTAAGCGAGAACTAATTGAAGAAGTAGAAAATATAGAAATAATTTCAATGGAATACTTTGATAAAATTAAATTCACGATACCTGATGGAAGAAAAGCAATTGCTTACAAATTCATTACAAAAATAATAGGAACCCCAACTCCTGCAGAAGATATATTTGATAAAGAAAAATCAAAGTGGATTAAAATTGAAGACGTTGAAGGAAATCTATTATCGCCAGATTTAAAAATTATTTTTCCAAAATTTAAAGAATATCTGAAGAGAAATTAAATTATTTCTTTTTATCAAGTTCCTGAATTATTCCATAACCAATTAGTCTGAATCTTGTTCCAACTCTTCTGCTAATAGAAACTCTCGCTTCAAGTTCAGCACAAACAGGAAGCCTTAGCTTGCAAATAACTGTATTCTTACTCATATCAATTACCTGACCTACAGTTGCTGCAGAATTTACATTAAGCATTAAAACTTCGCCCATCTTTATAGGCTCAACCTTCAATTCTTCCTGACTTCCAACAACTCTTTCAAGGAGATGAGCTTCCAATTTTAACTCATGCCAAACAGGAGGTAATTTATCCGGAAGACCAACTACATTTCCAACAAGACTATCTGACTTAACAACTGCGGGATCAAGTTTTGTCATTATTCCCATTGAACCACCTGGAGTTATTTTATTAACCTTAACATTTCCACTTGAAATACTTTCAATAGTTGTAAGAATAGGTTTTGCAACTAATTGGTTTTGTTCTTCAAGAATTCTTCCAGGTCTTATTTCAATCTCTTGACCAACACTCAGTGTGCCCTGTTGAAGAGCACCACCTAAAATGCCGCCGACGAGCCGCTCAGGAGTGTATCCTGGTTTATTAATATCAAAAGACCTTGCCACAAGAAATAAAGGATCTTTAGTAGAGTCTCTTTTTGGAGTTGGAATTGTTTTTTGAATTGCTGCAATAAGGTGTTGAATATTTACGCCCCTTTGAGCACTAATAGGAATTATAGGAGCATTCTCATAAGGAGTTCCTTTCAGAAAATTTTTAATCTGTTGATAATTTTTCATAATCCGCTCATCATCTAAAAGGTCTATTTTATTCTGAGCAACAACGATGTTTTTTATGCCTGCCATCTGAAGAGCCATTAAATGTTCCCTTGTTTGTGGCTGAGGACATTGTTCATTTGCTGCAATAAGAAGTATAGCGCCATCCATAACGGTTGCTCCAGCAAGCATTGTCGCCATTAATGATTCGTGTCCTGGAGCATCAACAAAACTAACTTTTCTAATAAACTTAGTTTCAACTTCGCCGCAATCATGACATTTTTGCTTAACAGTATACTTTTTACATTTAGGGCACAAATAAAATGAAGCATCTGCGTATCCTAATTTAATTGTAATTCCTCTTTTGACTTCTTCGGAATGTGTATCTGTCCACTTTCCTGAAAGTCTCTCAGTAAGTGTAGTTTTTCCGTGGTCAACGTGACCAACAAGACCAATGTTTATTTCTGGTTGCTGAAATTTCTCTGAAGCAACAGGGTCATCCTTTTTAATTTCTGTTTTTTTCTTAGTGCTCTTTTTATCTTTGGTATTAGGAATTTTGCTCTTTGAAGAATCATCTTTTTTTGAAGACTTTTCTTTTTTTGTCGTCTTTTTAGCTTTCTTTTCTTTAGATTCAGCTTTTTTTGGCATGGTTAAAAGAAACCCTTGGCCATTTATAAATCTTTATGAAGTTAGGACTATGTTATAAGTAAGATATTGTCTTGAAGTAAGATTGAAATATTTGCATTTTGTGCTAGCAAAATGAGGGGCAAATATTGATTAAAGTTTTTTTGTCAAAGACAAAAATAAATCTTCGCAATAGCTAATGGTGTGGGAAGTTACTTTTCAAAATTATTTTTTCTATACTCCATAATAGTTCGCGACATAAGTAAGGGATAAAAATTGTATGTCGCTCTCAGTATAGTCAACAAATTACAACCTGATTTACTTTTGTCGTGGACTATAAAAGCACAACGTTTATAAATCCCCTGTTATTCCGTAAACATATGAGTGGAGTACTAGCATTTAACAAATGGACGACAGATGGAATAAAAATAGAAGACCCAGGTTTAGTGAGATACATGTCTCTAAATGCGGTAATTGTACCAAAAACAGGTGCAAGATATGCTGGAAATAAGTTCCACAAATCAAAAATATTCATAGTTGAAAGACTTGTAAATAAATTAATGGTTACAGGCCACAAATCAAAAAAACACATAATAAGTTCAGGACAATACACAGGAAAATCAAATCTTGTTCTTGACATTGTTGAAAAAGCACTTAATATTATTGAACAGAAAACCAAAAAAAATCCTATTGAAGTGCTTGTAAAAGCAATAGAAAATTCTGCACCAAGAGAGGAAATAGTAACAATAGAATATGGTGGAGCAAGATATCCAAAAGCAGTTGAATGTGCTCCGCAAAGAAGAATAGATATTGTTCTAAGATTATTCGCTCAGGGAGCAAGACAGAAATCATTCAACAACAAAAAAAATGTTGAACAAGCTCTTGCTGAAGAAATAATGAACGCTTACTATGTACAACCAACAAGTGTAGCAATTTCAAAGAAAATGGAACTTGAAAGACAGGCAGACGCAAGCAGATAAATTCTGCTAACTATTTTCTTTTATATAATTCATTCATTTTCATAATTCTTTTGTTTAATTTTTTGTGATGTAAATTTTCTTCATACTGGTATTCTCTTTTATAATAAGATAAGGTTCTCTTTTCATATCTTCTGAAAATTTGTAATAGACCGCCTCCTGGAACTGTGACTGCAAAAATTTCTTTATGTGCCCAATCAAGAAAAGAAACAAAATCTTTTGTTCTTAAAACGTAAAGACCCATGAATGGAATTTTCATAATACCATATTCAAAAACCCTTGCGCCAAATGCAATGTTCTGCATAACATGAGATTTTCCAAATCTTGCCGCTTCAAAAAAAGGCCCTGTATACATATCAAGATTATCAATAGATTTTGCGTATTGAATTAGGAATCTGTCAATCAACTTAAGCTCTTCAAACTTCATTTAGAACTCAGATGAATAATATATTAAATAAGTCTCTTAGAATTTTTTGAACATATTACGATTATTTTGTAAATGCTTCATCACGTATTCTGGCTCTTGCGGAATTTTTCTTTTTGACTTCTTCAAGATTAACGATTGGTTTCTCTATTTTTATTGAATCATCAAAACCAATTCTAGGACATGCAGTATTTATCCAGACATCTATGAATGGAAAATCTTCTAATGAGTTGAAATTTATTGTATTATCCATCATGTAAAAGAATTTTTTATCAGGATATTCTTCTCTGAGTTCAAGAGCTCTTTTCAAAAAGAACTGCCCTGGTTTTGTAGAAACAAGAACTCCAACGTTTTGAGCCATGTAAAATCTTGAAAGCGAAGCAGTATGTCTTTTCTTTATTAGTTCCATTTCTTTCTTATCAACAATGAATTGCTCTTCGGTAAAGGGATTATAAGCATAAACTGTTTTATCCTCATTTTTCCACAAAAGCGCTTTTGGATGAAATAAACCATCTCCAATGTATAAAAAAGCGTCAAATGTTTCATCAGCGTAATCTGACCACTCCTGAACATTGCAACCAAGAATCTGACCTTTATGTCTTGTATGTCCTGTCTTGAAAACGACCGATTCTCGTCCAGAAGCAGTTATCTGTTCTCTTATTGAATCTAGACTGTCCATGAGTTGAATCGTAGTAAAAACTGCGACTTTTTTTGGAAGCTTAGTTATAAAATCCTCTGGAAGAACAACTTTTGATTTGATTCTTGCTTCAATATGAACTACTTTCATACTCTTTAGAAATAATGTTTTTTTTATAAAGTTGATGTATTAAATTTTATATTTTTTCAATTACTAGTCAACAACAAAAGTAAATCATATTATTATTAAATCATATTGTTATTCTTTAGCTATATTGAGAGGGACACACAATTTTTATCCATTACTTGCGTCGTGAACTATTTCATGACAATATTTATATATGCACGTAAATTTTGAAAAACTATGGCATACAAAAGACCTGTGCAAACAGTTCAGGAACAAATTGAAAGGGTTAGAATACCAAGAGGAAACGAAGTGCTTGGTGTTTTAGATTCAAGACTCGGTGCTTCTAGATGTGATGTTAGATGTATGGATGGAAAGTCAAGAAACTGTAGAATTCCTGGAAGACTAAAAAGAAGACTTTGGGTTAGAGAAGGAGATATTGTTCTTGTTGAACCTTGGGAATTTGGTGGAGATGAAAAAGGAGATATAATCTTTAAGTACAGACGTGCTCAGGTTTCATGGCTTCAAAAGAAAGGTTATTTAGAAAAAATGAATGACCTTGATGAATTCTAGATTAATTATTCTTAATATGTTTTTTATTGTCTGAATCTTTTTTAAATTCGCGTATTATTGCAGCAATAATAAATCCAAACACACCAACAAAAATCATAGCATCTGCAAGATTAAAAACTGGCCACCATTTCAAATTAAAGAAATCAAACACATACCCGTTGAATATTCTGTCTATAAGATTTCCAATTATTCCTGATGCAATAAGTGTTATAAAAATTTCATTCTTCACAAATTCTTTTCTGAAATACCATATGAAAAAAAGAACAATAATTGAAATTATTATTATTAATATAGATGAACCCTGAAACAAACCAAAACTTATACCAGTGTTTCTTGTTGGTGTTAAAGCAAAAAATCCATAATCAATATTGACTGTTCTTAGAAAATGCTTTACTAATTGGTCAAGAATTATCAGAACAACACCTATGCCTGAAAAAAGAAGCCATTTATTTTTTGATTTTACAGTTTTTTTTGTTACCATCGATACTTTTTTCCCTGTTGTTGTTGGCGTTCAATGTTTTCAAGGCGCTGATTTACATTTGTCATTTCAGCTCTTAAGGTATCTATTTTTGCTAGAATCAGCTGTAAATCTTTTGATATTTCATTAGAAGATGTATCATTTTGAAAACTTGATTGACTCATTGGCTGATTGTTTTGTTGAAACTGATCAAAAGACCTAGGTTTTAGTTGATTTCCAAAACTATCAAAACCTTGAGGGGATCCTTGTCCTGACATTGGTTGCATTGAATCTTGCTGATTCTGCGCAGGAAGTCCTGTAGCGAAAGGATCTTGTTGTGACGAATCAAAATTTCCAGTATCAGAATTCTCTAAGTCTTTGAGCGGGTCATCCTTTTTTTTGAATATATTTCCTAAAAAACTCATTCTCTTCGCCTCTTTTTTTATTTTTTCTGAGCTAATGAATTAAGCAGTGATTCAGGTAAGTATTGTATTATTTTTAAAGTTAGGAACTCGGGTCGTATATTTATGTCCCCATTATTTATAGCGGTTGCTAATTCCTGCATCTTTAAAGATTGTAATTTCTTTGCAACAAGACGTATTGCAACCTTTGCCTTAACTTCGTCTGGCGAACTAAATCCTGCGTATATTTTGATTATGTTTTTGCTTTCAATTATTGGATTGATTTCAGCCATGCTCTTTGCATCTAGTATTTGTTCTATTTCTGCTTTATTTAATGTTATTTGAGTAGTTAATTCTAGAGAATCTGTCTTTAGATATTCGTAATTAAATGTTAGCAGAATGCCTTTTCCTGTAAGCAATTGATCAAGCTTGCCTGATTTGTAAGCAATATTTGCATCGCTGAGTTTTTGCCCCATCCAACCTTCATACAGACCATTTTCAAACATTTGGTCCATTGAACCTGCGTTTATGTTTGCAGCTGCAACTACTGAATCATTTTTTATTAGTAAAATGGTCTTCTGACCATCAATTGAACTTTTTAGCTTATTTGCATCTGTATAAACTATCACGCCGAATATTGCAACGAGAATAATCACAATTATGAGTGCGAATACGATTGCTTTTACAACGCTTTTAAGAACTTTCAAAAATATGAGGAATGCTATTATTGCTATTATTACAACCAGAATTATTGGAATCGTTATGATTTTGTCCACCTCGACTTTCTTTTAACTATTTATTTATCGGATGTTTTTAAATGTTGTTAAAATCTGGTTTTAACGGATCTTTAATTCCGAATGGTTTCTTTGAATAATATTGTTTGGCATGTTCAACTATGAGAGCGTGCAATTCTTGAAAAATAACTGTTTTGGTTTCTTTTTTGCTTTGAAAAGATTCTTCTACAATTTTCTTTATCGAATTGTAATTGGATGTTTTTACAATATTTAATTCAGTAAAAATTCTTTTCGTGTATGAATCAACAACAAATTCCGGTTGATTAAATGCATAAAGTAATATTGAATCGGCAGTTTCAGGACCAATTCCTCTAATTTTTAGAAGTTCGTTTCTTTGAGGTATTTTTGCATTTAGTTTAACAATAAATTCAGCTATATTTTTTAGATAAGCCGATTTTTGGTTGAAATAACCAGCTGGTTTTATGATTTCTGAAAGTTTCTTCTGAGATGTTTTTATTATTAGCTTGGGAATAAGTAGCTTTTTGGTTTTTAGAGAAAGCACTGTTTTTTCTGCATTTTTCCAAGTAGTATTTTGGGTTAGAATAGTTCCTATGATTATTTCAAATCTTTGTAAATTATTTTTAGGATAAGAATAATCTTTTGGATGGTATTTTCCTGTTATTGGCCACCAGCCTTGCGGACCGTAGATTTTTTTAAGCAAGGTGTATAGTAAAATTATTTTTTCTGAGCTTTTTTTGGTCATTTTGTAGTGGTTGAGCTTTTTGTTTATATATTTGCTTTTACAACAAACTAATTTATTTTGTCACTAATAAGTGATTAATAATCGAAATATTTATAAATAAGAACGGTCTTAATAGAATATGCCCGAAAATAATGTTGCTGGAAACAAATCGCAGGAAGAAAAAACTATTGAAATGGTTGATTTATTACAGTCTAAAATTAGCCAATGGTATGGAAAAAAAAATTACTTTGCCAGAGTCAGTGGCAGACACAGAGTTTCAGTTCACTTCAATGATGAGGGCTTAAAAGGATACATAGCTGTGGATCCTAATATTCCAGTATTTGAAAGTAACAAAGATATGATTCTTTTAATGAATCAGAAAGCTAGCAGTATTCCTGATGATAAGCAATTTGAGGCGATTAGAAATCTTTACTATGACTTCAAGTACAAACAAATGGACATGGAGGGGATATCAGGAAATGAATTTAACCTCGGTGTTATTTTTTATGCAGATAATAAATCATATTTCAGAAAATTAAAAGATCATATCTCTTCAACGATGGATAGAAGCGAAGTTTTAGAAAATCTTCAAGAACTAATGCCTGAAGAAAATCTTGATGGGCTTGTACTATTAACGGATATTGAGCAAAAGATTATGAGAAAACAATCCAGAAATGAATTGACCTATTTTTATGAATCCATCGGAGAAAAAACATTGTTTTCTGAACAGAATAAAAATTATTCATTAAAAAATGTAAAATTCAAACAAATAAAAGAATCTGACGGTTCTGGTCTTTACTTGAATAGAAAGGTGATAAATTTTATTCCTGACGATTATGGGTTTAGACCACAAGGCATTATTCCTGTTTACAAAATAACTTCTGTAGAAGAACTGGGAAATAATGTTGTTTTAAAAAATCACAAATTCACAAACAAATAAAAAATCATTCTTTAAGAAGAGAAATTATCTCATCCTTTGAAAGCATTTTCTCTTCACCAGAAACCATGTTTTTAAGCTTAAATTTTTCCTGAGCAAGTTCAGTTTCTCCAACAAAAATTGTGTATGGAATGCCATAAGCAGATGCATAATCAAGAGCTTTACTTATGCCTTTTTTTGTTGTGTTGATATCTGCTTGAATCCCCTTCTCTCGGAAATACATAAGAAGTTTAATAGATTCGTTAAGTGTGTTTATAGGGATGATGTATGCTTTTACAACACTCTGTTTTTTTTCTTTTTCTGTAATTTTCATCGCTTCAAAAATAACATCGAGTCCGAAACTTATTCCAACAGCAGGATATTCCTGATTATTTCCAATGAAATTTTTAATCATATTATCATATCTGCCTCCTGCAGAAATGCTTGATGTAACTTTTGATTCTTTCATGAATATTTCATAAACAGTTCCAGTATAATATGCGAGTCCTCTTGCAAGTGAAGGTTCAAATTCAAAATCAGTATTCATAATTTTTAGATAATTAAAGAGGGATTCAAGTTCATTAATTCCTTCAAGTCCCAAGTCATTACTTATATTATTTTTTAGAAATTCAAGCTTCTCAGAATTATTTCCTTTACAAAGAGCAAGAGAAAAAATCTTTTCAACGGCTTCTTCACTGATTTCTTTTTGAGCAAATTCTTTTTTGAGTTCAGACTCTGACAACTTTTTTATTTTATCAATTGTAAGAATTACATCTACAACCTTATCTTCTGAAACTCCTGCTTCTTTTACAATTCCATCAAGAAGTTTTCTATTATTAACTTTAATAACTGTTTTAAGCCCGAGATTTTTTAGTGCCTGAGAAGCAAGCTTCAAAAGTTCAGCTTCTGCAAAAACATTTTTTATTCCAACAACATCAACATCGCACTGAATAAATTCTCTGTATCTTCCAAGTTTTATTGGACCATCCCTGAAAACAGAACCAATCTGATATCTCTTAAACGGCATCTTTAAAGTTGGATTCATCGAGATATATCTTGCAAATGGAACGGTTAAGTCATATCGCAAACATAAATCTCTTTTACCCTGATCACTGAGTTTGAATGTTTCTTTGAGAATTTCAGCGCCACCAGCATACTTTGATGATAAAACATCAAATCGCTCAATAGTTGGTGTATCAAGAGGATTATAGCCATAAAGCTCAAATGTTTCTCTTAAAGTGTTTTCAATTTTAAGTTTTAGAATCTTCTCTTCAGGGTTTGTATCTCTAACTCCTTTAGCAATTTGCATCTTCATTGAAAATCACCTTTTAGTTCGCTGAAAATAATGGGGCGGCTGCCGGGAATCGAACCCGGTCCTAAGGTTGTCCATAACGCTTCCGTAAGGACCTCGGAATCGAGGATTGCGTTGCCACAGACCTCAATGCTAGCCGGTACACCACAGCCACCACGGTTTTTAAGGGTCTTTAAATTGTTTATATACTTTTTGTAAAGAAGAAAATAGTCTAAAAACAAGTCAAATTTGAAAATTTCTGAAAATATTGAATAAGAATTTGTAGAACTTAATCTAACAATGAATACAATCAGTGCTCATTGCACGGTCCTCGATTGTTAGTCTAATTTCTGACATAGTTGTTAGATTGTCTGAGGCATTTAAATAATTTAATGAAATTTAATCGAAAAAATTTCAGATTGCATAATTGTTATGTGTTTATGGATTTTTATAGGTTGAAAATTTTGTTTTATCAACAAAAAGATTTATAAACAGTCTATCTTTCCTCAGCATTATGGTAATTGTACAAGATAGGTCTCTAAGAAAGCCAACTGGGGGAAGAAACAAGAGCACAAGGCCGAGAAGACTGGCTCAATCCGGAAGCAACCCTACATTAACAGGCATTGGAAAAGCAAGGGTGAAAGTTTCAAGAGTCAGAGGCGGAAATGAAAAGAAAAAAGTTCTTTCAACAGAAATAGTTAACCTTTTTGATCCAAAGACAAAAAAATACACAAAAGCAAAACTTAACACAGTTATTGAAAGCAAGTCTAACAGAAACTATGTAAGGCGAAACATAATAACAAAAGGCACAGTTGTTGACACAGACAAAGGAAAGGCAAAAGTAACAAACAGACCTGGACAGGAAGGTGCGATAAATGCAGTCTTACAATCAGAATGATATGGGGGGGAAACGAAATGGATAATAATATGTCAAGACCCTTGGACGCTTTGAACAAGGCAAGGAACAAAAGAGTTCTAGTTGAACTAAAGAATGGAAGACAATACCTAGGAACTCTGGTAGCATTCGACATTCACATCAACACAGTTCTTGATGAAGCAGAAGAGAGAATAGATGGGGAAGTAAAAAGAAAACTCGGCACAGTATTTGTCAGAGGAGACACAATTACAATAATCTCACCGCAGTAAGGAATGATAAAAAATGTCTAAAGGAACAGCATCAATGGGGAAGAAGTCCGGTAAATCAACACACATAGTGTGTAGGCGATGCGGAAAAAAAACTTACCATGCAAGAAAGAAAAAATGCTCCAGTTGCGGATATGGTGTCTCAGCAATAAAAAGAAAATATAACTGGGTAACCAAATAAAACTCTTAAAATCTTTTTTTTATTTTTCAATTTCTTTAAATTCTTCATACAAAAATTTATATATTCGGCAAAAAATTGATTACTATGGATTCAGAAATTTTCCGAAAAAATAATGTCTTTTTTGAAGGATATTCAATACTTGTGCTTTTACTGCTTCTTGTTATAGTAATATTCTCATCAATAACAACAGCATCACCACTATATTTAGTTATAGTTGCATTCTCACCAGCAATATTCACAGTAATTGTCGGCATGCTATTATTTGAAGAATCATTCAGACACAAAATAAGTCTGTGGTTTTCACCAATAATAATCTTAGGATTATTCTTTTATGTCTCAACAAGCCAGAAAATATTATCTTCAAACCTTGACATTTCTTCACTCATGGCAATCAATGTTATAATAATAATACTTTACCTATCAGTTGCATTCCTCCTTATGCGGGTGCTATTTTATGAGTCAAGTAAAAGAAAAGAAATAGTTCAGATTAAACAGCCAAAATCAATAAGGGATTATGTTTCATCAATTGAAGATAAATCAAAAGCAATAAACTTTGTAATAGGTCGTGTTTACAAGAAAAACAACGGTGGTTCAAAAGAGTTAAGAAAAAAAATTCTCATAAGTCCTGAATGGTACAATGAATTTGCAGATATTGAAAATGCAGATAAAGAACAAAGAAAAATTATGATTT
>Ga0114931_10002337_pt1 | contig 24167 bp, 26 predicted proteins | sample 2SBtaG_FD_89579 | JGI IMG/M metagenome (GOLD analysis project Ga0114931, IMG submission 89579) | Deep subsurface microbial communities from Kolumbo volcano to uncover new lineages of life (NeLLi) - 2SBTROV14_V59a metaG | ecosystem: Environmental > Aquatic > Marine > Volcanic | place: Kolumbo... | reverse complement strand
TACCCGCATGGTTCCGGCAGCGCTAGTTGCGCGGCGGTGGCGGGAAGGATCCGCGGCTGCGGTTGCCGGGTCCCGGGCTGCGGTTACCAGGAGGCGGCAAAGGACACGGCGGGCCGTGACGCTTGGCCGCGGCGGCGAACTCGGTCCAGGTGATCGAGCCGTCGTTGTCGCTGTCGATCTGATTGAAGTGCCATTCGACAGGAGTACACGAGCCCTTGGCCTCGGCGCGGCTGATCTCCGCGTTGCGGTTGCGGTCCAGCGCCTCGAAGTGCTCCACCATCTTGGCGTGGCGTAAGTCGTCGCGCTCGGTCTTGGACAAGCGGCCGTCGCCATCGCGGTCGAACTTTTTGAAGTCGGCGCGGCGCTGGTCGCGCATCATGGCGTGGTGCTCGGCCGGATCGAGTCTGCCGTTGTGGTTGCGGTCGTACTTGGGCAACAACGTGCGAATCGCCGTGGGCAGACAGTTGTGGGATGGACCGGGGGGAGGTGGTGGCATCGGCTGGGCGTAGGCGGCGGTCGCCACACTCAGGGCGATCCCGGCGCCGAGGGCCGCGACAGTGGCGCGAAGGGTGTTTTGGGTCATTGCCTTGCTCCTTGTGTTTGGGACGGCACCCAGGTCACAGAGCAAGCCCGGTGCCACAGGCCAACACGCTGGAATCCAAGGAGTCTGCCACCCGCGGGCTGCAGAAACAGCAGTGCAAGCCCTGCAGCTTTGGCAGCGTCCATGACGCCCCTCGCCAACCTACCGGTTCTACGCCGGCCGGTCGGCACAATGGCGGTTGCTCAACGCCGGCAACGTTTTCAGCCAGGAGGACTCTTTGCACTACCGACGATTCGCTTATTTACTGATTTTGGCCATGGGCTGAGGCGATGCGCAGCCGGAAACGGCGGACGGCGCAGACGCCGGCGCCAGCAACAACCGCAGCAACGGCGCGGGCGCGTGTTCGACGGCGTGGATTGGATTGGATTGGATTGGATTGGATTGGATTGGAGATGAGATGAGATGAGATGAGATGAGATGAGAGGAGAGACAGCGCGCGCATCAATTCTGGCCAACATCACCGGCCATACGCGCATTCGGCTGGAGCTCGCCGACTAGAACGCGTAGCCGAAGCGCCAGTAGCCCGCGGGGAAGATCTTGTTGTCGTACACCGACGAGTTCGCGTAGTGGCTGTCGCTGGTGTTGGTGCTCCAGTTGCGGCCAGCGCCGAACGCGATGGACATGTTCAGGCCGCTGTCCCAGATCCAGTGCCAGCCGACGAGAAACTGCGGGCCAAAGATGGTGTTGCTGGCAGTCGTGGAGCTGCTGTGCACGATGGTGCGCGAGATGATGCCCGGCTCGACGAACAAGCCCGAATACATCTTGCGGAATTAGATCGGCGCGTCGACGCCGATTTCGACGCCCGAGTCGCCACTGGCGCTGTCGTCTACCGGTGCCCACATACCGATGTCGCCGCGGATGGCGATCCTGTTGTTGAGGGTGTAGCTGACGCCGATGCTGTAACTGCCGAAGACCCACAGCAGCGGGTTGGTCGAGATGTTGTACTTCTTGACGTTGTAGATGAACTTGTTGCGATCGCCCACTGGAACGAGCTGACCGTTCATCGTCGACACGTTCTCTTTTTCTTTGGTCCCCGGCGGGGGGTTGTTCGGCGGCGTCCCGGCGGGTGCCGTGGACGGTTGGGCGAAGGCCGAGGAAGCGAAAATGGGCAGGGCGACAGCAGCGACGAGTAGGCTTTTGAGTTTCATGGGCATCTCCGATTGGCAGGTGCGTTTGGTGAAAGGGCCTGAAGCAAGAGCCTTGCCAAGTACCGCCACGTGCCACATGATCCTCTGCAATTCGCCTCAAAGCAGGGAGAACATGGAGAAAACCTGTCATTTCCCGGAATATTGCGGCCCCGCGGCCGGCCGAACGCTCGACAGACTGTTCAATTGTCAACGTCACAGTCCTGACGCTGACGTCAGGGATCGGCCTGCCGAAGCCAAGTCACACGGCGCGTAACGATGATCGGTGCGTCAGGGGGGGCCGGCTAGGAGCGTGTTGCGAATAGCCATCTGCTGCGGTGGCAAGCTGCGGTCGATCTCGGCCGTACGTCCTCGCGGCCTGCGGTTATGTATTTCAATCCACGCCCTTGACCGCTCCGGGCGTGCGGCCGACCTCGCCTCGCATCTCACCATCCTCGCGACGACGTCTATCCACAACACCCTCCTAGCGGCTGCGCACGCGGTTGAGCATGTGGCCGACGCCGCTGCGCAGCACCACGCCCAGGGCGGCCAGAGAGCTGCCCTTGGAGGCCGACAGGTTGCCGCCCTCGTAGTTGCGCTTGGCCTCGATGCGCTTGAGCTTGCCCGACGAGGTCTTGGGCAAGGTCCCCGGTGGCACGATGACCACGTCCTCGGGGGTGACGCCCAGGGCCTCGTGCACGCTGCCGCGGATCTGGCGCTGGATGTACGCGGCGCTGTCGAGCTTGCGCGACTCGGCGACGATCACCAGCCGCTCCTCTTTGCGGTTGGCGGCGCTGCCGAACGCGACCACGTTGCCGGTACGCACTTCGGGAATGCGGCTGGCCGTGGCTTCGACGTCGTGGGGATAGATGTTGCGACCGCGCAGGATGATGACGTCCTTGGTGCGACCGCACGCATATAGATGACCGCCGGCCAAATAGCCCAGGTCGCCCGTGCGCAACCAACCATCTGGCGTCCGCGCATCGGCGGTGGCGTCGGGATCGTTGACGTAGCCCGGCGATACCGACGGGCCCTTGACCTGGACCGCGCCGACCTGGCGATCCGGCAACACCTTGCCGTCGCGGGTGGCGATGCGCACCTGCAGAGCCGGCATGGCGACGCCGCACGAGGGCACGCGCGTGGCCGTCGCATCTCCGTCGTCGGCCGGTTGGGCGCGCCTCGCCTCGCCGAGCGCGACCGAGTCGACCTCGTCGCACAACATGCCAATGCCATAGGGCGTGAACGTGACGGCCAGGGTGGCTTCGGCCAGGCCGTAGGCCGGCACGATGGCGCCGCGATCGAGCCCCGCCGGGGCAAAGTGCTGGGCGAAGCTCTCAAGGGTTTCGGGCATGATCGGCTCAGCGCCGCAGATGAACACCTTCATCGAGCTGAGATCGTAGTCACCCGGGTTTTTGATCCGCCGGGTGCACAGACCGTAGGCGAAGTTGGGCGCCGCCGTGTGGGTGCCGCGGTGATCGCTGATGGTCTGGAGCCACAGTCCGGGGCGGCGCAAGAACGTGCGCGGCGCCAGCACCACCAGATCGTTGAAGTTGGTGATGGCGTTGAGCACGGTGCCGATGAGGCCCATATCGTGATAGACGGGCAACCAGGTGCAGACCACCGAGTTTTCGTCCATGCGCGACGCGGTGCGGATCATCCACAGGTTGGCGACCAGGTTGCGGTGCGTGACGACGACGCCCTTGGGCGCCGCCGTGGAACCGGAGGTAAACTGCAAGAACGCGGTGTCTTCGGGACGCACCGCCACCGGCGCGGCGGGCGTCTGTTGCATCACGCTGGCGAAGCGCTCGACACGCTGAATGCTGTCGACCTCGCTCGGCACGGTGCCGACGAACGGGTAGACCTGCGAGCCCACCACCATGTGACGCGCCTTGGAGCGCCGGCCGACGTAGCCGACGTAACGCAAAAACGCGGGGATGCCCTTGGTGTCGAACGGCGGGTAAATCGGTGCGGGCGGGCAGCCCACGGCCATCGAGCCGATGATGGCGATGATGGCCTCTTCGGGATCCGGCAGCACCAGGACCACCGGCTCGCCCGGCGCCACGCCGCGCTTCTGTAGGCCGTGGCCAAAACACAGCGCGCGACGCCACAGCTCGGCGTAGCTCACGCGCTTGCTTTCGCCGCGCGAGGCGTAAAACGTAATGCCGCGACTCTCGATGTGCTGAAGATGCGCGAACGCGTCGATAAGGGTGCTGCTGTCTAGATTGACCGACGAAATCGACATTGCTGCGTGGTGTAACACAACGACGACATTTGCCGGAAAGAATCTACAACCATGTAAGTTGGCCCATGGTCAGTGGTCCGACCATTCGATGGCTAATCACCAGCGCATGAAAGCCCTTGACCGGCTCGCCGCCGATGAGCAGACCGGCGCGACTGGTGCCGATGCCGTACTCGTACTTGTCTCGGGGTAGCGCGCCCGGGCGCACGGTGAGCACCAGCTCCGGCCGCAGATAGCCGCCGAACTTGATGTTGCTCAGTCCGGGCACGTTGGACTCCACCGCGGCGGTGGCATCCAACGCGTTTTCTTTGACCCCGAACGGACCGCTGGATTTTTGCTCGGCGTTCTTTTCGGGCGTACCGGTGTCGTCCGCCAGCGCCGCACCGGGAATCAGAAGCACCGCGTATACCGCGGTCGCGACGACTGCTCGGCCGTTCATGGGTAACTGATCCCGATGGGCACATGGGCCACCGCCGTGTACGAGATGCCGCCGGTGTCGTAGCTGGGGCCGGCGACCAGCCAGCCGGTGACGTCCACGGCGTAGTCGCGCGGATCGTGCGCGGACAAGAATGGAAAGCAGCCAATCGCCGAACGGGCGCCGTTCCAGCGCACGTAGTTGCGCTCGGCGGAGCGATCGTCGAGCACCGCGATCCCCGCCGACAAAGTGGACGCGACGGTCGCCGACAGCTGCCACGGCACCGGCTGGGCCAACGAGCCCTGCAACGACAGCGGCGACACGGCCGGTTGATTGTTCACGGTGCCGACCAGATAGACCCGGCCGTGATGTTCGTGCACGCCCACCGGGGCCATCGCGGTCACCATCTCCATGCCGGCGCCGCTGCGGTTGGCGCGCAGCAGCCGGCCGTCGCTGAGCAACCCGGCCACCAACCCGTCCGGGCCGAACTGCAACGTGCCGGCGATGCCCGCCTCGTCCCCGGCCGCGTTGGTCCAGCGCTGGCGGTAAATCACCGGCGCGTTGGCGGCGACCTTGGCCTTGAACAGATCGAAGAAGCTGGCCTCGACGCCGACCTCGATGCCCAGGCTGAGCGACACCGTGTCGGTCAGCGACTCGTCGACGTGCCAGTTCTACCGAGGCTCGTAACTACTGTCGATCAGCGGGCGAATCGGGTGGCGCAGCAGTGCTGGGACGGTTTTGCGGCACGACTGCCCAAATCTGGCTCGTGGGCTGGCCATGGAAGTGGCTACGGCACTAGCCACCGGAGACGACTGTCCGCACTACGCAGCGGCGCCTTCGTAGGCCGCGACCGCCTGCCGCAACACAGCGGGAACACGAACAGTATCACCGGTTTTCGTATCCACGCACACGCTGGTCAGCTGCGCTTCGGCCACCAGCTCGTCGCCGTTGTAGATGTAGCACTCGGACGAAAAGCTGGTGTTGCCGACGCGCGCGATCCGCGTGTGAATCGCCAGCTCGTCCTCGAACTTGGCTCGACCTTTGTAGTCGCACTTGGCCGACACATAAAACATGTCGACGCCGTTTTCGATCAACCGATCGTAAGGACAACCGATCGCGCGCACGTACCCCGTCAGCGCCTCGTCACAAAACGTCAGGTAGTTGGCAAAAAACATATGCCCCTGCGCGTCCGTATCGGCAAACCGCACCCGCATACGATGAGCAAACCGCTGCTTCATTGGCAAGAGCTTAGCCGCATCGACCGTACAGTGAAAGCCGCCTGGATCACCGAGCTTCCCAGATCGGGATCGTCGACACCCACTTTTTGCAAGCGTGAATGGCCTCGACGTAACAGCACTCGATGTTTTGGTCTCGTGGCCCATCGCAGCCGAGGCTGCGTCCGCCGGTGTGCGCCTTCCCGCACTTCTTGATGCTGATCGTGCCCGCGAGCGCCTCGTCACATCCGTTCTGCGCATGTTTGATGCGCCCGGCTCGTTTGACTTCTACCGTAAAGTCCCAGGGGTCCCCAACGGCCCGGCCGCCGTTGTACAAACGGAACTCGAGCGTGTTGCCGGACTTCGCCGCCGAAAGTCAAGCCCGGTCGACCCATTAGCAAACCGCTGGTCAATCGTCCGATGGCTTTGACTTACGAGACCGAGTACTTACGTACCTTCAATGGGTCGGTTCTTCTCCGTGTTCCAGTACAGCGGCCGGGCGATTTCGCTGGTGTGGACGACCAGCCGCGCGCTCACCCTGGCCCTGGTCGGCCTCAGCATGGCCGCCGGCGTGCTGCCCGCGGCCATGGCGTACGTGGGCAAGCTGATCGTCGACGCCATCGTGATGGCATCCCAGACCGCCTCGGCGGCCGATCGTCACCAGGCGTTGATGTACGTGGGCGTGGAGGCGGGAGTCGTCATCGCCCTCGCGGCGGCACAGCGCGGCGTCAACGTGTGCCGGTCGCTGCTGCGCGCCCAGCTCGGCCACCGGGTCAACGTGATGATCCTGGAGAAGGCCCTGACCCTCGACTTGACCCACTTCGAGGACTCGGAGTTCTACGACAAGATGACCCGCGCGCGCCGCGAGGCGTCGGCCCGGCCGCTGAGCCTGGTCATGCGCACGTTCGGCTTGATGCAAAACGGCATCTCGATCGTGAGTTACGGCGGCTTGCTGTTGTCGTTTTCCGGCTGGGCGGTGCTGGTGCTGGCGGTGGCGGCGGTCCCGGCGTTTTTGGCCGAGGCCAAATACTCGGGAGAAGCGTTCCGCTTGTTTCGCTGGCGCACCCCCGAGACTCGCCAGCAAATGTACTTGGAAGCGGTGCTCGCGCGCGAGGACTACGCCAAGGAGGTCAAAGCGTTCGACCTGGGCGAGCCGTTGCTCGATCGCTACAACGGCATCTTTCACACCCTGTACGGCGAAGACCGCAGCCTGACCATCCGACGCGGCGTCTGGGGGTATGTGCTCGGGCTGCTCAGCACCGCGGCGTTCTACGGCGCATACGCATGGATTGCCATCGCCACCATCGACGGCGCCATCAGCCTGGGAGACATGACCATGTACCTGATGGTGTTCAAGCAGGGCCAGTCGGCGCTGTCCGCCGCGCTGAGCGCCATCGGCGGCATGTACGAAGACAACCTGTACATCTCGAACCTGTACGAGTTTCTCGACGAAGAGGTTCCGGAGCGGCAAACCGGAAAAACCGAAGGGCCCAAACCCGGCGACGGGCTGCGGTTCGAAAACGTGTCGTTCACCTACCCGGGCGCGACCGAGCCGGCGGTCGAAAACGTCAGCTTCCATTTGCCGCCGGGGCGCAAGCTGGCGCTGGTCGGCGAAAACGGCTCGGGCAAGACCACGTTGATCAAGTTGCTCACCCGACTGTACCGGCCCAGCACCGGCCGCATCACCCTGGACGGTCTCGACCTCGACGACTGGGACCTGGACACCTTGCGCGGGCGCACCGGCGTCATCTTTCAGGACTTCGTGCGCTACCAGTTCAAGGTGGGCGAAAACATCGGCGTCGGCGATCGCGACGCCATCGACGACGAAGCGCGCTGGCGCTCCGCCGCCGAAAAAGGCATGGCCGCGCCGTTCATCGCCGACATGCCCGACGGCTACGACACCCAGCTGGGTCGCTGGTTCAAGGCGGGCCGCGAGCTGTCCCTGGGCCAGTGGCAAAAGATCGCCCTGTCCCGCGCGTTCATGCGCGAGCGCGCCGACATCCTGGTGCTCGACGAGCCCACCGCGTCGATGGACGCCGGCGCCGAAATGCAGATCTTCGATCGCTTCCGCGAGATGACCGCCGACCAGATGGCAATCTTGATCTCCCACCGGTTCTCCACCGTGCGCATGGCCGACCACATCCTCGTGCTCAATGGCGGCCGCATCATCGAAGACGGCGACCACGACGCCCTGATGCAAGAGGGCGGCATCTACGCCCGCCTGTTCAGCCTACAAGCCGCCGGCTACCGTTAGCTGGCGCTCGAGGCCGCGGCGAACAAAATGGTGATTCCAACATCGGAGCCGTTCGCCAAGCGGACGGGCAAGAAGGCGCTGCCACTCAAGGCGCGCATCGTGGTGCCGGAACGCTACCTGGCCGAGCGGTCGACCGATACCGACTCTCGTCAGTTCCGCATCGACAACATGCCCGCGCCGTCCAGCGACAAGCTGGCCGAGGGCTATGAAGCGGGCAAGGGGCAGATCCCGGAAGGCTCCGAGGATCTTCCGGCGGAGATCCAGGAACTGATCACCAGCGGGCTTCCGGGCGCACGGATCAGCGCGCACAACCCGGTGCCGGGCTTGACCGCATATCTCAAAAAGGCGTTCCCGGGCGTCGACGTCGAGGTTAAACAGGTCGGTGGCGGCAAGTCGGGCGCTGGCGTGTTCCGCATCAAGCTCGGCACAGAAGTCCACTTCTTCAAGGTGTTCCGATCCAAGTCCGAGATGCTGCGAGAAATCGCGGCGCTCAAACGGATCAAGGATGCGGGGCTGAAACGTTTCGAGCCCATCAAGATCGACCAGGCCACCAACGTCAGAACCGGCAAGGGCGAGACCGGCGGCGCGCCTGAGCACGGCCAAAGGCGAGTTCGTCAAAGACAGTCTGGAGAACGCCGGCAAGGTCACCGGCAAGGAGCGCTTCCAGGCCATTGCCGACCTGCGCAAGCGAGTGCGCAAGGTGGCATTCGCCATGGCCGAGATGCACAGGACCATGGCGTCCGGCGACAAGGTCAGCGCCGAATACAAAAAGAACGAGCTGCACTGGTTCAAGCAGCGGTGGCAGCACATCCGGCGGAACAAGCACGTCGGTCACAAGCAGGTTGCAGAGATCGAGGCGCAGCTCGACGCGCTGTACAAGGACTTCATGAACGCCGAAGTCGACGCGACGGTGGCTCACGGTGACGCCCACGCCGGCAACTTCTCAGTCGCCGACAAAGGCAACAAGGTGGGCGTGATCGACGTGGAAACGATGTTCCGGTCCATTGGCAAGGACGGCAAAGGCATCGGCTCGGGCGCCATCGACGTCGGCCGGTTCATGGAGTCACTGCGCACCTTCGGCACCGAGATGGGCCTCATGCCCGCCGAGATCGCCCAGATTCAGCAGGACTACTACCGTGCCTACCGCACCCTGCGCCGCGGCGACGCCAAGACGGCGGACTTCGAAGTCGCGACCAAGTTCTATCGCGCCAACATGGACACCATCGCCGTGGCCGGCGCGCTGCGCGGCGGTGACCTCAAGATTGCGTTGAGGAACTTGCAGTCACTGCGAGCGACCCTCGGCCTGAGCTCCAAGTATCTGGTCACGCCCGACATGCTCAAACTCGGCACGCCGCGCAGCCAGTTCGAGCAATGGATGATCTCCGTGCGGCTGAGCACCGACGACGACAAGAACAAGAAGCTGCGCGGCAAGCTGTTCGACCTCTATGGCCGCAATCCCAAGGCCGCCGTGGAGTTGGCAAAGAAACGCTACAACTACCCGAACTGATCATCCGTGCTGATAGGGTCCGTCGTCGAACAGCTCTCGCGTGAGCCAGCTCATGAACCGGTCGTACTTCGCCAGGGTGCTCATCCAGATGGCAGTGCCGGCGGCGTCCAGATGCATGCGCGCGCGGTCGTCGAGCCGGACCGTCGCGCGCTCGACGATGACGAACGGCAGGCGTAGCGCAACCGACAGGGTCAGCGCGTCGTGCTGCAGGGTGCTGGGGTGAAATCGCTCGTACCAACGATCGAGATGAGCGCGCAGGAGCGCTTGCCACGTACCCTCGGCGCCCGCCGACAGCTGCGTGTACAATGGCGAGCTCGCGTCGACCGCCAGTCGTTGATCGAACGTGATGTCCGAAGTCACCAGCGTGACGTCGCGCGGCGCGGCGCGGCGAGCAACGCGCGGGCGGCATCGGCGTCGAGGCGAAAGTTGTGTTCCGCGCGCTCGGGATCGCGATAATTGATGGCGCCACCCATTTGCACCACATCGATCGCCTCGGCCAGCTCCGAGTGCGCCTGGCACAGCTGGGCCCAGTTGGATACCGGCTCCATGCCGACCCAGCACGCGCGACGCCGGCCGCTGTCGGTGACCTGTGCAACTGCGGTCGCGACGTTGTCGGGCTGGGCGCCCACCGATGCCGGTGTGAGGCCGTCGACGACGAAATACCTGGTGTTGCCCAGATCAGCCCCGGCAACGACGGGCACGTCCTGACGGCCCATGCGGTCGAGAAAATGCCGGGCGAACAGGGCGCGCTCACCACCGCACTCGTCCGACGTGATCACCAGCGCCAGCTCGGGAAAGCGACGCGCCGCCAGCGCGACAGCGATCGCGTCATCCGGATCACCACCGATGTCAGTGTCCAAAATGAGCGGCACCACCGGCTCGGCTTGCTCCAGTGGCGGCGGCCCACCCGCCCGCATGGCCGCAGCCACGTCGCGCAGGCCGTCGATCCGCTCGAGCGCCGCCACGTCGGTCGCCCAAATCTGGCGCGCAGTGGGCGGCCGGTCGGTCTCTGAGCCGGGCGCGGGCGGCGACCACGCGAACGATGGCGGTTTTCCGCCTCCGGAGATGACGCCGCTCAACTCCCGAAACGGGTGGCCGCTGGCCGCTGCAAGTTCGTAGCCATCCTCTATCAGCCACAGCTTCGCCTCCATGTACGAGGCGGCCACATGCACGACGGCATCGGGATCTTCGCTGTCGCGGATCTCGAAGCGGTCACCGTCACCGACCAGCTCCAGGTCGTAGGGTGGGTCGACGGTGACATCTTGCCAGTGCTCACGCCGCACGGGCTGTGGAGCAACGTAGTCGTCGCCCAACTCGGGAACGAACACCTCGGCCGGGCCCCGCTTCGCCAGCAGGTATCCGCGGTCGTCGATGACTTTCATTTCCGCATAGCGCAGCGGCTGAGCATCGACACCCGCACCCAGGAGCTGACCGATGGGCTCGTCGAAGTACAGCCCCCAGCGCTCGCGGCCGCGGATCACCCCTGTGCACTGCGCGTGCTCCATGATCGTGCGCGCCACGCGTTGTCTGGTGGCGTCATCATTGAATTCGAAGCGCATCGGTTACCCCGTATCTTGACGTGATACTCTCCGGGTGTGCAATGGCGTGAGATCCTCGAGCTCGCGGCACACACAGCTGGCGCGGAACGACAGCTCGCGTCCATCGTGGCTCTGCTGGATGCCGCTCTCGCCACCGAGCCCGGCGCGCAATTGGTGCGCGACGCGCTCGGCCCGGACGACGACGCCGAACCGCCGTTCATCGCCAGCCTCGACCGTGCGTGCCGCGGGCGCCACGGTCGGTGGAGCGCACGTGAGCTTGCTGCCGTCCGCGCCGTGCTCAGGGAGCTGGCCCCGTGGCTGGGTGCCGCGCGCAACCTGCTGTACGGCGGCAACTTGCCGAGCTTCGCCGACGACGCATTGCCGGCGGTACTGGCGCGCCTCGAACGTGCGGCCGACCGCGTTGGCGATGCCGCCGCGACGTCGAGCTACCGCTGCCCGCGATGTGGCGCGCGCGACATGGCCGAGACTCACACCGGCGCTCTCGGACCGCGATTTACCGAGGTGACGTGCCGCCGCTGCGGCCTCTACGCCAACTGGTCGGACGGAGACGACACGGACAGGGCCGCCGCATGGGCCGGCACGCAATGAAGCTCGGCTACGGCGTTGGCGGCGGCTGAGGCGGCGGCGTGGGCGGCACCGGTGGGGCCATCATGTTCGTGACGAGGCCGATGGCGTAGCGGGTGAGCTCGACGGTCTGGGCGCGGGTCATCGCCATGGAAAACTGCAGGTGCTTGCCGGACTGGTACAGGCGCAGCTTGCGCAGGGCGGCGATGGCGGGGATGTGCGGGCCGCCGGCCTGCGGTTTGTAGGCGCGCAGGATCGACCGGCCGGCGCTGGCGGCCTTTTCGAACGCGGCGGCTTTGGCGGGCGTGGCAAAGACCAGCTCGCCGCTGAGCACGTCGACGTGTTTGCCGCGCTCGAGCGCTGCGCGCAGGTGCTGTGGCATATCGATGCTGCCGACCATCGGTGGAGAGATGGTCTTGGGCAGCTTGTCGAGCGCGCCGAGCGCTACCAGCCGGCGCGGGCCGATGCCGGCGAGCTGGGGCACGTTGCGCAGCCACGCGGGCAGCTTGGCCGGCGGCTGGAACAGGTCATAGTCACCTTTGCGCTCGGCGCTGAGCCAGCCCAGGCTGTTCGGCTTGACCAGCACGATCCAGTCGATCATCGGGATCAAGTACACGCGCGGATCCCAACCGGGCACGTTGGCTTTGCCCAGTGCCCCGCCGAGCACGGGCAACCACCTGGTGGCGAACACTTTGTTGTCGAGCAGCGCGCGCATCTTGCCCGGGGGAATGGCCATGCGCGCCGACATGTTGGTGGCCGTCTGCAAGCTCGGATTGGAGCTTGTGATCAACACCAGGTCGAACGCGTCGGTCACGCGCCTGCCCGTGTAGCCGACCACGCGGTGGTGGTCCGGCAACACGCTGAGCAGCTTCTCGGTGGCGCGGCCCAGGGCGCTGCGGCGGATGCGATCGAAGCGGATCATCACGCCGGCGTGATCGGCCGGGTCGGGCGAGAACGCATTGACGTCGACGCGCAACGCCTTGGACAAGCGCGGCGGCGGCGGTTGCCTCTTCGTCTCGGGCTTGTCCTTTTTCGGCTCTTTGCTCGCCTTGGTGCACGCCACTGTCAGCGCCACTGCCACCCACATCGCTGCCGCCGTTCTCATAACGGCGCTAACCTAGCACTGGTCGGGCCACCAGGCCGCCGGAAAAATCGCGGCCAGGAGGGTGTTGTGGAGAGACGTCGTCGCGAGGATGGTGAGATGCGAGGCGAGGTCGGCCGCACGCCCGGAGCGGTCGAGGGCGTGTATTGAAATACATGACCGCAGGCCGCGAGGACGTACGGCCGAGATCGACCGCAGTTTGCCACCGCAGCAGATGGCTATTCGCAACACCCTCCTCTAGGTCTAGGTCTAGGGCGCGTAGTAATCGACGATGCGCTGCAGGTCGAGCTCGAGCCGGTCGCCGGCGGTGAGCGCCCACGAGTAGTCGTCGGGGAAGTTGTTGCGCACCAGCGTGCGGCCGTTGGCCGGAAACTGCTCCGGCGAGCCGATGATTGTCTCGGGGGAAAGGTCGGTGCCACCGTGCTGATGGCAACCAATACAGTTGGTTGCCATGTTGCCGGGCCCCTGTTCCAGATACGGGTTGGAGCACCACGACGGCGAGCCGACGCCGCCGTAGACGCTGGCCAGGGCATCACCCAGGCTGGGCGCGCTGGTCGAAAAGCCGCCGCGCGGATCCGGATCGCGCTCGTCGAACATGCTGACCGCGCACATCTTGTAGTTGCGCCACGGCCCCGGCAGCGACGCAATCTCTGCCGGTCGATCGGCGCCAAAGTCCTGATCGGGAGTGTCGGACCACCACAGGCTCATCCACCACCAGTGGTCGAGCTCTTTGGTCATGACGTGCATGCCCGCCAGGCGGAACCGGCTACCGTTGGGCAGCTGCATGGTGTAGATGTGGTCGGGACCCGGGTCGGCCCAGCGCCTGGGCTCGCCCCAGCCGGCACTGTCGTTGGCCGCGCCGATCGCGCTCAGGTCCGCGGCCGAGGTATCGAACACGGGCAACTGGCGCTCGAACTGCGCCCGGTCCTAGGCCGCCTTGACCACCACCGAGTCGCCCGGAAACGCGCTCTCCAAACAACCCGCCCAGGCGGCGTTGGGGGAGGCGTAGTCCACTTGCACCACCGCGTCGACGCCGCCGGTGCCGGCGCTCACGGTGACGTAGTAGCTGCCGGCGGCGGTCACCGTGCACGGCTCGCCGGCGCCCGCCACGCACTCGTCGTCGGTCGGCGCCCCACCGTGATGCACCATGACCCGGGCGCCCGGCGCGCTGCCGTCGAGGGTGGCGATCAGTTGCTCACCGGCCGACAAAAAGAACGGCCCGAGGCTGCGGCTGGCGCAGCCTCCCAGGCGCAGCGGCGTGCGTGACAGTTTGGCCACCGCGTCGCCCGGCGTGTCGGTGAACGCGTCCGGCACCCCGTTGGCGTGGCAACTGAGCACCTCGGGATAGCTGCGTAGAAAGTGCCGGGTCGCCCCCGGGCTGTAGCTGACCCGACCGACGCCGCCGATGCCCGCCAGCTCGTCAGCCGTATCCACCGCATCGGCGTAGGCCTAACAGCGGTCTGCCGGCCAGTTGTCCAGCTCGTCCACCGCGTCCACGTTCCAGCCGAACGCCGCGTCGATGGCGGTCTGGTCGAAGCGCGCGTGCGCATAGCGATCGTCTGTGCCCAGCCCGGTGAACAGCCGGTTGAACAGCCGCACCACGTCGTCTTTGCCGTACCAGGTCTGCCACCGCGGCACACTGGCGCCGGGCATGTTCGGCAAATCGTATCCCAGGCTAACCGGAGCCAGAATTTTGGCCACGGTGCGCCACGCCGCCTCGCGGCGCAGCTTTTGCGAGCGGTCCAGCTGGTCGGCGGTCGCGCGCAGGGTGCCGTCGGGCACGTAGGCCGCGCCGGCACCGAGGATCTTGCGATCCTGGGACTGAACCGCGCGCGTGGTCGTGCCCACCTCACACTGGCCCGGATCGTCGGCGACACAGGCGGCCGCGCACGCCGCCAGCGCCGCGATGAAACCAAGGGCGCGTGCCAAACCCGGGCTCCTTACTCCAACCGCAGCGCGGCGTCGCTCGCGACCACGTACTCGTAACTCTGGCCCAGGTTGCGTACGTTGAAGTAGATCCAGCCGTCGGAGCGGAAGTGCGGGTACAGCGCGTACTGGCCCGGGTGCATGTTGGTGATGCGCGTGACGTTGCCGGTGAGCGTGTCGAGCAGGTAGATGTTGGACGCGCCGTACGTGCGGTAGTCGGCGAAACCCGGGTCGTTGGGACCGGAGAAGCCCAGCTCCGCGGCGTCCGGATCATTGATGTAGTGGTGGAAGATCAGCCAGCGCTCATCATAGGAGAACGCCGGCTTACCACCGTTGATGCAGTAGCGCGCCACCTCGGGCAGGGTGATGTCGTAGCTGCCGCCGTTGGGCGTGGCGATTACCTGGCGCATGACGTAGCCGAGTTGCTTGCTATTGGGTCCGCGCTGGCGCGACACGACCATGCTCGCCGACGGCGACAGCACGTGGTCGCCTTCGTAGGGGGTCGGGATGCTGATCGGTGCCTGGGCCTGGAACGCGCCGCCCGTGTTGATGATCGGCGTGAGGTCGACCGCGGAGCCGGAGCCGAATTGGCCGGTGGACGGGTCGCTGTGGTGGGGCTGGGTGGTGCCGCTGGTGTCGCTGGTGAACTGTCCGGAGATCGCCCAGTAGTCACCGCCGTTGAGGGCCGCGCCCACGTGCTGGTACAAGCCGACCAGGCCCTGGCTGGTGGTCGTGCACTCGGCTTCGTTCTGGTAGGTGATCGACGTCGGCTCCGAGTCGAGCAAGCTCATGTTGCACAGGTACGCGTTGTTGCCCTGGAACACGAAGCCCGAGTTGTCCGGGAAAAAGCCCGGGTCGTAGTCGGCGTTGCCGGGGATCGAAAAGTCGCGCTGCAAGTCGACGATGCGCGAGGTGTCCGAGCCGCTGCCCCAGATGCCCGCGGCGACATAACGACCGTCGGCGGAGCTGCGCGTCCAATAGGCGGTGACGTAATCGTTCTGGCGCAAAACGCGCTGCACCTGACCGGGCACGTTGGCTTCCCAGCCGGTGCTGTAGGCGTCGTCGCCGGCGCGCGGATAGCTGGTCAGACAGTCCAGAGCGGTTGCGGCGCCGCTGCAACCGTACATGAGCAGATTGTTCTGGGTGTTGACCGCGCGCCAACCCGACGTGGCCAGGTCCGCGACGTGGGCGGCGACGGCTGACGATACGCCGGGCGTGCACGTGGTCGGGACGTTGTCCGGCGGAATCTTGTCTTCGAGCAGCGGCAAGCCGCGAGCAAACCAGGTCGCGATGATGTCGAACTCGGGCTGGGTAAACGGGATGTGACCGCCGCGCGGCATCCCGACCCGCGGGAGGAACTCGTCGAACTCGTTCTCCCAGCCGAACTCGTAGGCTTTTTGGAACGTGTAGCGGAACCAGTCCAGATGCGCAGCGGTGTCGAAGATGCCGACTTTCTGGGGCCGGAACAATGAGGTGTCATTGGACGGCTCGATGCGGAAACAGTCGATCATCTGCTTGGCCGAGGCCTGGGTCGACACGTTCAGGTCGGTGAGGCAATCGGACAGGGCCGTGTCGCTCAGCGCGCGCCAGTAATACAAATTCTGACGGGTCAGGCCGTGGCATGACTGGCAGTTCTTGCTGCCGCCGGCGCTCGGCAGACCGAGCAGCGCCAGGGCCTGGGTCGCAAGGTCGTTGTCGCTGAGATCGTCGCGCGCGTTGTACAGCGCCGGCGCTACCCCCGAGTCGGGCCAGCCGGCATCCGAGGTCGTGGCATCTACCGCGGCGTCCTCGGTCGCGCTACCGCCGTCGTCGCCACAGGCGCCGAGTGCGAACAACAATGATGAAGCTAAGAAAAAACGATACCCGGCGCCCATATGCGACATCGGGGCGGGATGTTAGCAACGCGCGACCGCGACAGGGCAATTGATCTCGGCCAACAGCGGATATCTTCATGTAAGCGCAAGACCCACACCGTTGCGTACATCACGCGGCGCCGGCGCGTCAGGTGGTCGGGCGCGGGCGGCCGATGCTGTAGTAGGTGAAGCCCAGTTGGGCCAGCTCGGGACCCGGCCAGATGTTGCGGCCGTCGAACACGACCGGTTGGTTCATCAGCTGCTTCATGCGCTCGTAGTCAGGGCGCCGGAACTGGTGCCACTCGGTGACGACGACGAGTGCATCCGCGCCTTTGCACGCGTCGTACATGTCCTCGGCGTAGTCGATCTTGTCGCCCAGCTCGGCGCGAACGTTGTCCATGGCGACCGGGTCGTAGCCGACCACCTGGGCGCTCGAGGCCAAAAGGTCGCCCACCAACACCAGGGCGGGCGCCTCGCGAATGTCGTCGGTCTCGGGTTTGAACGCCAATCCCCAAACTCCGATGCGCAGTCCTTTGAGATCGGCACCAAAGTGCTGGCGCACGCGTTGGCCCAGGACTTTCTTTTGCCGCTCGTTGGCGCGCACCACCGCCTCGACGACCTCGAGACGGGCGTCGTGATCCTCGGCGGTGTGAACCAACGCACGGGTATCTTTCGGGAAACACGAGCCGCCGAAGCCGGGGCCTGGGAACAGAAACTTGGGCCCAATGCGCGGATCGGAGCCCACGCCCTTGCGCACCTTCTCGATGTCGGCGCCCACTTTTTCCGCCAGCAGCGCCAGCTCGTTCATGAACGAGATGCGCGTGGCCAGCATGGCGTTGGCGGCGTATTTGGTGAGCTCGGCCGAGCGCACGTCCATTTCCAGGATGCGGTCGCTGGTGCGCACGAACGGCGCGTACAGCGCACGCAAACGATCGCGAGCGCGGTCGCTGTCCACCCCCAGCACGATGCGCGCGGGTTTCATGAAGTCGTTGACCGCGTCGCCTTCCTTGAGGAACTCGGGGTTGGAGGCCACGGAGAACTCGACCCTGGCTTCGGCGGCGACCCGGGCACGGACCCGATCGGCCGTGCCCACCGGTACGGTGCTCTTGGTGACGATCACCGCGTAGTCGGTGAGGCCGCGGCCAATCTGGCCGGCGGCGGCTTCCACGAAGCTGAGGTCGGCGGCGCCGCCGTCGCGGGTTGGCGTGCCCACGGCAATGATGACCACGTGGGCACCGGCGACCGCTTCGACGGTGTCGGTAGCGAACGTGAGCCGGCCGGCCTCGTAGTTGCGCTTGACCAGAACGTCGAGCCCGGGCTCGTGAATTGGAATGATTCCCTGGCGCAGGGCGTCGATGCGCGCCTCGTCGACATCGACGCAAACGACGTCGTTGCCAAAATCACTAAAGCCGGCGCCGGCAACCAGGCCGACGTAACCGGTACCGATGACCGCTATCTTCATGGTTCGCGCAAGCTAGCACACCTGCGCGCGCACGGTGAGGACCTGCTACCCTGCTGTGGTGGCGATCGAGCTGCGAACCATCGAGCGCGCCGAGCTGGAGCCGGCAAGACAGCTGCTCATCGGCGCGTGCTGTTTCGATGACATAGGCCCGGTCGCCGAGGAAACCCTGTTCGGCCGCGCCCCCGGCGCCCTGCGCAGCAAGGTGACGGCGGCATTTCACGGCAAGACCATGGTCGGGGTCACGGCGACCGGCGGCCGCTGGCTGCGCGTGCTGGCGGTCGATCCGACCATGCGCGAACGCGGCATCGGCACCGCGCTGCTGGCTGCCGCCGAGAGCGCCGTCGTCGATGCCGGCCACGCTACGCTCGGCGTGCTGGCCCAACCCGGCAACTACCTGGCGCCCGGCATCGACGCGCGCAACACCGACGCCATCGCCTGGCTGCTGCGCCACGACTACGAACAGGCGGGCAGCAACACCAACCTGCTGATCGACGTGCGCGAAAACCCAAAAGTCAGCGAAGCGCGGGCGGCCGAGCTGGCCGAGCGCGCACGTGCAGCCGGCTACCGCATCGAACGCGCCGCGGCCGCCGATGCCGCGGCCGTGGCCGCCGCCATCGAAGCGGAGTTCTCGGCGGCGTGGGCGTTCGAAGCCGAGCGCGCGCTGCAGTCGTCGGGGCTGCACGTGGCCCGCAGCGAAAACGGCAGCCTGGCCGCGTTTGCCGCCCACGACGGCAACAACGCCGGCCTGGGTTGGTTCGGTCCGGCAGGCACCTGGCCCGAACACCGCGGCAAAGGCCTGGGCGGCGCGTTGCTGATGGCGTGTTTGGTGGACGTGGCCCCGGCGCACCGGTTTTGCACGATTGCGTGGATCGGCCCACGCGAATTTTACGACCGGGTCGCGGGCATCGCGTCAGAGCGCCGCTTTACGGTGATGCGCAAATCACTGACCGAGCACTGACATGACCACAGCCATGCTTTTGTGCGCCGGGTACGGCACCCGACTCGGCGAGCTTTCAGACGAACGGCCCAAACCGCTGCTGCCGGTGGTCGACATTCCCATCGTGCGCTTCGGCATCGCCAACCTGCGCGGCCACGGCATCACCGACATCGTGATCAACCTGCATCACAAACGTGAGCTGTTCCGCAGCGAGCTCGGCGACGGCAGCGACCTGGGCGTGCGCCTCCACTACACCGAGGAGCCGACGATTCTGGGCACCGGCGGCGGCCTGAAGAACGCCCTGGAGCTTTTGGATCCCGACGGAAGCGACGAGCCGTTCGTATCGCACAACGGCAAGCTCATCTTCGATGTCGACGTCACCGCGCTGCTCGCCCAGGACCGCGCCGACACCGAGGCGCTGGGCGCCCTCGTGATTCGGCCGACGCCCGACGCGCAAGACTGGGGGGCGGTCGCCATCGATGACTCACAGCCGCCGCGCATCCAGGACTTCTGGGGCAAAGGCCACCACATGTTCTGCGGCATTCACGTGTCCAGGCCGTCGGCGATCGCCCGGTTGCCCGACGGCGAGTCGTGCTCCCTGCGCCAGGGCTACGCCCCGTGGATCAAACAAGGCGCCCAGGTCGGCGCGTACATCGAAGATCCCGAGCGCTACTTTGCCGAGCACTCGACGCCGGAGCGTTACCTGCAGAGCAACGTCGACATCCTGCGCGGCGCCCACATCAGCCACCCGCCGGGGCCGCTGCGCGGAGTCGACAGCGAAGCGGTGGTGAGCGCCCGCGCCGAGGTGCGCGATCCGGTGCGCATCGGTCCGGGCGCCCGCATCGCCGACGACGCCGTCATCGGCCCCGACAGCGTCATCGGCCGCGGCGCCCGCGTCGGCGCAGGCGCCACCCTGGTCCGCAGCGTGGTCTGGGCCGGCGCCCACGTCGAGCCGGGCGCGCGCCTCGAAAACTGCATCGTCACGCCCCACCAGGTGGTGCGCGCCGGCGACTGAGCCGTGTGCCGCCTCCACCAGTGGCAGGTTCCTGTTCGTTCGCGGTCGTTTCTCCGGACTGAACCGATTGAGTCCCGCGTTTCGACCGGATACCGGTCGTTTCTTTGCACTCAACTCGTTGAGTCGCCGGTTTCGTCCGGATACCGGTCGTTTCTTTGTACTCAACTCGTTGAGTCGCGAGTTTCGTCCGGATACCGGTCGTTTCTTTGTACTCAACTCGTTGAGTCGCGAGTTTCGTCCGGAGGTGCGACTGACGGCGCGCGGCGGCGCGTCAGCGAAAGTGCAGGCGCTTGGCGAGCTTGCACGACCGGGGGTCGCCCATGTCGCAGGCGTGCAGCAGGTTTTGTTTTGCGTGGGCGTGGTCGTGGAGCTGGTAGTAGGCACCACCGCGCTCGCGATAAGCGCGGGCGTCGCCCGGGTGGTGGGCGATGAAGTCGTCCCACATCTTGATGATGTCGGGGAACTTCCGCCTGCTCGCCAGCGCGAAGTCCAGTTGCCGGCGCAGCTCGAAGTCATCGGGGTGAGCCGCCACTTCGGCACGCAGGGCCTTCATGCCACCGCGGCCCTGGCGAAGGCAAGGCGTTTTTGCAGGTCCTTGTCATTGGGGGCGAGCTTCAGGCCGAGGCGAAACGCGGCGATCGCGTCGGCGTCGCGATGGGCCTTCCACGCTTGATCCCCGTAGTAGCGAACAGCGTCGACGACGGAACGCGCGAACTTGCGCAGGTCCTCGTCCATGGGATCGATACGCCGGGCCAGCAACATGTCGCGCCCCGCCTGCAAGTAGTGTTGCTTGGTGGCAAGAAAAATGGTCGCGCGGCGACGCAGCGCGCTCTTGTCCTGCGGATCGCGCTGCAGCACCACGTTGATGTCGGCCAGCGCCTTGTCGTACTGCTTGCGCCGAATGTAGATGCAGCGACGCGGTGTCAGCTTGGCCGGCGGTACGGCCAACTGGTTGGTCGACGTCGTGGGCCGGCGCGCTTATACAAAGCGCGCCACAGGTGGGGGGCGGCGTTCAGCGCCTCATTGCAGTGCACGAACGCGGCGTTGAGCTGATTGTTTTCAAGCGCGAGCTTGCAGCGGTCGTTGGGCGCAAACGACGCGAGCTCCGCCAGCCGGGCGTTGCGAGCGACCATCGGGCGGGTTTCAGTAACGAACGCAGCCATCTGGGCATAGCTGCCTCCCCAGCGGGGCTCCAAATGCTGCAGGTAGGCTCGACGTACCGCCAAACACTCGGGACAGCGCTCGAGGGCGTCATCCAGCACCCGCCGCCGCTGAGCGAGGGACCTGCCCAATCCAGAGAGCACGACCATGAGTTCCGCGTGTGCCCCGATGAACCGGGGCCGGAGCTGAGCCGCCCGCTCGAGCTCTGGTTTCGCCTGACGCGACAAGTCTACGAACGCGCGGTTGTTCTTGATTTCGTAATCGCTGCCGCGCGCTCGCCACGCAAGCGCGATCAGATGCTCGCCGCGAGCGGCATGCGCGGCAAACGAATTGGGGGAACGCCGCACCCATTCGTCGACGATCGGCGTGAGCGTCGGGTCGGCCACCTCGAACGCAGTCAGGGCCGTCAGTGGCCAGTACTCCTTGTGAAAGTCGGCTTCGAATGAAGCCTGAAGCGAGTCGATGTACTTGTCGAGCTGGGCAAACTTCTTGGCGTACAGCAGGGTCAAAAAACCGACCTGGTCGGGCTCCGCCCGCGGATAGCCAAACGGCTCGGCGCCCGCCGGCCCGACCATCGGCAGCTGCGTTGGCGGCGGCGGCATCACCGGCATTTGCGACGCCCTGCCGGCACCGCCACCATGACCAGCCGCCTTGCTAGCTCCGCGCAAGAACAGCCAGTAGCCGGCGGCGGCCGCGATCGCGACCACAAGACCGATCACCAGAACCGGTCGCGCACCGAATCCCGACACCGCCGAGGTGCCCGACCCTTGCTTCGTCCCCATCCCGTCACTCCTTGGCGTCTACTGGCTCATTTCGGCGGACAGACCTTGGGGTCCATCTTGGCCACTTCGGAAAAGCACGTGTTGACGGCGCCGCGGACGCTTTTGATCAGGCGGCGGCGCTCGTTGTTGTCGACCTGGTCGGACAGCACGGTGTCGATCATCATCTGAAGGCTCTGGGCGACCGACTGGGCTTTGTTGCAGTCGCCGGCCAGGGCCGGGCGCTCTTTGGCACAACGGCAGGCGCGCTCCACGTAGGTCTTGCACGCGCGCAGTCCGCGGTCGCGCTCGCCCGGATCGATGATGACCGGCTGCTCCGGGTTCTTGCGGTCGCCGTCCTTGCTGCAACCACACACCGTGGCCAGCACGAGGGCGATCATGAGCGGGCGGATCATGGCGGTTCGACGCGCGCCATCAGGACCGAGATGTTGTCGACGCCGCCCTCTTCGTTGGCAGCAGCGATGAGCGCGTCCACCGTGCTGTCGAGGTCCGTGCTCTTGGTGAGCATGTACTCGATCTGATCGTCTTTGAGCATGTCGGTGAGCCCATCGGAGCACAGAATGAATACATCGCCGACCCTGGGCGTACAGGTAACGATATCTACCTGCACCGTGTCCTTCATACCGAGGGCGCGGACGATGACGTTTTTGTGCGGCCACGCCGCCGCCTCTTCGGCGGTCACGCGCTTCATCTTGATGTAGTCGTTGATCAGAGAATGATCTTCTGTCACCTGTGACAGCGATCCGTCGCGCATCCGGTACACGCGACTGTCTCCAACATGACCGATGATCACGGTGTCGTCGAGGAAATGGATCGCGTCGACCGTGGTGCCCATGCCTTTGCACGACGCTTCGCGACCGGCTTTCTCGTGAATCTCGATGTTGGCCAGCATGATCGAGCTGGTCATACGGTTGACGTCCGCCGCCAGGTCGCGGTCGACCTTGTAGGGCCAGGTCAACGGCTGCGCCGTGGAGGTCGCCTCGTAGTAATCGATGATGGTGTCCACGGCCAACTTGCTGGCCACCTCGCCGGAGGCGTGGCCACCCATGCCGTCGGCGACAATGGCCAGGCGGATGTCCGTGGGCAGATAGATCGAATCTTCGTTGTGGTCGCGTTTTCGGCCGACATCGGTAGAGCCGGCAAACCGGACACGCATGCCATCGAGCGGAAAAGAGGTGCTCATCTGTCGGGAGATTGTAGCTCAGACTCGGTTTGACAAACTACCAAACCCATATACATGCTTACTGGGTGGATGTAGCGAAGCTCAATCTGGCGACCGACTGGTGGGGCTATTCCGTCAGCAACTCGCTGGTCACCGGTCTCGTGGTGGCGCTGATCGCGGTATTCGCGATTGTGTACGTAGGGATGCGAATCAGCGGAAAAGCGCCCCAATCCCTGGCCTGGCGCTACCTGGCCTACTTCGGCGTCGCCGTCGTAGTGGTCGTGGGCATTGGCTTCTTCATCGGTCTGGAGGATATGATGGTGAGGCCCCAGCTGTTACAAACAGTTGGGTAACGCTGAGTCAGCGCTGAGACAAAATCTTGGCCCAGGTAGCCAGTGGACATGTACGCGATCGTCCGTTCGTACGGACGTTATTTGCCGTCGCCGCACGGCGGTTTTCCGGCGACATGATCCTGGACGAGGCCGGCAAGCGCTACGGCCTGCGCTGGCAAGACGGCGCCATCGCCGGTGCAGACAGTCCGGCGCCCACCGACGCGGTGGCTCGCATTGCGTTCGCGGAGGGCCTGGCCAACCGCAGCCAGGTCGGCGACATGCTGCGCAAGCTGGCGGCCGACGAGACGCTGGATCAGCTCGCGGTGCTGGCCGACGTGGCCAAGCTCAAACCCGAGGAGATCGCCGCGCTGCGCCAACGCCACTTCGCACGCCAGGCGGTGCGGCCGTTCGCCCTGCGCGACGCCACCCTCACCCTGGATGACGAGCCCACCATCGACGCCACGCCCGGGGTCGAACCGCTGGACGTGCGCTGGCTGATCCATAAAGGCCTGCTGATCCACTACGACGAAAAGCGGCTGGACGCAGAGCTCGCGGTGCTGGGGGACCGGTGGTTTTGCCTGCGCGACGACGTGGAGGCCAAGCTCGCGGCGTTTCGGTTCAACGAGACCGAACGTGCCTGTCTGGATCATTTGCGCGCACCCACGCACCTGGTCAAGTACATCGCGGACTCCGCGCTCGGTCGCAAACGCGCCCTGGCCCTGCTCTACGCGCTGCTGGGCGCCGAGTATGTCCACGCCGTCGAGGCCTCGCGCCCGGTGCCGACCCGAACAACCGCTGGCGTGCCGACGCCCCAGGCCGCACCCGCACCGACGGCGGCACCCAAACCCGCACCGACGGCGGCACCCAAACCCGCACCGGCGGCGGCACCCAAACCCGCACCGGCGGCGGCACCCAAACCCGCACCGGCGGCGGCACCCAAACCCGCACCGGCGGCGGCACC
>Ga0114931_10002336_pt1 | contig 24171 bp, 25 predicted proteins | sample 2SBtaG_FD_89579 | JGI IMG/M metagenome (GOLD analysis project Ga0114931, IMG submission 89579) | Deep subsurface microbial communities from Kolumbo volcano to uncover new lineages of life (NeLLi) - 2SBTROV14_V59a metaG | ecosystem: Environmental > Aquatic > Marine > Volcanic | place: Kolumbo... | reverse complement strand
TTTCAGCTTCAAGGTAGCCTGCTGAATAAAAATCAGTACTGGATTCAAACCTACTTGCAGTATTTGACCAAGTTAAATATTGACCAGTAGGAGAACTTCCATCATAAAAATATAAATAAGAATCAGTGTCGGGGCCGTCCCAATTAATGTACATATTACCATATGATGAAATACTCCCCAAAACATGTAATTTATCATTAAATTCAAACTTACTATTTGTATGATCCCAAATTAACCATCTTCCGCCTTCAGAACCTTCATAAAAGAATAAAGTTCCCTGCCCATCTGGGCCTTCAGAGTTGATAAAAATTCTATCAGTACATCTAAAATCGCCCCGGACCTTAGAATTTGCATTTGAGTTATATCCAGTCATAGTAATAAATCCATTAACATCAAGGGTAGTCGCCGGAGTTGTTGTATTTATTCCTATCTTGCCATTGTATCCACTAATAGTTCCACCTGCTGAACCTAACTTTAAACTGCCTTTAGTAGAATCAGAAGTACCTTGAAGGCCTAAAGTATTTTGAATATTCAAATCGTTAATAGTGGCATCATTACCTAAATAAGCTACAATACCTGGACCTGCAAATGATGCTCTTAAAGTATTACCTTTTACTTCACCGGTTGCAGTTATATTTCCAGTTACATAAAGGTCATAATTAAAATCAAACCTACTATTTGAATCATCCCATCTTAAATATTTACTTGAAGGTGATCCTCCATCATAAAAATAAATGTATGAACGCCCTTCGGGCCCGTCATAATTAACATAAATCCCCTTGTTAACCATAATATTACCGACTGTAATATCATTTGTAGTAGTGTTACCTACATCAGTTACACTTTGAAGGTCTTGAGTGCCTGCGTGAGTATCAACATAATTTTTAGTTGCAGCATCTTGAGCTGCGGTAGGATCTGCAACATCATTAATTTGATGAGTACTCATATTTAACAAGCCTTCAACCACTAAATCCCCGCTAAAATGAAATGCATCCTCTGTATTATCATACATTAAATAAGCACCCGTTATTGAACTGTTAGCCCAAAAATATAAATAAGAATTGGCGTCCGGTCCAGCATAATTAATATAAATATTACCTGCACTGTAGTAAGCTTTAGCGGTAATATCATTTGTAGTAACTCTACCTACATCAGTAACACTTTGTAAATCTTGTAAAGTGCCAGTAACTTGAGCATCAACATATTCTTTATTGGCTGCTTCAGTAGGCATTACTGGATCAGGTAGATTATAGATTGATGAAGCCCCTTCCATATAAATATCAGAATCAAATGCAATTGCTCCAGCTACACCACCAAAAGCATCTGGATCATATCTAATAGATGTCCATTGATTATCCCCACCATTGTAGAAAAATATTGAAGGATCACCAGGACTTGAATTGTTAGGGCCTACATAAACATCGCCACCAGCTGATCCTGAACCTACATAATAAGATTGATCGGATTCACCTCTCATACTAAAATCGTACGCAAATGCTTGAGAGCCTGAAGGTCCTACAAATATTAATTCTGGAATAACATAATATTGTTTACCATCAATAAGGCTATCCATCCACGATCCTGATAATGATCCTGAATATTCAGTAGGCACATATTCAGTCATACCTATTGAACCGGAGGCATACTCAACACCTTCTACTCTTAATTGTAATTCGGCTGAGTCTGTAGAAAGAGTACGAGCACCTGTAAATCTTATGTTAATAGCTTTATCTATGTTTGAATGTATGTAAGGAAGTCTTGTTGTTGACATTTTTATGTCCTATTTATGAAATATTTTTATTTTGAAATGTAATATCGGCTGAACCGGAAACCGATCCAGTTTGTTGAGAACCATCAATAGACAGTTTACCTATAGAATTACTATAAATACGCCTAACTAAACCCGATGAATTATTAACAGCAGTTTGTGCAAACGCAACGGATTCAGTTATTATTAAAGGCTTTGATTCAGCACTATATAAGAACCCTCTCGGGAAGTGTAATTGTATATATTGAGCAGTTACAGGATCATCTTCCCACCATACAAATACTTCATACCCATATGATCCGGAAACTCTTTGAGCTGGTGAGATAGTTTTAATTAAAGTCCACGACGAATTATCATTACTATAATAGGCTGATACAGTATCGTGAGAACCTGAAAAATAAGCAATACCTAAACCTGCTGTACCATCATCTACAATTTTCATACCATATATCTCATATTGAGCCCCTAAATCTATGCCGATAGATGAATTATTTGAACCTGATACTGCTGGGGTATAATAATCTCCGTCTATAAGTGCAGGGTATGATCCCGATAGTGTAGTACTTGTAGGGGCTGTATTACTTTCAAGCCATAAACCATCTGAAGTTAGGCTGCCGCTATAATGAGGAACTGCGTTAAGATCAACTACTTCAGGCGCAGGATCATTATATAATGTTATCTCAAATCTAAAGGTTCCGGTAGGTAGTCCGTGCATGTTTCCTGAATATGTAGCCATTATGTTAACCTCGATGAAAATAATCTTACACCTTTAAGATCAAATAAGTTTCTATATCTGGGTAGTTGCCATACAGTCAATTCAACCCCATTCTTATTTATACTAATTGCCTCTACATCGTGGTACTTATCAGTATATGTATTCGACCAAGTATCTTCATCAGGACATTCAAATCCGTGAGCCTGCATTGAAGTATTATCAAAAACTACTTCATCAAAAATTTCGGCTGACGCAAATTTAAACCCTCTTAATGTAAGATTATGAGTGTTATGGCGTCTCGCAAGGAAGCCATCATTAACACTAACACCTTCATCATCATCATAATCAATTAAATGAGTGGCCAACATTGCGACTGAATTATTAATGAGTGGCGCATTATCTCCGCCGTCATTAATAGTTTTAAGCTTTATATCAGTAATTCTTTTACCATAAACTGCTTGAGAGGCTGCATTACCAACGGTAACTTCTTTTTCATACTTATCGGTTGCAACATTATAATTGTATTTAAAGTTTATTTCATTTACAATATATTCATCCGGAGTTTTATCTTGTTTAACTTGACCATTAACAATATCTTCCCAGTAAATCTTAAAGGGTTCGTTTAATACTGGTGGCCAATAAAGTCCCAAGTTTCTAAATGTTTTTAATCTTAATTTTCCTTGTCCTAACCAAGCAGGCGCCCAATATGATTCAGCCCCTAATTTTTGTATTGCTATACGAGGGGTTTCATTTTCATCTAATACTGAGTAGCTCGTTTTAAGTACATTTATTTGAGCATTTAAAAAGCTTTGAGTATCAAAAATAGATGAATCAAAAGTACCACCTTGAGGACCTTCAATAATCATTGCGGCCGCAATCCAGGCTGAATTATCTATTACATAACCTTCTTCAGGCCTACCTCTTGTGGCACTCCAGTTAGGTGCTGTAATCCACGAAGGATAAGACATACCTGCTCCTTGTACATAGGCGTAGGGCGCAAGCCATCCGGTGTCCTCATCGGTATCCTCAGGTGTAACTACAACCTGCATTACAAGTACAATATTACCTAAAACCAGTAAAGGGTCTGTATCATAATAAGGGGGATCTGCTTCAGATGCGTAAGAGCCTTTATAATAACCTACCTTTAAACCTAAAGCATAACTACGAGTAGGGGTAGTTTTTATATCAGCAGGGGTTAATACAGTTGTAGGAGATATTGGTGTAGACCAAGTTGATGATGTACTGAAAGGACCACTAACTCCATAACCATTTTCAGTATGCCCCCAACCATTAAGCCATGCGTGTCCAGGTTCTGCAGGAAATTCATCTTTATTACCAGGATCTGTAATAAGACCCCACCGAGCACTAAATTTAGATTCTACATAAGGATAAGGAACTGAAGGGGCAGTTAATGATCCGTCAGTATTTTCAGTCCAACCTATATTTTTTAAGGCCTGACTTATTCTAAAGTTAGTCCACTGTGGCCATAGAGTTGCTTTAAGTTTAGATGATGTAAATCGTTCTTGTAAATCATCAGCATCATTAATTTCCCATACAATAGTAACTAAAGATGATTTAATACCTGTGCCTGCAATAGGATAAAGATCATATCCACCTATTTGAGCCATTGTAGTAAAAGCACCCCCTTGATACTGCCCGTTAATTGTTTTTTGGCTGCCATCAAAAGCACACTCAGGGTAGGCCGTAGGCTTATAAAAGTCAGCATACCCGTGCGCACCTAAATTAAAGGGGGGTTCTAAATTATCATTTACAGAATAAAACTCAGTTGCGCTATAACTTGATTGATTATTATGTATAGTAGGATCATGTCTAACGGTCGTATGATTTGGAGCCGTATAAACATTATTAACACCGAAGGTATCTACTCTAATAGGATCTTTATCTTTTATAATTGTAATATATAAAGCTGAAATATTATTCATATCTTTCTTTGAGACATCCCAAAAGCCTCCAGGCATATATCTTAAAGCCTTAAAATATCTACCTGGATATTTACGGGTACCGAAGTGCCAGTATGATCTTGCGAGTTTATTTCTTTTAGGTACTTTAGTATAATTATCGGTCAGTTTCTCATTTAATAATTTATAATCAAGATATTCAGGACTACCGTCGATAGCACTTAAAGTAAATACATCCCGATCTCGAGGGTTTGTATTATCAATTGATCCACTAAACCTCCGTATTCCGTCTGCTAATCCTGATATATTACGGGTTGTAAACAACCACATTGCGCAATTTAAACCAGGGCTAAATAATTTATTTAAAGTATTACCTTCAATAGTATACTGATTTGCAAACTTTGCACCCGCTTTTTGGCGTGAAAATTTCTTTGTTACTCGATTACCCTTGGCTTTATAATTCCAATCATCATTAATTAAACAATTATGAATTGTACCTTCAGTAATATCGGCTGCAAAATTACCTAACAAATAATTCTTACCGTCTTTAACTATTTGAAAGACTACCCCCATAAAGTCGCCTTTATGTTTATTGGCTGTAAATCTTGTAGGCTCTGTAATCATTACCAGTCCTCTCCTGATTCATAATAAGGAACTGTTTTTAGTATTAATCCTGTAATATATAATTCGTGTTGTTTTTGTTCTATCTTTAGTTGAGAATTATTTAATCTACAAACATACGCGTCGGTTATTGTATCTACATTTTCTAAATACACTACAAATCTCGCATTACCTGCGCCCTCTTTAAACCATTCTATTACACTACTAACTGTAGAGCCCCCTAAAATCGTGAAGTTTCTTTTTAATATTTGTATTGGATTTTGAGACCTTAAAGATACGACTTCATCATTGCCTAAAGCTTTTGCGAAGCGGTATCATAATCATATGTTACATCTAATGAATATTGAGGCCTAATAGTTAGTTCGTGTTCTTTCATAAATAAAAAATGAGAAACTTTAATAGGCACGGGCGAATTGTATATCTTAACAATAATGTATCTTTTAGATAAATCATTGTTAAGTTCTTTGTATGCAAAGAAAGGACCATTATTATTTTCTATTGGGGTTGTATGTTGAGTACCTCCTGGATCTGTAGGACTATCATTTGATAATAAGGCTATAGAAGCAGCTGACCAATCAGTTTCAGCATAATTACCTATCATAATACCCCCTGTATCCCACTCAGTTGAACCTGAAGCCTTACCATTACCTGCTTGATAATTCGCCTCATCTTGAGGATACCGGTCGAAAACATATACTTGTTCAGCAGTTGAAGTGGCTATACATTTAGTTGTTAGCCTCCAATCTACAAGATTGTACATATCATCTTTTGCTGCCCAGTTTACACTTATAGGTTCAATATATCTGTGAGCTTGTAAACTGAATAATTTTATCTTATTTGCCATGTTTTATCCTCTTTGTATGTCATAATAACTGAGCTCTCCGAGGTCAAGGTTATTATCTTTCAATATTTTAGGAAGTTTATTTAATATTTTATCGGCGGCCGCTTCATCAAGTGTAGCCCCGCTTTGAATTACAAAAGTTAAATGATTACTATTAGTAGAATTATAAGTTGAACCTCCGCTATTATAATCAAACCCCTGTTGTAAAGCCCCTACAGCCATTTCCCCAAATTGAGGTGCTGCCGTAGCTTTACGGAAGCCTTTAACAAAGTTATTGCCTGCGTCTATACCCCACTTCTCGGCGACTATATCGTTAGCGGGATCATCGAAAGCCCCTACAATCTTACCTAAGCCCGCTACTACAGCTGCCGCGGCGGCGATCGCAAGAGGTACACCTATTACAGGTATATGAGATACTGCTTTTGCAGCTTGAACGGCAGCAAGTGCAATATATTTACCTATTAACTTTGCTACCTGAAAAATTTCTTTACCTAAAGCTGCAACTATATTTAATGTAGATTTAACTACACTCTTACTACCTGCTGAAAATCCACTCATAATTTTACTAAGGCCTCCGAATGCATTCTGGCCTGCTAATAATTTATCAGTAAACCTATCTAATGCTTTAGTACTTAAACTACTAATCATTGTGGCGCCTACGCTTTGAAAGATATTATTAGCTGTATCGCCGAATAATCCTAAGTTATCTGTAAGGAATGTATTTAATTCATCGCCTACTTCACCTAAACCATCAACAAGAACTGAATATTTTTCTCGGTTGTATTCTATTGTATTGTATATATCTTGCTGCCGGGATTCTTCTTTCTTTTTTAATTGTTCCTTTTGTAATTCTGTAAGCTTAGCATTTTTTTCTTTTTCTTTTTTTATGTAGAGCGCATTTGAATCATCTAATTCCTTAGATTCCTGTGCAGGATCAAACTTAGGCATTTCAGGTCCAGGAATGACAGGAGCTTTAGGAGGGGTTATATGCATTCCAGCAAGACTTTTATTAAGTAATTTCATTTTCGCCGCATGTTCTTCGTATTTCTTTATAGAATCATCCCACTTATCAAGAGCATCAATTCCTTCTTTAGTATCTGTATGAAGACTATTTGCGTATTCTGCTGTTGCTTTCTTTGCCAATTTTAATGCATCGGAATATTTTATTGTACCATCTTTTACACCTTCCGATAAATCAAATAACATTCTTTTTAATTTTTTGGCTGCTTTAGAATCTTTTTTCTCAAGTTCATCTAAACCTGGTTTTACATTACCTGCGGTTTTCTGTAGATTAGAAATACCTTCTTTATATTGATCAACTGTAATCTTACCGTCGGCGAATGCTTGATTAAGGTCAGTTACCTTTATTTCCATGTTATATGTACTACGAGCACTATCATCCATTACATCCGCTGTACTGGGTGAACCACCTAACCAATAATTTAAGTCTTTTAATGTTGAATTTACTGCTGATCCGAGATCGGTTAAGAATGGTAGTAAATCATTACCTATAATCTCAGCAGTGTCCCCAAATGTTTGTTTAACTGCCTTCCACTTAACATCAAATGAATCGGCCATACTTTTAGCTCTACCGCCGACCATTTTCTGTAACTGCGCTAAGGCATCATTAAGTTGATCTTGTTTTGATTTAGTTTTATCAACTGTAATGCCGTACTTAGTTAAAGCCCTAACATTACCTTTACCTACAGCATCTGCAACTTGTTTAAATGCTGTAGACATACTATCCAGGCCGCCGGCAGCAATATCAGCAGAAAGTCTTACTGTTTTAAATGCTGTTTGAAGATCAATACCTCTATCAAGTAAGTTGGCAACCATATTACCAAAATCTTCATCTGATTGTCCCGTTGTATCTTGCATCTCAGAAGCAAATGCATGAATTTTTTTTCTGGTACTATCTAATGATAATCCTGCTCTTTTGATTGAACCATCAACAGACATCCACACTTTTTGAGATTCAGCCGCCTTACTAATGATTGATTTTAATCCACCTGCTACTAACGCAAGAGCTCCTGCAGCTCCTACAGCTGCTAAACTAATACCTGGGAAGGCTCCTGCAATTCCGTTTAGGCCTTCTTTTGCATTTCCTGTTTGATTTATTTGTATTGTGTGTTTATCTATTGACATTATTTTTTATTTCTATCAAGGTATTCATAGTACCTGTGCTCTGAATCTATTTGACAGAAAGCCTCATATAAATAGTCGGGGAAGGAATGATTAAATTCCGTCCAGTTAAGTTGTATGTTGAATCTTTTAAAATCATCGTATTGCCTCAAGAGGTTTAAAGCTTGATATGAAATGATTGAGGATAAACAGAGGTTAGTGTAGTAATGTAAGGCGTCCCGCACAGGAAGGTCAGGTTGGTTAATGGCTGACCTTATCATATTTACAAGCTTCGGCCATTCGTGTTTAGTAATTTTAACATCGGGAAGTGTTAAACCCCTAAACTTAATTGTTAACTTTTCGGTTGCTGATCTACCTTTAAAGCAGGCTCTGGATCCGAGGCGGCATCCGTCTGTACATTCCCCGCCGCTGCCTCGGTATCTGATTCCGACGAGGAGTGCAAGTTTTTTAATGTTTGCTCATCAAGGATGCCGTATAAAGATACACTATCTATAATAAGACTGAGGTCATCATTGCGCATTACTTCATCAGTAAAGAATTGTAAGGGTGTACCCTCATAATTCTCAACTCTAATAATAAACTCAGCTGCTTTCTTAAGGATAGCATCATAATCAGCTGTATCGCCAGTAGACTGAAAGTGTCTTTGTAGTTCACCCAGTTCTTTTACTTTTAATCTACGCTTATATAAGGAGAAAGACCTCAAAATGAAGGTTTCTCCTAATATAGTAGTTTTAAATTCATCTGGCGTATTTGATCGTCTTTGCATAATTATATCTCCTGTATTTATATGCGTTTATTATAAGCCTCTATCCTCGCCATCAACAACAGTATGACTGCGTGCATCAGATGAAGCATCAGCTTTAGTTATCTTACCAGTAAAGGTTGCGCGGATTGCGGCTGCATTATCTTTCTTAATGTCAGGACTTGCAATCTTACCGTGTACAACATCTTTATAATTTAAAAATGCTGTACCATCACCTTTTTCAATTGTAATATCAATAGGCGTACCCGCTTTAAGGCTTGCAAGAGCTGTTTCAACATAATTATCATCAGTCTTTAAAATAGTAATCGAATAATCACCATTTTGACCAGTAATATTATATCCATTCCAACCACCTGCGCCGTCAGGATAACTACCTATTGCATTATCATATCCAGTTTTAATAGAAAAAGCTTTTAAAGGAACACTTACTGCGCCACTTCCAAAGTCGATAGTAGCAGTTAAATCATTAACATGCACATAGCCACCGCCTTCATTACCGGCCGCAGAACCTGAATTAACCCAGCTTGAAAGAGCTGCATCAACATCTTCAGTGTATCCTACTCTCAATGCTTTAATATCTACACTGCGTTTTACAAGGTCTCCACCATCAATATCACCCTCATTAGTGTAATTTTCTACTACACAGTCGCGATATACATGACATTGACCTGTTGCAGGATAGTATTCCCATAAAGTAAAGACTTTAACCGCTGTATCAGCAGGATGAGTAGTGTAAGGGGTAAATGTCTTTGCAAAAGGGGCAGTTGCTTCTTCAGAGGCTTTCTGGAAATGACACTGACTTAAAATAAAGTCGTCGTACACATCTAAAGGTCCTGAAAGGCTTAATCCTAGGATTGATCCTGAGGTTAAATAAATAAATGAGTCCTCAGTCGGGCCTGCAGCACCTGTACTTGCAGGAATTGCTATTTCTTTTACCGGAGTTGGAGTAGTCATTTTATCAATATTAATCTCGTGGGCACCTGTAGCAGTAAGGGTTTCACCTACGACGGATTGCATTTTGATTGCGTAACGGATCTCCGATCCAATTTGTGGAACACCAGCCATTGGTTATTCCTCCTTATCATTATTGTTTATTTGTTCATCTAAATCTAAATCAATTGTTTTCTTTGATTTTTTATGTTTCTTAGGTTTATCCTCTATTACAGCATCAACCCAGTCGTTGCCAAGGAATATTTGCGCGGTTTCATTAGGAACATCAACAGTTTCTAAACGCTTCAATGCTTTGGCCGTATCAATCGAAATATCGAACTTATTCGCAAGATCATAGGCCATAAAATCTTGTATTCTTTTTAATCCTTTAACTTTCATTATGCCCTCGTATAACCAACAACTACGTGTACTTCAATATCTACTCTACCACCTTGAGTATCGGTCTCGGTAAATGTTTCATCATAAGTAGGACTTGAAAAGCCGCTGATATGATATTGATCTCCGAGGTCCTGATTTTCAATCAGTACGGTCATAATATCGTCCATCAACTGAATAGTGGTATTATGATTAATATCCTGTTCCATCCACGCTGTATGACCATAAATTGAAATACGAATTGTATGATTTTTAATATATGTGTTACTTGTTTGTCCACTATCCGATAAAGTAGCTAATCCAGTACTTACAACCCCTACAGTTACTGCGTTTAAATCTAAATCAGCAACTTTATGATGATTATAAACATTAACCCCTAAACTACCTGAAGATAGGGCTGAATACACTTTATATAAAGCGTTGTATGTAGGTTGAGCCATTAGTATGCGCTCCTTAATGCTACCCATATAACGGATAGATCTATTTCTATTGCTGCGTAAGGGTCTTTATTGGGGTCCTCTACATAAGGACCTCTTATACTATCAACCCAAATCTTTTTAACTCCAGTCAGTGTTAGGGTTTCTATTTTATCATTAATTAATTTAATCATTTTTTCAGAGCTTACTTGATCCTCGGCTGTTAATATATACAGCGTACAAGTACTTAATTTGCGTACGTGCGTTGAATCTTTAACTCTTATTTGATCTACATCTATATGAATGCCTACATATGGCTGACTATACTGCTCATCTACTATTGATTTTAAACGACGAGAGGACTCAACTACCTCAGGTATTGTTTGTATTTCATCTACAAGCTCATTTATCCATGTTTGTCTTGCATCAGCCATTATCTAAACAGCCTCCGTATATGTTTATCTATTATATGATCTACTGCTTGTTTTCTTCTTTCTATTGTACCAGTTAAGTATCTATTACCTGAAATATGTACTGAACCATTGCGTCCTGTATTACCACCTATATCTTGTATTCTTGCATATGGTACATATCTACCAGATTTAACACCTGAACCTACAAATAAAGCCCAGCCTTGTTGTAATTTTTTAACTACAAACTCAAGACTACGCCGTAAGGCTCCTGTTTTAACAGGCGCTTCTGAGGCGGCTTCTTCGCGCAACATATCACCAGCTTCGAGTAAAGCCTCTTTCATTTCATGACTAAAATGAAGGCGCGCGTGTTCTAAATGTTTAGGTCTGCTTGGGAATATTTTAATAGAAAACATTAATCAGTGTATCTCCTGTATTTATTTATAATATCATACACTTCAGAAGGTATAAAATCAGGATTATATGATACATTACGGCCATCAGTTGAAGTACCTGAAACTACACCCATTTGAGTAGGAAGGTTTTCTTTTCTTTTAACTATCATTGCAACAGCCCACTGTAAATCAGCAGGTACTGAAGTACTTTTAATTTCTCCGTCGGTAGGTATACTGGTTAAAGGTAGTCCATATGAATATTGAATTTCCCAATTCTCATCTATTGCTGAATCCTTAAAAAATATATTACCATCAACTGTATAAATACGACCAGTTTCAGCATTATAAGCCCACTTCCAGTTTTCAGTATCAATATCATAATAATCCGTTAATTCAGGACCTGTATAATATCTAACTCTATAAACCGTAATATCATCCATCCCAGCAATACCTCGGTCAGTATAGATAACCATACTGTTATTACCAGAACGCTTTTCATTTTGTAATGATCCGGAGAATAGTGGGAAACCTATTTGATTTTCTATCCACTCAGAGGCAGAATTAATATGCTGTATATAACTACCACTATTGGCTGCCACTAATTTATGAGCATCTTTAATGCCTGATCCACCGAGATTTTCAGCAAGCATATAAAGGTTAGTTAAAGCATTTGAATTGAAGGTCATTGACTATCTCCTTATGTAAAGGAGAGTTTTTACACTCTCCTTTAATTAGTTTAATTATCGGCTTAAAGGTCAACAATGCCGGAAGCACTGTAAGTACCAGAAGTAGATTCATCAGTACGAATCTGTTCTAATGCCCAACGAGCTGTTCCAACGAAAGCCCACTGTTGATTAGTAATCTGTTTTTCGAATTCAAGTGTAATAGGTCTTTCTTCAAAGACACCGAATGAAGGGGCGTGAACGATAAGTAATGAATTTCTATCAGTAGTAGTACCATCATAAATACCGGAGGCGTTTAAGTTAGAACGATAATCGCCATCAAAGTAGGTGGACATTCCAAAGATCGGGGGTATAATACCGGAGGTCAGGACTTGATCGCCTAAAGCAGATATAGGAGTTACGAGATTCCAAATAGTCGCACGAAGCTGTGCAGGAGCAAGAATAAAGCATTCAGAAGGATTACCTTTCTTACCAAGTTTACTGAAAGCATCAATGAGGTCAGCCTTGGCTAACACACCTGAGGTGCCAGCAGCAACTGAAGTACCATTGACCTGGACATAACGCCGTAAACCATTAATAGCAACTTCAACATCATCAGATGCAAAAGTATCGCCAGTATCCATATGCGTACCATCAGAGTCGCCATTAATAAAGGCTTGTGAACGGCCGTCAGCTAAAATACGACCGATTTCATTACGAGTAAACTGCATAGCAGCTACGATCGAACGCTCGTTGAATAGTTGAGACTGATAAACGAGAGCGCCGAAGGTTTTGTAGGTAGGAGTAGTAACACCAGTTGCATATTTAGTGGCTTTCATACGAGCGGAGTCATCAGTTGTAGGTTCACCATAGATAAAGGCTTTGCCTCTACCATTAACACTGGGAAGTTTATCAATGTTTTCAAAATGAGGAAGTCTTGCAACCCAGGCGTCTTGAACGCGGGTATACTCTTGAACTTCAGCTGACCATCTTTCCGGATTCCATTCAGCACCATAACCAGTATTACCTACTGCCATAGCATCTGCAAGGATAGGATCAAAAGCACGAACTTCTCGTTCAAAAGTTTTATAGAGGTCAGACTGATAATAATTAGATAAATTGCCTCTTGCGTTTGATTGTACATACTGCATGTATGCAGTATCGTGAAGGTTTCTAAGACGAATAAGGCGCGAACCAGTCGAACCCATACTGTCATAATTAACACGAGCATTAAATAATGTCCATGCTCTTTGATCTTTATCCGACATAGAACCTACACGGATTAAAGACCTGAGATCTTTAGTGCTAATATCAATGCGTTCAGCTTTAGTGGCTGAAACTGCTTTAGCCTGTGCGATCTCCTGATTAATACGATCAAAGTCAGGACGAATCTTGTCCATAAAGGCTTTCAGCATGCCTTCAGGAAGCTTGCCGTCCGAATAGTCTTTAATTTGATCATTGATCTGGTTAAGTAGCTTAGTCCGAGCAGCTTCATTTTCTTCCAAAGTCTTTTGACCTTCAGTAAGACTATCAAGAGTCGGTTTAAGATTATCCAGGTCCTTTTGATTGAACTCAAGTTCTTTACTCATTAATTTTTTCTCCTTAATGGTTGTAAAGGTTTTAGTTTCTTTATTATTATTGTCATTGTTAGTTTCTTTATTATCAATTAAAGCGTCCATTACTGTTTGAAATACCGCCTCAGGATTGGCCCCCAGATGAACTACACTTAGTTCATATAGTTGAATCTTATCAAAGATCCAATTACCCGCATCATCATAATGGTCTTCTAATACATTGTATCCTATACTGAAGCCATTAAGGACGCCCTCAGTAATGTCCCGTAAGAATAAAGGATTATTGTCCCCGAAAAAGCGTACTCTTACTTTTAATCCTTTATTATCAACTGTATCAACAATTTCATAACTTTCAATCTTACCTACGGATGCTACATCCTGGCGGTGGAACGCTAAGACCATATCGCCGAAATATTTAAAAGCGCCGTCCCAGGTGTAGGAGGACAATAGTACATTATTACCTTTAAGATTGACACCTTCTTTAGTAGCCCAACCTTCAACGATTATATCATTACCTTCTTTGAATACTTGATCAGTGTTAAATTTAATGTTAGCGGATCGTTGTAGGTTATTATGTTTTTTCATTAATTTTCCTCCGTATTCTGTGTAGCTTGTTTCTCGGCTGCCTGTCTTACGCGCCTCACAATATTATCTGCAATTTCTTTACCTATTTTCTTAGCATTAGTACTACAAAGTGTATCAGCTATTCTATTTTTTAATTCACGAATTTCCCAGCCTGATATAATAGCTTCATCTTTTAATTGTTCAACGGCATTTAATGTTTTCTCATTTATTGAAGTGTATTTAGATATTAATGTATTTAATGAGGTCTTAATACTATCAGAGTTCATATTAAAAACTTGATCCTCTGATAATGAATCAAAATAAACATTACCTACAGTTAAGGCGGTACCGCGTAATAGAGGACTTAACATCTTTTCAAGCCTTTTATTTTCGTCCTTAATATTAAATATATCATTTAAGTCAGCCACCTCTAAGTAAGTCTTAAAGGATCCGTTTATTGTAATCTTATCAATGCTCTCGAATACCCGAGCCTTTTGGGCTTCAAAGAAATCCTGTAAAGCTTGACCATACTTATCAGCAGTAGCACTTGCTTTCTGTTGATCAGCATTTAAAGGCTCACGGCCTATCTCGGCTCTAACTTCATCAATAGTAAGGATACCTTCTTTTTTGTATCCCGTAAGCTCTTGCATCTTTTGAATTGGATTCCCCTGTAGAGCTTTAACACCTCTTAAGTTAAATTTAAGTTCGTGATTTTCGTCGTAGTACTTCCAGATGAAGTCTTTATTTATAATGTCTTGAATCCTACGAAGTAAGGGCAGGACGCCGTCAGTCCAGAAGGATTCCTGCTGCTGTGTGCTGTTTGCATAGTTAGCATATTCTAATACACCCGCTTTATACGGAGGTACGTGAAATACGCCGTTAATAGTTTCTCGTATATATTTAAGCAGTTCAAGAAAAGCAATGTCTTTATGTTTTTGATTAGGGGTTTCAAGCTTACCGGGGAATCTATTAATGAATAAACTAAATGCTCTTGTAACCCCACTAATACTATTTCTTATTGCCCTTTGAATTTGTTTATGTTGTTCTTTATTTAGGAACTTTTCAGGAGTCCACATCCATCCTATTGTACCGCCGTTCTTAAAGAAGTTTGCGTTGTACTGCTTAATGTATTCGTCCATCGTAAGTTCTTCTCGTAAGGCATCTAATCTTGATTTACCTTTTAAATGATTCTTAATATTAAGCTCACGCATATGAATGACTCTTTCACGGGGGTACACAACACGAGTGTCATACGGACCGAACTCATAAGATAGGATTCGTTTATTATCTTTGGATACATTTACTTGAGTGGATGTAGGGTCTTGTAAATAAAGCTCATATCCACCAGGTACAATATCTATTGCTATATAAGCATTACCATCTAAAAGTAATGAAGATACAATACCTGTCATAAAGTCCGACCAAGTTGTTTCAGGGTTAGGGGCTTTAAACATTGAATTGGCTGGATGATTATTATCGTCGACTTCAGTACGGGTGCCGTTTGAAGTCTCGACTTTAATAATATCAGCAGGTAATTGGCTTACAGCATCGGCGAGTACGCTTACACATATTGCAACATGACTATTACTATATTGAGTAGCCACCTTAGCTAATTGCCAGGGGCTATTTAAAAGATTACTACCAGTAAAACCGGCCCAGGAATCCTCTTGCTGTAGAGGATTCTCAGGCCTTTCAGAGGTAATAGGGCGTAGACTGCCTTTCGGCAAATTTTTATTATCATAATTAAAATTGTTAAATTTATCAAATATATTCATTTAGTCCACCTATTAAAAGGTTTAGGGTCCGTTCTACCTTACATATAATATAGTTCCTTTTTTGCAAAAATGTCAATTTATTTTTATTTTTTTGAAAATACTTTGTAAGTCGTTATTACTGAAAGACATCCCAATTATAGTCGTCCGCTGCATTATCATCAATTATATCAAGATCCCCCGATTCTTCACCTTCATATACATCAGCATTACTATATCCTGCTACACACTGCGCTATATATTCATAGTTGTCTGAGTGCCTATAATCATCGGGCCCTGTATTTTTCCAGACCCCTATTATTGTATTATTCTTATCAACCTCTTTAGTTCGTACGGACTCGACCATTTGTTCTACAAATTGACCCCCATCTATATCAGCGTAATTCTGGGGCAGTATTACTTTTTTATTTTTATAGGCATCGAATGAACCATCAAGGCTATCAGTCCTGTTAGCACTTATTAATGAATGATCCTCATCTATCTTATACATTGCTTCAGTTTTACTTTTAGCTCTGTACCTACAAAGGTATACCTGACCAGGCCTACGGCTACAAAGGTCTCGTAGTTCATTGTACCCGAATCCGCCTCCGGCTGCGTCGATTACACAAGTAGATACATTATAATCGTCAAGTTTTTGTTCAAACTCTTTTAATGAAAAAACTCGACCGATAAATATTTTATGTCTTACACCCTTATCGGTTACAATAGATATATTTAAATGATTACCTTTTGAATGACCTTGATCTAATCCTGCTACTACAGTAACAAGGCTTTCAGCTGCTGCTTTATGTTTAACCCCATCTACCCCTACATAAGTATTTGCTTTTAATTCGTCAGGTTTAATCATTTGTAGAGGACCATTAACAGCGCACTCTAACAACATAGTCTTGGTTATCCTATGTTCACCAGCCTCATAAGGTAAGCCTAATTCTTGATTATAAAAGTGTTCCTTTGCTATTATACTGGTTTGAGCTTCTTCCCACTTAATAAATAACTTTTTAATTGCGTTCTTACTAACATCCCATCTTAATTTATCTATATGTATTCCTATTGAACTTTCTTTGTCCCCCTTATTAACTAACTTATAATGACCCTTACCTCTACGATTAAAAGATTTATTACAATTAGTACATACAGGATTCCCCTTAGGATCTTTAAGCTTCCACCCTGATTTACTCGAATCGTCCTTCTCGACGAAGTGCGTAGTCCATTCCATCCTTTGTTGATGGCCACAATGATCGCACTCCGCGTGCCAGTAATACTGGTCGACTTTTTTAAGTTCTTTATTTATTCCCCAGTTCTCAATTGTAGGATTACCTATCTTAACAGTGTACGGGTCATCTTGATTCTCGTGTGTTTTCCATCCAGTACGATCATCAGCAAAAACTAAATTCTCCTGATTACAAAGGTCGAACTCATCGACGATTATAACTTGAGCTGGCGTACTGAATAAGTTAGCCGCATTACGGACGCCGGCGAAGCGGACTGTAGTATTAAAGAATCTTTTTAACTTAGTCGACTTGGGATCAGTAGGATCTAATGAATGATTATTTTTATAATAAGGTACATACTTAATTAAACCATTAACCCTGTCCTGTACATAAACATGCCTCCATCCATCATCCCGTACTAAAAACATTGTACGGAGTCCTTGTTTTAAGTAATACATCATTAAGTTAAACAGCATCTCAGTCATACCTACCTGAGAGCATTTTTGTATTACTACATTATGATATTTATGTATTACTTTATATACCCAGATAGCCTCTGGTCGATTATTAAATACCATAACCTGACCAGTATCTGAGGTCTTATGATATTTTATGGCATTATAATAAACAGGATTATTAACTTTAAGCTTATCTAAAACATTCTTAATCTTTTCGGCCGACGGCTTATTCATCCTTTACATCCTCAGAGGCAATTATATTTTCAATCATTTGAACAGTTATATTACTCGCCTTAGCAGAGTCCTGCCAGTTTTTGGTCTGTTGTATTTTGTGGGTCAGTTCAATAGCGTGCATCTTATCTTTGTCAGTAGAATTAGGATCGTCAATTATTTTCTGTAATTCCTCAAACTTTATTTGATCGTTCGTAATTGGAAGGGTCTTTTCTAACATTCGTCTATACTTATCTTTGGCCTTCGAGATCTTATTTTGAACCTTCTCATTCTGTAGTCGCCCCCAAAATGATACATAATTATATTCCGGGGGTAATGGGGTAAACCCATAACGCTTACCTATTAAAGGGTCTTTCAATTCTTTAAGTACTAAAGCATATGAAACATACTGACCCAAGCGCATTATAGCATATTTCTTGTGTATTAGAGTCCAGTAATTATTTCTACTCATTATCTATAATCCTGTCCATACCATTCTTTGTAAGCCTTTTTATAGGCTTCGTGAGCTTCAATAACTGTATTAAAAGTACCTAAGTAATATCTATCCTTATTTATTGTAATCTGCGCCCTATATCTATCATCTATTTTAACAACACCCCTAAACCCAGTCTTACTTAAAGGTCTGCCCTTAATAAAGCGTTGTAGTCTTTTAGGCATATTCATATTTTCTTTATAGGAAGCCCACTTAAGATTTTCAATATGATTGTTAGTTTTAGTCTCGTCAATATGAGAAGCATTACAACCAGGAGGACATTCACCAATAAAGGCCTCTAAAACTAATTTATGTACTTGTAATACTTTTTTATTACCATTACTATCCCGTAAGTTTACCTCTTTATACCCCGTGCCTTTATGTATTGTAAGTACCTTTAAACGCGGTTTGGTGAGTAAATCCCCTTTACATCCCCACTTTACATAACTTCTAACATTCCCAAAAGAACTAACTTCATATCTACCCTCAAACCCTTTTATAGGTTTCCAAATTTCTTTACTCATCATCATCCCATCCCAAATTTTCTTCATCTTCATTATTATCATTATTTCGCGTTTTTAACCGATTTTCTTCGTTTTTTAGTGCTTTTTGACATAAAGCATTGCGAAATTCGATATAAAATTGGTCAAAATTGCCCCCTTTACACTCCTTGAGCACATCGTTATCGAATAATAAGTCTTTAGGTATATCCACTTTAATTTTCCTTTTGTCTACAGATACTTGACCTGTAAATATGTTTTTGTTATCATCATACTTTAAACCAGTGGCCAATTTATTTAATCTATAAAATAAGTTGGTTGGCTCTTTTTTTAATTTTTTTTGCATTAGCTATTCTCCATAATCCTGTTTTAATAATCAGCTACATATAATATAGTTCCTTTTTTAAAAAAATATTAAATTATTTTTATTTTATTTAAAATAAATGTACATTTTTTGTTTTTTGGAACTATATTATTTTTAACGAAGAACAATTAAATAAACATTTCGGAGGTATGGAATGAAAGTTTTTAATAGCAATGTAGTTAAAAAGACTGAGGTTGTAAAGCATTTAATTACTCCTTCTACTACATTCAGTCAGTTCGGGAAGTTAGTTATTCCTAAGGGTGGGTATTTTACAGCAGTTTTAGAAAGTATCAGTCCTATCAGTCCTGATGAAAAACATTCAATTGATTTTGAGTCTTTTCAATGGCACTGGAAAATAATTGCAGGTAAATATAAAGGTCTACATGTCTATGGTCTTACACCCAGAGCGTTCTTTCGTAATGGAACTAAAAATGAAAGACGATTAACTCAATTCGTCGAAAAACTTTTAGGTCGACCATTAAATTCAAAAACATTTAGAACTTTCAATTATCACGGCTCAGTATCCTTAGATAGTAGGCTTACTAAATTTTATGGGATTAAAGCTAAGATAAGAATTCACGTTTATAGAACACTTGATGGTCAACCTTATAGTTATCATATAAGTTCAATCAAAAAAGTAATAAAATGATTATCCGGTTCTTTTCTTATCGGCAGGTCTTTAGACCTCAGTACAATATGAGGACAAATATTAGTATTCGACCATTGGTCAAAAATATAGGTATAACTATATATATATTAATAAAGAAAATATTATATAAAATAATAAGAAAAAGAAATATAATTAATAAAAAGTATTCTTTATTAATCTTATTACATCATACGAATAAAAATCATTATACGAATAAATGTCCTAATTTATATTTTTATATGTATTATATAATGAAAGTAAAATAAATCAATACAGGAGATTTAAAATGATAGTAAAAAATTCAACTAACAACAAACAAAAATTGAATCAATTCCAAGTTAACTCAATTCGTCAAAAATATGCAGAAGGGGATCGTCAACAAGATTTAGCAGATGAATTTGGAGTAACTCAAGCAGTTATCAGTAACATAGTCAATTATAGAAGTTGGCAAGATCCTTCAAAAGATTTACAAACAATGTTAACGAATGCCCAGGTTCGGCAGATTAGAAATCTTAAAAATAAAATTACTGAATTAAAAGAAAGGGTCAAAAAATTAGAGGAATTCAAAAAACTGGCCGAGGAATTAATCGGCGTACAAACAATTGAGGAGAAAGAAAATGAGTAAAAAAATTAATCAACTCGACGATGGGGTAACAAAAATATTTGACAAATATTATGTCAACATTACCCTTAACGGCGTACAACATTTTATAGGTCGTTGTACTACCCTTAAAGAAGCTGCTGATCTTTATGAGAATGCAAAAGCAGATAAGAATATCATTGAAATGATAGAAAGTAATGAATTTAACGATTTTGATTTTTAAAGGAGAAAAGAAAATGAGAAATTTAGTAGTAGTTTTAACCGCAGTAGTTTTGATAGCCCTGTTTGCAGGATGTTCAAACACTTTAACTGGTCCTACAAATAATAGAACCATCTTAAACACCGAACTAATTAATTATGCCCATCAAATGGTAATTGATAGTACTGATGTATCTTACACCATTAAGTTTGATAATGTTTATAATATTGTTCAAAAAGATGACATTTATTATGTTACTGGAACCTGTACCTTAGTTGTTCTTACTTCAGGTAATTCAGGACAAGCCTGGAATAAATTTACCATTAAGAAAGCCAAATATACTGCAGGTATAGGTGTTGTAAATGATGTATTGGGAACTTATTCATTAGAAGTTAACTTTTTAGATTGGAATAAAGAATGAAAAATTTAGCATTTGAAATTTGGAAACCTATAAAAGGATATGAAAGTAGATATGAAGTAAGTTCTTTAGGTAGGGTAAGAAGCTGGGTAAAAAGAGGATGTATAGGAGGTAGATTAGTAAAAACACCTCGTTTAATGACTCTTATAAAAAACAATGTTGGTTATATACACGTTAGTTTAACAGATGATAAAGGTATTTTTAAACGCTATGATGTACACCGCTTAGTCTTATTAACATTTGTAGGTGAATGTCCCAAAGGTTGTAATGCCTCTCATATTGACGAGACTAAAACTAATAATCGACTTAGTAATTTAAAATGGGCATCATATAAAGAAAATCAAAGTATGCCTAAAAGAAAACAGAGGTATTGTAAATCATTTCCTTTAGGTAAGTCAGGATATAGGGGTGTTTATAAAAATGGTAATGGGTATGAGGCTCATATAACAATAAATCGAGACAAATATTATTTAGGGCTCTTTACTACAGCTGTTGAAGCTCACGAAGCTTATAAAAAGGCTTACAAAGAATGGTATGGTAAGGATTATAAATAATGACACATATACCTGAGAGTCTGGCTATATTATATCAATTGATCGAAGTAAATCGTCGGTTATTACAAATTCACATTGATGAGCGTAGAAAGTTATTACGCAAGATTTACAACCGCAATGACTTTGTGAAAGAGGCTAACAATAATAATGTTCGTCATAAAGAATATATGAAAAAATATAATCAAAGAAGAAGAAAAGAAATTGCTGCCAAAACAGCTGAGTGGCGGAAGAAAAATGCCCAACATATACGAGAGTACAATCAAAAGTACAGACAATCCTCTCACGGCAAAAGTATGATTAGAAAATATCGCGCAAAACGGAATAGAAGGTAAATGAAAAAAAGTCATAAATTTACAGACAGGATGCCTACTGCGTGGTTTACCGATATAGTTATGCCTTATAAACCTTTAAAAAATAAGCCGATTGTATTTGTACCTTGTAAATCAGTTCATCCAAGTCAAGATAGTATTAGGAAAACTTGTCCTAAATTGGTATCATTACACGAAGCAAAGGAGATATCATTAATCATATTGAGTGAGCCTCTTACACTTATTCCTTGGGAGAATGAAGATTATACTTATAACTATCCTCCAAATGAATTAACTAAAGAAGATATAATTATTTGGCGAAGTAGACTCAAACAATGGTTTGAACTTAATCTTGAAGGACATGCGGTTTTTGGGGCATTATATCCTTATCATCAAGAAATTATTATGCCACCTATGTTAGAAGTTGGTAAGACATTCTCAGGTCTTTTACTTGTTAGGAATTTTTATTGGTCTATGGTAGATGATATCTTAACTGATTGGAGAATACGGAATCGTAATATTGAAAAGGGTATTAAAGCTAAACTTGAAAAGGAATTGCCTATGAAGTATTCTACTATCCTTGAACAAATATTAAGATATACTCTCAACAATGGTTCAATATGTGAAGATGATATTACAAAAGAAAATTTCGCCATTTATTGTGTAGAACAAAAGAGTGTAGTACTAAATTGGTTTACTGAAGGTTACAAAATTTGTAAAGATCCTTATCTTATTAAACAAGGAAAAACAAGAGTATTAAATCCTACAAGGTTAGTAGAAATTAAAAAGTTTTTGGGAAGAAATAATGAGTAACACTGATAAAATAAAAGCAATCCATTTAAGGGTATTCAGCCCTGAAACCAGAGTTGAGCGTTACAAGTTAGGACAATTTATTACTGAACCCCCCCACGATGTTAAGATAGCTGAGTTAGTGGTTGATCTATTTGATAAACATCAAGATTTTACTATCTACGAACCTTGCGTAGGTTCAGGCGTCATCGCAAGTGCCGTCATTACATTATTATTTAAAAAATATGGTAAAGATAAAACACGAAAGATTTTAGAAAATCAATTTATAACGGCTGACATTGATCCGCAAATGAGATCATATGCTCAACAAGTTTTTGATTTACATACAGAGGACTTATTTGGTGAAGTTATACATATTAAAGTACAGCCCTCTGAGCTTACAACCGATAGTTTAGACTTAAGTAAGATGATAGTTTATGGGAATTACCCCTTTAATAAAGGCAATGACTATAATTATCTCGCCAAAATATTTAAACAACAAATAAATAGTGGATTATCTTTAGGCATCTTTATGGTTAGTAGTACAGCTGTAGATTCCAGAAAGGTTCAAAGTAGAAAAATACTTGGTGAGGACTTTTATTCATGTATTAAAGAGGAATACAATACAAGTGGCTTTAAAGATGTTGCGGTAAAGATTAGTGTTATATCTTTTGATAAGAGTAGAAAAGGAATACAGAATAATGTAAATAATAATTTTACTACAATAAAAGACTTAGGAATTAAAATATCATTAGTTCCTGGTTTCAATAAAGCAATTACTTTTAAATCAGGTAAAAGAATATATCAAGATAATTTTAATCCTGAATATAGTGTTTCTTTTATACGCCAAAAAGATCTTAGAGCAGGTACATTTCCTATGAGAATACCCTCCCCTAATGCTCCTTCAGGAAGTCATGAATATATAATACATAAAGAATTCGTGGCTGAAATTGGTGAATATCCTAAAATAGAAAAACCTACTTCATTTTTACTTGTGGGTAGATTAATACAAACAAATAAAAAAATGTTTTCAAAATTCTTTCGGGATTCCGTTATAACAGGTACACATGCAACTTTACGCTTTATGGGGAATGAAAATATATTAGGGGTTATAGGTTTAATTTTACAATCATCTACATTTAAAGAAAGCCTTTATAAATTATTTCCTAAAGAATTTACGGGTTGGGGTCTTAGACTAAAGGGTTTATATAGTATGCCTATTCCAAAAAACATTCCTAACAGACTTTATGAAATTGGTCAAAAACTTATAATTGAAGGAGTTAAGGATAAAGATTTAAGGATTGAAGCCGATAAAATTATAGATGAACTTTATAATGGTAAGTTTACAACATTAGAAAATTTAGGGGTCAAAATATCTATGATCCCCCGATTATGGAAAACCCACACACTTAAAAATGGCACCAAATTATATCAAGATAATTTTAACCCTGAATATAGTGTATTATTCATTCGACAAAAAGATCTTGAATCTGGAATATTTCCTATGCGTATTCCAAAACCTGATGCCC
>Ga0114931_10002335_pt1 | contig 24173 bp, 17 predicted proteins | sample 2SBtaG_FD_89579 | JGI IMG/M metagenome (GOLD analysis project Ga0114931, IMG submission 89579) | Deep subsurface microbial communities from Kolumbo volcano to uncover new lineages of life (NeLLi) - 2SBTROV14_V59a metaG | ecosystem: Environmental > Aquatic > Marine > Volcanic | place: Kolumbo... | reverse complement strand
GTGTACGAAATGCGGCATACGAAAGCCGACCTGCGGGCACAGGGCCCCTGGGTATGGCCTTCGGCAAACTACCGAAGCCGCCCGAAAGATAGGCTCGTGGAGCCCTCCGCGGCCTGATGCGGGTGTTGCTGGCTTGGCGTAGGTGCCGGCCGTCTCTGGCTTGCTGCAGGCCCCACCCTGCGAAATTGGCGTCGATACCCGGGCCCGCTTTCGGCGGCCTCCGACCTACGCTTGCGCCCATGCCTACCAAGCAGCAGGCCATGCCAACCAAGGAGCGAGCGCTTGATGCGCCCTCGCCCGGGAGGGTCGCGGTCCCGGAAGCTGAGGAGACGACGACGGCCGCCGAGCGGACGCCGGGGACCCAGGCGTCGCCCACGATGGCGCCGCTGGCCGTGGGTCCGGATGAGGACGAGTCGAAGCAGCCGCCACGAAAAGCCTGGTCCGCGGAGCACCTGGCCGGTCTCACCCTGCTGGCGCTGGCCTTGCTCGAACCGCCGGAGGTCTACGCTTGCGAACACCGCGATGCGTTGCGTGCGCTCGCCTACCTCGGGCTCCGCCGCTGCTACCGCGAGACACACGGAGACGAGGACGCCAGCGAATCCACCGACCAATCGCCCAGCGCCGCCCACGAAACAAGCGAAGCAGCGCCTGAATCATGAACCATCCGCCACCACGGCCGAGGCCCTGCCGGTGACGCATACTCTCGACACCTTCTCGACCGAGCCACCGAGCGCTGCACAGCCTGCTCTCTCGCGGTGCAGCTTGGCGCTGCCAGCAGGGTCTCGACCGGGGCGGCGGATACCAACCCCGACCCTGATCCCCCCTCGCGTATCCTCGCCCCGCTCAACCTTGACTCGGCCGGCCGCGGCGACGTTCTCCGCGTTCTCCCCCGCAGGGCAACGAAACAAGGGCCTTCCCCGCCCTTGACCGGGCGTTGCCCACGGCCCGGCCGGCCGAGTCCTTCTTAGCCGCCAACCCCGCCCCACCCGCGCCGCGCCAAGGGCCCACCAAGGGGCATGGCATGCCGTGCCCGGCTGGCACCCGCGACGTCCCGCCACGCAATGCGCGCGCTGCGGGCTACAATCGCCACGTCCGGACCATAGGAGCCTCGATGTCTCTCGACAAGCTGAATCGACGGGTATCTGCAGCGCGCGCGGCGACCCAGGCGCGCGGTGAGACGTTTTATCCGGGTCCGAGCCGCGTGCACCTGGCGTCGTTTCCGCCCAAGGAACGTTGGGATGACTGGGTGGAGCTGGAGTCGCGCTCCTAGCCGGAGCGCAAGGAGCGTCGCTTCAGCCTGGTGCCAACCACATGTTTCAACTGCGAGTCGGCCTGCGGTCTGCTGGCCTACATCGACCAGGACACCGGCCAGATCCGCAAGCTCGAGGGCAATCCCGAGCATCCGGGCTCACGCGGCCGCAACTGCGCCAAGGGGCCGGCAACGCTGAACCAGATCACCGATCCCGATCGCATCCTCTATCCGCTCAAGCGTGCGGGCGCGCGCGGCGAGGGGCGTTGGCAGCGGGTGTCGTGGGATGAGGTGCTCGACGATCTTGCCGCGCGCATTCGCCGGGCGATCGTCGAATAGCGGCGCAACGAAGTGATGTACCACGTGGGCCGGCCGGGTGAGGATGGCTTCACCGAGCGCATTCTGGCCGCCTGGGGGGTCGATGGCCACAACTCCCACACCAACATCTGCTCGGCATCGGCCCGTGCCGGCTACCAGCTCTGGTGCGGCATGGACCGGCCGAGCCCCGACCACGCCCACGCCAAGGTCATCCTGCTGATCAGCTCCCACCTCGAGACCGGGCACTACTTCAACCCCCATGCCCAGCGCATCATGGAGGGAAAAGCGCGCGGTGCCAAGCTGATCGTGCTCGACTCGCGAATGCCGAACACCGCCACCCACGCCGATGTCTGGGTCGCGCCCATGCCCGGTTCCGAGGCGGCGATCCTGCTGGCGGTAGCCAACCACCTGATCCAGACCGAGCAGTACGACCGCGACTTCGTGCAGCGCTGGTGGAATTGGCGCGAGTACCTGGCCGCCGAGCACCCCGACCAACCCCAGACCTTCGCCACCTTCCGCGCGCAGCTCGGGCGGCTCTACGCGTGCTTTACCTTCGCCTACGCCGCGGAGCAGGCGCGCATTCCCGAGCATCAGGTGCGCGAGATCGCCGAGCTGGTGGCGAGCGCCGGCAGCCGACTGGCGAGCCATACTTGGCGCAGCGCATCCTCGGGCAATGAGGGCGGCTGGCAGGTCGCGCGTACCCTCTTCTTGCTCAACGCGCTGCTCGGCGCGGTGGCGGTGCCGGGCGGGGTATACCCGAACGCGTGGAATAAGTTCGTGGCCAGGCCGATTCATCTGCCACCGCATCCAAAGGTCTGGAATGATCTCTCCTGGCCGAGCGAGCTGCCGCTCTCGCACAACGAGCTGTCGATCTTGCTGCCGCATTTCGTGCGCGAGGGCCGCGGCGTGCTCGATGTGTACTTCACACGCGTTTACAACCCGGTGTGGACCAACCCCGACGGTTTCGCCTGGCTCGAGATGCTGCGCGACGAATCCAAGGTCGGCCTCCACGCCGCGCTCACCCCGACTTGGAACGAGACCGCCTACTTCGCCGACTATGTGCTGCCCATGGGTCATGCGCCCGAGCGTCACGACGTCCACTCCTATGAGACCCACGACGCCCAGTGGATCGGCTTTCGCCAGCCCGTTCATCGCGCCCTGGCCGAGCGGCGCGGCGAGACCATCACCGACACCCGCCAGACGAACCCGGGCGAGGTGTGGGAGGAAAACGAATTCTGGCTCGAGCTGACCTGGCGCATCGATCCGGACGGCGAGCTGGGCATCCGCCAGTACGTGGAATCGAAGAAAGAGCCTGGCGAGCGGCTCTCTCTCGATGAGTACTACGGCTACTTGTTCGAGCATTCGGTGCCCGGACTGCCTGCCAAGGCCGCGGCCGAGGGCCTCGAGCCACTGGCCTACATGCGCCGCTATGGCGCCTTCGAGATCGCCCGAAGCATCGGCCCGAAGCATCGAGAGCCGGTGCCTGAGAACGAGCTGGAAGACCTGGGCGAGGATCGATTCGGCCGCGTCTACACCCGTGCACCCCAACCTGTGACGGCCAACATCGTGCCCACGGGTGCGCCGGACGGTGACGCACAGGGCCGGCGAGCGGTCGGCGTGCGCATCGCGGGTGAGGTTGTGCGCGGCTTCCCCACGCCTTCGGGCAAGCTCGAGTTTTACTCGCCGACCCTCGCCGCTTGGGGTTGGCCGGATCAGGCCCTACCGGGCTACATCAAGAGTCACGTGCACCCCGAGGTCCTCCAAGCAGACGAGAAGGTGTTTATCTCGACCTTTCGCATCCCGGTGCAGATCCACACCCGCAGCGCCAATGCCAAATGGCTGGATGAGATCGCCCATTCCAACCCGGTGTGGATCCACCCTCGAGACGCGCGGGCGGACGGCTTGCGCACCGGCGACTTGGTGCGTGTCTCGACCCGCATCGGTCACTTTGTGGCCAAGGCTTGGGTGACCGAGGGCATCCGCCCGGGCGTGGTCGCTTGCAGCCATCACATGGGTCGTTGGCGCATGGCTGGCCAGCCAGGGCACCGCCTCCAAACCCAGGTCGCCACGCTCGATCGACAGGGCTCGGATTGGAAGCTCAAGCGCCAATCGGGCGGCGGGGCGTTCGCGTCGTGCGATGCCGACACCGCGCGCATCTGGTGGACCGACGTCGGCGTGCACCAAAACCTCACCTTCCCCGTCCATCCCGACCCGCTCTCGGGCATGCACTGCTGGCATCAGGCGGTGCGGGTCGAGCCGGCCCACGCTGGTGATCGATACGGCGACATCGCCGTCGATACGGCCAAGTCCGTCGCGGTCTACGAGGAATGGATGAACAAAACCCGGCCGGCAGCCGACTGCTCGCCCGATGGCACCCGCCGCCCGCACTGGCTGCTGCGCCCACTCAAGCCCTGCCGGGAAGCCTTTCGCCTGCCGGCGCCGGTGGCGTAGGTGGCGCCATCAGCCACGCTGGCCGGGAAGCCGTGACCTCGGACGGGTCGTTTGATCGGTCCTCGACCCACTCGTGAATGCTCGTTTCGAGCACTCCCAAGGGCAATGCGCCGTGGCGGAACACGCAGTGGTCGCCGCAGTGGTTGTCGCTGGGGTGTGAGGATCGGGTGTAAGGATGGGGTCGCGCGGCGATGCCTCGGGTACAGTCGGCGCGTGGAGCTGCTGCGCGCCCTCGCCGCCCTTGCCGAGCCGCCGAGCGCGGCACTGCGTCCGATCGCCGACGCGCTCGAACTCGGGCCGCTGCCACCGGCAGCGATCCACGCCGATCTTTTCGACTTCCAGCTTTATCCCTTCGCTTCGGTCTACCTCAATGCCGACGGCATGCTCGGCGGGGAGGCGCGCGACCGCATCGCTGGTTTTTGGCGCGCCTTGGGCGCTTCGCCGCCGGCCGAGCCTGACCACCTGACGACGCTTCTCGGTGGGCTCGCGTCGCTGCTCGACGAGGCGCCGGCGGTGTGCGACGACCGTGCCGAGACTGCGACGACGCGGGCCTGGCGCGCTTTCTTTGCAGAGCACATCGAGAGCTGGCTACCAGCGTGGCTCTCCAGTCTCGAGCGGCTGTGCGCGGCGGATGACCGGCGAGCGTTCTTCCGCTGCTGGGGGCACTTGCTCGGCCGTACACTGGCCGAGCTCGAGGCACGCGCGAGCGTGCCGGGCGGCTTGCCGCTTCATCTGCGCGCGGCCCCGGCCCTCGCCGATCCGCGCCAGGACGGTGCCGACGCCTTCTTGCAGGGTCTTTTGGCACCCGCCGTGAGTGGCATCATCCTGCTGCGCGACGATCTCGCACGTGGTGCCAGGACGCTTGAACTCGGGCTGCGCCATGGCGAGCGGCGCTTCGTGCTTCGGGCCTTGCTCGGCCAACGGGCCACGGCCACCTTTGCCTGGCTGGCACAGGAGGCACAGCGCCAGGCCGCGTCGCTTCGAGATCGCGGCCCCGCGGATCGCCATTGGCGCAAGCGAGCCGCAGCCACCTGCCATCTCCTGCGCGCTCTGGCCTCCGCCGCATAAGAGCACAAGGGGGGGGCGTGCTGTGCCCGGCAACTCCCCCAGCAGCACCAGCCGCTAGAATGCCGGACGGAGGCCCTTCGTATTCCCAGCGAACCTTCCCCTCTGAGGACGTGACATGAGCATTCTGGATTTCATTCGGGGAGAAATGATCGAGATCATCGAGTGGAACGATGACTCTCGCGACACCCTCTCCTACCGCTTTCCCGACGAAGACAAGGCGATCAAGAACGGCGCCAAGCTGGTGGTACGCGAGTCGCAGACCGTGCAGTTTCTCTACCTCGGCGCGTTCGGCGACACCTTCGGCCCGGGTACGCACACCCTTTCGACCGACAACATCCCGATCCTGACCCGGCTCAAATCGTGGAAGTACGGCTTCGAGTCACCCTTCAAGGCCGACGTCTACTACCTCAATACACGACTTTTTACCGGCAACAAGTGGGGAACAGCCAACCCCGTCATGATGCGCGACGAGGACTTCGGCATCGTCCGTGCCCGCGCCTTTGGCACCTACGACTTCCAGATCGTCGAGCCCAAGCTCTTCCTCAAGCAGGTCGCGGGCTCGGATCACAACTTCCGCCTCGACGAGTTCTCCGACACCATGCGCTCGCGCGTGGTGAGTGTCTTTGCCGATGCTTTGGCGAGCACCAGGATCCCGGTGCTCGATGTGGCCATGCGCTACACCGAGCTGGGCGACGCACTGCTGCCGCTGATCAACCCGGCGATGAGCGGCAAGTACGGTCTCGAGATCAAGAGCTTCATCGTCGAGAACGTGTCGGTGCCGCCCGAGGTCGAGCAGGCGATCGACAAGCGCTCGTCGATGGCAGCGGTGGGCAACCTCGACGACTATGTGAAGTTCCAGCTCGGCAAGGGGCTCGAGTCCGGCCAGGGCTCGGCCGCCGGTATGGCTTCGGAGTTGGCGGTCGGTCTGGCCGTCGCCCAGCAGATGATGGGCCAGCAAGGTGGCGGACTCTTCAAACCACCGGCACCCGCGGCGGGTGTGAGCGCGGCTCCTGGCGCGGCCGTGGGCGCGGCGGGCGCCCCAACACCGGCCCTGCCCGCGCTTTTGACCCCCGAGCAAGTCGCCGAGGCCCTCGGCGTGCCGCAGGCCGACGCGATGGCGATCATTGCATCCGGCGAGTTGCCGTCCAAGAAAATCGGCTCCAGCTACCGCATCAAGCGTTCGGCGCTCGAAGCGTTCTTGGCGGACTAGCAGCCGGGCATGGCCAACGCAGAGACCGTCGCGCTCGCAAAGCACAGTTGCCCTGCGTGCGGCGCCCAGGCCACATGGAGCCCGGGCAAGCAGGCGCTGATCTGCCCCTACTGCGGCACCGAGTCGCCGCATGAGATCAACGAGGCGAGCGGCGAGATCCGCGAGATCGACCTGGTTCAAACGCTGCGCGAGATGCCCGAGCGGCTGCGCGGCTGGCGGGCCGAGAAGCGAACGGTCCGCTGCCGAAGCTGCAAGGCGATCTCCGTCTTCGATCCCGACCGGGTGGGCCAGCGCTGCGAGTTCTGCGGCTCACCGGAGCTGATCGACTACCAGGAGATCAAGGCGCCGATCCGGCCGCAGAGCCTGCTGCCTTTCAACGTTGCCGAACCCGCAGCGCGCGAGCAGGTGCGCGACTGGTTCCAGTCCAGGTGGCTGGCACCCAAGGCCTTCCAGCAGCGCGCGATGATCGACCAGGTCAGCGGCATCTACTTGCCCTACTGGACCTTCGATGCCCAGGTCTTCTGCCGCTGGAGCGCCGATTCTGGCACCTACTACACCACCACCGAGCGCTACCGCGACGCCCATGGGAGAACACGGATGCGACCGGTGCGCCGCGTGCGCTGGCGGCGCGCCGCGGGCGAACTCGACCACTTCTTCGACGACGAGCCCATCCCCGGCTCGCGTGGCGTCGACCTTTCGCTTCTTCGACGCATCGAGCCCTTCCCAACCCACGACCTGGTGCCCTACGACACCGCCTACCTCTCGGGCTTCGTGGTCGAGCATTACCAAGTGGTGCTGATCGACGCTGCCCAGCGTGCCCGCCAATCCATCGAGCGTCAGCTCCGCGCGCTGTGCGCCGCCCAGGTCCCTGGCGACACATATCGCAACCTCCAGATCGCGCCCTTGTACGCGCACGAGACCTTCAAGCACATACTGGTCCCGGTCTGGATCCTCAGCTACGACTATGGACGGCGCCGCTACCAGCTTGTGATGAATGGCAGCACCGGCAAACTCGCCGGCAGCTACCCCAAGAGCGTCTGGAAGATCCTGGGCATCGTGTCCGTGGTGCTGATCTTCGTGCTGGTTGTCTTTTTCTTGCTGCGTTAGCCGGGGCCAGCGACCAGGCCGAGGCCACCAGACCAAGCAGAGGTGTCGCCACGCTAGAAGCCGTCAGCAAACACCACCGGCGCGGCGCCCGTCCCGCGTTCGAAGGCGCCGAGGTCGGGAGCACCGTCATCCGGCCGTGATTCGCTCGCCAAGTGCTCGAGGTATTGGCGCAGCAGCGGGTGGCTGGCGGCCGCGGGATGGAGCACAGTACCGGCATCGACCAGCGGCGGACCCGTGGGCCGGTAATTCTGCATCGCCACGTCGGCGAAGCCGGGATCGTCACTGACCAGACCCGAACCGTCGTCGTCCAGGGTGCCGGTCAGTCCGCTGTGGCTGGCACGCCAACCAGGCTTGGTCCAGTTGTGGCGAAGGGTCAAAATGCCGGTCGCGTCCAGCATGGCGAGACGATCGCCCGTGGCCGTGACGTAGAGCACGTTGTTGCGCACATCAGCCGCCTCCCCCTGGGTAGAAAGTCGCAAGAGCGTGGTATTGCCGCTGCGGGTCGAGACCACGGTGTTGTGAAAGAAATGGAGCGTGCCCTTGCGGTAAAGGGCCGTGTTCGCGCCGTCGCCGCCGTAGTGGGCGATCTGACTGTTGCCCTGGCCATCGCTCTCGATCAGCACATTGCCGTAAACGTAGGTCTGGCGATAGCGTGCATCCGCTGCAACCTCCGCCTCGCCATCGACCAAGTCAAGCTGACGGTTGCCGTCTTCGACCCAGTTGTAACGCACGACCAGACCTGCCGAGCGGTCCTTGAGATTGTTGCCGTCGGCACCCGCACGCAGGGCACCGAATCGATTGTACTGGTAGACGATCCCGATGGCGCTGGTATAGGTGTTGTGATGAAACGCGCTGCCGACATTGCCATTGCCGAAGATCGAGTTGGCTTGGATCAGGAGGTCGCGGGTCTGGCCGCTGAAGCTGCCCGAAAAAATGCCGTTGCCGGAGTCGTGGATGATGCAGCCACGCACCACCAGGTGCTCGGCCTTTTCGACGTAGATCGACGCAGCATTCTCGGCGTAGGTACGCAGCGCACCGTGATCGTCCGCAAAGGTGAATGGTGGTCGTGCGGAGCGTAGCTCGAGGTTTTCGATGCGGATAAAGGCCGGCAGGCCGTCGGCCGGCACACTCGAGCCGCCGATCTTGATCAGGCCGCGCTCTTGATTCCAAAAGTCGAGCCCGGCGGGCGTCGTGGCGTCGCGGCCGTCGATCACCGGCAACTGGCCTTGCGGACCGAGAAGACCCGCGATCACAATCCAATCGTTGGCCGTACCACGACGGTTGATCACCCATTTCTCCCGGTAGGGCGCGGCGCGCCAGTGGATGAGCACACGATCTCCGGGTGCGAGCTGGGCCCAGGGCACATCAGCGATCGCGGCGAGCGGTTGTCCGGGGCCGACGTGGTAGTCGGCCCCGGACAATACCGTCCCGCCCAACGGGAGAAGAACCATGTACTGCGCCACGAGGAGTGCGTTCGATGGTCTCTTCATCTTCCTCTCCTGTCCGGTCGGGACCGAAACTTTGCAACCAGCATGCCATCCGCTGGGCACCAGCAAGCACCCCATCTCAGCAGCGCGGCGCTTGGGGCTCGGCCTCCAAAGCTGACATTCGACGTCGACGCGCGACGCCTGCGCCGACAAATCCTGTCAGTCGCATATCGCTCTTGCTCTATGAATGAGTCTCGATCCTCTTGCGCGCGCGCGGTCCGGAAATCGCGGGCGGTCCCGGCCAAAGGTGCTTGTCCGATCATCCGCTCATTTTGCGTTCATCTTGTTTTTATACACTCTTTGCATTACGCCCTGATGATCTCGCCATCGTAAGGCAGACATGTGAATGCCGTGCGGAATCATCAGATCACCCCTTGAACCCACCTTGAGGAGCCCGCCACTCATGGCCAACGTCAATCTGAGAACCACGCGCTGGGCGCTGATCGCCTGCGCCGTCCTGCTTTCCCTCGTGGTCACCGCGCCACCCGCCCCGGCCCAGATTCCGGTCGGCTACTACGACACCGTCGACACCACGAGCGCTGCTGGCATGCGCCCGACGCTGCATGATGTGATCGACGACCACACACGCTTTCCCTACACCGCAGCGACCACCGACACCTGGGACATCCTGAATATGGCCCAGGAGGATCCGGCGAATCCAGGTCGCATCATCGACATCTACCGCAATGCCAGCTACGCCAAGATCTCGGGCGGCATCGGCGCCTACAACCGCGAGCATGTGTGGCCGAAATCCTATGGCTTCCCGAACAATGATGGCCTGATAATGCCCTACACCGATTGCCATCACCTTTTCCTCTCCGACTCTGGCTACAACAGCGCGCGGTCCAACAAACCGTTTCGCAATTGCAACGCGGGGTGCACCGAGGAAACCACGATGTTCAACGACGGTCGCGGTGGCGGCTCGGGCGTTTTTCCGGGCAACTCCAACTGGACCACCGGCTCGTTCACGGCAGGCACCTGGGAGACCTGGGCCGGGCGCAAGGGTGATGTGGCACGGGCCATCCTATACATGGACATCCGCTATGAAGGCGGCACCCACGGCATCACGGGAACGCCGGAGCCAGACCTCATCGTGACCGACAACGAAGCCTTGATCGACAGCTTCAACACCGGTTCGAACGAGGCGACGGCCTACATGGGCATGCGATCCGTGCTGCTTCAGTGGCACCTGGACGATCCGGTGGACGATCGCGAGCGCTTCCATAATGAGGTGGTCTTCTCCTTCCAGGGCAACCGCAATCCCTTCATCGATCACCCGGAATGGGTCGACTGCCTGTACAACAACGTCTGCAACGGCGTACCCGACACCACACCGCCAGCCGCACCCATGGGCCTGATTGCGAACGCTGGCGCGGGCAGCGTGGATCTCGATTGGTTGGCCAACAGCGAGCCAGATCTCGCCGGCTACAACATCTACCGCGCGACCGCGACCACCGGTCCCTTCGTGCGCATCAACGGACCGCTGGTCGCTGCCACCGTGGTCACGGATACCGCGGTGGTCCCGGGCACCCTGTACTTCTATGTGGTGCGCGCGGTCGACAATGCGGGCAATGAGAGCACGGACTCGAACCAGGCCGCGGCCACGCCCACCGGCGGCGGTGCCGGTGGAGGTTCGGTGATTCTTTCCGAGGTTGTGTACGACGTCTCTGGGGCGGACAGCGGCTTCGAGTGGGTCGAGCTTTTCAATGCTGGCACCAGCCCCGTCGATCTCTCCTCGTTCAGCCTGGGCAACGGTGGCACGACCTACACCACCAGCACGGTCCAGCTCTCCGGCATTGTCGCGCCGGGTGCCACCTTCGTGGTCGGCGGCCCGACCGCGAACGCAGGCAACGGCAACCCGATCTTCGACCTCGCCGTCGATTTCGCCCCGGATTTCCAAAACAGCGGCACGGCGGCCGATGGGGTGGCATTGTTCGACATTCCTGCCTTGCAGGTGACGGCAGCCACCGTGCCGATCGATGCAGTGATCTATGGACCGGTGAACAGCAATGGCCTGATCGACGAGACCGGCACGGTACCGCCGAGCGACGTCGGCGATGCTGGCGCCGGGTCTTCGATCGAGCGCGTGAATCTCGCCGGCACCTGGCAGATTCAGCCAGCACCGACGCCCAACGCCTCACCGCTCGGCGGCGCACCGCCGCCTGGCAACAACCCGCCGAGCGTGACCATCACCGGCCCGGCCAACGGTGCGAGCTTCCCCAGCGGTTCGACCGTGACCTTCACCGCCACGGCCTCGGATGTCGAGGATGGCGCGCTGTCGGCCAGCGTCGTCTGGTCTTCGAACCTGGACGGTGCGCTCGGCGCCGGCGCCAGTGTTGGCGCAGCCTTGTCGAGCGGCAGCCATACCATCACCGCATCGGTGACCGACAGCGCCGGTGCCTCGACCAGCAGCACGATCACGGTCACTGTCCAAGCGCCGCCTGCGTCCGATTCCGTGAGCATCACCAAGGCCGAATGGGACGGTGGCAAGAGCCAGCTCAAGCTGGAAGGCACGGTGTCGAGCGGATCGGCGACTTTGACTGTCACCTTCGGTGCCCGCGTCGAGACCATCACCACCACCACCGGACGCTTCAAACGAAGCTTCAACGGGGTGACCAGCAACCCGGGTACGGTCACCGTAACCTCGAGCGGTGGCGGTAGCGCCACCGCGACCGTTACCCAGTAGGCAGCGCTTCGCCACCGTCGCCCGGGTGGCGAAGCGCGGGGCGGTTCGGGTCTTCCCGGACCGCCCCGCGCCGGCCAGAGCGCTGGCGGCGGCATCTGGTAGGCTCCGCCCGACTTCTTACCCGCCCCCTCGCGTGCGCACCCGGAATCCCGCTTCGATGATCAAACGCCAGACTGCCGGCTCCGTTGTCTGTCCCGAGTGCGGTCGCCTGGTCGGGGTACACGACGAACGCTGCCTACACTGCGGGCGACGCAATCCGGGTCTTTGGGGTTGGGGACCAGCCCTGGCCCGGCTCGGCGGCGACTTCGGCTTCACCCAGGTGGTCATCGGCGGCTGTGTGGCGCTTTATCTGATCGCCCTGGTTCTTTCTCCGGACGGCATCCAGATGGGTGGCGACGGGCTCGGTGCCCTGCTCGGCTTCCTGGCCCCGGATGTGCGCGCCAACGCCTTTCTCGGCGCCTCCGGCGCACTGCCCGTGTTCGGCTATGGCCGCTGGTGGACCGTGCTTTCCGCTGCCTGGCTGCATGGCGGCTTGCTTCACATCTTCTTCAATCTGTACTGGGTTCGCCAGATGGTGCCCGCCGTGCGTTCGCTGTACGGTCTCGGCCGCTTGCTCATCATCTACACCGTCGCTTCGATCACCGGCTTTGGCCTGACCTCCTTGGTCTTCTTCTTGCAGCTTCCCGGTCCGCTCGCCGGTGCCCAAATCACCCTCGGTGCCTCAGCACCCCTGTTCGGTCTGTTCGGTGCCGTCTACCTCTATGGCCAGCGCACGGGAAACCGCGCGCTCAGCAGCCAAATGATCCAGTTCCTGCTTTTCATGCTCGTTTTCGGCCTGGTGATGCCGGGGCTCGATAATTGGGCCCATATCGGCGGCTTCGCCGGCGGCTACTTGTGCGCGCGAGCGCTCCATCCGCTCGCCCCCGAACAACAGCAACATCTGCTGCTCGGCCTGCTGTGCCTGGTGGCGACGGTGTTGGCCATCCTCGCGTCGGTGCTGCATGGCCTGCGCCTCGGCTGGCCAGGCGCGCTAGGCTAGGATCGCACCCAGCCATCGCGTGCCGCGCGCGGGCGCAGGGCTGGCCGATTGACCATGCATGCCAAGACACCACCGATCGACCGTCTCGGACGGCCGCTCGAAGATCTTCGAATCTCGGTCACCGATCGCTGCAACTTCCGCTGCACCTTCTGCATGCCAGCAGACCGCGCGTACGCCTTCCTGCCACGCCGCGAGATCCTGCGCTTCGAAGAGATCGCCCGTCTGGCAAGGCTGTTTACCCGCCTCGGCGTGCGCAAGATCCGGCTCACCGGCGGCGAGCCGTTGCTGCGTGCCGACCTGCCGGTGCTGGTCGCCCGCCTAGCCGCCCTCGACGGCGTGCGCGATCTCGCCCTGACCACCAACGGCGCGCTGCTCGCACGCTCGGCCGAGGCGCTCGCCGAGGCCGGTCTCGACCGCGTGACGGTCAGCCTGCACGCGCTCGACCCCAAGCTCTTCGCCCGCTTCTCCGGGCTCGACGCGCCGATCGAACGGGTGCTGGCCGGCCTCGAGGCGGCCCACAGCGCTGGGCTCGGGCCGATCAAGCTCAACACCGTGGTGATCAAGGGCGGCAACGACCACGAGATCCTGCGGCTGGCCGGCTTCGCCCGCGAGCGAGGCTATGTGCTGCGGTTGATCGAGTATATGGATGTCGGTACGCTCAACCGATGGCGACCGGATGGTGTCCTTTCCGCGGCGGAGATCGTCGCGCGCATCCACGCCGCCTGGCCACTCGAGCCCGCGGCACGCGCCTACCGCGGCGAGGTGGCGCAGCGCTGGCGCTACCGCGACGGTGCCGGCGAGATCGGCGTCATCAGCTCGGTGAGCCAGCCCTTTTGCGGCGATTGCACGCGTGCGCGCCTGTCGGCCGAGGGCAAGGTCTTCACCTGCCTGTTCGCCCAGATCGGCCACGACCTCAAGACGCCCATGCGCACCGGCGAGAGCGACCGTCTGTTGTGCGAGCGCATCGCCGGACTGTGGGCGGCGCGCCGCGACCGCTACTCCGAGCAGCGCGGCGACGACCTCGCGCGCGGACGCTTCGAGCCATCGGAGAAGGTCGAGATGTTTCGCATCGGCGGCTGAGCGCTGCCAGCCCCTTCGGCAAACGACACCCGGCCCGCCGGGCGGCGGGCCGGGTTCTGACTCCTTGCCCAGGAGCTCAGAGCGCGATCGAGCGATCGGCGACCAACACCGGCGAACCACTCGGCACCGATTTCGGCGCGCCGGTTTCGAGCGTGACCTCGAAGCTGCGGGTGCCCTCGGGCATGAACTGGGCCTCGAGCTCGGCCGGATGCTGCTGCGAGACGTCGATCACACCGCCGTTCACCCGTCCCTTGTCGGTCACGAACCATAGGGTGTAGTCCGAGCCGGAAGGCGCCGGCTGGAGACCCTGGACGCTCAGGTACCAACGCTGGTGGCGACCGCAGACCCAGATCACGCCACGCGGGTTCTCGCTCAGCGAGGCGTTCGCCGTCGAACCGGCCACGCCGCGCATCGGATATACCTGTCGAGCCACCTCGGTGATCATCTCGAGGTTCTTCTGTTGGTGACGGAGCTGCTCCGCCATCAATTCGGTCTGCTGCTCGGCCAAGGCGTTGGACACCTCGACCCGCTGCTCGAGGGCGCCGATCAGCTCATGTTGCTCGCTGACACGACCGGCCAGAAAGGCGACCCCGACCAAACACACCGCCAGCGTGGCGGCAAGCGCCAGTGGGACGGCGCTGTGCGCCCACAGGCGACGAGCGAACGGGCGCGCGACGGGCCGGGCCGGCGTATCCCCGGCATTCGTGGATGGGGTACCCGGTATCGACGGGGCACCCCGGGGACCCAGGTCCGGAATCACAGCCAGCGGTGGCTGCGCTGTGACGGTTGGTACTTCCCGAACCCGTGCCGTGATGTGGGCCATCAACGCGGCCTTGCATGCCGGGTCGGGCACGACGGGCGTGTCGGCGAACGGGAGCTGCGCGAAAAGCTCCGCGTAGGAGCGCTCGAGGGTGCCTGCGCTCGCGGAAGGTTGGATGGCGAGCGGCCCACCCGGGTCCGCCGTCGTCAGATCGTCGACCGCGCTCTCGATGGCGCGGTCGTGCTCATGGTCGTACTGTTCTTGGCTCATAGCAGGTCCCGGATCTCTTCCTTCAACGCTCGCCGGAGCTTCTTCATCGCCAACAGGGTTCTCGTCTTCACCGTACCCAACGGAATCCCCGTGCCACCGGCGATTTCGCTCTGCGTCATCCCCTGATAGAACGCGAGCTCGAGAACCTGGCGTTGCTCGGCGGGCAAATCAGCGAGGGCCGACTTCAAGCGCCGGCGTCTCTGTTCCCACAATACGGAGCGAATCCCCTCCGGGGATGTATTGCGGCCGCGGTTTTCCTGCTGAAGACTACCGAGCGTGCGATCCATGACCTGCCGGCTGCGCAAGCGGTCGATCGAGCGGCTGCGGGTGATCAGCACCAGCCAGGTCGAGACCGCCGAGCGGCTGGTGTCGTAGCGCCCCGCCTGGTTCCAAACCTGGAGGAAGACCTCTTGCAGCACCTCTTCAGCGTCGGCCTGGCGCATCAAGACGCGGCGGGCCAGCGCCAACAGGAGACCGGAGTAGCGATCGTAGAGCTCGGAGAGGGCGGATTCATCCTGCTCGGCGACGCGCCGAATGAGCGCCGCATCGATGGCGGCATTTCTGCGCCGGTGATCCGGTTTCGGGGATGAGGGCATGGAAGGAGTCGGCGGCATCAGGGTGTGTGAACGGGCCTGGGCGAGCATTGACGAGACTCCTTGAGCGTAGCATGCGACCGGCGCGCTCTCAGGCATCGCAATCGAACGCTGGTGCCGGCATCGCGTCCGGTACATGCTACGCAGGCTGGGCCCGGGCGGGATGCGCTGGCCTGTAACAGGGCGGTAACGTCCCGGCCAGCGAGCTCCTCGGAGCCTGTTGCAAATCGACGGATGGTGCATCGCGCAGCGCCGCGAGGGGTCTCGCAAGGCGCGTTGGACTGCGAGCACCCGTAGGTATTTGTCGAGGATGTAATGCAGCGAGAGCCTCGCGCCGCCCACGAGGCGCCGTGCGGGCGATGCGCAATAGGCTCCTAGTAGCGTGGCAGGGTGGGGTCGATGTCCAGGCTCCAGGCGTCGATCCCACCGCCCAGGTTGGCAGTGCGCGAAAAGCCTTTGCGGCGCAAGAAGGCGACCGCCTGCGCAGAACGCGTGCCGTGATGGCAATAGACCACCGTGAGCTGGTGCGGATCGAGGCCGGAGGCGTGGTCCGCCAACGTCCCGAGCGGCATGCCGACACTGCCCTCGAGCCGGCAGATTTGGCGCTCGTAGGGCTCGCGCACGTCGAGCAAAACGATTTCACGCCCCTCGCCCTGCCAGCATCTCAGCTCATGGCTGTCGATCTCGAACGGTACATCACTGGCACCTCGGGACACGGCACGATCCCCGGCCCCGGCCCCGGCATTGGCCCCGGCATTGGCCTCGGCCTGCCTCGCGTCGCAGCGGTCGTGGTAGGCGATCGGCGCATGGATGGTCGCCCGCGGTCCGCAGATCGGGCACTCTGGACTCTTTTGCAATCGCACCGTGCGCACAGCAGCGGCCAGGGCGTCGAGCACCAGCAGGCGACCGATCAGCGGCTGGCCAGCACCGACGAGCAGCTTGATCACCTCGTTCGCCTGCATGGCACCGACCATGCCCGGCAGCATTCCGAGCACACCCGCCTGCGCGCAGCTCGGCACCATTCCTGCAGGTGGCGGCTCGGGAAACAGGCAGCGATAACAGGGCCCTTGCTGGCTCCAAAACACCGCCACCTGGCCTTCGAAGCGCTGGACCGCGCCCCAGACCTCCGGCTTGCCGCACAGAACACAGGCGTCGTTGATCAGGTAACGCGTCGGAAAGTTGTCGCTGCCGTCGACCACCACGTCGTAGGGCTCGATGAGCTCCGACACGTTGTCGGCATCGAGGCGCAGGCCGTGCGCCTCGACCGCGACATGGGGGTTGATCTCTCCGATCCGTTCCTGCGCCACCTCGACCTTGGGCCGCCCCACATCGCTTTGCCCGAAGAGCACCTGGCGTTGGAGGTTGGAGGCCTCCACCCGATCGGAGTCGACCACGCCGATGCAGCCGATGCCGGCGGCGGCGAGGTACAGGCCGAGGGGCGAGCCGAGACCACCCGCACCCACCAACAGCACACGCGCGGACTTGAGCCGCTGCTGGCCGACCATGCCGATCGACGGCAGCGTCAGGTGGCGGCCATAGCGCACCAACTCGCTCGGCGCGAGCGCCGGCAGCGTCCGGCCGGCGAGAAGGTCGGGGAGATTCATGACTCAGGATTCTTGCAGCTCGCTGCTTGCCGCGTCACCACCCGCACCGGCTCCTCCACCAGGCCGTTCCCATCGCCGGGAACAACCTCGCCAGAAACGACATCGCCAACCACATCGCCAGCAATGCCATCGGCGATCGCTCGTCTTGCCGGCAACCGCCAGCTCCGGACCTCGACCCCTGAGGCGGTCATGCCGATGATCGCGTAGCTCGCGTCCGGCCAGGCGAAACGCGCATCCTCGGCGCTCGGCACGGCGCGGTCGGCGGGATGCGAATGGTAGTAGCCGAGCACCAAACGAGCGGTCTCGCGCGCTCGGCGATGAACGGCAAGCAACACCGCGGGATCGATGGCATAGCGCCGGCAGCGATCCCCCCCAGCAACGTTGCGCGCCGGCACCACGGTCTCGACCACCCGCTGTCCCGCCACCTCGCGACCGAGCAACACCCCGCAGCACTCCTACGGCCGCGCCTGTTCAGCCTGCTCCACCAGTCGCCGGCGCATCATCTCACCGAACACCAACACCATGACTGCCATCCTATCCACTCGGGCTCTCGACTTTCGGCTCTTCGCCCGCGCGGGACGAAGTCTCCTCGGTTATCATCCGGCGGTCACCCCAACCGCTGGCAACCGACCGCTGCTACCAAGGAGACTGCAATGAAGGCGCTTTTTCGTCAGGCGAACCCGCTGCTGGCTTTCCTCTGCCTGTTGCTGCTCGTTCCCTCCCTCACTTCGGCCAAGAAAAAGCCCAAACCAGCGGAACCCGTGGCAGTGTCCGAGCCGGTGTTGCCGATGCCCGCGGCGCTGCTCGAGACCGTACGCTGGCGCTCGATCGGCCCCTTCCGGGGCGGGCGATCGGCGGCGGTGGCAGGTGTCGCCTCCGAGCCCAATGTCTACTACTTCGGCAGCACCGGCGGCGGCGTGTGGAAGTCGACCGACGCCGGCAGCTCATGGAAGTCGGTGTCGGACGGTTTATTCGGCGGCTCGATCGGCGCCGTGGAGGTGAACCGAGCCGACCCCAACGTGGTCTACGTCGGCGGCGGCGAGGTCACAGTTCGGGGCAATGTCTCGCATGGCGACGGCCTGTGGAAGTCGACCGACGCCGGCGCCACCTGGCGCCATCTCGGCTTCGAGGACGCCCACCACATCCCGCGCATCCGCAGCCACCCGCGCAACCCAGACTGGGTCTACGTCGCGGTGCTCGGCCATCTCTACGGGCCGAGCGAAGCGCGCGGGGTCTTCCGCTCGAAAGACGGTGGTGAGCACTTCGAGAAGATCCTCTTCGCCAACCAGGACGCTGGAGCGGTCGACCTGATCCTCGACCCCAGCAACCCGCGCATCCTCTACGCCACCACCTGGCGGGTGCGACGCAAGCCCTGGACGCTGGAGTCCGGCGGCGAAGGCTCCGGTCTGTGGAAGTCGACTGACGCGGGCGACAACTGGACTGAAATCAGCCACCATCCAGGCCTGCCCAAGGGCATGCTCGGGATCAGCGGCATCACCGTCTCGCCCACCGACGGCCAGAATCTCTACGCCATCATCGAGGCTGAAGAGGGCGGCGTTTTCCGCTCGCGCGATGGCGGCAAGACCTGGCACAAGACCTCCGGCGAGAGGTCCTTGCGTCAACGTGCCTGGTACTACTCGCGGATTTACGCCGACCCTGCGGATGCCGACACGGTGTACGTGCTCAATGTGCAGTTCCATCGATCCAAGGATGGCGGCAAGAGCTTCGAAACCCTCTCGGTTCCGCATGGCGACAACCATGATCTGTGGATCGATCCCGGGAACCCCCTGCGCATGATCGAGGCCAACGACGGCGGCGCTGCCATCAGCTTCGACGGTGGTGCCAACTGGTCGAGCGAGGACAACCAGCCGACCGCACAGTTTTATCGGGTGATTACCGACAACCACCAGCCCTACCGGATCTACGCCGCGCAACAGGACAACTCGAGCGTGCGGATCTTGTCGCGGGGCAGCGGTGGCGGCATCGGACCACGCGACTGGGAGCCGACAGCCGGTGGTGAGTCCGGCCACATCGCTCCCGATCCGGACGACCCCGAGATCGTCTACGGTGGCTCCTACGGTGGCTTCCTCACCCGCGTCGACCACCGCGCCGAGACCGTACGATCGGTCGATGTGTGGCCGGACAACCCCATGGGCTGGGGGGCGGCGGAACTCACCTACCGTTTCCAGTGGAACTTCCCGATCTTCTTCTCGCCGCACGACCCGGACATGCTCTATGCCGCAGCCAACGTGCTCTTTCGGACCACCAACGAAGGCCAAAGCTGGCAGGCGATCAGCCCCGACCTCACCCGCAACGACAAATCTACCCAAGCGTCGTCGGGCGGACCGATCACCAAGGACAACACCAGTGTCGAGTACTACGGCACCATCTTCGCAGCGGTCGAGTCGCCGCTTCAAGCCGGTGTCTTGTGGACCGGCTCGGATGACGGCCTGATTCAGCTTTCGCGCGACAGCGGCGCGACCTGGGCCAACGTGACGCCGCCGGACCTGCCGGAGTGGATGCGCATCAACAGCCTCGAGGCCCATCCCTTCGAGGCTGGCGGGCTGTACGTCGCCGGCACCCGCTATCAGCTCGACGACTTCAACCCCTACTTGTACCGCACCACTGACTGGGGCGCCACCTGGACGCGGATCGATGGCGGCATCGAGCGCCAGCACTTCACCCGCGTCATCCGTGCCGATCCCGAGCGTCGCGGATTGCTCTTTGCCGGCACCGAGCGCGGGGTATACGTCTCGTTCGACGATGGTGCGCGCTGGCAGTCGCTGCGGCGCAACATGCCGGTGGTGCCGATCACCGACCTGACGATCAAGAACGGCGACCTGATCGCCGCCACCCAGGGACGCGCGCTGTGGGTGATGGACGACCTAACACCGCTGCGCGCGCTCGAGCCTGCATGCAAGGACCAGGCGCTTCATCTCTTCACACCGCGGCCCACGCTGCGCATCCAGGGTGGTGGTGGCTTTGGCCGGCCGCGCGGCGATCGGGGGGAAAACCCGCCGGGGGGCACCGTGTTTACCTACTACCTGAAAGACGCGCCGCCGAAAGACACACCCGTGCAAGACGCGCAGAAGGCCGCCGGCAAGGCCTCTGGGACCACGGGCGACAGCGAAGACTCAGCCGCAGACCGTCCGCGAGACGAGGCTGCATCAGCGGCGGAGGCGGCAGCCGCAGATCAGAAGCCCGCCCACAGAAGCGGCAGGGAAAAGGGCAAGAAGACGCCGGCGATCAAGCTCGAGATCCTCACCGCAGCCGGCGATCCGGTGCGCACCTTCACCGACCTCCCGGACCCTGAAGCGAGCGCCCGGCGGGGCGGCCGCCGCGGGCGGGGTGGCAGCCCAGATACCCTGCCAGTCAAGCGAGGGATCAATCGCTTTGTGTGGAACCTTCGCTACAAGGATGCCGAACGCTTCCCGGGCATGATCCTGTGGTCGGGCTTCGGGCTCTCGGGGCCCATGGCCTTGCCCGGTGCGTACCGGGCGCGCTTGACGCTCGGCGATCCCGCAACCGGCGACACCACGGTGCAAGAGGTCGCGTTCACCCTGGTGCCCGATCCCACGCTCGCCGTTTCCGCATCGGACCTCGAAGCCCAGTTCGCCTTCCAGATGGCGGTGCGTGACGAACTCACCAAGGCCCATCGTGCGATCAAGGACATTCGTGCCCTCCAGCAGCAGCTCGCCGGCCTCGAGAAACGCTTCAGCGACCAGGAAGCCTTCGCGCCGCTGCTCGAAACGGCCAAGGATCTCGGAGAAAAGATCACTGCGGTCGAGAAGGCGCTTTACCAGACCCAGAACGAGAGCCGGCAGGATCCCCTCAACTTCCCCATCCGGCTCACCGACAAGCTGTCGTCGGTCAACGGCGCGGCCTCCTTCGGCCAATGGCGCCCCACCGACGCCATGGTGGCGGTACGAGACCAGCTCTTCGCCAAAATCGACGAGCAGCTCGAGACCTGGAAGACCTTGCGCGATGAGGACATCCCTGCCCTCAACGAGCAGGCCCGAGACCTGGCGATGCCGGCCGTGTCACTGCAAGCGCTGCCGGACGACCAGCAGGGGGACGACAAGGCGGAACCAGCGCCTGAAGCCGAACCCTAGGCCGCCTTCGGTGGCTCAGCGCGGCGTCGCGGCGGTGCGCGGTGCCCCGGCGCTACATTCGAGACGAATGCGCCGCCGGTGGCTCTGATGCTCGGCCAGGGCCACGGCCTCGAGGTCGGCGAGATCGCCGACCTCGATGAAGCGTTGGCGCAAGGTGGTCGAGCGGTCGATCTCGAAGCTCCTGTCCTCGCGCGTCACCATCTGCTGCACGAACGCGCCCACCGCCCGCTCGACCGCCACGTCGCGGGCGCGCAGGCGGCAGCGCCGGTCGTTCGCCAGGGTCAGCCGCCAGTGGGCTTCGACCTCGGCCAGCGGCACCGCGAGCGGCACGGTTCGACCCGCGAGCAGGGATGGATCAGGCGCAGCGCGCATGCCCGGGAGCCTCAAGGAGGGCCGCGGGCCAGACAAGCCCCGGACCCATCCCGGCAAACGGAGCCGTGCCTCCACCACCACCGCGGGAATCTCGGAGACCACCGGCGCGATGGTCACCGCCTCGAGCCCAGCGCCCGGAAGAAAGGATGCGAGCAGCGCGCGGGCCTCGGCCACGGCATCTGCCGGCGCCAGGGTGTCGAGCCAGGCCAGGGCGGTGTAGGCGGCGCCGCCGGAAAGACGCAGACGCAAGCTGCCGCGGGCATCACCATGCGCATCGACCACTAGGTCGGCATCGATCCGCCGGCGCTCTGCGTGCACCGCGAGCGGCGTGGTCACCAGCGTTCCGCCCTCGGGCTCGACCACCAACGCGCGTTGACCCTGCAGCTCGGGGGCCAGCCAATGGCCGGCCGCGCGCCGCTGGGTGGTGTCGACGAAGAGGTAGCCACCCGCCACCGGATCGTCGCCGGTGACCGAGACCTCCGACACCGGCACTGCCACGATCGCGTGGTTAAAGTCGATCGGCGATGGAAACTGCTCGTCGATCCGGCCGTCGGCATCGAGACGGATGAGCGCTGGAAAGGCCTCGATGCCGGTAGCGTGCAGCATCTCGATGAGCAGCAGGGCTTTGTCTTTGCAGTCGCCCCAGCGCCGCTCGAGGGTTTCCCCGGCCGGCGAGGGCTCGACATTGCCTTCCGCGATCGACACCACCACGTAGCGCACCTTCTCGGCGAGAAACCGACTCAAGCGGTCGAGCCGCACGCGCGCGTCCAAAGCGCCTGCGACCAGACTGCGCGCGGTGTCTCGCACCGCCTCAGGAACCGGCGGCAGGCCGGCGAGACGGTCGCGGTACCAGCGAGCGACCCCCGGCCAGTCGGTCGCGGCGCCCCAGGCGAAACGCAGTACGGTGCGGCGCGTCTCGTCGGGGCTGAGCGGCGGCACGATGCGCGGCGCGAGTGCCTGACCATGCACCTCGACGCCACCCGCGAACGCGCGCACCGCCAGCCCTTCGGACGCGCCATCGATCCGCCAGCGCCAGCCCGCGCTAGCGCCGTGAACCCGGACCTCGAGAGTCTCGACGCCGCCCGTGCCACGCAGATTCACCCGGCTCGCTGGAAAGTAGGGCGAGAATGAGACGCGTTGATGAATCTCGAGCGTGCTTCCCGGCTCGAGCGGCGCGAGATGCAACAGCAGGCTGCGCTCGGAGCGGTGAAGGGCCACGCCGCCGGCGGGGCTGACGGCTTCGATCGCTTCCTGGCCCACCGTACGCACCGCACCGTCGGGTGCCGTGATGCGCACCTCGAGCCGCTCGAGCTGGCGGTTGGTATCGTCGAAAAGCCGGTAGGTGGACCACGCCGCAACATCATCCGCATCATCGAGGCGGACCACCAGATGGGTGGTTTCGAGCAGCGCGTCCGGTGGCTGCACCTCTACATCGATCGAGCGCAGCATCACGGTCACTGCACTCGCCGGGACGGCGAACAGCATGGACAGCGCAAACAGCGCGAGCCCCGGGACCCAAGCGAGCGCCGCCGGAGCCACGAGACATGCCTCGGCCACCAGCCCGTTAGCGACCGCGCTCCGGGGGCTACGGCCGGGCGACCAGCACCAGAGGTTGTGCATCATGACGTTCCAGCTCGGCGTAGAGATCACGCAACGAAGCATAGCCCTCTCCGGGGTAAAACACCGTGTCATCGATCCGCACCACGCGCCGGTAGTGCAGCCGATGTTGCGCTTCATCCAGCTCGACGCTGGCGCGTAGCAGGCCGGCCTGAGCGTGCCAGGACAGGGAATCGGGCACCAGGTCGAGCTGCCAGGATGCGGGCCAAGTCACACGCAGATCGACCTGCTCATCATCCGCGAAGGCGACCCGGACCGGCGTCAAGCGTGCGCCTGGGTCCAGTGCATAGCGTTGCTTGAGCGGGCCGAAGGGTCGGCTCGGCAGCAGCGACGACTCATCACCGAGGACATCCGCGGCCTGCTGGATCATGGTCCACGACACCACCAGCCGCGCCTCGTCGAGACGCTCATCGACCTCGGGCAGACTGATCGTGAAGCCCGGGACCTGATCGCTCAACCACCGCTGCCAGCCTTCAGCGACCGCCTCAAGACCTTCGCGGCGACGCAGGAAAAACCACGCATGGTGTCCGGAAAACACCATGCTGCCGAAGCCCCGCAGGCGGCCATCTTCGCCCAAGGTCAGATCCAGGCGGGAATGGCGCGCACTGTCTGTGGCTGGCGTCTTGGGCAAGGTCACACGCCGCGGTGCTGGCGACTCGAGCACCAGCGCCTCCGTGCCCTCTTGCATCGGCGCCAGACGGCCCGCGGCCAGGCGCCGGTCGCTCGGGTCGAGGTACAGCCACCCGCGCTCGAGCTTGACCGCAACCAAGGTCTTGCTGAACCATCCCGCACGCACGATCTCGGTCTGCGGCTCACCGTCACGCCAATCGCCCGCCCATACCAGGTACGCCGGCACACCGGCGGCGTCGAGCATGGTGCTGAGCAGCAGCGCGACCTCGGCGTTCGTGCCCGCCTGGTCGCGCAGCACCGCATCCACCGACGCCCCCTCGCCGACGCGCAGCGAGCCCGGCTGTGTGCGAATGTGGTCACGAACGAAGCGCGTGATCCCGAGCGCCCGTTCCCGTGTGCCGTGCACATCCGCGACCAGCCGCCGGGCCTGGCGGCGCGCCTGGCGGCCGAAACGACGCGCCGCCTGGAATCCGGGCACGTAGCTCGCGACCAGCGCCTTCCAGCTCGACGCGACCTCGAT
>Ga0114931_10002334_pt1 | contig 24178 bp, 28 predicted proteins | sample 2SBtaG_FD_89579 | JGI IMG/M metagenome (GOLD analysis project Ga0114931, IMG submission 89579) | Deep subsurface microbial communities from Kolumbo volcano to uncover new lineages of life (NeLLi) - 2SBTROV14_V59a metaG | ecosystem: Environmental > Aquatic > Marine > Volcanic | place: Kolumbo... | reverse complement strand
TTCGTTCGCCCTCCTCGGCGTAGCTACGGCTATGCTCTCGTCGGCCTGCCTCGGAGCTGAAGCCGTGGCACCGCAATGAGGTCCGCTGTAATTCTACCACGGGCTGCTCGGGGGTTGTGGACGGCGGAAGCGAGTGCGCGCATCGCGTGGCTCCTCGCGGCCGGATTCCTGTTCGCGTGGCTGGCCGGGCGCCTGGAGGCGCAGAAAGTGCGCGCCGTGGCAGGAGAGGTTGGGGGTGTGGTGTTGGACGCCGAGACCGGTATCCCTCTCCTGGGTGCCTTCGTCTCTCTGGCCGGTGAGGATTGGGGGTCGCTGACCGACGCGCAGGGACGCTTCCGGCTGTCGGATGTCTTCCCGGGTTCGATCAAGCTGACCGTCGAGCAGCTCGGGTACGAGACGCTCGAACAGGATGCCGTGGTGGCTCGGGGGATGGAGCGGCTGACGCTGTGGATGAAGCCGAAGCCGATCATGCTCGAAGGCCTCCGGGTCGTGACCGACCGTTTCCGTTGGAGGCGAAATGCGGCGGCGGTGTCGGTCTGGACGCTGGACCGCGAGGAGTTGGTGCGGACCACCGAGGATAACGCGCTGGAGTTCCTGGCCATCCGGCGCGGGCTCATCCGGACCCCGTGCAGGGGCGTCTCTCTGGGCACGGAATGCCTGGTCATCCGTGGCCGGGTCAGAGCGCCCGTGGTATATGTGGACGAAACCCCGGTGCTGGGGGGCCTCGACTACCTCGCTTCCTACCAACCGCACGAACTCTACATGGTGGAGATCTACGGGGCGGGCAGGCAGATTCGCATCTATACCACGCAGTACATGGCGCGGGTCGCCCGCCAGCGTCTGCTGCCGCTGCCGCTGGTCTTCTGAACGGCGAAAGCGGCGACGGCCGGAGCCGTCACCGCTTCCGGTTACGTCCCCCCCAGGGACGTGAAGCATCGCCGCGAGTCGGCGATGCGCCTTCACCGGGCAGCCCGGCGCGGAGCCGGACAGCGCTTCAGGTGGTCGTGCGCTCCAGCCTGAGCGTCGGGGCATGCCCATGGATTTCCGCCGCCGGGAGGCCACCGTGCGGCAAGACCCGGGTGACCGATCCGTCCAGGTATACCGGGTAGGCCCACGGCCCGAACGCGACGACCTGGATCAGATACGGCTCGCTCGGGTCCGGCGGCGGGAGTGCGGGTTCCGTGATCGCCCGCCAGACGCGGTCCACCCGCGCCATCCGTTCGCTCACGGAGTCGGCCCAGAGGGCCATGCGCAGGCGCTTGAGGTGGGTGGCGCTCAGCGGACGGACGATGCGGCGGTGCCCGGGGAAGCTATGGGACAACAGGAAGGAGAGAGCTTCTGCCTCCGGCACGGGTTCTACGCTCGGGTCGTAGTTTCCCGGGGTCCGGACCCGCCGCCCGTCCCTGACATCGATGTATCCGTCGGCTGCGACACGCATGGCGCATTCCTGTACGCGAGATATGGGGCTGTGCCGGGCACCGTGCGATCTGCCGCGCCGCACCCGGGAGCGCAGGGGGTCTCTGCTCAAGAGCCATGCCGTACGGTGTGCAGCGGGAATTCCGGAGCAGTCTGATGTCCGCAAGTCGTTATTAGGTCATGCGATAGCGTGCAGGAGGCGCGTCCCGACTCCCGAATGCGACCGTGCCCGATTCCGGCACCCCTCTTCCGGAAGGGGCAAACTTTGCAGAGCTTGTGGCATGAATGGGACTCGTGGAGCTCGGCCGGACGAGCTCGGTGCGCACGTTTCTGCGGCGGGCGGTGTGGCCCGGGCGCCGGCGCGCGCCGAGGCGCTCGGATGCGCCTGCCTCCAGCTCTTTACGAAGCAACCGAGTCGCTGGGCGGAGCCCGTGCTCCCGAGGCGGGAGATCCGTGCGTTCCGGCGCGAGCGCCAGACCTGTGGTATCCGGGTCGCGGGAGCGCACGACTCCTACCTGATCAACCTGTCCTCGCCGGATCCGGTGCTCTGGGAGCGCTCGGTCGAGAGCTTCCGCCAGGAGCTTGAGCGGTGCACCGCACTGGCGCTGGATTTCCTGGTTACCCACCCCGGGAATGCCACCGACGGGAATCTGGAGGAAGGCGCCGAGCGCAACGCCCGCGGGCTTGCCTCGGCCCTGGAGCGTGTGGAGGGCTCCACGCGGGTGCTTCTCGAGATCACCTCGGGTAGCGGCACGAGCGTGGGCGGTTCCTTCGATCACATCGCCCGGATTCTGGAGGCCCTCGCCCCCCCGCACCGCGAACGCGTTGGTGTGTGCTTCGACACATGTCATGTCTACGCCGCCGGCTATGACCTCGTCGGTGACTACGCCGGCGTCTGGGACGCGTTCGACCGCGTGCTGGGCCTCGAGCTGCTGGGGCTCATCCACATGAACGACTCGAAACACCCGCTCGGCTCGCGGAAGGACCGGCACGAAGCCATTGGCGAGGGCACGCTCGGGGCCGAGCCGTTCCGGCGGATCATGCGGGACGCGAGGCTCGCGCACGTGCCGAAGATCCTCGAGACACCCAAGGGTTCGAACGGTACGGAGGCGGACCTGCAGAACCTCGCGCGCCTACGCGCCCTCCGCGCGTCGGAGTCCCGGCCGCCTACTGGATGACTCCTAGTCCGCTACCTCCACTTCCAACTCTTCCATGATCTCCGAGTGGATCCTGGTGTCGGGGTGCGCGTGCGTCAGCTTCCGCACCAAGCCGCCCACGACCAGAACGAGACCGAAGCTGCAGACGAGCAACGGACCGGTGGCCACGTCCCACGTGAAGGAAGTGAAGATTCCCAGAATGATCGCGACCGTCCCCACGCCCCACGCCACGAAGAGCGCGTGCGAGAAGCGATCCGTGAAGAGGAAGGCGACGACGGCGGGGATGACCAGCGTGCTGAACACCATGAGCACGCCCGCCACCTCGACGGACAGGCTGATGACGATCCCGAACGTGACGAAGAATACGAAATCCCACAGCCGGAGATGGCTGGTGTGCTCGGGGGTGAACGAGACCGCCAGGAACTGCTTGCGCAGCGCCACGTGGATCAGCGCGATCACCGCGTAGCCGGCGGCCATGCGCCCGATTGTCGGCCAGTCCACCCAGATCAGGCTCCCGGTCAGCGTCTCCTTGATGTGCTCCGCGCCTTCGGCGGTCATGCCGGCGAACAGGATGACCGCGGCCGACGCCACGACATAGACGATGCCGATGATCGCTTCCTGTGGAACGGGGGAGTTCTCCATCCGCGTCAGGCTGAAGATGCCGGCTCCGATCAGGGTGAAGAGGAAGGCGAGCCCGAGCGACTCGGGGGTGCCGATCTGGACCCCCATGACCACGCCCACCGTGGTGCCGAGCGCCGCGACCTGCGCGTAGGCCAGGTCCACGAAGATGATCCCGCGCTGGATCACGTGGAGTCCCAGGTAGGCATGGATCGCGAGGATGAGGAGCGACGCCACGGTGGGCGCGATCGCAAGTTGCACAAGATCCGACATCGTCGGTCTCCTTGGAGTCGATCAGCCGGCGGCGCGCCGGAACGCGTCCGCCAGGGAGTTCACCCAGTTGTCCACCACATCGAAGTAGTCGTCCAGCCCCGGGGCGCCCCCGGGGTAGAGCGGCACCTGGACCAGGATCGCACCACCCCGCCGCGCCACCTTCTCAACCTTGTTGCGGTCGAAGTAGCTCGCGGCCAGGAGGACTCTGTACCCCTGGCTCCGCATCTTCTTGATCAGGTCCGCCACATGCCCGGGAGTGGGCGGGATTCCCGGCTTGGCCTCAACGTAATCCGCACACTTCACGTGGAAGCGCTGCTCGAAGTACGCCCAGTTCTTGTGGTAGCACACCATCTGTTTGCCCCGGAACGGCTCCGCCGCGGCGAGCCATCCGCCGAGCTGCTGGATCAGCGGGTGGCCGTCGACCTCCTGGGTTTCGAGGAACTCGAGCAGCGTGCCCTTGAGCGCCAACTGCTCCAAGGTCTCACCCCCGAGCAGATCCACGAGCGCGTCGCCGAAGAGCTTCCGGTAGGTCTCGTCGGCAAAGCGCGCCAGGCCTTCGTCCCACTTCGCGGAGCGGTCGGGCGCCACCCGCTTGAGTCCGACGGTGATGTTGCGCGCTACCTGGAGCGTGCGCAGGGGATCGGTGGTCAGGTGTGGATTGCCGTAGATATGGACGTCACCGGCACTCCGGTCGGCGCTCTGGGGAACCTCCAGGAGCTGAATGCCGGTGTACGCGGTCACGTATCCCTTGCCCCCCTCGAGCACGTCGGCGTTGCCCGCCTTGTCGAGCAGCGGGGGCACCCACAACTCCAGGTCCAAGCCGGTGGTGATGAACATGTCAGCCCTGCGAAGCTGCAGCGCGAAGCTGGGCTTGGGCCGCACGAAGTGTGAGTCCTCGTTAGGGTCGGCGATCGAGGTGACCTGCACTTCGTCTCCGCCGATGGACTTGGCAACCGACGCATAGACCGGGAGTGTCGCGACCACCCGGACGGGGGCGGCCGACGGCGGTTCGTCGACTGCTGGATGCGCCACGGGCGCCGCGAGCAACGCGGTCGCCAGCAGTGTCGTGATCATCGGGTCGTCCTCCGTCCGTCAGTAGGTTTCGTGCTTATGGGGGCCCATCGCGAAGGTCACCTGGATGACCAGGAAGCCCGTGGTGTCGTTCATGCCGCCCAACAGATCGTATTCGCCCCTCAGACGGACGAACTCGCTCTGCCACCACGTCAGGGTCGGAGACAGGAGCCACCGGCTCTGGTCCGGATCGGCGGGATTCTCCGTCCAGTCGTACCGGCCTCCTATGTACACCCGAGGCGAGAGCCGAAGCTCCGCCATCGACCAGAATCCGTGCGCCTGATCGTCCAGGTGTCCGCCAGGTCCGGCGCCGGGAAGGCCGGGCGCGAGCAACCCATCCAGCACCATCGTGCCTCCCCGCACGGTCAGGCTGCGGTAGCGCGCACGGCTGGGCGGGCGCCAGGTGAAGGCAAACTCGGCGCCGTACAGGTTCCGATCGAAGAGGTTCTGCTCGTCCTCGTAGGTTCCGTTGACCCAGCTCATACCGATGTCGATGTCCACCGATGGGGAAAGCTGCCAGAAGGCGTTGAGGTGTCCCAGAACGCTCGGCCGGGTCGACACGCCGAACAGCTTTTCGTTGCTGCTGCGCGTGACTTCCACCCACGTTTCATACGTGCCGCCCGCGACGTTCAGGGGCGTCAGCCAGTACAGCGACGCCCCCGTCTGCGCGAGCGACTCCTCACCGACGAACGCCAGGTGCGGAAGCGAACGCGTCTGAAATGGTAGGGCGTGTGAGTGCCACCGGTTCAGCGTGCCGAAGCGCTGCAGGAACCGTCCCAGCGTGAGGTTGAACCCGCCGGGCAGGTTCACCCACTGGACGTAGCCCTCCTCCACCTCGATGGCATCGCCCTCGTCCGCGGGCGTATCGCTCGGAAACGGGTCGATCTCGCCGCCGGGCGCGTGTTTCGACAGGAAGACCTTTGCCCGGGAGAACGGGTCGAGGTTCGACACGATGGCCAGCTCGAACTCCCTGGGGATGAAGTTGTCGGCGTCGGCGTTGTCCGGGTTCATGAACGCCAGCATGTCGGCGTTCATGCTGATCTCGGGGTTCAGCTTCTGCAGCGAGCGCTGTCGTCCCACGAACTCCTGGGTCTCGGGAGCCGCCGCCTTCGGCGCCGCGCTGGCGGCGGCCTTCGCCGCGGCGCGTAGACGCGCCATCGCGTCCTGCGCCTCTCTCTTCTTCCCTTCCTGCTGAAGCCGGGCGACCTCGGCCTTCAGGCTGTCGACCAGGCTGGCCAGGCGCGCCAGCTGGATGCGCACGCTGTCCGCGCTCTCCGGGCGCCGCTCCTGACCCCGGAGCGGCGGGGGCGATGCTACGGCCACCATCGCGGCGGCCGCCAGCCATCCTGTGGCACGGCGTGATCCAGGGCTCATCGGGGGACCCCTCCTCCCTTGTTGCGGCATCTGACGTATGGATCTCCGGGTGGCGGACGCCACGCGGATCGGCCGCGCGCTCGCGCGGCCCCTTGCGACGTGTGTCAGACGGAAGGAGGACCGCGGATCGGAAGGACAAGTGGCCGCGCGGACCGTGTGACGCGGACGGAGGATGATGTGGCACGGACCTCGACCAGCGGTGCGGGGGCCACCCGGAACAGCCGGCACGACGGGGCGGCCTGATTCGCGCCCACCTGGGTGCAGATGCTGTGATCGTGGCTGTGGATGAAGCGCGAGGAGTCGTGTCCGCTCTCGAACGCCGGCGAGCCTCCGAATTCGCCCCGGTCCAGGGTCGGGATCGCCACGCTGAGGACGAGCAGCAGCAAGGGCAGGGCCCGGGCGAGCTCCTCCAGCAACCTCCGGTTCTTTTGCCTCATCATGAATACGAGCGTAGGGACGCTCCGGCGGGAAGTCAATGGATCGGGCGCGGTTTCGGAGGAGGAGCGCCGGAGCGCACGGCCCGGCGCCCGCTGGACTCGCGGCTTCCTGTACCCCTATATTAGGTGCGTACCGGAGGCATTCTAATTGAGCCAACATTTAGGAAGCCGGGACTGACTCTCGGATTGGACGTGAAGCCCCGGAGGAGGGGAACACGGAAGAGTCGGGGGAGTCACCAGATGTTTGGCCCGGGCTTCAATAGACCCCTCCGGTGCGTTCGGGCCAGCGCCCCCCGCGGGGGGCGCTGGCCTTTTTGGGTGCGACGTGGGTGGACGTCTGGCGAAGGGGAATGACTTCGGAGGACCACGATGCCGCATGTGAGCGTCACCCGACGGGCCCATTTCAGCGCCGCGCATCGGCTGTTCCGCCATGACTGGACCGACGAACGCAACCGTGACGTGTTCGGCGACTGCTCCAATCCTCAATGGCATGGACACAACTACGAGGTCGAGGTCACGGTCGAGGGTCCCGTGGACGCCGAGACCGGCTTCGTCATCGATCTGAAGGTTCTGCGGGACGTCATCCGGGAACGCATCATCCGCGACGTCGACCACCGGAATCTCAACACCGAGGTCGCCTGGCTCGACGGTGTCGTACCCACGACCGAGAATCTCGTCGTGGCGATGTGGGGAAGGCTCGCGGGCGCGCTTCCCGAGAGGGTGCGCCTGGCAAAGGTGGTGCTGTTCGAGACACCCAGGAATTCGGTCGAGTATACGGGAGAGGAGGAATCTCCATGAGGACGCGGGAGGCGGGTATGCGGGAGGTGCGCGGACAGGAGGCGGGTACGCAGGTACCCGTGGGGCACGGGATGGAGACGGTGGGGAGACCGGACCTGTCCGGCGTGAGCTTCGAATCGCTCGTGGCGGAGATCATCCGCCGGCTCGGTGACGATCCTGAGCGCCAGGGGATGCTGGGCACGCCCGCGCGCGTCAGGGAATCGATGGAGTACCTGACGTCGGGCTACCGAACCACGGCGCTCGATGCGGTGGGCGACGGGCTCTTCACGGAGGCCCATCAGAACATGGTGCTCGTCAAGGACATCGAGCTGTACTCGCTCTGCGAACACCACATGCTTCCGTTCTTCGGCAAGGCGCACGTGGCGTATATCCCGGACGGCCGTATCCTCGGCCTCAGCAAGGCCGCGCGCATCGTCGACGTCTTCGCGCGCCGCTTCCAGGTATAGGAGCGCCTGACCGATCAGATCGCAGACGCCATCTGGGAGACGATTCGTCCTCAGGGTGTGGCGGTCGTCGTTGAGGCGTATCACCTGTGCATGATGATGCGGGGCGTGGAGAAGCAGAACTCCAAGACGATCACTTCCGCGATGCGCGGGACCTTCCTCGACGATCAGCGGACGCGTGACGAGTTCCTGCGACTGATCACGAGCGCGCATCCCCCGCTCTCCTGACAAGTTCGGAGTTGCCGTCATGACCTCCGATTCGCCGCTTGGGGGCGCCACCGCGCTGGTCACCGGGGCCAGCCGGGGCATCGGAGCGGCCGTCGCCGAGCGGCTGGCCGGGCGGGGCGCGGACGTGTGGGCACTCGCCCGTACGACCGGGGCGATCGAGGCCCTCGCCGCCCGCATCGGCGGGCACCCACTGCCCGCCGACCTGACCGACGACGTCGCGGTGTGGCACGCCCTGGACCGTCTGCAGGAAGAGCTGGGTGGGCCGCCCGACCTTGTCGTCAACGCGGCTGGGGTGTTCTCGTTGGGCGCGTGTGCGTCGGAGTCGGTAGGTGCGTTCGACCTGAACCTGGCCGTCAACCTGCGCGGTGCGTTCCTGGTGGTCAGGGCACTCCTTCCGGCGATGCTCTCCAGGGGCCGCGGCACGATCGTCAACATCGGCTCGGTGGCCGGCCGCAAGGCCATTGCCGGGAACGCCTCATACGCCGCATCCAAGTTCGGCCTGCGGGGCTTCCATGAGGTGCTCCTGGAGGAGTTGCGCGGCAGCGGGGTCCGGGCGAGTCTGGTCGAGCCCGCGGCCACTGACACGTCGCTGTGGGATCCTCTGGATCCGGACCTCGACCCTGCGCTGCCGGACCGGAGCGCCATGCTGGCGCCCGACGACGTTGCCGAGGCGGTCCTGTTCATCGCCACCCGGCGGCCTCAGGTGCGTATTCCCGTTCTTCAGATCGAGCGTGCGTGACGATGTCCGATTCCTGTGTGTACACCGTGAGCGTGCAGGCGCACTACGATTCCGCCCACTACCTCGAGCACTATCAGGGCAAGTGCGAGCGCCTGCACGGCCACCGCTACGTCGTGGAGGTGGCGGCCCAGTCGGCGGAGGTCGACGAGGCGGGTATCGCGTTCGATTTCGTGGACCTGAAGCGCGAGCTCAGGGCGCTGGCGGATCACCTCGATCACGAGCTTCTCAACGAGCTTCCCGAGTTCGAGGGGGTGGAGACGAGCGCCGAGAACCAGGCCCGCTTCTTCTACGACGAGCTGAAGCGGCGCCTGCCGGAGCGCCAGGCGGCCGGACTGCTCTACGTGCGGATCTGGGAAACGCCGACGCAGTGGGCGCAGTATGGGCCTGGCCGCGCATGGTAGGATTCCAGCGGGCCTCACGACACCCGACGCCATGCACGTGCTGCTGACCGATCAGATGACGTGCCCCCGGTGCGGTCCGACGTTCGGACTGGTCCTGTTGGCGCACGAAGTCCGCGAGCGGAGGGTCCTGGAGGGAGAGCTGGGTTGCCCCAACTGTCGGGATCACTTTCCGGTGCGTGCGGGTTTCGCCGACCTGCGCGCACCACCGAGAACCGCGCTGCCGACCGACACGTCGCCGCCGGCTCCTCCGGAGCCGGCGGCGACCCTGCGGCTGGCGGCGCTTCTGGGCATCGTCGAGGGTCCGGGGGCGGCGGTCCTGATCGGAGATGCCGTGAGCCACGCCGCCGGGCTGGCCCGCAGCGTTCCGGGCATCGAGTGGGTGGCCGTGAACCCCGCGTGCGCGCTCGAGTCCGAGCGTTCCGGCGTCACGAGGATCGCGGCCCGGCCCGGGCTTCCCTTCTACCAGCGAAGGCTCAGGGGCGCCGTCGTGGACGCGCGGATCGGGGACTCATGGATCGTCGAGGCCGCGCGCGTGGTCGCGCCGCTCGGGCGCGTGGTCGTTCTGCATACGAACGAGCGTACATCGGACCTGTTGAGGAGAGAGGGGCTCTCGCTGCTCGCGGTAGAGGCCGAAACGGTCGTGGCGGCAAGGGGTTGAGCGCGCCGCTCGGCGTTGCGCCGACGGCCGCCCGGGGCCTACCTTCATCGACGTTGCGCGACGGTGTCCGGCGATGCCGGTGATCCTCCATCCGCGGTGGTTCGGGAACTCCTGAATGTCGTTCTTGAAGAAGCTCTTCGGCGGTGACGACTCCAGTCGGGTGGACTATTACGTCGAGGGTGTGGAGCTGCTCCGCGGAGGCAAGTTCCACGAGGCGCTGACGTCCTTCCGCCTTGCTTTGAAGGAGTCTCCGGGGGATGCGGTGGTCCTGCAGCAGATCGCGATATGTTACACGCGCATCGGGATGACCGACGAGGCGGCGAAGACATACCGGCACGTGCTGCAGAAGGACCCGGCTGCCGCCGGTGCGCACTACGGTCTGGCCTTCCTGCTCCTGCATTCCGGTCAGCCCGAGGCGGCCGTCGAACACCTGCAGTCGTTCCTCGCGCATGCCCCGTCCACGCCGGAGGCGGACGAACACGTACGGCATGCCAGAACTACCCTGGCCCGCATCCAGGGCGTGTAGGTCGGACCCCCTCCGCCACTGGAGCCCGGACCCCCTTCGCCACTGGAGCCCCCGCCGGATGAGCTCTTCTAGTGGTGCGCAACCCCCCACCCGTGTGATGTTGCGGTGGGCCGGGCGCGACCTCCTCTTCGAGGGCGGTCTGGACGGCGGTCCGCACATCACCGTCGACGGCGATGCTCGCGAGGGGCCTCCGCCGATGGCGTTGCTCCTCCTCTCGCTGGCGGGGTGCATGGGCGTCGATGTCCGGATGATTCTCGAGAAGTCCAGAGTGCCGGTCGACGCGCTGGAAGTCGACGTGGACGGCTGGCGGGTGGACGCGCAGCCGCGCCGCTACCGCCGCATCCGCCTGACGTACCGCGTGTCGGGCCCGGGGGAAGATGATCAGGCGAAGCTGGACCGGGCCGTGGCGCTCTCCAGCGAGAAGTACTGCAGCGTGCTGCACTCTCTTCGGCCCGATATCGACGTCGACGTGCAGGTCGTTCGGGTCTACTGAGGATGCCGGGCCTCGACTACGCCGCGAATCCGGTCGACGTTCCCCGGGGAACCCTGGTCGAGCTCTTCCTCGACGCGATCGATGAGTTCGGGGGGAGCGCCGCGTTCCGCTATTTCGACGGGAGCGAGCTGAAGGACATCTCCTACCTCCGTGCCTTCTCGATCGTGAAGCTGGTGGCGGCGGCGCTCGAGTCGCATGGCGTCATGCGCGGCGATCGGGCCGCGATCCTTTCGGAGAACCGCCCGGAGTGGGCTCTGGCCGACTACGGATGCCTGTGTGCCGGGGTCATCGACGTACCCATCTATGCGACGTTGACGGCGGCGCAGGTGGCGTATGCGTTGAGAGACTCGGGCGCCAAGCTCCTCTTCTGCTCCGACGCCTCGCAGTTGGCGAAGGCGATGGAGGCGTGCGAGACGTGTCCGCAGGACGTCCGGGTCGTTGTGTTCGATGAGGGCGTCGAGCGGCCCTCGGGGGTGATGGGCTGGCGGGAGTTCCTTGCGGGAGGCGATGCGCTCGCACGCAGCTGGACCGACACCGCCTTCCGCATTCGCGCCAGGCAGGCCGCCCCCGATGACGTGGCTACGATGCTCTATACATCGGGTACGACCGGCGACCCCAAGGGCGTCATGCTGACCCACGACAACGTGTCCTCGAACGTGCGGGCGTGCACTCAGGAGCTTCCGATCGGCCGCCAGGACACGACGCTGAGCTTCCTTCCGCTGTCGCACATCCTGCAGCGCATGGTGGACTACCTCTTCTTCTGGGTCGGATGCAGCATCGCGTATGCCCGCTCCGTACTCACGGTCATCGAGGATATGCAGACGGTGCGCCCGAGCGTGGTCGTATCGGTGCCGCGCCTGTACGAGAAAATCTACAACGGTGTAAGGGACGTCCGGGGCGTGAAGCGATCCATCGTGGAGTGGGCGCTCGACGTGGCCGACCGCGCGGGACGCGTGCGCCTCAACGACCGCGAGCCACCGGCGTTCCTGGCGGCCCGGTATGCCGTAGCCGATCGGCTGGTGTTCTCCAGAGTCAAGGCGGCGCTGGGGGGGCGGCTCCGTTTTTTCGTCAGTGGCGGCGCGCCGCTGGCGCAGGACCTGAACCGTTTTTTTTACTCGATCGGGCTCCTGATCCTGGAGGGGTACGGGCTCACGGAAACTACCCCGGTGACCAACGTCAATACGCCGGAGCGCTTCAGGATCGGGACCGTCGGTCCGCCCGTGCCGGGCACGGAGATCCGCATCGCCCAGGACGGTGAGATCCTGGTGCGCGGACGCCAGGTGATGAAGGGCTACTACAACAAGCCGGAGGCCACGGCGGAGGCGATCGATCCCGAAGGATGGTTCCACACCGGCGACGTGGGCGAGATCGACCGTGACGGGTTCCTGCGTATCACCGACAGGAAGAAGGACCTGATCGTGACCGCCGGGGGAAAGAACGTGGCGCCGCAGCCGATCGAGAACCGCCTCAAGACGAGCCGATACGTGGAACAAGCCGTGCTGGTCGGAGACGGCAGGAAGTTCGTATCGCTCCTGGTCGTGCCTGGCTTTCCCGCGCTCGAGGCGTGGGCCGCCGAGCAGGGCATTTCCGTGGAGGATCGCAGGCGGCTCCTCGAGGACGCGCGCGTCCAGGCGCATATGGAACATGAGGTGGCCACGCACCTGCGTGATCTCGCGAGCTTCGAGACGCCCAAGAAGATCGTATTATTGGCCGACGAGTTCACGATCGAGGACGGCTCGCTGACGCCGACACTGAAGGTGAAGCGGCGGGTCGTCGAGGAGCGCTTCGCGCACGCGATCGATACGCTCTATACCGATGAGGGCCGGGACAGGACGATATGGGTGGCATGAGGGACGACGTGGCCATCGTGCTCGTGACCGTTCCGGATGAGGCATGCGCGGAGCGCGTGGCGGCCGCGCTGGTCCGCGAGGAGATCGCAGCGTGCGTCAACGTGGTGCCGGGCGTGGTGTCGCACTACCGCTGGCAGGGCCGGCTGGAGCGAGATGCGGAGATCCTGCTGATCGCCAAGACCGTGCGCGCCCGCGTCGCGGCACTGGTGGAGCGGGTGAAGGCGTTGCATCCCTATGACGTGCCGGAGGTCGTCGCGGTACCGGTCGTGGACGGGTACGGCGACTATCTGTCCTGGGTGAGGGCGTCCGTGGGCGGAGCGGAGGCGTAATGGCTCGGAAGAAGAGGAAAGAAAGCGGGGGTGCTCCGCAGCGAAAGGACGAGGCGCCCGCCATGGAGCAGGGAGAGCTGCTCGAAGGTGTGGGCGAGACCACGAGCGGCGGCGGCGCGCCCGACGAATCGCGCGGAAGCGTCGAAGCTCGCGGGCCGGACCTCGATGACGAGCCCGGTGCCGGCGCCGCCGTGGAGCGCGAGCCGGCGGCATCCGAGCCCATCGACGGCGCCACGGGGGAGCCCGAGTCGCGCGAGCCCGTCGTCTTTGAGATCGTCAGCGAGGAGGCACCGCCGCCACCGCCCGCCGCGCCTGCGCCTCCGGCCGGGGAGCGGTTGGCACGGGCGCGCGAGCTCGCCGCCGAGGGGCGGATCGACGAGGCCCGGGAGGTCTACCGGGAGATCCTGGCCGCCAATCCCCTGAGCCTCAAGGCGCGTAATAACCTCGGTGCCCTGTACGACGAGGCGGGTCAGCACGAGCTGGCGCTCGAGCAGTTCGAGGCGGCGGAGAAGATCGACCCCGAGAATGTGGAGGTACTCGGCAACCTGGGCGCCGCACTGGGCGCCCTCGGGCGCTACGAGGAGGCGGAGCGGGTCCTCCGTCGCGCCTTGCGCATCGAGCCGGAAAGCGTGGACGTCCACGCGAACCTCGGCATCCTCAGCTTCCGCCGCGGCCTCTACGCCGACGCGGAGGAGCACCTCCGCTGGGTGTGCGAGCGAGCCCCCGACCACGAGACGGCGTTCTTCTACCGGGGCGAGGCGCTCAACCTGCTGGGTCGCTACGACGAAGCGCTCGATGCGCTCGAGCAATCTGTTGCCCTGCAACCCTACAACGCCAAGGCGTACTATACGCTCGGGATCCTCTTCGACCGGAAGCACCTGAGCGAGGAGGCCGCTCTGATGTACCGGAAGGCGAGGGAGTTGTCGCGGTGATCCGCGTGTGCGTGGGTGCCCTGGCGGATCAGACCACCGAAGCCGTCCTGCGGCCGGTCCGCTCGGATCTCGAGCCTGTGACCGTGGGCTCGCGCGACGTAGGGCTGCGTGCCGGTGCGGAAGTCGCGGCGCGCCTCGGAGCGCTCGGGGCGCTTCCGGTGGGGGGCGCCGTGGTCACCCCGGCAGGGAACCTGACCGCCTCCTTCCTCATCCACGTGGTCGTGTCCGCCGAGGATGAGCCGGAAACATCGTTGACCGCCAGGCGGGCGCTCTGCAACGGACTCCGCCGGGCGGCTGACCTGGGCATCGCGTCGGTGTCGGTTCCTCCCCTGGCCATGGGCGTCGGGCACCTCGAGGCCGAGGAAGCCGCCCGGACGCTGGCCGAGGTCCTCTTCGACCATATGGGGTGCGGCGCCCCGCCGCTCGACGTCACGATCGTCGTGGCCAACGAGTATGAACGGGGAATCTTCCATCAGGCGGTGGCCGCGATCGAGACCGGACGCACGTTCTGAGATCGGACGCGCCTTCTGAGACCGGGAGCACCATTTGTGGGTGGGCGCACCTTCTCCGGGTGGGTGCGCCGGGAACCGGGGGACGGCCTGAAGCGTAGGTAATCCCCCTGCGCGCGCCGGCGTGCGGAGCCATCGGCAAGAGAGGAACCATGGGCAGACGGGTAGTGGCCTCCGGGGTCGTCCTGATCTGGCTCGGCATGGTCGGCTGGCAGATCCGGCGGGAGTACTTTCAGCCCGAGCTCTCGCGGCTGGCGGCGGCTGCGCTCGCTCTCGCGCCCGGCACGAGCTTCTATACCCTGACCATGGGCGACCGCACGGTGGGGCAAGCCACGTCGCGCCTCGACACGCTGCCCGACGGCTTCGAGCTCGAAGATCTGATGTCGCTGGAGCTGCCCGCGCTCGGCCAGACGGGCACGGCGGTGGCACGGACCAAGGTCAAGCTCGACGCCTCTCTGGTGATGGAGCGCTTCGATTTTTCCCTGGACTCGGAGGTAGGACGCTTTTCGGCTTCCGGCGTACTCGGGTCGGATACGACGCTGCATATGACGATCCGCTCTGCGGGCAGTGAGCAGACCGTCGATTTCCGACTACCGCAACCCCCCGTTTTCTCGTCCGTCGTACCGATTCGGGTGGCCATGGGTGGAGATCTGGAGGTGGGCAGGCACGTCCGCCTGCCGGTCTTCGACCCGACTACGATGGGTACGCGAACGGTGGAGGTTCGTGTGCTGGAGCACGACACGCTCTCCTTTCCCGACAGCGCCGCCCTGGACCCCGCCACCGGACGTTGGTCTCCCGCGCACTACGATTCCGTGCCGGCGTGGCGTATTGCCGAGGTCATGGGTGGGGTGCGCATCGAGAGCTGGGTCGACCACGACGGCCGGGTGCTGGAGTCCTCCAGCCCCCTCGGCTTCGCCATGAAGAGGACGGAGTACGAGCTGGCGCGCCAGGCGCAGGAGGATTCCCGGCTCGTGTCGTCGTCGCCGATCGACGACGATGTGATCCTGTCCACGGCGATCCGGAGCAACGTGGACCTGGCCGATGTCCGCCAGTACGATGAGTTGCGTTTCCGACTCACAGGGGTGGGCCTCGACGGATTCCGGCTCGACGGGGGGCGCCAGACGCTCCACGGAAATACGCTGATCGTGCGGCGGGAGCGCTGGGATCGGATCGATCCGGGCTACCGGCTTCCGTACAAGCGGATGGACCTGCGCCGGGAGCTGGAGCCCGAACCGCTGATCCAGAGTGACGACCCGCGCATCATCGAGCGGGCGCGCCAGCTGACCGCCCGGGGAGCTCAGTGGAGCCAGGATCCGAAGGAAGTCGCCGGCCAGCTCACGCGTGTGATCTTCCACATGCTCAAGAAGAAGGTCACCTTTTCCGTGCCCAACGCCGTTCAGGTGCTGGAGACGCGGCAGGGCGACTGCAACGAGCACACCGTGCTGTACGTGGCCATGGCCCGCGCGCTGGGGCTGCCCGCGCGCACCGCCGTAGGGCTCGTGTACCTGAATGGGGCGTTTTACTACCACGCCTGGCCGGAAGTGTGGCTCGGCGAGTGGGTCGCCGTGGACCCGACCTTCGGCGAAGCTCCGGCGGATGCCGCGCACATCCGCTTCATCGTGGGGGGGCTGGCCGAGCAGGTCGAGATCGTCCGGCTCATCGGCCGGCTGGACATCGAGGTGCTCGACGACGCGCGATCCACCGCCGGACACGATTGAGGAGGCGCTGTGAGCGACCATGCAGGGGATGAACACCCGCCGGTGCGCCGCACCGCCGCCGAGGCGGCCGCCGAGTCCGCCGCCGAGGCGCTGGACATCCTACCGGATGCCGCGGCCCGCGCGGCCGCCGGGCTGGAGATGCTCCACCTCGAGGGGGTGGTCAAGCGTTACGGGGGCTTCACGGCCGTAGACGGTCTCGACCTCGACGTGCACCGTGGCGAGATCTTCGGCTTCCTCGGTCCCAACGGTGCCGGCAAGACGACGACGATTCGCATGGTCGCGGGTGTGCTCAGGCCGAGCGAGGGCAGGATCGTGGTGGATGGGGACGACATGGCGAGTGACCCGGAAGCGGCCAAGTCTCACATCGGCTATATCCCCGACCGACCCTACCTGTACGAGAAGCTGTCCGGGGGGGAGTTCCTCCGCTTCGTGGCCGGGCTGTGGGGCAAGGACGGCGCCGCCGCAGAGGCCCGCGCCGATCGCCTGCTCGAGCTCTTCCAACTCACCCCGTGGAAGAACGAGCTCATCGAGAGCTATTCACACGGTATGCGCCAGAAGCTGCTCATCAGCAGCGCGCTCATCCACCAGCCCGAGTTGATCGTCGTGGACGAACCCATGGTAGGGCTCGATCCGCGGTCGGCGCGCCTGCTCAAGAACCTGCTCCGTACGTTCGTCGCGCACGGGGGCACCGTGTTCCTCTCGACCCATACCCTCGAGGTGGCGGAAGCCTTGTGCGACCGCATCGCCATCATCCACGAGGGAAGGATCATCGCGCTGGGCTCGATGGATGAGCTACGCCGCCAGGCCGATGCGGGCGAGGCGCATCTCGAGGACATCTTCCTCAAGGTGACGGGGAGTGACGCGATGGCGGACGTCATCGTGTCGCTCCGGGAGGCCGTGACCCGGTGACGCGCGTTGCCCGCCGCCAGGCGGGGATCCTCTGGCTGCTCCGCCCCAAGGTCCGCTCGCACCTCAATCGCGCGAGGACGGCCGAGGGTCGCCTGTTCAAGGTGGGTCTGCTGTCATTCGTGGGACTCTTCTTCTGGGCAATGATCTTCGGGATCATCTTCAGGATGCTCCTGTACTTCCGGGGCACGCAGGGCATCGGCGATCTGTTGGCGGGCAAGCTGCTGGGCCTGGCTCTGCTTACCTTCCTCATGATCCTGCTTCTCTCGAACGTGATCACCGCGCTCTCCACGTTCTTTCTCGCGGACGATCTGGAGCTCCTCGTGGCGTCTCCCGTGCGTCCGGAGACCACCTACGGTGCGCGGCTGACCGAGACCCTCGTCAATTCGTCGTGGATGGTGGCGCTGCTCTCGGTCCCGCTCCTGACCGCCTACGGTGTGGTCTACGCCGCCGGCTGGCGATACTACATGCTGGCGGCGGCGACCATGGTGCCGTTTCTGGTGGTGCCGGCCGTGCTCGGTAGCGCGTTCACGCTGGTGCTCGTCAACGTATTCCCGGCCAGGCGCACGAGGGATCTGCTGGCGCTCATCGGGCTGTTCGCCGCGGCCGGCGTGATCACGCTGTTCCGGTTCCTGCGCCCCGAGAGGCTCGTGCGGCCCGAGGAGTTCCGGGATCTGGTCGACTTCGTGGCCGTACTCCGCACGCCGACGTCGCCGTGGCTGCCGAGCGAGTGGGCCACGACATCGCTGATGTCGTATCTGAACGGGTTCTTCTCGGTCTTTCCCTTCCTCTTTCTGTGGAGCACCGCCGCGGCGTTCGTCGTCATCGGAGCGTGGCTACACGGCCGTTATTACCGCGAGGGGTTCACCCGGGCCCAGGAGGGTGCCGAGAAGAGGGAGGGGCGTAAGCGCTCGATGGTGATGGAGCGCCTGCTGGCTCGAGCCAGGCCGACCACGCGGAACCTCGTGGCCAAGGAGATCCGGGTCTTCTTCCGCGACGCGACGCAGTGGTCTCAACTCGTTCTGCTCGGCGTGCTCGTGGCGGTGTATGTCTACAACATTACCGTGCTGCCGCTGTACACGGGCGAGAAGGTCTCCTTCTTCCTGATCAACGTGGTATCGTTCCTCAACCTCGGACTGGCCGGTTTCGTGGTTGCGGCCATCGCCGCCCGTTTCGTCTTTCCCGCGATGTCGCTGGAAGGCCGGATGCTCTGGCTGCTACGGTCCTCTCCGCTCGACGTGCGAACGCTGTTCTGGGCGAAGTACTGGGTCGGCACGGTGCCGCTGTTGCTCGTGGCACTGCCTCTCATCGTCGTCACCAACGTGGTGCTGGACGCCTCGCCGTTCATTCTGGCGCTGACCACGGTGACCATGGTGGGCGTCACCTTTGCCCTTACGGCGCTCGCGCTGGGGTTCGGCGCGCTCTACCCCAACTTCGAGACCGAGAACGTGGCGGAGATTCCCACATCGTTCGGCGGTCTTCTCTTCATGATGGCGGCGACCTCGTATCTGGCGGGCGTCGTCCTCCTCGAGGCGTGGCCCGTGTACCTCTTTCTGTCGTCCCGGCTACGCGGCGGCGAGCCGGAGATCGGCCGCGTGGCCCTGGCGGCGGGAATCTCCGGGGCCGCCGCGCTGACGGTCGCCGCTACCGTGCTGCCGCTGCGTGCCGGGGTGCGCCGCGTGAGGGAGGTGGAGATCTGACGCGCAGGGCTCTCCGGCGTGCGCGACGTACATTCGAGCATCGCGGAGCTTCTGCGATGCACGGCCGAGCGGTAGGCCGGTGCCGCTCCTCGAGATTTCCCTGATGGAGGTCCAGCATGCTTGAGTCGATCAAGGCGTTCTTCGGTTCCTCGATGAGCCCGGACGAGGACGGAGACGTGGACCGGAGCCGGGCGGATATCCGGCTGGCGGCGTGTGCGCTGCTGCTCGAGCTGGCGTACGCCGATGACGAGTTCAGCGACGACGAGCGCATGCACCTGGAATCCGCGATGCGCCGCCAGTATGGGCTGGACGAAGCGGCGGCCGTGCGCTTGATCGAGATGGCTGAGCGACAGCGCGCGGAGGCGGTGGATCTGTGGCAGTTCACCCACCTGATCGCAAAGAACTACTCGCTCGGCCAGAAGATGGTGCTGGCCGAGATCATGTGGGGGCTGGTCTACGCCGACGGAAACCTGGCCGGCCGGGAGGACTACCTCATGCGCAGAATCAGCAACCTGCTGCGCATCGAGCCCGGCTATCTCTCCGAGGCCCGCAAGAGGGTGGAGAGCGGTCCCGGAGCAGCGGGCGAGCACGCGGACGTCGACTGATACCCTCGGGCACGGAGGCGCTCGCCGGAACGATTGCATCCTCTGCGCCGCCCGCGGGCATGTGTGCCTCGGCCACGGGGGTGCGCCGCCGAGACGTGCGCTGCGGGCCGCGTGCGCGCGCCGGGGGTGACAGCGCAGGCTGCCCCGAGCATATTTGTCGCACCGAACGAACCACTCCGAGGGATTCGAGCACGATGAGAGATCTTCTGCCGGGCGGGTACGTCTTCACGCACCTCATATTCTGGACGGTCGTGGCGATGGTGGCCGTGGGGACGAACGCCGTAGCGATCATCCTTTCGTTCGGCCTTGTCCTGCTCATGCTGGAATCCCTGGGCAAGGCCTGAACTGTTCTCCCTACGGGGAAGCCTCGTGGCGCTTTTCCTCAAGATTCTCGGCGGGCTCGCGGCTGTGGCGCTGGGCCTGTGGCTGGGAAAGCCGGGTCGCTACACTCCCGACGTGGAGCGCATCGAGGAGGTCATGGAGCGGGGTGGGGGACACCGACACCGAGTCAAACGCCACTTCACGCCCCTTGCCTGGATCCAGCGCCAGGTGTCGAGTGGCAGCCGCCGTCGCAGCCGGACGGGCCGTTTCCGCCTCGAGGCGCCGAAGGACGAGCCGCGCGACCGCCACTGAGCGCGATATGCCCGCCGGCTGACTCGCCGGGATGGGCCGCTACGGCGCCAGCACGGAGTTGACCGCCACAAGGACCGTTCCCACCACGGCGCCCAGCACGTATCCCAGCCGCACGATCAGCTTGAGTTCCCGGTCGGTCACGCGGCGCACCAGCTCCTCCAGTCGTGGCATGGGAAACTCCAGCAGCTTATCCTCGATGCGGCGCGCGACGTCGATGCGCTCGACGACGGTCGGCACCTGGGTCTGCAGCCAGTCCCAGATCGGGTCGCCGAGTGCGTCTTCCAGACGGTGCGAGGCGTCCTCGGGGAGCCACCGGGCCGGCGTACCGATCGGCCGGTCCAGCAGACCGGCGATCAGACGCTGCACTCCCTCACGATACAAGCGGCCGGCCGCTTCGCTCCTTGCGGCCTGGATGAGCCACTCGGTCAGGCGTTCGGGTGGCACCCGTTCGAGAATGTCACGCCAACTCCTCGCACCCGCCTTCTCCAGCCCCGCATGCAGCTTCTCGACCAGGAAGGCATGTGCGGCCTCGTCACGGGCCATGCCCACGATCCACTCGGCCAGCGTCCTGCGCGCGTCGACGACGCTCACATCGTCCGGCTGGCCCAGCACTCCGGCCACGGGCCGGCGCAGGAAGTCCACGATCGCGTCGTTCACCCCCCGGGCCATGGCGTCCTGCACGGCCGGATCGGTGAGGATCTCCGACAACCGCTCCGCGCCCTCGGCCTCGATCGTGTCGAGGACTTTCTCGACGGTGTCCTCCGTCATGACCAGCCGGGCTACCACGCGCTGGTGGAACTTGAGGTCGCGGAGAAAGCGGTGGAGGAGGTCATGCAGCGTGGTCTCGAAGCGGGCCCTCGCGCCCGGGTCTTCCAGCAACCTGCCCAGCCGCTCGATGGCCAGCGGCAGGTAGCCGGCGATCGCCTTCTCCACCGAGCCCACCAGCCCGAGCGGCAGCACCTCCTCGAAGGTGCGATTCGGCTCCAGGAGACGGTGGGCGGCCCGGTCGAGGTAGTCGTCCACGGCCTTCTGGAAGTCGGGGCTTTCGACCGCGCTCTCGAGCCATGCCTCGATGGCCGCTTCGACCGCGGCGCCCCGGGCAGGTGTCAGGATTCCGGCGATGGGTTCATCGCCGATGGCATCCAGGAGATCCGTGGTACGCTCTCTCGCCGCCTCCTCGAAGCGCTCGGAGGCCAGGTACTCGTCCAGGCGATCCAGGCCGCGGTCGAGCGCTTCGTCCAGGACCGCAGCCAATTCGTCCCTCACGGCGGGAGGGATAAGATCGCGCAGCGGCCCCCGTTCGCGGTTGAGCGTCCCGTCGAGGAAGGCGGCCAGCCGGTGGTCGAACGCGCTCCGGAACTCCTCGTTGGCAAAGGTTCTCTTCAGGTCTTCATCCGTCAGGAGGCGGTTTCCCACCGTCTTGCCGATTGCCGCGGCGAGCCGTGGTTGGTTCTTGGGTACGGCACCCTGGAAGAAGCGCAGACGCCACTTTCCGATCCCGGGAGGCTCGTATGGGTGAAACAGCATCCAGATGGCCACCGAGTTCGTAATCCCGCCGGCGAGCGCGCCGAACCCGATCGTCAGCAGGATCCGGGAGAGCTCCACGCTCACGACGAGGACCTCGTGTGGCGTAGGAGCCCGCGCACGGGGTACGGCACGCCCGCGATGCGAAGCGTGCCCGAGACCTCGAAGAGCGCGTCCACGGGCAGGAGCGGCCCCTTGCCTTGCCCCGCCTCGATGCGGGCGGTGTGCGACTCGAGCACGCCGCTCACCGCGTCTCCGGAGGTCGAGATCGTCCACGACATCGGCACGTCCTGCCGGGCGGGCTCGAAGGCGCGCACCTCGGTCCAATCCACGGTCAGCTCCGGCCACTGCAGATCTCGGAAGTCGAGTCGGGCCCATCCCCGGTATCCCCCGCGGGAACCGGGCGCGGCCCCTTCCACGTTCTCGAGGACGACCTGCAGCGAATCTCCCGAGACGAGAAAGGCCCAGTCGCCGGGAGATCCCTTCCCGCTCGCGTAGGCGCGGGCCATGTCGAGCGCCATGCCACCCACGCGCTGGTCCGAGACGTAGAGCGCCGCGTCGAGCACGCGGAACACTTCACCACGTGGTCCACCCCATTCGATCAACTCATCCCCCAGCTCGAGCTCCAGCTTGCGAGGCCCCTCTTCGAAGATGATTCCCTCTACGGCATCGCTCGCGCCGACCACCAGCCGCAGCCCGGCGTGGGGCAGGATGCGCCACGGCGCCCGGGTGGGTGGGCCGTTCCAGCGTGCGCTGTAGAACTCGTCCCACGATCCACCTCTCGCGAACCAACCCCGCGCGCGCCGCCGCACGCCATCGGGCCGGGTACGTGCCTCCATGAGCCACGGCACCATAAACACGCTGTCTCCGGCTACGTTCGTGAACACGAAGTTCCGTTCGTAGACGTGCTCCTCGAAGTTTCCGGTAGACGCGGCGGGCGGCAGTTCGGCGTTGGGTTCGGCCCGGTCTCCGGCGGGTCGTTCGCAGGCTCCGAAGGATAGGACCAGCACGGCCGCGAGGGTAAGGGATCGCATGGTGTCGAGAAGGTAGCGGCGCGGACTCAGGCGCTCCAGGACGGAGGCGTGACGGCGTCGAGGATCTGTTCGGGTCGAGCCTCGAGGCGGTGGTCCAGCTCTCGCAGAAAGCGCCCGATGAGGCGCGGGTTCCTGCCGAGATCCCCTTTGCCCTTTCTGGAGCGCGATCTCAGGTCGACCCGTGTCTGTCCGTTTTCGTCGAGACCCACGACGATCTGAACGTCGTCGGGAAAGCGGAAGAGCCATGTGGTCGACACGGCGCGGATCAGCCCCTCCTCGTCGTCGGCATCCACCACGCGCCACCGCTTGAGTCCGCCGTCGGCCAGCGCCAGCGCCGCGTTCCAGACACGGTCGAAGGGGATGGCGTACGTGCGCCCGCGCAGCCGGCGGTCGGTCGCGGCGGGATCGGTCCGGGCGTGGTTGGTCGTCAAGCCCCGCAGCACTCCCCTCACCGCTCCTCCGCGGCGGGCAGGAGGCGGAAGCGGATCGTGACGGAGGCGCGCACGACCTGGGTGCCGGTCGACACCGGGGTGGGCGTGCGCACCCGCGCCTGAACGGCCTGCTCGAACGGCACGGCCCTGCCGGGCGGAGGCGCCTGGGCGCTTCCCCGGACCTGCAGCGGCTCGCCGAGCCGGCGGCCGAGCGCTTCGGCCAGCGCTTCGGCCTGAGCGGTGGCCTGCTGCACGGCCAGGCGCAGCGCCTGGCGCCTCGCGTCGTCGGTGGCGGTGGCCAGGAAGCTCAGGCTTGCCACCCGGTTGGCGCCCGCGGCGATCGCCAGGTCGATGAGGCGGCCCGCGGCGTCCACGTCGTCGATCGTCACGCGGATGTGGTTCGTGACACGGTAGCCATCGAGGCGCTGGGTACGGGCTCCGTTGACCGTCGGAAACGCGTAGACGGGGTCGAGCCGATAGCTGTGCGTGCGGATCTCGATGCCGGGCAGCCCTGCGGAGCGCAGCGCCGTCATGACTGCCGTCATCGTCCGGGCGTTGCGCTCGGCCGCCGCCTCCGCGGAACTCTCCCGCGTCTCGACCGTGAAGTCGGCGCGCACGCGGTCGGGCACGATCTCGACGGAGCCCGTGCCGGAGACCTCGACGCACCCGCTGTCGTTCGTGGCGGAAGCCGGCGCCGGGACCTCGTAGACGTACAGGCGCTCGAGGGCTCCCTCGCCGGATGCTCGGGCCCGGGTCTGCGGCGGAGGTTGCGCCCCGGCCGAAGCGCAGGCGAAGAGGACCGGCAGGACGGCGGAAAGCCCGAGACCCTGGATGCGCAGCATAATCGTCTTCCCGGAGAAACGGTGAGGAACGAGGTACCCGGGCGGGGGTACGCGCGCTCCATGAAAGCCATCATCCCCCTGGCAGGGAAGGGCACACGGCTCAGGCCGCACACGCACCATACACCCAAGCCCCTCCTGAAGGTCGCCGGCAAACCTGTTCTCAGCTATATCCTCGACGATCTTCGGGCCGTCGGCGTGGACGCGGTCGTCTTCATCGTGGGCTACCTGCGGGAGCGCATCGAGGAGTGGATCGCCGCGGAGTATCCCGATCTGCGCGCCCACTACGTGTACCAGGAGGTCCAGGACGGCACGGCGGGGGCCGTGGCCCTCTCGGAGCCGTGGGTCGAGGGAGACATCCTCATCGTCTTTGCCGATGCGATCCTCGAGGTGGATCTGTCGCTGATCTCCGAGTTGGATGACGACGTCGCGGGGGTCATCTGGGCCAAGGAGGTGGAGGACTACCAGCGCTTCGGAGTCAATGTGCTCAATGGGGACTATATCGTCGACATGGTGGAGAAGCCGAGCACTCCCGT
>Ga0114931_10002333_pt1 | contig 24181 bp, 24 predicted proteins | sample 2SBtaG_FD_89579 | JGI IMG/M metagenome (GOLD analysis project Ga0114931, IMG submission 89579) | Deep subsurface microbial communities from Kolumbo volcano to uncover new lineages of life (NeLLi) - 2SBTROV14_V59a metaG | ecosystem: Environmental > Aquatic > Marine > Volcanic | place: Kolumbo... | reverse complement strand
CGAACCGCAAGTTCTGACGGTTTACCCGGCCGCCGCAATCTCCGTCTTCATCTCCGCGATCGTTGCCGCGTAGTCCTCGCTACCGAATATTGCCGAGCCGGCGACGAAGGTATCCGCGCCGGCTGCCGCAATTTCCCGGATGTTAGCGGTTTTGACACCACCATCGATCTCGAGTCGAATCTCCCTGTTGCCGGCATCGATACGCCTGCGAACCGTGCGTAGCTTGGCCAGGGACGACTCGATGAACTGCTGGCCACCGAAGCCCGGATTCACCGACATGAGCAGCACCATGTCGAGCTCATCGAGCACGTGGTCCAGCCACTCCAGCGGCGTTGCCGGATTGAATACCAGGCCCGCCTTGCAGCCGTTTTCCCGAATGAGCCCGATGGTGCGATGCACATGCGTACTTGCCTCGGGGTGGAACGTGATGTAACTGGCTCCCGCCTTTGCAAAATCCGGAATGATCCGATCCACGGGTTCGATCATCAGGTGCGCGTCGATCGGCGCTTCAATGCCGTAATTCCTGAGTGCCTCGCAAATCATGGGGCCGATTGTCAGATTGGGCACAAAATGATTATCCATGACATCAAAATGTACGATGTCGGCGCCCGCGTCGAGAACGGCGCGGACATCGTGGCCGAGCCGCGCGAAATCCGCAGACAGGATCGATGGTGCTATTAACGGTTCCACTGGCATGCCCTTTGATTTTTGAGGGCAATTGTAACAGATCGAGAAGTGGTCTCAATAATATCCCTGAGCCTGCTTCTAGCGAATACTCCGGCGCGCCTTGAGCATTTCATAAGCGCCGCGGACTTCGCGAGTGCGGCGTTCTGCCTCGGCCATTGCCGCCGCACCGGGGTCTTTCGACGCAAGCTTGTCAGGATGATTCCTGTTCATCAGGCGCCGGTAGGCTTTTTTGATTTCGTCATTGGACGAGGATTTGTCGACGCCCAGTGTGCGGTACGCCGCGTTCACCCGCCTGGTATCCGCATCTCCCGCCGCGGAACGGCGAAAACCCCGCTGCGCCCGCAACATGGCCTCGAGCTGGGCCAGCTCCACCCGCCCGATGTCGAGTTCGGTGCAAACAGTCCAGAGGATGACACGCTCACTGTGGTGCACGGTCGAATCCGCGAGCACGATTTCCATGAGCAGGCGCAGGAACAATGCACGGCTGCCTGGCTTGCGCAAGGCTTTGCCGCGCAATTCCCGCAGCCGCGCACGGAGCGGATAGGCCGCATCCTTGCCGGACTCGAACCAACCGATCGCCTGGCGAATTTCCATTGGCCCGAGCCCCAGGCGGTGCATGAGTGCCCGCGCGGCTCGTATCTCGTTCCCGGAAACGCGTCCGTCGGCCTTCGCGACATGCCCCATGGTCTGGAAGAGAATTTCGACAAACACCGCGGGCAACTGTTCGAGTCGTCCGTGTGATACGTCCGGACCGAACTTCGTAAATCTGTCGGCGAATCCGCGATCGAATTGATGCCCGACGATCAGGCCGATAATCGCCATCCACGGCCGCCCGGTGACGAAACCGGCCAGCGTACCGACCACCTTACCCCAGTAACTCACTCTGCAAGCCCCACCTGATCAGCCATCGAGTCATGCCGCAATGCTAACCGCAGTCAACGCCGATTCCCAACCGGCTAACTTGCAGCGGTGTCCGCGAACGTCCATCATCTGGCGCGATGCATAATGGCTGCTGTTCCATGAATGACTGCGATGCTGTGTTCGACTCGACTGTCCCCGGTTTGCCGAGAATCGGTCGTGGCAAGGTCAGGGACATTTACAGCGTCGATGACGAGCACCTGTTGATCGTTACGACGGACCGGTTGTCTGCTTATGACGTGGTCCTGCCGGACCCCGTTCCGGGCAAGGGCAAGGTCTTGACCGCATTCTCCAATTTTTGGTTTCGCATGATGGAGGACCTGGTCCCGAATCACCTCACGCCGATGACGCTGTCGGCCGTCATCGATGACGCAAGACTGGCTGCAGCGCTGCGAGACCGGGCGATCATCGTGCGGCGCCTGCAGCCTTTGCCGATCGAGGCGGTCGTCCGTGGTTACCTGATCGGCTCGGGCTGGCGCGATTACCTGGAAACCGGTGCTGTCTGCGACATCGAGTTACCAGCAGGACTCAAACAGGCAGCACAGCTGCCCCAACCTGTCTTCACGCCTGCGACGAAAGCCGAAGCCGGCGATCATGACGAGAACATCGGCTTCGAAGCGGTCGAGTCGCTGCTCGGCAATGCGCTCGCCACACAAGTCCGTGCGCTGTCACTACGAATTTATGAACGCGCCGCAGCCTATGCGCTACCTCGTGGCGTCATCATCGCGGACACCAAGTTCGAATTCGGTCAGGATGACGAGGGGCGCCTTTATGTTATTGACGAGATCCTGACTCCAGACTCGTCGCGCTTCTGGCCCGAGGCCGAATACAGGACCGGCGCCAGCCCGCCCAGTTTCGACAAGCAGTACCTCCGAGACTACCTGGATACTCTGGGACAAGACAGCGCCCGGCCCGGAACTGCCGGCAGAAATCCTGAAGCGCACGAGCGAGAAATACCACGAAGCACTGAAGATCCTTACAGGGAACAACCACCTTGATCGCCAATATCCAGAAAGCGCTGCACGAGCTGATCTGGGGTAACCAGCTCGTAAAAGCCGGTATTCCCGGCCGCATTATTGCCATCCTGCTGCGCTACCTGTACGCGATGGTGCGCGACTTCTTTTCCGGACAGCTGACGATGCGCGCCATGAGCCTCGTTTACACGACACTGCTCTCGGTGGTTCCACTACTCGCCTTCAGTTTCGCGATCCTCAAAGGCTTCGGCGTTTTCAACGAGCTCGAACCCTATCTTTCACAATTGCTCGCGCCGCTCGGTGAACAGGGTGAGCAGATTACCGCGCAGGTACTGTCTCTGGTCGACAACGTCAAGGGTTCTGTACTGGGCGGCGTCGGCCTGACGTTCTTTTTGTACACCGCAATCAGCATGGTGCAAAAAGTCGAAGAAAGCTTCAACTACACCTGGTATGTGTTGAAACCGCGGAGCTTCGCGCGCCGCTTCACCGAGTACCTTGTCGTGCTCCTGGTCGGACCGCTATTGATGGTCACGGCGATCGGCATTCTGACGTCCATCCAGAGCAACGCCGTCGTCCAATGGATTTTCAACAACGAGGCGCTGGGCCCGGTATTCATTATTGTCGGAAAAATGGTGCCCTACTTTCTCATTTCCGGCGTCTTCACATTCCTCTACATGTTCATGCCCAACACCAAAGTCAACTTCAGTTCGGCACTGGTCGGCGGCGTGGCCGGGGGCTTCATGTGGGCGACGGTAGGCGCAATTTTCACAAACTTTGTCCTGTACGCGACGCGCACACAACAGATATATGCCGGCTTTGCGGTAGCGATTACAACGCTGATCTGGCTGTACCTGAACTGGCTCATCCTGCTCATTGGCGCACAACTCGCGTTTTATCACCAGCGGCCCGTGTTTCTGAGAACGGGCCGGCAGGAGCCGCGACTGTCGAACACTATGCGTGAACGTATAGCACTCAATGTCATGTTCGAGGTCGGCAAGGCATTCCGTGATTCCGGCAGGAAGATCATGGCCGGGAACATCAGCGAGCAGCTAAGCATTCCGTCTATCGCATTGGCGCCAATTATCGACTCGCTGGAAGACGCCGGCCTGCTGCTGTCGACCGAAGGTGAGGAACTGTTGCCGGGCCGCGAGATGTCGCGCACGAAGCTCCGGGACATTCTCGATGTTGTCAGGATTCAGGGTGAAACGGGCTCACACCGGAATCCGCGGTGGTCGGACACGATCGATGCGCTCGGCAACCAGCTCGAAGCTGCCGTGACCGGAGTGCTTGGCCATCGTTCGCTGTCGGATCTGCTCGACGAACACGAAGCGCGTGTCGCCAAAACCTGAGAACAGCTCAGGTGCCAGCTATTCTCATTTGCTCGATGAGCATCGATCCGCAGCGAATACCGCTGCGCAGGTCCTGGTCGTTGCCAATTGCAGCGATGCGACGATACAGATCACGCAGGTTACCGGCGATCGTCACTTCGTGGACCGGAAACGCAATTTCACCGTTTTCTACCCAGAAGCCGACTGCGCCCCGTGAGTAGTCGCCGGTCACGGCATTGACACCCTGCCCGATCAGCTCGTGCACGAGCAGGCCACGACCCATGTCCCTGATCATTGTCTCCATGCCTTTGGCATTGCCCGGCACCAGCAAGTTGTATACACCACCGGCATTGCCGGTTGTCTTCAGCCCCAGCTTGCGGGCGGAATACGAGCTCAGCACATAACCCTGCAGAACGCCGTCAACGACCAGGTCGCGATCGCTGGTCGCGACGCCTTCGGCATCGAACGGTGCGCTGGCCATGCCACCCGGAATATGCGGCCGTTCCTCGATGCGCATGAAAGCCGGAAAAATCTGTTCACCGGCCGCGTCGAGCAGAAACGAAGATCGACGGTATTGTGCGCCACCCGCGATCGCGCCGATAGCATGGCCGATGAGGCTGCGCGCGGTCTCGGGGGAAAACAACACCCGTGTATCGGCGGTTTCAATCTTGCGGCCCCCGAGCCGCTCGACGGTGCGTTTGGCCGCAGTCTCACCAACGGCCTGCGGCGACTCGAGCAAGTCTGCATCGCGCGCGGTACTGTACCAGTAGTCGCGTTCCATGTTGCCGTCTTCCTCGCCGACAACGACACAACTCAAGCTGTGGCTGGTTTTCGGATAGCTCGCGAGAAAACCGTGCGTGTTGCCGTAGGTGCGTACGCCGCTGCTCGTTCCCACGGTGGCACCCTCGGAATTCGTAATGCGCTTGTCGAAGGAGCGTGCCGCGTCCTCGCAGCCGACCGCAATGCGAATGGCCTCCTTGGAATCGAGATCCCAGGGGTGCGCGAGATCGAGATCGGGCGGATCAGACGCCATCAGCCCTGCATCTGCGAGACCCGCATACTCGTCGGCAGCCGTAAACTTTGCGAACGTACAGGCTTTCCCCACGGCTTCCCTGAGCGCTCCCGGACTGAAATCGGATGTACTGGCGCTGCCTTTCCGCTGACCTCTGAACACCGTGATTCCGATACCGCGATCATTCGTGTATTCCAGGCTCTCGACCTGGCCGAGCCTGGCGGTTGCCGCGAGTCCTATATCGTGGCTCACAGCGGCTTCAGCCTCGTCCGCGCCTTCTTTCTTCGCCAGCTCGAGGACCATGCTGAGGCTTTCCTCGAGTTCCTGCTGATTGAGCTGAGTACGTCCCGCGATTGCATTCATGTGGAAATCAGGTCCCGGTTTTCTTATGGTTCAACGGCGGCAAACACAGTAACCCACGGCGATTTGATTTCAAAGCTCAGTAAATCTGCGCGGAAACGCGAACATCTTGCGCTGCAGGCGCTGGGTGAACAACTGATCGAACTGACCCCTGAGCAGCTCGGGGGCCTGGACCTCGATGCACGCCTTCTCGATGCCGTGATCGACGCCAGGTCAATGCGTGCACACGGCGCACTGCGCCGACAAAAGCAACTGATCGGCAAACTGATGCGAAATGTCGACCCGGCGCCATTGCGGGCGGCACTGGACGCGCTGGGCCGCGATGACAGGATGACGAAGCGGATTTTCCGCGAGGCAGAGCAATGGCGGGATCGCATTACCGGGGAGGAGCCGGATGCCCTGGCCGCTTTCTTCACATACCTCGGTCACACCAGCAAAGCGCTCGAGTCGGCATCGACAGCCTGCCGCGCGGCTGTCGATGAAAAGGCGCGCAAACTGGCAAAGCGGCGCATTTTTCGTGCGATCCACCGGGAAATCGAACTCAAGGTGCAGAACGACCCCCGCAACAGTTAGAATGGCTGGCTTCATGACGGCGCACATCGGCATCATCATGGGCTCGAAGTCCGACTGGGACACGATGCGCCATGCGAGCGAGACCCTCGAGCAACTTGGCATCCTACACGAGGTGCGCGTCGTTTCGGCACATCGAACGCCCGACCTCCTTTACGAGTATGCCAAAGCGGCGCTCGGGCGTGGTCTCAGGGTCATTATTGCCGGCGCCGGCGGCGCGGCGCACCTTCCCGGCATGGCAGCGGCCAAGACACGCCTGCCGGTACTCGGCGTGCCTATCGAGTCAAAAGCGCTCAAAGGTATGGACTCGCTGCTTTCAATCGCACAAATGCCCGGCGGCGTGCCAGTCGGCTGCATGGCCATCGGCAAGGCCGGCGCCATAAACGCAGCATTACTTGCAGCCGCCATCCTGGCGACGAACGACAGCGGCGTCGCGGCCGCACTCGATGAGTTTCGCAGTAAGCAGACTAAAGCCGTGCTGGAAAACGACGACCCGAGAAATTGACAGATGCAGAAGATCGGGATCATCGGCGCAGGGCAGCTGGGCCAGATGTTGGGCCATGCGGGCCAGCCGCTGGGAATCCAGTGCGTTTTTCTCGATCCGTCGGACAATCCACCGGCGGCATCCGCCGGCCCGGTATTGCAGTACCCGTTTGACAGTGCGGAGGGCCTCGCGAGGCTGGCTGGCCTGACTGACGTCATTACCTACGAATTCGAAAACGTGCCTGTCCGTGCCATCGAAACACTCTCAAAACAGACGACAGTTCACCCGCCGGCCAAAGCCCTTGAAAAGGCACAGGATCGCCTGGCAGAAAAAGAACTGTTCCGTGCGCTCGGGATTCCGCTGCCGGCTTTTCGAACCGTTGATTCAGTCAGCGACCTGAATAGCGCAATCAAGGTGCTGGGCCTGCCGCTCGTCCTCAAAACACGGCGGCTCGGTTACGACGGCAAGGGCCAGCGCATCGTACGCGATGACGCCGGCATTGAAGCTGCGTTTGACGAACTCGGCGGCGACGAGCTGATTGCGGAACAATGGGTACCGTTCGATCGCGAGGTTTCGGCAATCGGTGCAAGAAACGTACGCGGCGACACTGTCTTTTATCCGTTGACCGAGAACGTGCACGAGAACGGGATTCTCAGCGTGTCTCGCGCGCCCGTCGACGATGACGAACTGAGCGCGGTGGGCAACGATCTCCTCGCCCGGCTGTTTGCCGAACTCGACTATGTCGGCGTGCTGGCGCTCGAGTTATTCGTCACCGGAGATCGCCTGCTGGCAAATGAGTTCGCCCCGCGGGTTCACAATTCGGGACACTGGACCATTGAGGGGGCCAATACCTCACAATTCGAAAATCATTTGCGCGCGATTCTTGATATGTCCCTGGGCGACACCGGGATGCGCGGCAGTGCCGGAATGCTGAACCTCATCGGCACGCTGCCTGCGGACCCGCGCCCTTTTCAGCAAACACCGTGTCACCTGCACGGCTACGGCAAGCGCGCCAGGCCCGGCAGAAAGCTCGGTCATGTGACAGTGGTCACAAAAGACGCCAACGACCGCGAAACGGTGCTCGGACGACTGTCTAAATGCCTGAATAATTGAGCAAAAACCAGACAGGTCTCGCATTTTGCGATGGCCGGCTGATACATAATCCGGGTACACTGTCCCGCTACGAATTCCGCCATACATCAGCATGTCATACCTGGAACACTTCAAATTCGACAAACCCCCGTTCGGCCTGTCGCCGGATCCGGATTTTGTGTACTGGAGCAAGCAACACTCCCGTGCCAAGGCCTATATGGAATCCACGATCTGGCTTTCCGACGGCTTCGTTGTTATCACTGGCGAAATCGGCTCGGGCAAGACGACCTTGCTACAGTCTTTTCTCACGGAACTCGGTGACGACGTCGTATTCGCAGTGGTGTCGCAGACACAGCTGAACGCAACGCAGTTTCTGCAGGCGATCCTTACCGAGTTCGGCTTCAAGCCGTTCGACAAGAAAAAAGTCGAGTTGCTCGACATGATCAACATGTACCTGATCGAGCAATACTCCGCAGGCAAGAAGGTCATCCTGATCATAGACGAGGCACAAAACCTCTCGCCCAAGGTGCTCGAGGAAATACGACTCCTCTCGGGCATCGAAACCAGCAAGGAAAAAGTGCTGCGGATAATCCTCGCCGGCCAGCCCGAACTTCGGGACACGCTCGATTCACCGGAGTTGAAACAGCTCCTGCAACGCGTTCGCCTTCGGTTCCACTTGGGCGCTCTTGATCAGCGCGACATGCGCGAGTACGTCGAGCACCGCCTGAGAGTCGCCGGTCGTGAGGAAGCGGGAATTTTTACGGATGAGGCGTTTCCGCTCATCTATCGCTACTCGGGCGGCGTGCCGAGGCTAATTAATACAATCTGCGACTCGGCGTTGCTGGTCGCATTTGCCGACGACAAAAACATGATCGGCCCGGAAGAGATTGAAAATACCGCCGAAGAACTGGGCTGGGACGAACACGAGGATACGACGGGTGAGCACGAGACTCTGCCGCGGCTGGTGGCAAAATCGACGTCCAAAAGATTCCTGACGCGAGTCGATTATCGCCGTAGCGGGGAACCGGCCGGGGAATTTTTCTTCGAAACCGGACGCGCTATAATCGGTCGTGCGCTGGACAGCGAGATTACCGTCGAAAGCAAGTTCGTCAGCCGTCACCACGCACAAATCGTGAGCACCCCGGACGGATGCTTCGTCGAAGACCTGAACAGCACCAACGGCATCAAGTTGAACGGCAAAACGGTCAAAAAACAGTTGCTGGTGGACGGTGACGTGATCTCGATCGATGATGACAAATTCGTCTACAACGATCTCCGCGAGGTGAGCGAGGAAGACGGCGGCGAGGACACTGCCGTCAGCTAGTATCCTGTCCCGCCTGTTCCTCGCGCAACCTGGCGCTTCTTTCATCACGGCGAAAATCCCGCCGCTTGAGAAACACGACCAGGCCACCGACCAGGGTCGCAATACCGACCACGAAACAAATAGTCGGCCAATACCAGTGGTTCAGGTACATCGACGCCATCAGCGAGATGACGCCGGCGCTCAGGTAGAAATAAGGCAGACTTTCATAGATTGGTTTGGACACCCACATCGCGGGAACCTCTCACAGTCGAGCCCCGACATTCTGCATCCACATCGCAGCCGCGTCCAGTCCACCCATACACACACGCCCGGCAGCGTAATCAGGCGGTGCCACCGACGGTGAGTTCGTCGATCTTCAGTGTCGGCTGGCCGACGCCGACCGGCACGGACTGGCCGTCCTTGCCGCAGGTGCCGACGCCCTGGTCGAGTTCGAGGTCGTTACCAACCATCGAAATGAGGCTCAGCACCTCAGGGCCGTCGCCGATCAGCATGGCGCCCTTCACGGGCGCCGTCAGTTTTCCTTTCTCGATCAGGTAAGCCTCGTTAGCCGAGAAGACAAATTTCCCGGAGGTAATGTCGACCTGGCCACCGCCGAAGTTCGGCGCATAAAGACCCTTCTCAACCGACTGAATGATCTCCTCGCGGTCATGTGGCCCGGCAAGCATGTAAGTGTTGGTCATACGCGGCATCGGGATGTGGGCAAAAGACTCGCGGCGACCGTTGCCGGTCGGTGCAACGCTCATCAGCCTGGCATTCAGCTTGTCCTGCATGTAGCCCTGGAGGATGCCATTTTCAACGAGCACGTTGTATTGGCCCGGTACTCCTTCGTCGTCCACGGCAAGCGAACCCCGGCGGTTCGGCAGAGAGCCATCGTCGACGATCGTGCAAAGCGCAGACGCCACTCTCTGGCCCACCCGGCCACTGAATGCGGAGGTACCCTTGCGATTGAAGTCCCCTTCGAGTCCGTGGCCCACTGCTTCATGCAAGAGAATCCCAGGCCAGCCGGCGCCCAGGACGACAGGCATCGTACCGGCGGGCGCCGGGCGGGCATCCAGCAGAATTAACGCCTGGCGCACGGCCTCGCGCGCATACTGCATGGCGCGATCTCCTTCGATAAAATAGTTAAGATCTGCGCGAGCACCGCCGCCGCTATACCCCTGCTCGCGCCGGCCCTTGTCTTCGACGATGACTGTGACGTTGAATCTCACCAGCGGCCGTACATCGGCGGCAAGCGTGCCGTCCGTGGCAGCAATGAGCACCAGGTCCTGGCTGCTGCTCAGGGAAACGATGACCTGCTCGACCCTGGCGTCGAGCTTGCGTGTTTGTTCATCGATTCTGCTGACGAGCGCCTTTTTTTGTTCATCGCTGATACTCGTCGTCGGATCGGCGAGCGGGTACAACGACTTTGCAACCCCGGCGGAGGCTACCGCTATCGCCTTCGATTGTCCCTGGCGCGAAATCGCACTCGCCGCATCGGCTGCGCCCTGCAGTGCCGGCAAAATGAGGCCTTCCGAGTAAGCGAAGCCAGTCTTGTCACCGCACACAGCGCGAACGCCGACGCCCTGGTCGACGCTGAAGCTACCTTCCTTCAGGATGCGATCTTCCACGGTCCATGATTCGCTGCGGCTCACCTGGAAGTAGAGATCAGCGACATCGACGTCGCGCCGGTAGAGTGAGCCAAGCGCACTCACAATATGCTTCTCGCCAAGGCCGGCTGGCGCCAGCATTTGCGACATTACCGTATCAACTGCGGATTTTTTTATAGCTGCCAATCGATTCGTTTCCTTGTCAGAGTCTGCGGTGCGTCAACACCGGGAACTCCTTTCTCAATGTTTCGGCACGGCGAGTATCTAGCAGGGCGTCCACGACGCCACAGCCCTCGGCTTGCCTCGCGAGCACTTTGCCCCACGGGTCGATGATCATCGAGCAACCGTAGCTTCTGCGGCCGTTGTCATGCACCCCGTATTGCCCCGCTGCTATCACGTAAGCCAGGTTTTCGATTGCCCGCGCGCGTAACAGGCTCTCCCAGTGCGCCTCGCCGGTAACGGCCGTAAATGCGGCAGGCACCGTGAATACCGTCGCACCTGCGTCGACCAGCCGCCGGTATAACTCCGGAAAACGGAGATCGTAGCAAATCGTCAGTCCAATTCGACCGGCCGGCGTATCGAGCGTCACCGTATCATCGCCGTGGGTCATCGTGGCCGATTCGCAATAATGTCCGGCTCCCTCCGGCAGGTCGACGTCGAAGAGATGGATCTTGCGATAGCTTGCCATAAGTCGGCCCTGGTCATCATACGCTACCGAGGTGCCGAAACACTTGCCGGATATCGCCGATTGCACGGGGATGCTGCCCGCGACGAGCCAGAGTCCATGTCGGACGGCGGCATCCGCAAGAAAATCGTGAATGGGACCTTTGCCCGGTTGTTCGGCAACGCCGAGCTTATCTTCGTCATTGGCACCGATGAAGAACGAATTCTCCGGCAGCAGCGCCAGTTGCACGCCGCGGCGGCCCGCCTCGGCAAGGAGCTCGTCAGCGGCGCGGAAGTTGCGGCCAAGGTCGGCGCAACAGTGCATCTGTATCGCCGCGACCCGCACTGTCGAGCGGTTGGACAAAGCTTACTCCTGGCTGATGCAACCTGCCTGGCTGCTGACATCGGCGAATTTCTGCGAGTTCACGGAGTCGACCACCGGTTCGTCCCAAGAGCCCGTGACCGAATAGAACACCTGGCCCACGTCCTTCAGCGGCTTTTTAAAAATCTGTGAGAACACGAGCAATGCTGCGGCCACCGGCGGTCCACCCAGGACCAGGCCGGCAATCGGCAATGTATTACCGACTTTGGCGCTAACGACGGCGGACTGATCATAGTCTCTTGCCGCCAGGCCAGCGCGGCCCACGATCCCGACGTCCGCGGCCGGACCCGTCAGCGTGAGATTACAGGTAAAGGCATCACCGTTGACAAGGCGGAAATCGCCGGTGATCTGGTCGAAGCCAAAACCCTTGTCGAATACGTCGCTGAAATCGAGCGCCAGGCGCCGCGGCAGCGACGTGAAACTCATCAGCCCGAACATCCGGCCGGCGCCAGGATCGACTTCCGATAATTGACCCGCCTTGACCTTGACCGCTACCTTGCCATTCATCGCAGTCATGAAATCTTTGCGCGGTCCGCCAGGCCAGCCGATATCCATGCCGACCTCCATCCCGTCACTGATAATGCTGGGGTCGTAGGCGAGTCGCGTCGCCGTCTTTTCCACATCGGTGCTGCTCAAGGTCGCATCGATGTAAGTACGCTGGCCCGACTCCTCGTATTTGTCGATGATCCAGCCAGCGGTCCCGCTCACCGCGAAACTGTCATCCTTTGTACTCAGGTTTGTCGCTTCGAGTCCTCGCTCCGTGCGCTCGAAATTCACCTCGAGTTTGCCGAGATGGCGATCGCCAAGTGCGAAATCTCCCGCGTGAACCACAATGGCCGGCAGTGTGCGTGGATCCAGGTCTGCATCTTGCTGTTGCTCGTCCGTCGTTTCATCCCCGGGCAGGATCAGGCGCTCCATCTCGAGCGTCATCGGGCGGCCCGCGGCGAAATCGTACGGTACCGTGACCACGCCTTGTGCCTCGGGACCGCTCATCTGGATAACCCAGTCCTGGCCGCTTCGATTTACCTGCAGGTGCTGATCGGTAAATTCCTGGCCGACGGCGTAAAAGTGGTCAATGCCAAGGTCGATGGTGCGGATTCTTTGTCCGAGGCCAGCTTCGCGACCGCCCTGCCGCCCCTCCGCAAGCCAGTCGTGCAAGTGCAAGGCCGACACCTGCCCGTGGATATGCAGTCCACGCACATCCGCTTCGCGCGGATACTCGCCGAGCGCCAGCACACCGCGGTCAAAAGCCCAGGCCTCACCTTCATTCAGGAAGCGCGCTGTCCAGTTTATATCACCTGACAAGCTACCGGCCACAGCAATCTGCCGCGTTGAAAACAACTCTATATTCACCGACATCGGCAAAGGTTCGTCATCGGGCTTGGTGAGTGGCGCCGGAAGATTGGACTGCAAGCCGAACAGGTCCGACTTGATCGTGATCTGCAGCGGCCCGGGCTGGGCAACTGCGTTGTTCGGGAACCTCACCGTCGCATGGTAGTCCGCATCGCCCGCCACGATGCCTTCGAGCCGGAGCGACAGCTCGCTTTGCAGCGCTTCAACAGTGGTGTGGCCGTAACCGTCGAGGATCACCCGGTATGGCGCATCCGCATCCGCGACACGGGATACGGCGAGGTCGACCGGGCTGCCGAGAAAACGCCCGAACAGGGATTCGGAGCTTATGTCGTTGCGCGTCACCGTGATGGTGCCGTTCAGTCCGGTGACAGGCGCCGCGAAGCCGTGAATCCGGATAGTGCCGTCGCTGGGCCGAATTCGCGTCGAGAATTCGTACGCATCTTTGTTGGCTATCGGCAAGGTCAATTTGAGATCAAACGAGGCATCGCCGTCCACATCGACTCGCTCGAGCTGGCCGCCAAATACCTCCGCAATCGGGCTTTGTACAGCGTAATCCCGGATGTCGCTGAGCGTTCCCGTGGCAAACGTGTCGATGCTCAGGACAGGATCTCTCAAGTCCGGAATTTCAATCTTTGCATCCTCGACCAATATGCCCAAATTAGCGGCCTGATTCTCGACCGAATAAAGACGGGTTCCGTCGACGACGATATCGAGGTGATCGAACACCGGTGCGGGCCACTTGGGAGAGTATATCAAGGTCGTATCTTCGAGCCTCGCCTCGATGCGGAAGGTGCCGCTGTCGTCATTGAACGGGAAGTCACTCAACGCGCCATTGAAGCGTGTCGTACCGTGCCTGACGTATCCCGAAACGAGCGCACTTGACAGCCAGTTATATAACTGTGGAGATATCAGCTTCACCGGGAGATACCGCCGCATGGCACTGACGTCGAACACGGTCCAGCTGCTGTCGAAATCGATGTACGGCGACGCCCCGTCGGCCGGTATCGACACCTGAACACTCATCTGGCTGTCGAAATCCGCATTGCGAATCTGCACGCTGTCGGATAACACGATGATGCCCTCGCGGTTGCGCCGCCAGATAACGGTACCAAACGTATCGTCGAGTACCAGCACTTCCGTCAGCTGCCCGCCAAGATCCAGCGCAAGATTACTCGATTCGATCTCTACGCGCCCACCATCGCGATCCGCTCGAATGCGACCGCTGAATTCACGAACACCCGGGCGCGATCCTTTCGCTGCAAATCCTGCCTTCTCGAGATCTGCCGAAACATCGAAATCAGGCACCGCCGTCTGCAGACCGCTCACTTCGAGGTCGAAATCGTGCATGATGCCGCTGGGCGCCAGGTCTTCGAGCTGCGCCCGCTGCTTCTCGGGGAGCCAGGCTTCGAGGTAGCGAAGGTCGTCCAGGTCGAGATACGAAGCGCTGGCGTTCAGGCCGTCGATGGTGCCGTCACCCGCTTTCATTATACGAAGCTGCAGCGTCGATTGCGGCCAGCCGCTGTCCACGCTCGAAATCTTCAGGTGGTTGGCGCCAAGCAACCAGCCATCTGGCTCGGCCGCATACTCGAAACTTCCCTGGATATCGACCGGCGCCATGCCTTCTTCCTTGTTTGCCTGCAATCCGCTCACAACGACATTGGTGGTGGCGCTGGCAACCTGCCCATCTGCCAGATCGAACCACAGCTCGAAATCGGCGATGCCGTTACTGACCTCGGGTAACGCAAACTGTTGCAGTCGCGACCAGCCCGCGAGCTCCAGCGAGCTGGCTTCGACGTAGAATCGCCACAGGTCTTTCGCCGCCTCGCCGAGGCGCCGGTTGGCCGATATCTCGAGACGCTCGCCGAATGCCCGGTCCAGGTCAATCCTGGCTTTCACCGCGAGCTCGTTGCTGTCGCTCGTCACGTCGATAGAGCGCACTGTAAACGGCACCAGCTGCCCCGAGGCCGGATGCTCGTAGACGACGTCAATATCGTCGCCGATCAGCTCGAAATTTGCGCCGGCCACCGCAGCTTCGCCGCGCCCGGCAAGCAATGCTTTGAGCGGCTTGCCCTGCAGCATCCAGTTGCCATCGGCGTTCTGCCTGAGATCGATCGCCGTATGACGGATCGTGACCCGGTCGACCTCGAGCTCTCGATCGACGATCAGCCTCAGCAAGCCAACACCTATGCTCACCTCGTCGGCGCTCAGAATGCTGGTGCCGGTATCGGCATTACTCAGGTTTGCCCCAAAAAAACTCAGCTCGGGACCGTTCAGTCGCCAGCGGGCATTCATTCCCGTGAAATCGACGCCCATGCCGACCGCCGAGCTCGCCCATGTCTTGATCTCCTCCTGGTACTCCGGGAGGCGCGGCAGCATCAGCCGAAAAATGCCAACGGCAACCGCAAGCAGAATCAGCAGACCGGCGGCCAGGTAGGTCAGCCCCCGCAGCAGCTTTTTCAACAATCGTTTCATTTCTTCAGATCAGTACCACGTCAAACTGGTCCTTGAGGTACAGCGTTTCCGGCTGCAAGCGGATCGACTTGCCGATTGCTCTTCTATCTCGGCAAGCCCGACGGACTCATCATCGAGCAGCAGATCGATCACGTCCTGGTGTGCCAGTACCAGGGCCTCGTCGAACTCAAACTGCCGATGCTGGCGGATAATTTCACGAAATATCTCGAAGCAAACGGTCTCGGCCGTCATATTGAAGCTGCGTCCGCCGCAATGATCGCAATCCTCGCACAACACGTGCTGCAGGCTTTCCCGGGTCCGCTTTCGTGTCATTTCGACGAGCCCCAGTGGCGATATCGGCGTAACCTGGCGGCGCGCATGGTCACGTGCCATAGAACGCTCTAATACCTCCAGTACCCGCTCACGATGCGCCGGCTCGTCCATGTCTATAAAATCAATGATGATAATGCCACCGAGATTCCTTAGACGCAGCTGGCGGGCGATCGTTACCGCAGCCTCGAGGTTGGTCCGGTAGATGGTTTCCTCGAGATTCCGGTGGCCAACGTAAGCGCCGGTATTGACGTCGATCGTCGTCATCGCCTCGGTCTGGTCGATAATCACATATCCCCCTGATTTTAAAGAAATACTTTTCTCAAGAGCCTTCTTGATCTCATCCTCGGTCCCGTGCAGGTCAAAAATCGGCCGGCGGCGCTTGTAGAATTCCAGCATCGGCGTCAGTTCGGGCAGGAAAGTCTCCGTGAAATCCCGCATTTTCCGAAAATCTGCTGCCGAGTCGATCCGGACACGCTCGACATCCCCGCTCACCAGGTCCCGCAGCACCCGGATCGGCAGCGGCAGATCCTCGTGGACAAGACTTTTTACCGCAGCTTTGCTGCACTGAAGCTGAATGGCTGCCCATAACTTCTGCAGGAACGAGAGATCCGCCCTCAGCGCGTCCCGGCTGACGCCCTCGGCTGCCGTGCGGACGATGATCCCGCCATCGGCCTTATCGTGCTCGAGAATCGTTCCCAGCTCGCTGCGCAACCGTTCCCGCTCGTCTTCGTCGTCGATCCGTGCGGAAATAGCGACGCCCGACCCCATCGGCAGCAGGACCAGGAACCGCGACGGCAGGGTAATGAAAGTCGTCAGCCTGGCACCCTTGCTGCCCAGCGGATTCTTGACCACCTGCACCAGTACTTCCTGTCCGTCACGCACCACTTGGCGGATGTCCGGCACTGCACTTGCTGCGAATCCATTGTCGCCGACGTCGCCCGGTATACCGTTTCTCGATATGTCCGAAACATGCAGGAACGCGGTACGCTCGAGCCCAATATCGACAAATGCCGCCTGCATGCCAGGCAGCACGCGCGATACCCGTCCCTTGTAGATATTGCTGGTCAGGCCCCTGCGGGCGGCCCGTTCAATCGTGACCTCCTGCAATATGCCGTTCTCGAGCAACGCGGCGCGAATCTCGCGCGGCGTGACATTGATCAGAATTTCTTCTTTTGGCGAATCGTCCGTCATGTCTCGTGTGTCGTTCCAAGGATCGGGATTCCCGCCTCCTGCAACAAGGCGGCCGTTTCATAAACCGGCAAGCCGACGACTCCGGTAAAACTTCCGGCGATCGACTCGACGAAAAGCCCGCCAATCCCCTGGATCGCGTAAGCGCCTGCTTTGTCTTGCGGCTCCCCAGTTTGCCAATAGGCGCGCGCTTCGTCAGGACTGATATCGCGAAAGCGTACCGTCGTTTCCGAGACGGTCGCGCGCAACGTACCTGCATCGAGCAGCGCTACCGCGGTCAACACACGATGCGGCCTGGCGGCAAGCGCACTCAGCATTTCCACCGCCTCGTTCTCGGACTCCGGCTTGCCGAATATGCGCTCATCCAAGACGACCAGTGTGTCAGCCGCCAGGACCGGCGGCCCCGCGTATTGCCGGCCAGCCACAGCGCGCGCCTTTTCGCGAGCGAGCCGGACGACAAGTCTGTCGGCGAGCTCGCCTTCTCGTCTGCTTTCATCGAGGTCTACACCTGCAGCGCTGAAGTCCAGGCCGAGTGTTCTCAGGATCTCGTGTCGGCGTGGCGATGATGAGGCAAGATGTAAACGCGGACGATTCACTTCTGGTTGCCTGTTGAACGGTTTTCAGGCGAGCATGAGACAAGGCAAGACCGACGAGGCCACTCCCGTCATCCAGGGCTTCGCGGCATTCCGACTCCTGTCCATCAAAGCGGAGTGCATGTCGCAATACATGAGCATTTCGGGGAGATTTTAACGCCGTCTCCTGCCGGCTGAGGATTTTTCAACACACTGTTTAGTCTCGATGATAAGGATGGCCGCTCAACAACGACCAGGAGCGGTAAACCTGTTCCGCGAACAACACTCGTGCCAGACCATGCGGCAATGTGAGCTTCGATAATGACCAGCATGGATTCGACGTCGCGAGGACTCCCGCCGACACGCCGTCCGGCCCGCCGATGACGAAGGCGAGGTCCTGTCCGATCGACTGCCAGTCATCGAGCATTGCAGCAAATTCACGGCTCGAGAATTGCCTGCCCGTCTCATCCAGAACGATGAGCTTTTCGGCTGGCTTGACTTTGCGCAGGATTTTCTTGCCTTCTGCTGCTTTCGCGTCCCCGGCGGTCGCGAACCGCTTGCGGTCTGCCGTGGCAATTTCCACCAGACGAAATTGCCACTGCCGCGGCAGGCGTGCGGCGTACGCGTCGAATGCGGTGTCGACCCAGGAAGGCTGCCGATCACCGACGGCAATCAGGTGGATGTGCATGCATCACCCGTCGGTCGCGGCGCGCTCGGTCGTCGGGCTCAATGACCAGAGTTTTTCCAGGTTATAGAATTCACGCACCCGCGGCAGCATGACATGCACCAAGGTGTCGCCAAGGTCGAGCAAGACCCACTCACCGCCATCCTCGCCCTCAATGCCCGCCGGCCGCTGGCCTGCTTCTTTGGCCTTTTCGGCGACGGCGTCGGCAAGTTCCTTCACATGGCGATTCGAGGTACCGCTGGCGACAACCATGTAATCGGTCACCGTGGTCAGGCCTCTTACATCCAACCGGACGATATCTGTCCCCTTTATCTCTTCAAGCGCGTCAACCACCAGTTCACTCAGAGTTTCGCTATCCATTCATTGTACCGATTAAGCCAAAAAATTCTTTCACACCGACTCGTTCCCACGTGCTGTCTCGTAGCAAGCGCTTTGCCCAATGAGGTCGCGGACCGCATCCGGCAACAGGAAGCGTGGGTCCCTGCCCAGCGCAACGAGCTCGCGTATGTCCGACGACGAGATCTCGAGCTGGGTCACGTCGTGTATATAAATATGTCCTGCCCTCGCCTGGTGGAGGTCGCCGATGCGATGGGTGCCGCGATCGGCAAGCAGTTCGCCCAGCGGTCCCATATCGGGCGCCCGCCAGCCAGGCCGGTGGGCAACGACGATGTGCGCAAGCTGCAAGATCTCCCGCCAGTGATACCACTGCGGCAAACCCAGGAACGCATCCATGCCGATGATCAGTGCGATCGACCACAACGGGTATTCGGACCGCAGCGCGACCAGCGTGTCCACTGAATAGGACGGCCCCTGGCGCTGCAGCTCGCGATCGTCGACGACGAAACCATGCAACGCTTCCGTGGCAGCACCAACCATCTGCAGCCTCAGCCCGGCATCAGCGTGCGGCGCCTCCCGATGCGGCGGATTGCCGCAAGGCATGAACCGTACTTCATCGAAACGGAGCGCCTGCAACATTTCGAATGCAGTGCGCAGGTGCCCGTAATGAATGGGATCGAAGGTGCCGCCAAAAATTCCCATCGAACTCAAATTAAAACTCCCGTGTCACGCCGCTTTCTTGCCGGTCGTCGCCAGCGACAGCACGATGTCTGTTGCAAGCTGCCATGGATCCCCTCGATTCTGGCCCTTGGCCGTGGCATCGGCCAGCCGCACCAGTTTCAGCAGGCGATAGAAATCGTCTGCCGGGTGCCTGCTGATGCAGGACCTGACGAGGTCCTGGCGGCTTTGCCAGATGTGTGCCTGGCGCATCGCCGAACTCAGGTCTGAGCCTGCGCGGATGCTTTCTGCAAGCGCGGCCAAAGTGCGCAGCTCGCGCGTCAATGCCCACATGACAATGACGGGCTCCAGCCCTTCCGCGTGCACGCCGCCAAGAATTCTTATTGCCCTGGCGGCGTTGCCGCCGACGGCCGCATCGACGAGCTTGTAAACGTCGAAGCGACTGGAATCCGCAACCGCGGCATCGACGTCTGCCGCACTGAGGGTACCTGCACCGTGCAGGAGGCGTAGCTTTTCGATTTCCTGCTGTGCGGCGAGGAGGTTTCCCTCGACCCGATCGGCAATGAGCCTGACGGCGTCTCGATCCGGCTGCAGCCCCGCACGGCACATTCGCGCATTGATCCATCCGGGCAGGTCACGTGGGGCGACCGGCCATACCTGCACGATGCCGCCGTGCGTCTCGAGTGCCCGGACCCATTTCGCTTTCGCGGCGTTCCTGTCGAGCTTTGGTGCACTGACGACAAACAGAAGGTCGTCTCCCGCAATGGCCGCGAATTCCGCAATGGCAGCGCTGCCCGTCACGCCGGGTTTGCCGGTCGGCAGACGCAGTTCGACGATTTGCCGTTCTGCAAACAGCGACAGGTTGCCGCCGGCGCCGGAAAGCTCCGCCCAGTCAAAGCCACTCGTCTGCACCATCAGTTCCCGCATACCGAATCCCTGTTCGCGCGCCGCGGCCCGAATCGTGTCGAGCGCTTCCTGGAGCAACAACGGTTCATCACCGGTTACCAGGTAGCAGGGCAACAGGGCGCTGTCGAGTCGGGACGCAAGCTGATTTGCGGATATTTTCAAGGAGTGAACGGAGGCTCAATAGTCATTGGATGATACCTGCCCGGCTTGCATTCGTCACAGCTGATCCAGCGACACGGATTCGCCCTCCAGGAGCACCGGTATATCATCCTTGACAGGATAAAGGAGCTTGCCGTCTGCGGTGACCAGCGCCTCGCTGAGTGGCTCCTCGAGCACTCGTCCGTCTCGGTTGCCGAGCTTACGGTCACCTATCGCCTTGTTGACGGAGTCAAGCAGGTCTGTGCGCGCCAGTGCCAACGCCTTGTGCGTGACCGGGCAACACAGGATCGCAAGCAGTTTCTTGTCCATTTTTCTCAGCAAACCGTTAAAATTCAATAGCTTGTGAAGATAGCGGCAATGCTATACCATGTCGCACCCTCGCGCCGGCATGCCGCTGCAAAATCCGCCCCCACCAGACACTGAGCATATCGCCAAGTGAACATGGATAACAGTTCCGCACGGCCCGCGATTCTCGATCGACTCGCGGTCGTGCTATCGGGGCTTTGCCTCGTGCATTGCCTGTTGCTGCCGTTCGCAGTGGCGATCCTGCCGTTTCTGGGGCAGTTCAGCGACGATCACCTGCATGCGGTAATGCTCATCGTCGTGATTCCGGTCAGCGTCATCGCACTCGCGTTCGGTTTCCGGCGCCACAAGCGTGCCGGCGTCGTCATCTCGGGGGCGATCGGCCTGATGATCCTGGCCATCGGCGGCACGATTGCCCACAGTGCACTCGGCCTCGCGGCGGATCGCACCCTGACAGTCATCGGCTCATTCACACTCGCGGGCGCACATTACTTCAATTTTCACCTGTCCGGCACCGCACCTTGCTCAGTCCCTCAATGATTCAAGCAGATCGCCCCTGGCGTGGCGTTGCGCAAGGTCGATTGCATGCTGCCTGTCCTGCGCACGTGGCCGCCATCTCGGGTCTTCATAAAGACAGCGCGTGGCCGTCTTGAGCGCCAGGGTATCCTCGCCATGATGCAGGAAATGCGCGAAGCATTCCTGGCCGAAAAAAAGTGCGGACTCTTTCTTCTCCCAGGTCAGCATCTCGTTTAAAAACCACTGCACGGCATCGTCCGGGTCCGGCTCCGTTGCCAGCCACTGGCGAATGTGTTTGAAACCGCCGTCACGATTGCCGCGACTGACGAAGCCGTAGGCATGATTCGCAACCTTCCGCCGCTCGGCCAGCAGAGCGTCAGCCAGCGTCGATGCGGTCTGCCCGGCAGGCATATCGACAGACACTTCCCTGGCAACGCCGCTGGCATGCACCACGGCACCGGTCAGCGTAAACAGCAACAGAAAAACGTAGGTGCCGAGCAGGTAGGTCACGAACCCGGGCAGGACTTCGCGGCCGGGAAACCAGGCTGCCAGGAACACGATCGTCAGCAGAAGCGGAATCCACAGGTAACTGATGCCACAGGCTCTTATCATGCGCGACAGGCTTACGGGGTTAACGCTGGCGAGCGGCGAATGGGTGATCCCGAGTACAGCCACTGATGCCGGGAAAAAAAGCGACAAGACAATCAACAGCGGTAAATTGCAGACGGGCCCAAAGTGGGCGGCAACGAGCATTCCGAGCCCGGCCATTCCCGCAAGCAGCAGCAGCGGAAAGAGCGCCCACAAATCGTCGAAAAAACTGAAAATCCCGATGTCCGCGACCGGCGTTTTCTTACCGTGCGCCCGGGCCTCCAGCAGATAGATTGCGTAACGAATGAGGGCTGTGACAATGCCCATCCCCAGCAACAGGCCGACGATCATGAACAGCGGCCCCAGTGCCAGCAAGACACTGGCAAGCCAAAATAACGAGCCGAAGATTATGATCGTCATAACGACAGTAAGGTCGGTCAGCGGGAATAAGGCTTCCCTGGCGATCTCAGTCGGTCTCATTGCCCCTGTCCTTCTCTGTGGCATCCGGGAGCGGGTCGTAGCCGGAGCCGCCCCAGGGATGGCAGCGGCCAATTCGCCTCAGCGCCAGCCAGCCGCCTTTGAACGCACCGTATTGATGGAGCGCCTCCGCGGCATAGGCCGAACAGGTCGGCTGGTAGCGGCAATTGGCGCCGATCAGCGGTGAAATGACGGCCCGGTATAGCCAGACGAGACCCAGTAGCGGCCAGGCCAGTACTCTGCCGATGACCTTCATCAGGCTGTCTGCACAGCCTCGCCGGCGAAGTGCCTGATCGCCTTCAGCATCGACGCGAGCCCGTTGCTGCGGGTCGGGCTCAGGTGCTGTTCCAGGTGAAGCGCGCTGACGAAATCCGCCGGTGTGTCGAGGATGTCCTGCGGTTTGCGGCCGCTGTAAATGCGCAGCAGCACGGCGATGAGTCCCGATACGATGGCGGCGTCGCTGATCGCCTGGAAATACAGGCGATCAACGCGCATTTCGGCGAGAAACCAGACTTGTGACTGGCAACCTTTGATCTTGTTCTCCCCGGTCATTGCCGCGGCAGGAAACTCGGGCAGCCGACGGCCGAGGTCGATAATGTACTGGTAGCGGTCCATCCAGTCGTCGAAAAACTGAAATTCCTCGATCAGCTCCTGCTGCGCTTGCTGCACTTCGTTCATGCGCTGTGGTTCATCCGCTGCGGCGCCAGCGGGCGCCGTCCGCGCCGTCTTCGATCTGCACGCCGGCTGCGGCGAGTTGATCGCGGATGGCGTCGGCAGCCGCGAAATCCCGGTTGGCGCGCGCCGCTTCGCGCTTTTCCAGCAACGCCTCGATGTCAGCAGCGGCAAGCTCGCCTTCATTGCCAGCGGCGAACCATTCCTCGGGATCCTGCTGAATGAGTCCCATCAGGTCACCAGCGGCAAGCAATTTTGCCGCCAGCCTGGCGCGTTCCTGCCCGTCCTTCTCCTTGTTCAAGCGGCGGGCCAAGCCAAACATGTCGGCGAGTGCCTGCGGCGTATTGATGTCGTCTTCGAGTGACTCGACCAGGCTCGCGGGCGGCTCGGTTGCGGCGCGCTCGGCGGCCGGCAGGTCAATACCGCGAAGCGCGCCATAAAAGCGGTCGAGCATGCGCCTGGCCGTTGCGACTGTCTCATCGGACCAGTCGAGCGGCTGCCGATAATGCGCTTTCAGGAGCGCGAGCCTCAAGACCTCGCCGGGAACACGCTTGATCAGCTCGCGCACCAGCAGCACGTTCCCAATCGACTTCGACATTTTGGCGCTTCCCATGCTCAGCATGCCATTGTGCAGCCAGTAACGCGCGAAAGGGACGCCATCATGAGCGCAGCTACTCTGCGCCAGCTCGTTCTCGTGGTGCGGGAAAACGAGATCCTGGCCGCCGCCGTGTATATCGATGGTAATGCCGAGGTGTTTTGCTGCCATCGCCGAGCATTCGATATGCCATCCCGGCCTGCCGCGCCCCCAGGGGGATTCCCAGCCCGGCAACTCGGGCGTCGACGGCTTCCACATTACGAAGTCCTGCGGTGAGCGCTTGTAAGGCGCAACTTCCACCCTCGCGCCGGCGATCATCTCGCGCAAGTCCCGCTTGGACAACGCGCCATAATCGGCGTCTGCGGAAACGTCGAACAGTACGTGACCCTCGGCTTCGTAGGCATAGCCCTTTTCGACGAGGCTGGAGATCATTGCGACGATCTCGGCGATGTGTTTCGTCGCCCTTGGCTCGATATCCGGCAGTGCCACGCCGAGCGCGCCCATGTCGTCGTTATAGGCCTTGATGTAGCGGGCCGTGATCTCGTCGATCGGCTTGCCCGCCTCGATGGCGGCCTGATTGATCTTGTCATCGACGTCGGTGATGTTGCGGGCATAGGTCAGCTTGTAGCGGCGTCGCAACAGACGCGCAAGCAGATCGAAAATCACCGCGGGGCGCGCATTGCCTATATGGGCATAGTTATAGACCGTCGGACCACAGAGATACATCGTGACCTCGCCTTCCATGAGCGGTTCGAACGGCAACTTCTTGCCTCGAAGTGTATCGTGCAGGTAAATGCTCATCTCCCTCCGCAAAGTTGCAATGATAGCAGCGCTCACGGGAGAACATGACGCGGACCCAAGTTCGGCCGTTGGCAGATTATCCGGTGCTGGCGATTTCCTGACTTTTGTGCCTGACGATACGATAGATACCCGACCCTTCCAGCGGACCTGCAACGACTGTGACCTCACCCGTCGGCCAGCGGATTTTG
>Ga0114931_10002332_pt1 | contig 24182 bp, 22 predicted proteins | sample 2SBtaG_FD_89579 | JGI IMG/M metagenome (GOLD analysis project Ga0114931, IMG submission 89579) | Deep subsurface microbial communities from Kolumbo volcano to uncover new lineages of life (NeLLi) - 2SBTROV14_V59a metaG | ecosystem: Environmental > Aquatic > Marine > Volcanic | place: Kolumbo... | reverse complement strand
TGACAACAGCCAGGGCGAGTATTACCTCACCGATGTGATCGGACTCGCCGCCCGGGCGGGGACACTCATTGAGACCGTGTCACCGCGGTGTCTGGAGGAAGTTCTGGGGGTCAATGACCGTTCACAGCTGGCACACCTGGAGCGCTGCTATCAACGCCTCCAGTGCCAGCGGCTGATGCAGGCAGGCGCGACTCTCGCCGACCCGGCGCGGGTCGATGTGCGTGGTGAAGTCACGGTTGGGGAAGATGTCTTCATTGACATCAATGTGGTTTTCGAGGGCCGTGTGCTGCTTGGAGACGGGGTGCGTATCGGCCCCAACAACTGGTTGAAAGATACCGAGATTGCGTCCGGCGCGGAAATTCTGGGCAATTGCATGATCGAGTCGGCCACGGTCGGATCCTCGGCGCGTATCGGCCCCTATGCCCGCTTGCGGCCCGGGGCACGGATTGGCCGGCAGGCACATGTGGGTAATTTTGTCGAAGTCAAAAACACCACACTCGGGAATGGATCGAAGGCCAATCACCTGACTTATCTCGGCGACAGCGACATCGGTGCGGGCGTGAATGTCGGCGCCGGCACCATCACCTGCAATTACGACGGCGCCCGCAAGCACCGCACGGTGATTGGGGATGGCGCTTTCATCGGTTCCGGGGTGGAGCTGGTGGCGCCGGTCACGATCCATCCGGGCGCCACCATCGGCGCCGGCTCCACCATCAGCAAGGATGCCCCGGCGGACCAGTTGACTCTGGAACGGGCCCGGCAAGCCACTTTGGCGGGCTGGCGGCGACCTAAAAAATCCTGAGAAATTCCGCCCGGGCCAAGGGCCAGCTTTACACCAGAGAGTGTCAGGGTTTGGTTGGATTCAGCACGCTTGCCGAGGCTCCGAGGGTCCAAGATAATGGTCTGGCGTTAAATCGTTTCCGGTCACGGGCAACCAGGGGAGAACATCGTTCATGTGTGGAATAGTGGGTGCGGTCGCCGAGCGCAATGTGGTCCCCATTCTGATGGAAGGGCTGCGCTGTCTTGAATACCGGGGTTATGACTCGGCGGGTATTGCAATCATCGATGGCCAGAGTGCCCTGGCCCGGACCCGGGCGGTGGGTAAGGTGGCGAAACTTCAGGCACAGCTCGATGCCGATCCCCATGAGGGCCACAGTGGAATCGCCCATACCCGCTGGGCGACTCATGGCCCGGCGACCCAGGCGAACGCCCATCCACACCTGGCGGCGGACACCATCGCGGTGGTGCACAACGGCATCATTGAGAATTTTGCCGAACTGCGCGACAGCCTGCAGGCAGATGGTTACCACTTCGAATCGCAAACCGACACCGAGGTGATCGGTAACCTGATTCTGCGGCTGGTGCGCCAGGGTGATGATTTGTTCAGCGCCGTACAAAAGGCGGTCACGCAACTCAAAGGGGCCTATGCCATCGGCGTGGTGAATGTCAACGAGCCGCAGCGGCTGGTGGCCGCGCGGATGGGCAGTCCGCTGGTGATTGGCATCGGTATCGGTGAGCATTTTCTGGCCTCGGACATGGCCGCGCTGATCCCGGTGACCCAGCAGTTCATGATACTGGAGCAGGGCGATGTGGCCGAGATTCAGCGTGAAGATGTCACTATCGTCAATGCCCAGGGCCAGGTTGCAAACCGTGAAATCATCATCAGCGATTTGAACGCCGATGCGGTGGAACGCGGTGAATACCGTCACTACATGCTCAAGGAAATTTTTGAGCAGCCCGAGGCCATCAGTGCCACTTTGGAAGATCGCCTGGGGGCTACCCGGGTTCTCGAAAGTGCTTTCGGGCCATCGGCGGCGAAGTTGTTCGATCAGGTCAAGGCGGTTCAGATCGTCGCCTGCGGAACCAGCTTTCATGCCGGACTGGTGGCGCGGAACTGGTTCGAGGGCCTGGCCGGCATACCTTGCCGGGTGGAGGTCGCCAGCGAATTCCGCTACCGCCATCCGGTGGCTGATCCGGATACCCTGCTGGTGACCATTTCCCAGTCCGGGGAAACCCTGGATACCCTGGAAGCCCTGCGATTTGCCAGGAACTGTGGGTATGGACCCAGCCTGGGGATCGTGAATGCGCCGGAAAGCTCCCTGGTGCGTGAATCGGATCTGGTGCTGATGACCCGGGCCGGGCCGGAAATCGGCGTGGCCTCAACCAAGGCCTTCACCACCCAGCTGGTCTCATTGCTGATGCTGGTGTGCGTGCTGGGCCGGCGCCATCGATTGAGTGAGAAGGTGGAAGCGCAAATCGTCGCGCAACTGCGCGCGCTACCTGAATCCTGCCGCCAGGTGCTGGCTCTGGACGAGCACATCACGATTCTTGCCGGGCATTTTGCGGAAAAACATCACGCGCTGTTTCTCGGCCGTGGCGTGCAGTATCCGGTGGCCATGGAAGGGGCGTTGAAACTCAAGGAAATCTCCTATATCCACGCCGAGGCCTATCCCGCCGGAGAACTCAAGCACGGGCCGCTGGCGCTGGTGGATGCGGACATGCCGGTGGTGGTGGTGGCGCCCAGGGACAACCTGGTGGAAAAGCTCAAGGCGAACATGGAAGAGGTCCGTGCCCGGGGTGGGGAGCTCTATGTGTTCGCCGATCATGCGGCGGGCGTGCATCCGGGCGAAGGTGTCCATGTCATGGAGATCGCGTAGGTGGGGGAGAACGTCACACCGATCATTTATAACGTGCCCCTGCAGTTACTGGCCTACCATGTGGCGGTACTCAAGGGCACGGATGTGGATCAGCCCCGCAACCTGGCCAAATCGGTTACCGTGGAGTAAGCCCTGCAATGGCCCGGGCTCTTGACCGATGACCACGCGTGACCTCCCGCTAGCAAGGCCCGTCATCGGCATCACGACCTATGGCCGGGTCGAGAAAGACCTGCGCACTCCCCACTACGACAAGCTGTTCAGCGTGCCAGAGCCCTATGTGGAAAGCGTACGCCGTGCCGGTGGTGTACCGGTCCTGTTGCCGCCGTGTATCAGCGGCTGGAGCGAAATTTTAAGGGCAATCGACGGCGTTATTGTCACCGGTGGTGCGGATCTGAATCCCAGCACATATGGGGGTGATGCCAATCACCCCGCTCTGACCACTGTGGATGATGAACGTGATGGATCCGAGATTGAGCTGGTGCGTTACCTGCAAGAGCAGGGACAAAAGCCCGTGCTGTGCATCTGCCGGGGCTTTGAACTCATCAACGTGGCCTTTGGCGGTACCCTGCATGAACACATCGAGGATGTCTCCACGCAGCTGGCCCATTGCGAAGTGGACGGCGGCTGGGTATTGCATGTCAACGCGGTGACCGGCAACAGCCGCCTGGCCGAGGCCATGCAGGCAACCGAAGTCACTACCTTCTCCGGTCATCACCAGGCGGTGCGGGGGGTCGCGGACTGTTTTGAGGTGACCGCCAGGGCACCCGATGGGGTTATCGAGGGGCTCGAGCACCGCGCGCATGCCTGGATGGTCGGAGTGCAATGGCACCCGGAAAAATCCTCGCATTGCGATCCAACGCAACAGGCCCTGTTCGACACACTGGTTCGCAGAGCGCATACACAGGACTTCTGATCGCTGCCAGAATGGTTACTCCGTGCGCCTTGAATATACAGGCATTTCAGCTTTGGCCTCCTGCCTCACCCTACCTCCTCCTTTCCTGGAGCCGTCCACTGCCTTGCTCGTGCGCACATGAATAATCCAGGCCAGGGGCGCTACCACCACTAAATAACTGAGCGTAAACAGGCTTCAGTTTTGACTCCGATTTGACGCTTTTGTGAGATGCCCCAGCCGTTCTCAAGGTCGCCCAGCTTCACGTACGCTCACTATCCATTCTCCACCCCACCCCGTTCCTCCCCCACGTTCCGCGGGGGAGGGGGCACAGCACAACGCCTTGTAGCTACAGGCATCTCCACTCCCTCGCTCGCACGTTCATGAATAATGCAGGCTAGGCATGTGCGGAGACGAAATTTCCCCGCTGGCGGTTGAATAATACGGTGATGAAACGGCTGCCGACGGACTCGTGACCAGTTCCCCGCTTACGATGCATGATTCTGGATACACATTTGAAATGTTCACCTTCGACTTTGATCACCTGTTCTTTATGCAGGAATTCGCTGGTGGTGAAGCGCAGGCCATCGGGTGACAGGTCCATGAGGGTGGCGCAATAAGCCAGCCCGGGCCAGTCGAGATAAAATACCAGCTCTGCCTGGGTGCTGATACGTGACAAGGCCCGCCGGTGATTGTGGTCTGATACAGCCGGTGCGGCGAACAACGGACTGTCGCAATCGCTGCACAACTCGGTTTGATCGCCCATGGGACTGTGGGCATGGGGGGTTTTGCAAAAATAACAAAACTGGGTAATCAATGGCTGATAGGGTATGGAGGTCGAGCCTGGCGGCGGTGCGGGGCCCGGTGATTGGCTGGCCTGGCCGGAGTCGGCCTGGGGCGGAGCGGTTGGACCCGGTTCCAGCCCTAAAACACCTGACGGGGTGGCGCCACTGAGAACCCGGTCATAGGCCAGGCGTTGCTGTGGATCGCTTAACACCGCAAAGGCTTCCTGGATCAAATCGATCGGCGCCCTGGGGTTTTTCATCTGGATCTGGTAACTGGCCGTTATGATTGCCGCCGGGGCATCCGTCTGGATATTCAGGATGCGATAATAATTACGCCGGTTGCCACTAGTGCTGCCCGTGAGTGGTTGGGTCCTGTGATGGATGCTGGACTCAGCAGCCAGGCGCCCTTGGGACAGGGTCTGAATATCGTATTCCCGCAAAAGCTGCTGATCATAGGCGGCGCGTTGCCCTGGGTCGCGCAGGGTGCGCCAGGCTTGATTGATGTGGCTGGCGTTCCAGTGATCCCCGCCCAGATCCGGATGCAGGCGTAATTTCTGCAGCAGTGTCCGGTAGTTGTTTTTGATGACCTCGAGCGGGGCATCGGGCTGTACTTGCAGAATGCGGTAGAAGTTACGGCGATTTTGCATCCGTGGCGGCATGGGTCTGGAATGACGAATTATGGGATTGATTCTTCATCGGCGCCAGCGCCTGCAACTTTAGGCGTCTATCCCAAAGTTCAGGGTCGCAAAAATACAGGTGGCAAGGAACACCAGGGCGTGACCCCAGGACCCGTAACGAAAACGCCTGGCCAGCTGTTGTGGATCCGAGGTGGCGATCAGAAACGGCCGCCCGTCGCCGGGCCGCCGGATCAGGTGCACAGCGGGCTGGCGCCGTTGCTGCCGATGGCGCTCGGCGACTTCCAGTCCGGCGGTCTCGACCACCTGTTGCCATTCGTGCAGATCGATGTCACCGTCGCGGTTGGCGTCGAAGCGTTGCAGCAAGGACTTGTGGTCGGCCTTCCATTCGCGCAGCAGTGCCAGCCTGTCCGCCTGTGGATCCAAGGTTCCATCGGCTCCACGCAAAGTGCGCAAATCACCAATCACGTAGAGTGGATCACCGGTTCCCAGATACTGGGCCTGATAAATGTCGTTGCCGGAAGTCCAGCGCCAGGTGCGCGCGCCCAGCACCTCGGCATGCTCCGGGTCGATGACACACTGATCAGTGCCGTCATCGAGAAGAAACAAATCTTCGCTGGTGGCGCTGTGGGTGGCGGGCTTGCCTCCCGAGGCACCGGCATTTTCCATGATGACCACCCGATACCACAGGCATGGCGGAAGCTGCCCGTAGTACAGGGGCTGGGCTCCCGGCATCAGACTGGACCGGCCAAACAGCTCGACGTAGCCCTGGGCGGCGCTGCGTAACAAGGCGGTGGGGGTGTCGGTGATGGTGTGATAACGCTGGTAAGACAGGTGCCAGGCCAGGGTGGCGCCGGCGATGAGCACCACGCTGGCGCCAATCAGCAGCGGCGCGGACTGCGGGCCGTGTCCCAGGAAAATTAGCAGGCCAGCCACCAGCAGATAGCCGGCGTGGATGAGAAACTGGTTCAGTCCCTGTTTCAGGCCGTATCCATAAAGGCCGCTGAACAGCATCAGTTGCAGATTGAACACTCCGCAAGCCCATCAGGACTTGAACAGGGCCGCGACATTCACATCGGCTTTTTCCTCGCCGGAGAACTCCAGCAATACGGCGGCCCGGAAATTGAACATCCGGGCGATAATGACATCCGGGAATTCCTCGATACCGACATTGTTCACGTTGACCGATTCGTTGTAGAACTCACGGCGATCGGCGATGGTGTTTTCCAATCCGCTAATCCGGTTTTCCAGGTGTTGGAAACTCTCGTTGGCCTTCAGGTCCGGGTAGTTTTCCGCCAGCGCGAACAACTTTCCGAGTCCTGCCCGCAGCATGCCTTCGGCGGTGCCGAGCGCACCCACATCGCCATTCTCGCGGGCCTCGGAGACCTGGGAACGGGCCTCGACCACCCGCTGCAGGGTTTCTGATTCGTGGCGCATGTATTCCTGGCAGGTACTGATGAGCTTGGGCAGTTCATCATGGCGCTGCTTGAGGAGTACATCAATATTGCTCCAGGCCTTGGAAACCCCATGCTTGAGATTGACCAGACGGTTGTAGATGGAAATGGCATAGACCAGCACGGCGGCAATAATGACGAGTACGATAATACTGAAGGTTCCCATAAATGGCTCCGCTACATCTGGTTGACAGGGAATTCGGGACGAAATACTAGATTATCGGTCCGCCGCATCGATTACTACAGGGGCCGGTCCGCCTGCCGCTGATTGCGGCCTCAAGTTTTCGGCTGCAACAGCCGATTTTTATCCTGTATTTGAGGTTGCCGGTAGTTCTACACCATGGTGGATGTCTCACTCGATGGCGCTCACGCCGATGCGGCGCGCTGGAAGGACAAATGTCTCGAAGCACTGGATGCAAACGAACGATTTGCCGGCCGGGCCAAGGGCCGGGTGGACGATCTGGCGCGTTTGCTCGGCCGGGTTGCGAGGGCGATTCCATCACACAAGGACAACGCCGGTTTTATCAAGGATCTAACGCGCTTGTCCCAGGCGCTGAGCGGGCGGCCTTTTGATGATGATCTGAACCGGGATATTCGCGCCGGCTACGAGCATTTGCTGGAAGTGATCGCGGCCCACGAGAGTGAACAGACCAGACTCCTGGGCGCTCTCGGCGAAGCGGTTGTTGAACTGGAAAAATTACCGGTTTCGTGGCTGCTCAAGCGGCGTCTGAAACGTTTCAGGAAAAGCCTCAATGGTAAAAATCAGGCGTTGCCCAGCCAGCTGGTGACTGAGCTGAAGGACGTTCACAAAGCCGCTCTGGATACCCTTGGGAATTCCTGTCAGGAGCGGGAGCCGGAGTCCGGCGGTGCCACAGGTTTGGTTGAGCCCCAGATTCCAATGGATGTGGATCAAGGATCCCGTGAACAGCCGGACAATGTTCGGCAGCGCCGCGAAGCGCCGCCCGTGACACTGCAACAACAGCCTGCGGATTGGAACGCTGTGCAGCGGATCCTGGCGCGCCTGCTGGAGCGTATCGAAGCGGTGCGAGAGTCCACGGAATCACTCCAGAGCCTGCGCCGGCAGATTGATGCCGGCGTCAGCGAACAATCCTTGCTGCCGGTACTGGAACAGATGCGGGATCTGTTTGATGCCTCACTGGATGGCATGCAGGGCGAATACCGGTTGTTCCTGGATGCAGTGGACCGGCGTCTGGGTGGGCTGTTGTCCAGCCTCGACAGTGTGCAGTCCCGCGCACTGATCGGCAGGGACCGGCGTCAGGCATTCAGTCGCGGGATTGAAAATGGCTTCGCCGAGATTCGTGCCCAGGCCCAGGCGGCTGACAATCTGGGTACTCTGAAGCTGTCCATCGACAGACAATTGCAGCATCTGGGCCGGACGCTTGCCGAGTACTGTAAATCCGGCGATGAGGATTCCGAAGACTCAGAGGCGCAGCTGAAGACCTTGCGCAATCGGCTGGCGGATCTGGAATCGGAGTCCCAGTCGGCACGCCGGCAAATGGAGCAGCAGCGTTGGCTGGCCCACACTGACACGTTGACCGGGTTACCCAACCGTCGGGCCCTGGATGAGCGCCTGGAACATGACTTTGCGCAATGGCAGCGCTACGCCACCCCCTTGTCGATTGCCATGCTGGATATCGATCACTTCAAGCGGGTCAATGATGCACACGGTCATGCCGGGGGTGACCGGGCATTGTCCTGTATCGGCAGGCTCATCAAACAGCGTATTCGTCAGGTGGATTTTGCCGCCCGTTTCGGGGGCGAGGAATTTGTCATACTGATGCCCAATACTGCGCTTGGGCCGGCCACGGAAATGCTGGAACAATTGCGCGGCTGCATCGAGGCAAGCAGCTTTAGCCACCAGGGCCAGGAGGTGCGGTTCACCTCTTCCTTCGGGCTCACCGAAGTGCGCACGGGGGACGAATCCGGGCTGGCTCTGGAACGCGCCGATGGTGCGCTTTACAGTGCCAAACAGGCGGGGCGCAATCAGGTCTGCAGCGCCTGATCAGCGGCGGCGACTACGCTGCATGCAGTTCCAGCAGGGCCTCCACGGCGGTGGCCAAATCCGCGTGGATCCTGACATCGCCTGAATCGTCCAATTCCGTTTCCGTGAGTCGGCCATTGCCGGTGCGTACCAGCCAGGGTTGTGCCCCGGCATTGCGGGCGGCTTCGACATCGCGCAGTGAATCACCGATAAACGGCACCTCATCGAGAGCAATATGCAGGCGCTCGGAGATATCCAGCAACATCCCGGGGTTGGGTTTGTAGCAGTCGCAATCGCTGTCCGGCAGGCAAGGACAGATGAAGATGGCTTCGATACTGCCCCCCACTTCCGCGAGTTGTCGGTGGAGCTTGGCATGGATGAGGTTGAGCATGCTGATGTCAAAGTATTTTCGACTCAGTCCGGATTGATTGGTGGCCAGCACCACCCGCCAGCCTTCCCGGTTCAGGCGGGCAATGGCCTCCAGTGAGCCTGGAATCGGATTCCATTCGTCCGGGCTCCTGATATGCGCGTCGGAATCCTCATTGATGACCCCGTCTCTGTCGAGAATGACCAGTTTCATGTGTGCGGTTTCCTGGGGGTTTGAATCCACTTTAGCCCAGTCTGCACGCGGGACCAACCCGCGGCCCTGGAATCTCAATGGCAGGGGCTCAATTGGCGGGCCTCTGATAAACTCCGGGTTTTTCGCCCCGGCCGAGCCCGCTACAGGAGCATGCAGACCATGACGCCAGAACATTCAGCCCCCAGCCAACTGTTCGCGGCGCGCGCGAGTATCGCGCAGGTCGAGGAGGGCCGGGAACTGGCACCAAAGTTTGATGCCGAGGGCCTGATTGCCGCGGTGACCACTGATTTTGACAGTGGCGAGCTGCTCATGCATGGCTATATGAATGCCGAGGCTCTGGCCCGGACCATCGAAACCGGCCAGGCGCATTACTGGAGCCGCAGCCGTGCCAGCCTCTGGCACAAGGGCGCCACCAGTGGTCTGTACCAGTATGTACAACAGATGTATATCGATGACGATCAGGATGCGGTGTGGCTGCGGGTACGGGTCGAGGGCGGCGCCAGTTGCCATGTCGGTTACCGCAGTTGTTTCTACCGGCGCATCCCCCTCGGTCCGCCGGCCGGCTGCGTGCCCCTGCGCCTGCAGTTCACCGAGACAGAGCGTGTTTTTGATCCCGAGAAAGTGTATGGGGATGCTCCAAATCCAACTCAGTTGTAGTACCTGGACCCGTGACGCTGTATCTGTATAACAGCCTGACCCGCTCCAAGAGCGAGTTCATGCCATCCGATCCCCGGCGGGTGACCCTGTATGTCTGCGGGCCGACGGTCTACAGCTACCCGCATATCGGCAATGCCCGGCCGGCGGTGGTGTTCGATGTTTTGTACCGGACACTGTGCCGGCAGTTTCCGCGGGTGATTTACGCCCGCAACATTACCGACCTGGATGACAAGATCAATGCCGCGGCAGCCGACGCGGGGGTCGACATCCAGGTCATCACCGATCGATTCACCCGGATTTACCACCAGGACATGCAGGCCCTGGGGGTTTTGCCTCCGGTCATCGAACCCCGGGCAACCCAGCACATTGCGCAGATGATTGCGATGATTGGGCGCCTGATCGCCTTGGGCCATGCCTATGAGGCCGCAGGGCATGTGTTGTTCGAAATCGGGACTTTTCCTGAATACGGCGCTCTGAGCCGGCGCAACCGCAGGGAAATGCTGGCCGGAGCCCGGGTGGAAGTTGCACCCTACAAACGTGATCCAGGTGATTTTGTCTTGTGGAAGCCCTCCACCGGAACCCAGCCTGGCTGGGACAGTCCCTGGGGCTATGGCCGCCCAGGCTGGCATACGGAATGCTCCTGCATGATTGAAGAGCATCTGGGTGAGACCATCGACATTCATGGTGGCGGGCAGGATTTACAGTTTCCGCACCATGAGAACGAAATAGCCCAGAGTACCTGTGTGCATGACGGTCACACCTTCAGCCGTTACTGGATGCACAATGGTTTTGTGAATGTAGACGCCCGGAAGATGTCCAAGTCCGTGGGCAATGTGCTGCTGGTGCGGGATTTACTCAAGGAGGCGCCCGGCGAGGCCATCCGTCTGGCCCTGCTGTCGGCGCACTACCGCAAACCCCTGGATTGGAACGACGACAGCCTGGCCAGGGCCCTGCGGACCCTGGACCGACTGTATGCTGCGCTGGAGGATTTCCAACCCCAATCCGAGGCCCAACCCGATGCCCATACCGGAGCGGAGGCTGCCGAGGGAGTCCTGGCGGCTCTGGAGGATGATCTCAATACCCCCCGGGCAATCGCCGTGCTCCATGAGTATGCTCACCAGGCGAAGCATGCCGCAACCGCCCGGGCGCGCCACCAGGCCCAGGCGTTGCTATACTCCGGCGGCGCGCAGCTGGGTCTGCTGCAACAGGGAGCGGCGGCCTGGAAGGCGCTGAGGCGCGGACCGGTAGCGGATCAGGACCACATCGAGGTACTGATCCAGGCTCGCAATGAGGCTCGCCGGGAACGCCAGTTTCAGCGCGCCGACGTGATCCGGGACGATCTGCTGGCGCAGGGAATTGTGCTGGAAGATGGTCCCGAGGGTACGACCTGGCGCCTGGCGGAGTAGAGCGGTACGCAAGACCATGGAATTACTGAGACCTAAGGTTTTCGAGCAGTTGTTCACCCGTTTCAATGCTGGAATCGGGCAGTGCCTGGCGCTGTTGATTCGCGCTTATCAGTATCTGTTGTCGCCGTGGCTGGGTCCGAGTTGCCGGTATCTGCCGAGTTGCTCCGAGTACGCCAGGGAGGCGCTTGAAATCCACGGCCCCTGGCGGGGAAGCTGGCTGGCGCTGCGCCGGGTCAGCCGCTGTCACCCGTTGGGCGCCAGCGGTTATGATCCGGTACCGGCTGCACAGCACACAGCCGGGGATTACCGGGGCACTCACGGGGGCTGTCATGATCAGTAAGCCCGGCGGCTGGCCTGGCAGAGCCCGGATCGCTGTGCTGCTGTGCTGTGGCCTGCTCTTTAGCAAAGCCCAGGCCCTTGAATTCAGTCTGCATAAAAATGAGGGGCATGCACCAGGGCCCACACTGCTGATCGTCGGTGGGATACAGGGTGATGAACCGGGTGGTTTCAACGCCGCCTCATTACTGGTTACCCACTACCGCCTGACCCAGGGTCACTTGTGGGTGGTGCCGAATCTAAATTTCGACAGCATCGTCAAGCGCTCACGCGGTCTGCACGGTGACATGAATCGTAAATTCCCAACCGTGTCCAGGAACGATCCGGACTATGCGTCCGTCGAGCGCATCAAAGGCATCATCACTGAGCAGAATGTGGATTATGTATTCAATCTGCATGACGGTAGCGGGTTTTACCGGGAACGCTACCAGGACCGGCTGCACAATCCGCAACGTTGGGGACAGAGTATCATTATTGATCAGGAAACCATTGGTCAGAAGCGTTACGGTGCTCTTGGAGTTCTGGCGCGGCGGGTCAGCAGCCAGGTCAACCGGCAGCTTATAAAGCCCCGGGATGTCTACCATGTCAAGAACACCCGTACCCGCGAAGGCGACGAGGAGATGGCCAAGACCCTGACCTATTTCGCCATCAATCACGGCAAACCGGCGGTGGGGATCGAAACCAGTAAATCCTTGCCCACGCATTTACGGGTGTACTATCACCTGCGAACCCTGGAAACTTATATGCGGGAACTTGGTATCGGATTTGAGCGCCGGTTTGAGCTGAGTCCAGCCGCGATCCGCAAAACCATCGCCAACAATGTGCAAGTTGCATTTTACGACAAGCGATTGTATCTGGATATGGCCGGTGCCCGCAGCGCCTTGCGCTATGTACCACTGAAAAAAAATTCAGCTATTGATTATACTGCCAGCAGTCCCTTGGTAGCCATTACCCACACGGGAAACAGCTACCGGGTCAGTTATGGAAACCGCCGGGTGACGTATCTGCACCCACAGTTTTTTGACTATGATTCGAGCCTTGAAAGCCTGACCCTGGAGGTTGACGGGCAGCCGATCCGAACCCACCCAGGAAGCATGATTGACGTGCAGGATCACTTTTCCGTTGAGGCCCCCCGGCAGTACCGGGTCAATGTCATCGGCTGGGTTGAGCGGGGCCGCAAGAATGAAAATCGGGTCCGTATCAACAGGAATGCGCTGATGAAACGTTACTCGATTGACACCCAGGGGAAAATCTTCAGGGTCGAGCTCTATCGTGGCAGAAAATTCGCCGGCATGGTGCTGTTGCGCTTTGTTGATCGCCAGGCCAGGGTCGGGTTGGAGCCGCTGTCATGACCAGCCGAGGTTTAAAGGTCATCCAAAGTGCGACAAAAGTGTCCGATTGGGAGCCCGGCAGCTGGCGGCAACGCCAGGCCCGGCAGCTGCCGGACTATCCGGATCAGCAGGCCCTGGCGGCGGTCGAGGCGCGCCTTTGTGACTGCCCACCCCTGGTGTTTGCCGGTGAGGCACGTAATTTGTCCACCGGGCTGGCTGAGGTTGCCGCCGGCCGGGCATTCTTGTTGCAAGGTGGAGACTGCGCGGAGAGCTTCAGCGAATTTCATGCCGATAACATCCGAGACAGCTTCCGGGTGTTATTGCAGATGGCGGCGGTGATGACTTTCGGAGCCATTTGTCCGGTTGTGAAAGTCGGGCGTATGGCGGGGCAATTCGCCAAACCCCGGTCCCAGTCAATTGAGACTCTGGAAGATGTGAGCCTGCCGATTTATCGTGGCGATATCATAAATGGCATTGAATTCAGTGCCGAGACCCGCCGGCCGGATCCGGAACGTATGCTGCGCGCCTATTCACAGGCCGCCTCGACGCTGAACCTGCTGCGTGCATTCGCCCAAGGTGGATACGCAAATTTGCAGGAAGTTCACCGTTGGAACCTGGAGTTCCTGGACGGCAGTCCACAAGGGGATCGCTATCAGGCCTTCGCGGATCAGATCAGTGAAGCACTGGAATTTATCGAGGCGATGGGGATCACCGCCAACAACACTCCAGTACTGCGGCAGACGGATCTCTACACATCCCATGAGGCGCTGTTGCTGCCCTACGAGGAGACCCTGACCCGGGTCGATTCCACTACCGGTCAGTGGTATGACACCTCCGCACATTTGTTGTGGGTGGGTGAGCGTACCCGTCAACTCGATGGTGCGCATGTCGAATTTCTGCGCGGTGTGGCCAATCCCCTGGGAGTCAAAATCGGCCCCGATGCCAGCGAGGATGATTTGCTGCGCCTGATCGATGTCTTCAATCCGGACAACAATCCCGGCCGTCTGACGGTGATTGTCCGTATGGGCGCGGATAAAATTCGCGAGCGCCTCTCGCCATTGATCACCCGCATCGAAACGGAGGGTCGGTCCGTGATCTGGTCCTGTGATCCGATGCATGGCAACACGGTCAAATCCGCCAGTGGTTACAAGACCCGGATGTTCGAGCGCATCATGGAGGAAGTGCGGGGATTTTTCGAAGTGCATTCGGCACTCGGCACCCATGCCGGAGGTATTCATGTGGAAATGACCGGGCAAAACGTCACCGAATGTACCGGCGGCGCACAGGCCATTCGAGATGAGGATCTGGCGGATCGTTACCATACTCATTGCGATCCGCGATTGAATGCCAGCCAGAGTCTGGAACTGGCATTTGATATCGCCCAAATGTTGAAGTCCGAGCGTGATCGGCAACGGAAGCGAACGAATGGCAATTGACAAGAAGCTCCTTGAAATTCTGGTCTGCCCCGTGACCAAGGTCCCGGTAAAACCACTGGCCAGGGATCGCCTGGCGATCCTGAACCGCTGTATTGAGAACGGTGAGATCAAACGCGTCGATGGCGAGCCGCTGCAGGAACCGTTGACGGAAGCGCTGATCACCTCCGATGGGCGCACGCTTTATCCGGTCGATGACGGGATACCGATCATGCTGGAAGAGCAGGGAATTACCGCCAACCAGGCTCCGGGTTGGTAAGGGATAGCACCACGAATGTATTCTTTCGCACCTTGTGGGTGATGGATCAGGTTACCGCTGCGGTAAACAGATAGCCTTCACCATGGATGGTGCGGATCAGCTCACAAGAATTATCCTCGTAGTCAAGCTTCTTTCTTAATCGGGCAATCAATACATCCACCGAGCGGTCGTTAGCGCCCCAGGATTTGTGGGACATGTGGGTGATGAATCGGGTTCGAGTTATCACCACCCCGGGTTGGGATGTGAGCAGGGCCAATATCTCAAATTCACCTTTGGTCAGAGCTACGGGTGCTCCCAGTGGATCGGTTAAATATCGCTTTTGAATATCGAGAATCCAGCCATCGAATTTCCTGATTGAATCTCCAGGTATTGAGTTTCTGTGGGCTTCGGTTCGGCGCAGGAGGTTTTTGACCCTGGCCAGTAGTTCACGTGGGCTGAAGGGTTTGGTGACATAGTCATCCGCGCCAATTTCAAGACCGACGATACGGTCGATTTCATCGCCCCGGCCGGTAACCAGTATAATTCCGATGTCGGAATTCGCCCGAATTTCCCGTGCCAGCACCAAGCCGTCCGCATCGGGAAGATTAATATCCAGGAGTACCAGGTCAATATCCCCTACCTGCAAAGCCTGCTGCATTTCGGTTGCATTTCCCACTTCGGTGACCCGATAGCCTTCGGTGGAAAAATAGGCTCCGAGGCGCGTACGGGTGACTGGTTCATCTTCAACAATCAGTATATGAAATTTGTCATTGAGAGCCATGAGCTAACCTGTTGGTGCAGCTAATAGACCGCTGCAGGTGTTAACCATTTTTTACAACTTGAAATATATTGTTAACAACAAAGGACAATCCTATTCACATATTACCGCTAAAGTTGCCCAGGTGGAGGTGGCATTTATTGAATCTCCCTGGTTATTCTAATAAATTTATTTGGAGGATTGCATGAGACCTATTACACGAACAGCCGCACTGGTATTGGCCGCCTCGATGACTACCGGGGTACTTGCCGGGGTTCCCGAATCCACCGATCCCATCAAGGTGATCGATAACAACTGGTCGAGCCAGAAGGTATTGGCCCGGGTTGCGAAACAACTGCTGGAACGCATCGGCTACAAATCCAGACTGGTCACCCTGGACACCCAGAGTCAATTCGCCGCCATGGGAACCGGTGACGCACACCTCCAGATGGAAGTGTGGGAAGGCTCCATGAATGCAAGTTTCATGAAGGAAGTGAATGCCGGACGCATGGTGGATGGTGGCAGCCATACTGCCACGACCCGCGAGGAATGGTGGTACCCGAACTACGTAGAAGAAGTGTGCCCGGGCTTGCCGGACTGGAAGGCGATAAACAAGTGCGCGGCAAAATTGTCGACGCCGGAAACTGCGCCCAACGCGCGTTACCTCGCCGGACCCGCCGAGTGGCACCCGGAAGATCTGGAACGTGTCAAGGCTCTGGGGTTGAAGGTCACCATCGTCAATGCCGGCTCCGCCGATGCGCTGTTTGGCGAGCTAAAATCCGCGGCCAAACGCAAAGAGCCCATCATTTTGTTCAACTGGGCACCCAACTGGGTCGGTGCGGCCTATCCGGGAAAGTTTGTTGAGTTTCCGCGCCGGGACAAGGAAAACAAATGCGTCACCGATCCAAGCTGGGGTATCAACAAGACGATGACCAATGACTGCGGAGCCGCCGTTGGTGGTTATCTGAAAAAAGGATTGTGGGCAGGTTTTGCCGCGAAATACCCATGTGCCAATAATCTGATAAAAAATATCAATTTTACCGGCCCGATGATCGACGCCGCTGCCGCGATGGTGGATGTTGAAGGGCTTGATTACGATGCCGCTGCCTCAAAATGGATATCGAAAAACAAGTCTGTGGTCGATGGCTGGATTCCAAGCTGTGCAATGTAGACAGTGGCGTTCCTGACCATCGCTGTTTAGAAAAAGCCCGGCCGTCACGGATGCCGCTGGCAGTGTGACGGCCGGGATCATGGACCGGACTCCGGTACCTGGAGTTCGGATCCGGCACCGGCTATTTCGATTGTTGTGCCCGACATTCCTGGCCCGGTATTGAGATGCATTCCAACGCAACCCAGTCACCGGACGACCAGTGCTACCGGAACATCACTACTACCATGACAAACATCACTAAAGACGACGACATCAAGATTTCCTGCCGAAATGTCTGGCAACTGTTTGGCCATAGAACCAAACAGTTTCTCAGAAAGCATGACTATGCTCCGACTTTTTCCCAGATTACCGAAGCCGGAATTATCGGCGCGGTTCGAAACGTGAGTTTCGATGTCCATGAAGGTGAAATATTAATGATCATGGGCCTGAGTGGTTCGGGAAAATCGACAATGCTGCGATGCATCACGCAATTACTCAAACCCACCTCTGGTGAAGTCCTGTTCGATGGTGTTGATCTCACCGCGGTTTCCCGCAGTGAGTTAACCGGTATCCGGCGTAACAAAATGGGCATGGTGTTTCAGCATTTCGGCCTGTTGCCCCATCGGACCGTACTGGAGAATATTGCTTTCCCATTGGAAATTCAGAACGTTGACAAAGACGAGCGCCTGGCAAAAGCCCGCGAGATGGTAGAAGTGGTCGGACTCAGTGGCCGCGAAAGCTACTTCCCGCGCGAATTGTCCGGCGGTCAGCAACAGCGGGTTGGTATCGCGCGCAGCCTGTCAGTGGAACCGGATGTCTGGTTCCTCGATGAACCTTTCTCCGCACTGGACCCCCTCATTCGCAAAGAAATGCAGGACGAATTCATGCGCCTGCAAACACAACTGAATAAATGCATTGTCTTCGTGACGCATGATTTTGACGAAGCGGTACGCCTCGGCGATCGAATCGCAATCATGAAAGACGGTTTGCTGGTTCAGATTGGCACGGCGGAAGAACTGGTGACGGATCCGGCTGATGGTTATGTCAAGGCATTTGTCAAAAATGCACCCAAGGCAAAATTGATCTCCGTTGGAAAAATCATGGAACCGGTGAACAGCCTAAGCAGTAGCGCTGAACCCGTGAGTATCAGTGCCGTACTGGAGGATGTGGCGAAGCAAATCCTGCTGTCTGAGAAAGATGTGCCCGTGAGCAACAAACAGGGTGAGATCGTCGGCAGTGTGAGCAAAGATACCTTGGCAAAGGCACTGTTTTGAGCGACCTGGCATACCGATTAGGTAGCGGCGCAGATGAAAGCTGATCACGTCGATGTTGCGGCCGGCAAAACGGCGGCCCGAAATCGCGCATTCGCGCATATCGGCATTGCGGTTGCAGTCATCATCGCCGGGCTCGTCGCGAAGAGTCAGCTAGCCTGGGTTGCCAATTATCCAGAGAAATGGATCATTCCATTAAAAAATTGGATCACCGATTTTTTCGAATGGATCGTCTACAGCGTGAAATTTTTTGCGGGTACACCGTACGAGTTCGTGCCTACGGACATCACCCGTGATTCCATCAAGATCCTTGAGTATCTGCTGTCTTTCGCAGAAGGCGTATTCTTCAGTGGGTTTAGCCTGGGCGTTGCGCCCATTCCCTGGGTAACAGTCGTAGGGCTGGCGTTTATTCTCGGATACTGGGTGGCGGGGTGGCGTGTTGCGTTGATCGTGGGTGGATCATTTCTGTATCTCTCGGTCTTCGGAGTCTGGCAACCATCAATGGACACATTCTCGTTGGTGTTGGTCACAGTACCTTTCGTTTTCACGGTGGGCTTGGGACTGGGTATCGGGGTTGCCAAAAGCAGGCGAGTGGAGAAATTTATTACCCCATTCTTTGACCTCATGCAGGCGATGCCGCCGTTCGCTTATATGGTGCCCATTGTGGTTCTGTTTGGGATCGGGGATGTACCGGCCATGCTTGCGGTCGGCGTCTTTGCCATTCCCCCGGTTGCCCGTTGCGTCGCGCTTGGGCTCAAGACGGTTCCAAAGGAGGTGGTCGAGGCCGGTGAGATGATGGGTTGCTCCAATCGGCAAATGCTGTAGAAAGTAAAAGTACCGACAGCAAGGCAAACGGTTCTGGTCGGCCTCAATCAGGGCATCATGCAGACTCTTGCAATGATTGTATTGGCCTCTCTCATCGGTGCTTCCGGGTTGGGCAATAATTTGCTGACCTCACTGCAGAGATTGAAACTGGGGCAAGCCCTCGAACAGGGTGTCGCAATCGTGGTAATCGCCGTCGCCCTGGATCGGCTGAGCCAGGCCTACGCGGCCAAACCTCCCGTGTATATCGATAAAACGCTTCCGTGGGTGAAACAACATCCTTACCTTGCCGGTGCCATCATCTTCACCATCATCACGGCTGTAGGCGCTTATTTTTTTCCCTCGTTACGGGTATTGCCAAAAGAGTGGGTGATCACCACGGCGCCGATGTGGGACGCCGGGATTAACTGGGTGACCGACAATCTATACGACTCGGTTCAGGGTTTCCGGAACTTCGTATTGATCGACATGCTGATTCCCGTCAAGAAATTTTTCCTTGGGATTCCCTGGCCAACGTTTATCGGACTGGTCATGCTGCTGGGTTATCGAATGGGTGGTTGGCGTTTATCCTTGATGGTTGGGTTGATGATGTCATTCCCGTTGCTGATGGGGCTGTGGAAGCAGACCATGATAACGATCTACATGATCGGAACCGCTGCGGTGGTGTGTATTGTATCCGGGTTTCCGATTGGCCTGGCAGCGGCCAAGAATGATCGGGCATCGACCGCCATCATTGCCATGTGCGATTTCTTTCAAACTTTTCCGTCGTTTATCTACCTGATCCCGGTCATCATGCTGTTCAAGGTCAGCGATATCTCGGCGATTATCGCGGTACTGGCTTTCGCCCTGGTTCCGATGATCCGTTATACCAATCTAGGTTTTCGAAACGTGCCGTTTCAAACGCGGGAAGCCGCCATGCAACAAGGAGCGACGCCCTGGCAAAGACTGATTAAGGTTGAATTACCTATTGCGACTCCGGAAATTATGCTGGGTATTAATCAGGTTATCTTCATGGCGCTGTTCATGGTAGCGATCACGGCGTTGATCGGAACCCAGGATTTGGGCTCGGAAATCAACCGCGCCAGAACGGGAAACAAAACAGGAAGAGCCCTGGTCGCCGGCCTGTGTATCGCCTTTTTGGGTATCATCGCTGATCGTATCATCAACGAGTGGACCAAGCGTCGTAAAAAGAAGCTGGGTCAAACTTAATTCCAGGCGCTGGAGCTCTCCGCACATGATAGATAAAATTCTGGTTGCAACGGATGGTTCTGGATCATCCAACCGTGCCATCGACTTTGCCGTGGACCTGGCTAAAGCGCACAATGCTGCGTTGCATGCGATCAACGTTATACGGCAAATACAGATTCCACCCGGTATGGAGAATATAGCCCGTGTCGAAAGTCTTGGTGAAACCCGCCTGAGTGTGCTGGAATATGTTGCCAACCAGATTCTAAATGATGCCGAACAACGTGCTGAAAGCAAAGGGGTATCCCTTGCCCATAAGTCGATTGGTCACGAAGATCCGGCCATATCCATCGCGGGGTATGCCAAAAAACACGGGATTGACCTGGTGGTCATCGGTACACGCGGGCTGAGTAAGGTGAAGGCGTTGCTCTTGGGTAGCGTATCGCGCAAAGTGACGGAAATATGTGACGTAAATTGCCTCATCGTCCGCTAGCTGACATTCCGGCTGAAGGCAATACGGCTTGCGCCCAATGAGCCGTCTGGCAGATGTGGCAGCCCCCCATGATTCATTGTGCGGAGAATCGAAACCCATGTATGCGAGAGTGACCACGTATCAAATAGATCCTTCCCGCTTAAACGAAGTGGAAGGGCTACTGTCGGAGCTAAAAGGAAAATGTAACTCTTTACCTGGAATTTTGGTGTACAACACGGTCTGGCGGGAGGACGGACAGGGTGTGTCAACGACCATCTATGATTGCCGTGCATCCGCTGATGAAGCGGCGGCCATGCTCCATGGTATTTGGGAACAGTTCAGTGATATTCTGATCGCCGCGCCTGTCACTGAGATCTATACCAGAACTGAGAACATGTTGTTTACTTGACTGTTTTTCTTGACCGCGACCGTTGTTGTAATATACAGATAAATCTGATTTTAATGACTGAGTTATGGTAGTGACGAACCATTAATCGCCTGATTATAAGTTCATTCCATCAGCCTCCTCCGCCTGAAGAACGTCGATTGACTGACTGCGTTCTACTTCCTGATAAGCAGCACGCAACCATTGCCTCGATTGTTGATAGATCGCCTCTAAATCCTTAACTAAAGCTGGTACCGCATCCCGGGAATGATTGTCTATGTGCTCCAGTCGTTCCGCCTGGGATGCAAGCTGGGATAATCCGACACTTAGCGCCGCGCCTTTCAGTTTATGCGCACACAGTTGAATCGCGCGTACATCGTAGCCTGAACAATTATGTAACAGTTCGGTCAGGGTTTGTTGAGAGGTCGCTAAAAACATATCAACCATTTTGCGAAGATTTTCCAGGCCCAGGCATGCGGCGTCCTGGACCAGAAGGTATCTGCAATTTACGATGGGATTGTCATCCTGAGTGACGGCTTTTGGCATGCTGATCGACGTGCTGCGCTCGACCGTGACCTGGTGTAACACCTCAAGCAGCTTGCCTGGATCAATCGGCTTTCCCAAAAAACCGTTGGCGCCGGCATTGATATAGTGATCAACTTCATCAGGAAACACATGGGCGGACATAGCGATGATTGGAATATGTTCTACATCATGGTGGCTGCTTCGAATCGTTTGAATCGCCTCAACGCCGTCCATACCGGGTAGACTGATATCCATTAATATCACATCGAAAGACTGAGTGCCGGTAACGGCCACAGCTTGCAAACCGTCAGTAACCTCGGTTACGCGGTTCCCGGTCTTTTCCAGAAAACTACGTGCGATCAGGCGATTGACCTCATCATCCTCAACCAACAGCACGGCCAGCCCGGAGACAGGGGTAGGGTCGGGAATGTCGGATTCAAGCGCGGTCACCGGCTGTGCGCAGTCCAGCTCCAGGTGGACTGAAATCGTGGTCCCAGTGCCAAGTGTGCTATGGCACTGAATGCTGCCGCCCATTGCAATGACGAGTCTTTTGCAAATGGCCAGGCCCAGACCTATACCACCGTGACGGCGGGATATCGATGAATCGACCTGGGTAAACGCTTCAAAAATGCTCTCCTGCAAGTCACCTGGAATGCCCGGGCCGGTATCGCGCACGGCAAGATTCAGCAGGACGCGACGAGAGTTATTTGAGGGCCTTCCAGAGATATGCAGTGAGACGCTGCCCTGATCGGTAAATTTGATGCTGTTGCCTAATAAATTCAGCAGAATTTGCCGTATACGGCCGGGGTCGCCGTGAAAATAATAAGGAATTTGCGCATCGATCACCGCGCTGAGCTCAAGGTGTTTTTTATCTGCAGCCGGCTTCATCAATGAAATAATGTCGGCAACAATTTCCTGCAGGTCGAAGGTGCTGGAGTTGAATTGCAGCTTTCCGGCTTCCATTTGTGAATACCCCAGGATGTCATTCAGGATATTCAGCAAGCCCTGCCCGGCGTTCGCGATAATTTCGATGAATTGGCGCTGTTTACGGGTCAGGCGCGTGTCAAAAAGAAGGGTGACCGTGCCCAGTATGCCGCTCAACGGGGTTCGGAGCTCGTGGCTCATTGTGGCTAGAAAATCGGTTTTGGCCCGGTTGGCTTTTTCCGCAATCTCACGCGCGCGGGAATGTTGTTCAGCCTCACGCGCCAACTGGCGATTCGTGACTTGTAATTGTTCAGTACGCTCATTGACAACAATCTCCAGATTCGATTTGTGTTCCCGCAATTCGAGCTCGATTTGCTTTTGCTTGTGCTCAAGTTGATCTTTGGCAATGGCATTTTCCCTGAACACCTGCACCGTTCTTGCCATGATGGCCAGTTCGTCGTGACCACTGGTATCGATGACGACGGTATTGTTACCGTCCGCGAGTTTGCGCATGACGCTTTCAAGGGCCATCAAGCGGCGGATGACATTGCGTTGCAGGTACAGCCAGAGTATCAGTGCAACCGCAACGAGCGCACAAACAATAATAACAATAAAGGTCGTCCGGCCTGCCGTGACGGCCTGGTCCGCTCGCAATGTGGAGCGACTGATCTCGGCACTGCTGGCGCCGACCAGCTTGCCAATATCGGAATTCAGTCGTGTCACTATTGCGTTGTTTTCCTTTTGCAGTGTGTTGAGGTCAACCGCTATCTGGCGGTCTCGACGGTGCAGCAGAAAAATATTCTGCTCGCCCTTTGCGTTAGCCTGTATGAAGGCATTGAGCAAGCGGGTAGCCTGTTCTTTGCGTCCCGGATCATTAATTTCATTGACCCTGCGGGATAGAATTTTCAGTGTAACTTGATATTTTTGTTGGATGGAATCGATGGCATCCAGTTCTTTTTCCTTGCTCAATTGACTGATAAGTGCGCCCATGGCGGAACTGCTCACGCGCAATTCAAACATACGTTCCATGGCATCGAGGTCGACTTCAATCAGCCGATCCAAGGCCCCCATGGTTGCCGCTTGTTTGTTCGTTTCAACAAGTTTATACATGCTGGATGCAACCGCGGTCGCACCCGAAGCGGCGTTTGCGACCAGTGAACCTGATAATTCCGTGATCACCGAGGCGTCCGAGAGTAATTTTGCGTTAGCGACATTCTGGCGCCGGAGGATATCAATACGCTGGGCCGTCAATGCGCTTTGTTCGACCAGATTATTCACCAGTTGCTCAACGGAACGGCGAATGCGGCTGACACCGCGCTGATCGAATCCATTTTTTTGCAAAGACCCGAGAAGCCGATAGAGTGTGTCTTTTTGTTGTTGTAAGGCGCGGGTTACACGCCGTTGCTCGAAACCGGTTTTGGCGCTGGCTAGCGCCGGTGCGGTCGCGGCCATGTGCGCACCCACCGCGGCTACCTTCTGGGCATCGCGCAGGGATGGAATAGTGCCCTTGATGATGGCCTGCTGGGTGCTCGCGACCTGCTCGAACCCCAGCCAGCCAATGGTAATGGCAATTACGGTCAGCACGGATGTGACACCGAAAGCCAGGAACAGCTTTGCCCCGATACCAAATTTTGGCTGGGAGATGCTCATGTTCACCTCGCCGGTTGTTGACAATTCCGGCCGATTATCAAATCAGCGTTACGAAGGATAGACATGAACATACTGGCCGGAGGCCGGGCGCCGGGTGCTATGTTTTGGAGTAATCCGAACCATGGTGGCGATCACATGGCGGCTGTCTGATAATGAATTCAGCATATTACGCTATCCCGGGGATGTAAAACGATTATGACCTCACCGTCCATACCTGCACGGCATACGCGCTGGGTTCAAGTAGTCACCGTACTGATGTTGTGCCTGCTCAGTGCAGTCACTGAGGCAAAACCCTGGCGCCTGGTCACGTGGCTACGCCCATTTGATTACTCAAGCCCGACCCGAATTCTGGACTACAGCCCATTGACCCGCAGCACCCGCGCCTGGCGACTCTGCGTGTCCTATCCCCATATGAAGGATGCATACTGGTTGAGCGTCAATTTCGGGATGGTTGAGCAGGCGCGTAAAACCAAACTGGGTTTTAATCTGGTTGAGGCCGGCGGATACCCGAATCTGGCACGCCAGATTGCACAAATAAAAGCGTGCACCGGTCCGGGTGTGGATGCCTTGATTGTGGGAACCGTGTCTTTCGAAGGCTTAACGCCAACCCTCGTGGATATCGCACGACGAATCCCGGT
>Ga0114931_10002331_pt1 | contig 24187 bp, 20 predicted proteins | sample 2SBtaG_FD_89579 | JGI IMG/M metagenome (GOLD analysis project Ga0114931, IMG submission 89579) | Deep subsurface microbial communities from Kolumbo volcano to uncover new lineages of life (NeLLi) - 2SBTROV14_V59a metaG | ecosystem: Environmental > Aquatic > Marine > Volcanic | place: Kolumbo... | reverse complement strand
GTTCACATACTTATAAAAATCGTCTTGTGGCCGGACCGTATGGTCGAAGTTTTCAAGGTCGATGCCAGACTCCGGCTTTGAGCAGCCGATGGTGGAAAGAGCAAGACAAAGTGTCAGCATGGTTTTAGCTTTCATCTTTTCCTCTAAGGTGATGACACGGACAACAATGTTTTGGGCCGTTACCCAGGCCCGTTGACGCACAATAATCGGGACCGGTAAGAAGGATGCATACAAGCACAATTCTGCCGGCGAAAAGATTGAAATTATCTGGTCCTTTGTCAAGGGAAAAAAGGCGTGTAAGCCCGGTTTGTCGCGGTCTGCAGCAAACAGCTTGGGTAGACTCATATCGAAATCTCTGGAGAGATAGCCAGACAGCTGCAAAAATTGCTTGATCCCCCGGTGCGTCATGACTATCTTGTTTCATTCAATTTACGATTGCCAGAATGGAGGGAAAGCATGGCTGAAGCCGCTGACAAGCAAGCTCGAACCTGGGGGATGCTCTGTCATCTGGCAGGACTCTGCCTCTGGCTCGGGGTTCCATTCGGAAATATCGTCGGACCTTTGCTGATTTGGCTTCTCAAGCGCGACGAATTTCCTCTGGTGCAGGAGGAGGGCAAGGAAGCGGTCAATTTTCAAATCTCGATAACCCTTTATGCCATCGGCGCCGGTATCCTGTGTTTCATTTTGATAGGTATCCCGCTGCTCATCGCTGTGGGGATCGCGCAGCTGGTGCTTACGATTGTGGCTACGGTCAAAGTGAGTAACGGCGAGAGCTACCGCTATCCCCTCACCCTACGCTTGATCAATTGATGCCAGCCTAACCGTTACGAGCGCCACAACATTGCAAGAAACGCTGTGCCGCTTGCTTTAACTCTTTACGTTGTGAAACCGTCGGGATTACAAATCGCGACAGGCGGTGCAGCTTCATCCATTGCCGGGAGGAAAACACAAATGAGGTACGTGTCGCGAACATTTTGTTTCATGCTGATTATGATCGTTTTATCGACGGTGCCGGGTTGTGACCGTCTTAACGTTGAGGTCTCAAGCCGGACCGTCCCTGTACCGCAATATAGCCTCGCACGCGATCAGACGCACAACAAGTTCAGCCGTACCATTCCGCCGGTTCTGAGGGTACCGTCCGGTGCCGTGGTGGAGGCTTTCACACAGGAAGCCACCGACGGTCAGCTCACTGTTCAGTCAACATCAGCAGATGTCCCCAATGTTGCGTTTGATCCAATTCACCCGTTGACAGGTCCGGTTTATGTGGAAGGCGCCGAACCGGGTGACGTGTTAAAGGTCACCTTGCACGACGTCGAGATCGGGGATTGGGGCTGGAGCGGTGTTTTTCCCGGATTTGGTTTCCTTGCGGATGAGTTCACCGAACCCTATCTGAAAACATTTGAGCTTGGCAAGAATGCCGCATCGGTGCAATTCTCCGATAGAATCAACATCCCTTTGCGCCCTTTTGCCGGCGTCATGGGCGTCGCACCTGACACTGACGAACTGCTTTCAACGATTCCACCGCGCGCCAATGGCGGCAACATGGACAACCCGGATTTGGTCGCGGGAACGATCGTCTATTTTCCGGTGTTTGTGCCGGGCGCCCTGTTTTCTCTGGGAGATACGCACGCGGCTCAGGGTCTGGGTGAAGTGTGCGGTACCGGCATCGAGGCACCGATGCGAATCGTCTACCAGGTCGACGTGCTGAAAGGGCAGAAACATATCAAAGAACCACAGTACGAAACTGAGGCGTACTATGCGGTGTCCGCTTTTGCGGCAAGCATCGACACTGCGGCGAAAAACGCCACACGGTACATGGTTGACTACCTTGAATTCGAGCATGGCATGGAACGGACCGAAGCGTATGTATTGTGTTCACTCGCCGCCGATCTCCGTATCGTGGAGGTGGTTGATGTCCCGAACATGCATGTTGCCATGCGCATCTCAAAAAAACTTTTAGGCATGTGACAATTGGCGAAAACGCAAACGGAGAGCCCACAACGACTTTCCGACAGCGTCTTGTTTGAACGAATGTCGGCAGGTGACACGACCGCTTTGTCTGTCTTGTACGATCGTTACGCCGCACGTTTGTTTGGGCTCGCGTCCAAAATATTGAACGATGGCGCGTTGGCGGAGGATGTCGTGCAGGAGTTGTTTATGCACTTTTGGCAGCAGTCCGCGGGTTTCGATCAGCGCCGCGGTCAACCCCTGCCGTGGATGATGGTGCTGTGCCGCAATCGGTGTATCGACAAGCTGCGCTCCCTCAAGTCGAGTCTGAAAAGGTCATCCATCCTGGAAGAAAATTTAAATGAATTCGTCACAAATGAATCGGCGGACCCGCTTGAGCACGTAAAGCATAAGGAACTGCAGGCAACCATCGCGGCTGCGCTGGAACAACTACCCGACGAGCAGCGTGTGCCGATTGAACTTTCATATTTTGAAGGACTTAGCCAAACTGAAATTGCCGACCGGCTGCAGGCTCCCCTCGGGACCGTCAAGACCAGGGTTCGGCTGGGCATGCAAAAGCTGCGCAATCTGATGATCAAGGCAAATTAAAGACTGTGGAACGCGAAGAGCTAAAAAATTCGATAGCGGCCTATTGCCTGGGTTCACTCGAGCCTGAAGAGGCGCGGCACGTGCAGGCGCAACTTGAGAGCGGCGACCCTGAAATTCTAGAAATCTACGTCGAGATGCAGCGCGTCGTAAGTGCCATGCCTTTTTCCGTTTCAGAGAAAGAACCCCCTCCAAACTTAAAGAAAAAACTATTTGCGGCCATCGAAACCAGCTCACCGCCTCAAACAGCCGCAGTGTCAGCTCCGCAAGATGAGGCTCGTCTCGATGTTATCGAGAGTGCGAAGGCGTGGTGGATGCGTCTGAGCTTCGGCCTGGCTTTCGCAGCCTTAACGTTGGCAGTGGGTCTGGGTTGGTATTCGCAGTCTTTGAAAAAGCAGATTACCACGCTCAAAAGTCAACTCGTCATGAGTGGACAACTCATCGAGACACTCAGGACTGAAATCTCCAACAAGGAACGCATCCTCGATGTGGTTAACTCACCCGGGATTCGACTGGTCAAACTAGACGGTTTGGAAGCCTCTCCTTCCTCAAAGGGGACCGTGTATTGGGCGCCGGCTCAAGACAAGGCCGTGGTTTCCATTTTTGACTTGCCGGCGCCACCGTCGGACAAAGATTATCAATTGTGGATGCTGCGCGGCAACCAACCGGTGGACGCCGGCGTTCTATCAGTAAGTGACTCCGGTCAGGTCGTTTCGAGTTTTGACACCATTTCGGATGGCGCCAACCTGGCTGCTTTCGCGGTGACGCTTGAACCGAAAGGGGGTGTGCCGCAGCCAACGGGACAGATGTATTTGATGGGTGCGGTTAGTAAGGGATAGTTTGAGAGGGTGGGTAACGCTTCTGACTCCCCGGCTTACAACGTCGTTAACACAAGTCCCATAACGTGGAAAAGGCAGACCTAGCGAGGACGCCGGAGCTTGAGGAATAAGAAAGACCAGATCATGAGTGTCCGGTTAAGATTCTCACAAAACGCTTATAGTGAACTTTGATGAAGAGATGCGACTATCGTATGTCATCCCTGATGTTTTCAGTAGGGATCCATATACCACCTTTCTGGATGCCCGATTAAGAGATTTCGGGCATGACACCCAGAGGGGTTTTGCTTTTTCAAGTCGCTCACCTGGGACAAACTACCGTTAGTGCTTGTTTTTAATTTATATCTATTTGCATTGATTGTTCGCTTAACCGGACACTCATGACAACAAACATTGCCAGTTGAAAGACGTCATAATTAATACGAGAAGGTGTTTTTCGACCACGACAGACCGATGCGAATACAGGCCGCCAGCCAATGAAACTTGAGTTCATTACGAAACGGATCAGGGTTGATTTGATGGCCCCTACTACGCGATTTTGTGGACTTGACTTGAATCTTCTGCAAGTGCGGGATTGGCAAAAAACAACGCGAGTGTGGAACAATCACCCCAGCGGGGTGCAAATGTTTATAGAATCGCCAACACAAGAACCTGCCAACCCCGTAGGGGTGAAATATCATGAGGATTCTAAGTTGACTGAAATCCAACGTGTACCCTTAGGAAAGTGAGGAACGATGCGCCTACACAACAATTTGAAACGAGCACTGGCGAGTGCCCTTTTTTTCGGCTTAATTGGTCCAGCGTTCGCCAGGGACGCAAAAACCATCACCTTCGCGTCCCTGGACGATCTAAAGGTCACGGCGGATATAAGCGTCGTTCATGATACGTCGGCACCGTTCATCGTTCTGTTCCATCAGGCAGGGTGGAGCCGCGGTGAGTATAAAGAAATCATGCCGAAACTCAATAAACTGGGTTTCAACTGCATGGCGGTCGATCAGCGCTCCGGCGGTAAGGTCAACGGCGTGAAGAATGAAACGAACGCACGGGCGACGAAAGCGGACAAGGCAACCGAGTATCTCGACGCCTATCAGGATCTGCAAGCCGCACTCAATTATGCGAACCGTAACTTTGCCCGGGGCAAGCTGATCATTTGGGGAAGCTCCTATTCCGCCGCACTGGTCATCAAACTGGCTGCTGACAACCAGGACATTGTCGACGGTGTGCTGTCCTTTTCGCCCGGGGAATATTTCGGGAGTGCACTCTCGGTGGGAGGCGCCGCCAAGAAAATCAAATGCCCCGTCTTTATTACCTCAGCCAAAGCGGAACGCGGCAACTGGATTCGTATTTTTAGCCAGGTGCCTTCGCCGGCGAAACAGTTCTTTACCCCAGAAACGGCCGGCAATCACGGGTCGAGAGCGCTGTGGTCAAAATTTGAAGACAGCGATTCCTACTGGCAGGCTGTGACGGCTTTTCTAAAATTACATTTTCTGGGGAGCGCCACAAAATAGTTAGAATCGTGAAGAATGCTTCCTAATAATTCACGGATTGTCAATTTGAACAACAAACAGACTACAAAGAGATGTTGTCTCTATTACTCGAAAATGAGGTAGCGTTCTTATTGGTGGTGCCTACGCGTTAGCTGCAAACGGATTACCGAGAGCGACAGCGGCGATCGACATTCATGTTGAGCCAGGCTCTTAGAATTCTGATCAGGGCTACGGCTCTCTGGGTGAACTATACTACATATTCCGCCGGTACTGCCCTCCGACTTCATACAGCGCATTGGTAATTTGCCCGAGGGAACAGACTTTGCACGCTTCCATCAACGCTTCGAAGATGTTTTCGTTGGCAAGGGCCGTCTCCTGTATCCTGGCGAGGTGTTTTTTTGCGGAGGCCTCGTGGCTTTTCTGCAGGGTCTCCAGCATATTGATTTGATGTTCCTTCTCGTTCTCATCTGACCGGATGACCTCTCTTGGCCGAACGGTGGGAGAGCCTTTCGCATTCAGAAAAGTATTCACCCCTACGATCGGAAATTTGCCACTGTGCTTTAACGTTTCGTAGTGCAGGCTCTCTTCCTGAATTTTGCTGCGCTGGTACATGGTTTCCATCGCCCCCAAAACGCCGCCGCGTTCCGTGATGCGGTCAAATTCTGCCAGAACCGCTTCTTCTACCAGGTCGGTGAGTTCTTCGATTATGAAGGACCCTTGCAGCGGGTTCTCATTCTTCGCCAATCCCAGTTCCTTATTAATAATCAACTGAATTGCCAGAGCCCGACGCACCGATTCTTCGGTTGGGGTGGTGATCGCCTCATCATAGGCGTTGGTGTGCAGTGAGTTGCAGTTGTCATAAATGGCATAGAGGGCCTGCAACGTCGTGCGGATGTCGTTGAAATCGATTTCTTGTGCATGCAGGGAACGCCCGGAAGTCTGGATGTGGTACTTGAGTCGCTGCGCCCGGTCATTAGCCCCGTATTCGTAGCGCATCGCTTTCGCCCAAATTCGCCGCGCAACCCGGCCGATGACCGCATATTCGGGATCGAGGCCGTTGGAGAAAAAGAAGGAGAGGTTGGGGCCGAACTCGTTGACATCCATGCCGCGACTCAAGTAGTATTCCACGTAGGTGAAGCCGTTGCTGAGCGTAAAGGCCAGTTGCGTGATGGGGTTAGCGCCCGCCTCTGCAATATGGTAGCCAGAAATGGAGACGGAGTAGAAGTTGCGCACACGATTCGTAATAAAGTAGTCCTGCACATCTCCCATCAGCCGGAGGGCGAATTCTGTTGAAAAAATGCACGTGTTCTGTGCTTGATCTTCCTTCAGAATATCCGCCTGGACCGTACCGCGAACCTGAGCCAGCGTTTCTGCTTTGATCTTCTCATAAACCTCTTTGGGCAAGACCTGATCACCGGTAACACCCAACAGCATGAGCCCGAGACCGTCATTCCCTTCCGGGAGGTCGCCACTGTACGCAGGCCGTGCAAAATTCTTTTGGTCGTATATCGCCTTCAGCCGCTTTTCGACGTCAGCCTCAAGGCCGTGCTCGCGAATGTACAATTCACATTGTTGGTCGACGGCTGCATTCATAAAAAAGCCCAGCAAAATCGGGGCAGGGCCATTGATCGTCATCGAAACCGAGGTTTTCGGGTTTGCCAGATCAAAGCCGGAGTACAGCTTTTTGGCGTCATCCAGACAGCAGATGGAAACGCCGGCATTGCCGATTTTTCCGTAAATATCAGGTCGCTTGTCCGGGTCGGCACCATACAGCGTGACCGAATCGAAAGCGGTGGACAGGCGCTTGGCCGGCATACCGAGGCTGAGATAATGGAAACGCCGGTTCGTCCGTTCCGGACCGCCCTCTCCGGCGAACATTCGGGTGGGATCTTCTCCAACGCGTTTGAAGGGGAACAAACCGCTGGTGTAAGGAAACCGGCCTGGTGTGTTTTCCTGCAGTTTCCAACGCAGCAGATCGCCCCAGGCTTCGTATTTCGGCAGACAAACTTTTGGGATCAGTGTGTGTGATAAACTCTTTGTCCGCGTTTCAATACTCAATTCTTTAGCACGAACTTCGAATTTGTATTCCGGTTGGCGATAGCGTTCTTTGATGTTGTCCCACTTCTCGATGAAGGCAAGATTGCGGGAATGCAGGTCCAGGGCCAGCCTTTCGTAAGTTTCCCTGATTTCGTCGAGAGTGGCCTGTTTTGCCTCGTACTGTTTCAGTGTCTGCAGCGTCTTGTTAATGCCATATAGCTTTTGTGCTACCTCTTTTTGCGATTCAACCCAGGCATTATAGGCTCGAATTTTGTCGGCAATGTCCGACAGATAGCGCACCCGGTCGGGAGGAATGATATACTTCTTGGCCGCTATTTCGCCGGTGACCACAGCGCTGGTATCCAGATCGCAGCCGGTCGTCTCAACCAGTCTATTCATCAGCACCGTGAAAAGCCGGTTCATGCCGGGGTCATTGAACTGCGAGGCAACCGTGCCATATACGGGGAGCTCTTCGTCGGGGGTTTCCCACAACTGATGATTGCGCCGGACCTGTTTTCGCACATCGCGGATGGCATCGAGGGCGCCACGTTTATCAAACTTGTTCAAGGCAATGACGTCGGCGAAGTCGAGCATATCGATTTTCTCGAGCTGCGTTGCCGCGCCATATTCCGGCGTCATCACGTAGAGACTGACATCTGCGTGTTCTTCGATCTCCGTGTCAGCTTGTCCAATCCCAGATGTTTCCAGAATGATGAGGTCGAATTCCGCCGCCGTGAGCACGCTCAGTGCTTCGGTGATATAAGAAGACAACGCCAGATTGGATTGGCGTGTCGCCAACGATCGCATATAGACCCGTTTGTCGCGAATGGAATTCATCCGGATGCGATCGCCCAGAAGAGCCCCGCCTGTGCGCCGTCTGGAGGGGTCGACGGAAATGATGGCAATCGTTTTTTGGGGGAAGCACATCAGAAACCGCCGGACCAATTCGTCGATGAGCGAAGATTTGCCGGCACCGCCGGGACCGGTTATTCCCAGGACCGGGGACTTGACACCGGCGGCAAGTTTGTGAACTTCGGACAGCACCTGCTTCGATTTCTCAGGATAATTCTCGGCGCTCGAGATCAAGCGCGCAATCGCACCCGGATCTTTTTCCTTCAGCGCCCCGAGTTGCCCGTTGAGCTGCGCTCCGGTTGGAAAATCACACAACGACAGCATATCATTGATCATGCCTTGCAATCCCATCCGGCGGCCGTCGTCGGGGGAATAGATGCGCGCAATGCCATAATCCTGCAGTGTCTTTATCTCTTCTGGCAGGATTACGCCGCCACCGCCGCCGAAAATCCTGATTTGCCCCGCGCCGCGTTGGTTCAGCAGGTCGTAGACGTATCTGAAATACTCGTTGTGACCTCCTTGATAGGATGTGAGCGCGATGGCCTGAACGTCCTCCTGGATGGCGCAGTTGACGACATCTTCAGCGCTGCGATCGTGTCCAAGGTGAATCACTTCGACGCCAGAGGCCTGAATAATTCGCCGCATGATGTTGATCGCCGCGTCGTGCCCATCGAAAAGGGAGGCGGCTGTCACAAATCTAATTTTGTTTTTCGGTTTGTAGAGGGCTATCTTTTTCTTCATTTCTATTTCCCTGAAGACGGTGAAGTCGTCATTCACCGAGTCCGGTTTTTAACACGATCAGGTGTCTCACCTGACCACTGTTCTTCAAAAGCCTCGATCAACTGTCGTGCCGCATGAGTAGGAGGGAGTCTGTCGGCAACCACCTGGGCCTCCAATTTCTCTGCAAGTGTTTTAATGCGCGGGCTTGCCAGGAAAAGATGCATCACCTGGTCTTGCAAAATGGTGCGCATCCATGTGCGTGCCTGTTCGCTTCGTCTTTGCTGAAAGAATCCGTTGCGAACCGTGATATCTTTGAAACGCTGGATGGTCTGCCAAAGTTCGGGAATCCCCTCACCGGTTAGCGCGGAACAGGTGCGGACCCGTGTCTGCCACCCGGTGGTCACGGGCATCAGGTAGTGAATCGCCATCTCAAATTCGCTTCTGGCTGCCCGGGCGCGTTGCACGTTGTCGCCGTCGGCCTTGTTGATCAAAATGGCATCTGCGATTTCGATGATGCCGCGTTTGATGCCCTGTAGTTCATCCCCGCCGCCCGGAATTTGCAGCAGCAGAAAGAAGTCGACCAGCGAACGCACCGACACTTCACTTTGTCCCACACCGACCGTCTCGATCAGGATGACGTCGTAGCCGGCAGCTTCGCAAACCAGCATGCTTTCGCGTGTTTTTCTTGCAACGCCACCCAAAGCGCCTCCCGACGGGGAGGGTCGAATGAAGCTGTCGGGACTGCGCGACAACTGTTCCATGCGCGTCTTGTCTCCCAGAATACTGCCCCCGCTCAGGCCGCTGGTTGGATCCACGGCCAACACCGCGACTCGGTGCCCCGCTTCAACCAGGTGCAGGCCGAGGGCCTCAATCAAGGTACTCTTGCCAGCGCCGGGAATGCCCGTGATCCCGATGCGAATCGATTGCCCGGTCAACGGCATCAGTTCCGACAAGACGTCCTGTGCCAAACCGATGTGCTCAGGTGCGTTGCTTTCGATCAACGTAATGGTTCGGCCGAGAATGGAGCGGTCGCTTTGCTGAATGCCGGCCACATAATCTTTGCGGGTTAACGCTTTTCTCCTGGAAGACATGTTCCGCCCGCTCAGGCCAACCAGTCCGCATACAACTCGGGACGCCGGTCGCGCAAAAATAAACGCCGTGCATGCGATTGTTCCACCTGACGTAAATCCAAATCCGCGTAGAGAATTTCATCTGTGCCGGTGCCGGCCCGCGCGATGACTTTACCACCCGGATCACAAACAAAAGATTCGCCCGCGAAAGTAAGCCTTGGCTCACGGCCTACCCGGTTACACAGCGCCGTGAAATAGCCGTTCTGAAACGCAGCGACTTGCATTTCAGCTTCGTAGAGACCGTCTGGCCATTCGCCCTCTGCGCCCGCCTGCGGCACCACCACCACTTCAGCGCCTGCCAACGCCAGGGCCCGCATGTACTCGGGATAATGGCGGTCATAGCAAATGGCGACGCCGATTTTGCCGAAGGGTGTGTCGTAGACCGGCGCCCCGCTTGTCCCGGGGGTGTAATAGCCCTGCTCATGAAAACAGGCATATTCCGTGATATGGATCATGCGTGTCGTTCCCAGGAGACTACCATCTGTATTGAGGAGCGGGGAGGCGTCGTAAGTGTGCTCACCGTCCCGTTCGAACAGGTTGAGCAGGATGACGACGCCGTGTTTGGCCGCGAGTTCAGCAAAGGCTTCGGTCGTCGGACCCGGAATGGGTTCTGCCAGGGCCAGTTTGTCAGGTGCAGCCCGCTCCTGCGGGTAGAAGGGGTCAAACGCCAGTTCCGCGAAGCAGAGCACCTGTGTCCCTTGCGAGATGGCTCTCTCCGCAGCCGCCAGTCCTTTGCGGCGGTTCGCCTGCCGGTCTTCGGTGGCGGTTTGTTGAATGAGTGCTATTTTCATGGGTTGGTCATCTGGTTGGTATTGATCTGGCATTGTTTCGGGCACTGTTTACGGCGCATACGTAACGGTCTGGCATTACCCGGGCAATGCCCTGGTTGCCCGACCAATCATCATGCGACAAACTAAGAAGTATTTTGAGTTTGTTTGTTTTTCCACTTGTACCTGGAACGCAGTTGGTTATGCCATGAAGGCTTCAAGTAATCATCATGCTGCAAGCGTCCTACGACAATACCTGGATCTATACGCAGGTGGCGTGCAAACTTTTTGATATCTTGTGGATAAAATGCTCCTGCCTTAAGGAAAAGTTTGTACTCATCTGGCGGAATTAATATGTTTGCGGCAAACCCATCGGCTTCCTGCTCAGATTTATCTGTTTCATGTTCGTGAGCATCATCTTCTAAGAATACTATCTGCTTGCTATGTAACAGGAGGTGACCAAGCTCATGAAAAAGGCTGAACCAAAAAGTGTCTGCCCACCTGCCCCGAATGGTTAGCATGAGCACAGCCTTGTTCTGTCCCAGCCAGAAAGTCGCACCATGCAGATATGTTTTTGGTAAGTGCGGACAGAGTACAAGGACAACACCAGCATTTAGGAGAGTCTGGCGAAGTTGAGTTTCAAAATTCTCTGGCTCCTTTCGTGTCATACCGCGAATAGACGACAATTCGCTTTCCAGTACATCCTTTCTTAAAGGTGGACATACCGCCTTTTGTCCCTGTATTTCTCCCATTCTTAACCAAGCTGCTGTCGCTTCAGGTGACCGCTTTCCGTTTCCTCTGCGAAAGGCTACTTGATACCGCTTCAAAGATGAAATATTTCTTAGCGACGTAACACCAAAAAAGTGTTGTAACTGCTGGACTTTTTCCGCCGCCTTAGCTTTCTTGGCAAGCAATCCGAATTTAACGAGTTCTGAGTAGCAAAATTTAGTGACCAGGTGGCTTTCATCACATAGTCTTTTTAGTTCATAAACTTCTTGATTGCGAGCCAAGGTTAATCGATACTCAGCTTCCAATCCCGTCCAAATATGGGCCGGTACACCTACGACCTTTTCTAACTGGATTGCCGTATCTGGAGTAATCACCTTATTGCCAGTAAAGATGGCGCTCAGCTTCGGCGCAGGCCGCCACATGCGTCGGGCAAGTTCATCTTTGGTCAAGCCCAATTCGTAAATGACTTCCGCCAGATATTCACCAGGCGGTATGGCAAGATCGGAGCGCGAATGTTCACTATTCATCATAATGTTTGCTCACCTCCTCTATCTGCGCAATTTCCAGCATTTTCCCCTGCAAGGTGAATATTAATCTATAGAATCCCGTGAGCTTTACTGCCCACTGGCCCTGTCTTTTTCCTTTCAAGGGATGGCATCGCAAGCCAGGCAAGTCACAAAGTTCATTGATATCACGCACTTGTTTTATAATATTGACGCGTTGAATATATTTTCGTGCCACCTCTCGGCCATAGGCTTTTTCCGCCTCAGCAGATTTTTCGTAATGTTTTTGAAGTTTTCTTGTTTTAAAGCGAACTTCCACACGGAAGCCTCATGACGAGCCAGTTTGTATATTTACCCTTTAGGTAAATATACGACAGAAACAAATACTGTGTCAACATATTTCTTTACCTTTTGGGTGAAATATTTTGAATTTGCAGAGGTGCGACTTCGACACGTTCCCCACAATCTGGTTCGTTACACGATAATGGCACCTACCAATTCCACACATGGCATAGAGGGAATTTTTGTTTTGATGTCCTGGCATGGCTATGCTTTTCAACAGAGTATGATATTTTCAAAAAAATCTTACGCAAACGGTGAAAACAAAAGATAGGGATTCACTGACAATTCATTTAACGGGTGGACAAAATAATGACAAAACTAAAGCTCTCCAATCTGGAAATTGCTCATATTATTTCTGGTAGCCGTGCGGAATATCCAAAATACACAACCCAACTAATAAATTTGGCAAATCAAAATGCTCAAGGAACTCGCCCCAAAGTTGTTGGCCAAATGAGTGAGCTAATAGAGGTTTTTGACGGAAACACTATCGATGAATGGCAGCAATGGTATCTCACAAGGTACCCAAGTGCTATCTCGGAAGCTACACAAAAAATATATTCAATGATCCAATCTTTGAGCGATGCCATCCTGAAAATAGATGAATCGCTTGTCAGAAAGTGGGTTGAAGACCTGGTAATCGTAAAGACATTTACTGGTCTCAGGTTTCAAAGGGCGATTCTTCAAAAGATTGCAGAGTCCAAGAATACAACTTATAGAACGGCAACGGCTGCTGAAGAATCGAAAGGCATCGATGGATTTGTTGGTGAAATCGCCGTAAGCATTAAGCCGAAAACCTATTTGCAGAAACAATCGCTATCTGAATCCATTAATACAGAGATCATTTATTACGAGAAGAACAAGACCGGTATTAAGTTTTTTTTCAACTTTTAGCCTGGGAGAAAAACAAGCTATCCTTTGCATATGGATCAAGAATGGCTTTTGAAAAATAATCTATTTCATATTTTGGGTTGTCACTCCTCGCAATCGAATGCATGTAATTAATGACAATTTGGGTTTCTTGGCTAGTGACCACGGGAAACCCATAGTTTGAATTGACATGTTTGAACGCGTTGGGGCCCTTTTGGTGGTGTCTGCTTTTTACAAACTTTTCATGATCGATGAAGCGCCTTCGTATCCTGTCATTTGCCGAATCGACAAAATCATCTGACATGTTTTGCGCAATCGCCTCTGAGAGTCTTTCCTCAAGCTCATAGCCAACACTATTTCTGCATGAGGCGGCAGCCGCCATCACAGTCGTACCCGTCCCGACGAAGGGGTCCAGCACGAGATCGTCTTTGATGGAAAACATATTGATAAGTCTGTAAGCTAATTCAAAAGGGAATGCGCCACTTCTGTCCCGACCGTTCGTGAGCGATAGGTTTTGGCCTGTCCCTTTGAAATCCCAAATATCAGAAAACCAACTATTTCTCTCTTCCCAAAAAAAAGAACTTTCCATTCTTTTCCGCCTCGCGTCGCCGGTTCGGAATTCGCGTCGCCCGCCTTTTCGAAAGATTAGAATATATTCGTGCTCCAGGGTCACATACGCGCCAGGGGGCATCATGCCGGACCCCATAAACTTATTTGGCGCGTTTGTTTGCTTCCTCCAAATCAAATTGGGCAGATTGCTAAATCCTATATTTGTGCAATAGTTCAAGATGCGAGAATGGTTGGAGTACAGACTAAAATTGTTATTGATGGTTCGCGTCGCATCTCCAATGTTGATGCAAACTATTCCTCCCGGCGCGGTCACACGATAAACTTCATTCCAGACCTTGTCGAGTTCCTGATGCATTAGTTCAAAAGCCAAATTACCATCTTCGTTCTGAACTGCACCCTTGATATCAAGATTTTGTTGTGAGAATATTGCATCCCACATTTGAATCATCGGGTAGGGAGGAGACGTTACGGTAAGCTGAACTGAACTATCAGCAATCGTCGACATATCAGATGAGGAGCCGAAGATGACTTGATGCAGCGTTTTCATTTTCTATAGGGTTGATTATTGAGTGCTCAGGTCACAATCGTGCCAATTTAAGAAATAGGCCGACAAAAAACATAGTTTTCTTATTCCATCTTTAGCAGCGAGTGGAAAACTAATTGCGGTATCAGGAAAGAGTCGACTGCAAGTGCTAATTCGGTGATTCATCAGTTTATCGCTTCAGACTTCTCTATCTGTCTGGCCGAGGTGATCGTCACCTTATCAAACCGAGGCTACATACACTCATGTTTCCACTCTCCGCCGCAACTCCTTCAAAATTTTCTCCGCCGCTTGCGGAATCACCGTCCCTGGTCCGAAGACCGCCGCCGCGCCGTTTTGCATGAGGAAGTCATAGTCCTGCTGCGGAATGACGCCGCCGGCGACCAGTAGAATATCCTGGCGTCCCATTCGTTTCAGCTCATCTGCCAATTGCGGCAGTAAAGTCTTGTGGCCGCCCGCCAGCGAGCTCATACCGACCACATACACATCGTTTTCCACAGCCTGGCGCGCTGTTTCTTCCGGGGTTTGGAACAGAGGACCAATGTCCACGTCGAAGCCGAGGTCGGCAAAGGCGGTGGCGATTACTTTTGAGCCGCGATCATGGCCATCCTGACCAATTTTGGCTACCAGCAGCCGTGGCCGGCGCCCTTCGATTTTCTCGAATTCGCCTACCTTGTGCCGCATATGTTTTATTGCGGCGGCATCGCCAAACTCAGAACCGTAGACGCCGGAGATAGATCGCACCACCGCTTTGTGGCGGCCAAAAGCCTTTTCCAGTGCCATGGAAATCTCACCAAGCGAAGCGCGTGCCCGCGCCGTGTTGATGGCAAGGGCCAGAAGATTTCCGCTGCCGTTTTCCGCTGCCTTTGTCAATTCTCTCAGACTTTGAAGCACCGCAGATTCATCGCGTTCATCACGCATTTGCTGCAGTCGTTTAATCTGCGCTTCTCTTACAGCCGTATTATCTATTTCAAGAATGTCGATCGGGTCTTCCTTTTCCAGTTTGTATTTGTTCACGCCAACGATCGTTTCGTTGCCGGAATCGATCAGCGCCTGTCGTTTTGCGGCTGCTTCCTCGATTCTCATCTTGGGGAGGCCCGTATCGATTGCCTTCGTCATGCCGCCTAACGCTTCGATCTCCTGGATGTGTTGCCACCCGAGTTGCATGAGTTGATCCGTCAGGGACTCTACATAATAGGAACCGCCACGGGTCGATAACGTGTGTGATGCCAGTTTCCTGCTGCAGATGTAGTTGCGTATTGCGCGCGATGCGGGCGGAAAAATCGGTTGGCAACGCGATCGCCTCGTCGAGTGAATTGGTGTGCAACGACTGCGTGTGCCCGAGCACGGCGGCCATGGCCTCAACGCCGGTGCGGATTACGTTGTTAAAGGGGTCCTGCTGTGTCAGACTCCAACCGGAGGTTTGCGAGTGCGTTCGCAGAGCGAGAGATTTTGGATTCTTCGGGTTGAACTGTTTCATCAGTTTGGCCCACAGCACCCGGGCTGCCCGCAACTTCGCTATCTCCATGAAATAGTTCATGCCGATGCCCCAGAAAAAGGAGACTCTCGGGGCAAAGTCGTCGATGTTGATGCCCGACTGCAACCCGGTGCGCACGTACTCGAGGCCGTCCGCAAGAGTGTAGGCCATTTCAAGATCTGCCGTAGCACCGGCCTCCTGCATGTGGTAGCCGGATACGCTGATACTGTTGAATTGCGGCATGTTGCGCGACGTGAATCTAAAAATATCCGCGATGATGCGCATGGAAGCCGCGGGCGGGTAGATGTAGGTGTTGCGTACCATGTACTCTTTTAAAATATCATTCTGAATGGTACCCGCCAGTTGTGCCGTCTTGACGCCCTGTTCCTCCGCGGTGACGATGTAAAAGGCGAGAATGGGGAGGACCGCGCCGTTCATGGTCATGGAAACGGATATCTTGTCAAGCGGAATGTGATCGAACAAGATTTTCATATCAAGAATGGAATCGATGGCCACACCCGCTTTTCCCACATCCCCCACAACACGCGGATGGTCTGAATCGTAGCCGCGGTGCGTTGGCAAATCGAACGCGACCGACAGCCCTTTCTGGCCTGCCGCAAGATTTCGTCTGTAGAAGGCGTTGCTCTCTTCGGCGGTAGAAAAGCCGGCATATTGGCGAATGGTCCACGGACGCATCAAATACATGGTCGCGTAAGGACCGCGCAAATAGGGGGGAAGCCCGGCGGTAAAATTGAGGTGCTGGCAGTCAGCAAGATCCTCTTTGTGGTAGCAACGTTTGACGGGGATGCCTTCGTTGCTACGCCAGTCCGCCGCGCCACAGGTGTGGGCTGAACCCCCTTTGGCTTTTTTCCCGTCGTCTCTGAAGGGAAGCTGCGTAAAGTCAGGCAACTGGATCATCTAGCGCTCCGATTCTGATGAGCACGTCTGTCAGGACGTCGGGAACGTTGATTCCCTCGAAGATGAAATGGTCGATGCCTGCCTTGCGCAAACTTTCAGCCCGTTCGCCGGGTTGGCCGGCCAGCAGGAGCACGGCGGACGGTTGTTGCTTCTTGAGCGCCGTGGCCAGGGTTAGCACGGTTTCTGGAGAGTCGTTGTTCTTGCCGCACATGACAAAAATCGGCGCGTCGGGGAACGCGGAGCTGGGCCGTACCTCCTGTTGGACAGTGCGGATGCCGGCAACCCGCAGAAAGTCTGCCGCGCGGGCCGCTGGTACTTTGTAGTCCCGCGCTACGCCGAGGCACAGCAAGATGGCGCTTAGCGGTTTGCCACGTTTCGTTTCGTAAGCTGTCGTGGCCTTGCGGAGATTTTCGAAACGCTGGCTTGCCCGCCACGGTTGCAGCGCTTCAATTTGGACCTCCGTACCGGTCTCATCCAGCGTGCACGCCACCGCCGCAAAGGGTTGGCCGTTTAGAAAAGCACCTGCAAGTGCCTTGATTCTCTCGTTGAAAGGAAGACCCTGGTCCACAGGCAGGTTGGATTGGCGGGCCGTGCCACCGTTGGTCTGGCTCCTGGCGGAGGCGAGGAGTCCGGTAAGGTCTTCATCCCATCTGATATTCTTGTTGGTGCCGATCAGCGTATCCGTGCCGTTGTTGACTCTACGCACTCTTTCCTGCACGCTTTCGCGCACGAGGTTTTGCGGAAGGCCTGCGCGGAGGGCCTGAAACATGCCGCCTTCTTGTTCGATTTGTTGAAAAAGTTGCCAGGCCACACGGGCCAGTTCTTCCGTGAGCGCGTCAAGGTACCAGCTGCCGGCCGACGGATCGATGACCCGGTCCAGATGAACTTCCTCTTTCAGGATGATCTGAGTATTTCGCGCCAGACGTTGCGCCAGAGGGCTGATGCTACCGGTCGGGGCTTCAAATGGACCGACTTGTAAGCTATCGCACCCTGCCAGAACAGCGGCCAGCGCTTCGGTTGTGGCCCGCAAGATATTCACATGCGGATCGAGCGTACTCTTGTTCCAGGTGGCGGTACACGCGTGCAGTTTCATTTTCTTGCCGCTGCCGCCGCACACGGAAACAATCCGGTCCCAGAGCAAACGGGCCGCCCGCAGCTTGGCGATCTGCATAAAAAAATCGGGACCACTTGCGAAGGAAAAGAGCATCAGGCCCGCAACATCGTCGACCGTTAGTGCCGGCTCAAACCGTGCCGCCTGGCGCAAATATTCCGTTCCGGTCGCCACCGCGAAGGCGAGCTCCTGCACAGCGGTGGCTCCGGCATTGTGGTAGAGGCTGGCATCAACACCCAGCGTCCTGAGTGCGGGGAGGTTTTTATGACTCCACACAGCCAGGGCCGACAAGTCTCGGAAAGTTGTCTCGGGCGAGGCGCACCACCGGCCGGTCGCTGCCAGCTCAGCGAGTGGGTCCAGCAAGATCGCCCCCTGCAAGGCGGGCTGATTCATCCCTCTTTTTTGGCAATAAGCTGTAAAGAGAGCAAGGGCCGGGAGAGCCTGTGCACCGGCCTGTACGAGCAGGGGTGTTTTCGTCAGATCAATCTTGTCGAGGCAAGTCTCTAAATTTCTTAAGGTCGTGATGCCAGATCCCAACTGGCTGCCGCTGGTTTGCTGCGTGGGGAGTCTTAGCAAGAGAACATCCTGCCCGCGGCTCAAAGCGTCGCGTGCGGCACGATTGAATTCGGCCGGCTCTGTAAAGGGCAGGTCCTGGCAAATCTGCCAGGTCCCATCTGAATTTGTCGGAAAGGCGCACACACCTGTCGTCGTGTCCTGGCGGTGGTAGATCGGTTGGCGACGGATACCTTCGTAGGTTTCGGTCACAAGCGTATCGATGGCAGCGCCCTTGAGGAGACGCTCCGCCGCTTCCTGCCATGCCAGCGGGTCAGCCGCAGCAAAGTCTTGCCGCAGGTCTAAATCAGAGCGACTCTGGGATCGTTTTTTCACAGGTTTCCTGAAACTCCTGTTTCCGCATAAGAAGAGACGACAGCCGCGGTTCCTGCAGCTTTCTCATGAAGCGTGACTCGTGACAATCTAACACAATAAAAAATAGGCAATGGCGGCCCCTTTTGCAACTGGTTTGACCGAATCTTCATTCCTGCGCAAAAATTTTGTTGACAAAGTGATTTGCGCCGTCTATATTCATGAGTCAATTAAATTATCAGCGGAAACAGGTAATTTCCCAGTCCTCGCTGGGAAAGGAAGTCGGTGAGAATCCGGCGCTGCCCCGCAACTGTAAACAGTTACAAAAGTCAAACCCGTGCCACTGTTCGATATTCTGAATGGGAAGGCTTGACGAGTAGGTTTGAAGCTGTGAGCCAGGAGACCTGCCTGTGGATATCTTCGAGGGAAGAAGTGCTTTGCTTACCTCATGCAAACAACTTCCTGATTTCCTGATCTCGAAAGGTGAGTTCTAAAGCTTAACTTTCTGAGCAACGGATTTTTCCGTCCACAGACTCCGCATTCCTTCATTCTGTTCTTGAAGGCTGTGTATGTCACTTCTTTGCTTGCGTATTCGAATTGGTTGTCTCGTCTTAGCCCTGGTTTGTATGTCGGTGGCAACTCGACAGGCAGCAGGTCAGACGACCGTCAGGGTCGATGGGTATGTTCATGCCCGCTCCGGGCAGCCGCTTGCCGTAGCGAATGTTTTTGTGGTTGGGACTGCCTACGGTGACGCAACCGACTCCCAGGGCCATTTTCAAATCCAGGGCATCCCGGATGGAAGCTACAGGCTTGAGACCTCCGTCATCGGTTACCAGCATACGGCCCGGCAGATTCGCATAAAGCCCGGTGTCACAGCGCGGGCAAATTTTTCGCTGGCGCCAGATACGTTGACTCTCAACAGCGTGACGGTTCAGGCCAGGAGAGAAACATCAGGGCTGCGCAGTTTTTCGCCATCGGCAATCATTATCAACCGGCGGCAAATCGAGCAAAGCAAGGCTCAGACGGTCAGTGACCTTTTGGCGCAGGTCCCCGGCATTTTCATCAAGAGTTATGGTGCGGCAGGCGCAAAGCAATCGATCTCAATTCGGGGCAGTGAATCAAACCAAGTGATGATAATGCTGGATGGTGTTTCGGTCAACGATGCCGAATCCGGCACGGCGCAGGTGACCGCCACGCCGCTGCAAGCTGTTGAACGCATCGAGATTCTCAAAGGCAGCGCGTCAGCCGTTTTTGGTAGCAATGCCATGGCTGGTGTGATCAATATTGTGACCCGACGCGGTGCGGCTGCCAAGCCCGTAGATTTTTCATACCGTGCTGCCGTGGGTTCGTTCGACAGCCGGGAATTTGCCTTGCAGTTCAGTCAGAATATCAATCGTTTCAGATATGATATCGTTTTTGACTGGTTAGCCAGTGACAGCGATTTTGGTTTTGTCAACACAGCGCGCTCCGCGCGCCCGCGCCAGTCAAGAAAAAACGCTGATTTTTCGTCGTTCAGCACGTTCCTGAAAATGCACCTGCCACTCGGAAAGAAAACACAACTGGAGGCTAACGGACAAATTTACGATTTTGATACCGGCACGCCCGGTGAAATCAGTAACCCGACGCTCCGGGCGCGATCGGGGGACAAACGCATTCTGTCGCGGTTGTCCCTGGAGCAGCGGTTATCCGAAAACGCGAGCCTCACTGCCGCCGGCTTTTACAATGTTTTTGACAACCGGTTTTCGGATGGCGACAACGCAGCGCTCAACGGCGCTAACCGCAACATCTCTACTGGTGTTGATATCACGCAAAAAGGGCGGTTTGCCGGCAATGATTTCAGGTTAGGGGGCAGCTTCCGCCACGATCGCGTGACAGGAAGTAATATCCATGGCAGGCCCACACGTGACAATTTTGGGTTTTTCACCAGCGGCCAACTGTCATCTTCCCGGGTCGCGAATCCATTGTTTCAGTGGATGGCAGTGTACCCTGCCCTTCGGCTGGACACTTTCACCGGCGAACCAAACCATCTGAGTCCCAAGATCGGCATTCTGTTCGGCGACGTGCTGACGCGACATCTGGATCTAACCATCAGCGCCGGGCGGTCATTTCGCGTGCCGGCTTTCAACTCGCTTTTTTTCATTTCAGGGGTGCAGGTTCGCAATAACCCCAACCTGGCGGCTGAACGTTCAAGGGATCTGGATGTCGGCATGAGCTACAAGATCACCGCGTTCGGTAGCCACAAGGTTTCGGCAACCTATTACCACCGCGATGTGGAAGGTACCGTCATATGGCTGCCCGATTTCCGATTCGTGTGGAGTCCGCGCAACATCGATAAGGTTTTGTCGCAGGGCGTTGAGTTGAGCTATGCCTGGCAGACTCGTGACGGCCGCCTGCGATTGGAATCCAATTACACCTTGACGGACGCCCGGTTTGACCTGGCCGGAAATACCAATCCGCTGCCGTACCGGCCGAGACATCTTTTCAACGCTGAGCTGCGCTATCAATTGGGCGGGATGTCTGCATCGTGGAGTCAGCGCCGGGTGAGTGAGCGGTTTACAACCGTGGCGGGTACCAATCCGATTGCCGCCTACTGGTTGAGTGATTTGGTCCTGACGGGTGAATTCCAACTTGGCAAGTTTAGGCTGTCACCAAAGCTGGTCGTGAACAATCTTCTCTCCGCAGACTACCAGGTTGTCGGAAACTTCCCGATGCCCGGCCGGGAGGTGCGGGTTAGCCTGACCTCAAATTACTAGGAGGAAACGGTTGCGTGCAATGCTGCTGAGAGTGATCGGATTCGTAAGACGCCAGGCTATTCACTGTTTTCTGACATCTATTTCTACAAACTGAATCAATAATCAATTTCTCTGGAGGGATGAATTATATGTACAGGATCGGTATCCTATTTATGACCTGCTGGATTTTCATAGCCTGTGGCGACGATAACAATCCGGTGGCTAGCAACAGTGGGGCGGGGCAGAAGGCCTTTATTCTGAACTCGATAGCCAAAACAATTTCCGTCATAAACCTGGACAGTCTAACAGTGCAAAATGATGCCATAGCATTGGGGGCGAATTCCAGTGCTGTCGGTTTTTCAGTACGGGGAGAACGAGCGCTTGTCCCCAACGGGAGCGAGAACAACGTCCTGATTCTCGACATCACGAATCTGACACTCACAGGCACGGTCGACCTGCCTGTCGGTTCAGGTGCAACCGGCTCAGCGTTCCTAGATGACAACATCGCCTTCGTGTGCAATCTGAACCTGGGTAGCGTCTCCAGACTGGATTTGAGTAATGCGACAGTCACGGCAACCACGACGGTCGGTCGGGCGCCCAGCGACGTGGCCATTGCAGCAGGTAAGGTTTTTGTGGCCAACGCCAACGTCGACTTTACTACATTTCAACCCATTGGGAATGGCACGGTTTCGGTGATCGATCCGCAGACGAACCAGCTGACCAATACCATCGATGCCGGTGCCACCAACTCACAATTCCTGGCGGTTGACCCGGACGGCGATTTGATTGTGATCAGTTCAGGCGGCTTTGGTGCCGGCAACGGTGCTGTAACCGTTATTGATCCTAACAGCGAAAATGTTACGGCCGGGCCGTTCGTGATCGGCGATTTCCCCGGTGAGGTAAACATCAGTCCCGCCGGCATTGCCTATATCGCATCCTTTTCCAACGGCCTGTATGCCTTTAATACGATGACGAATACCGTACTGCGAAACGGACAAAATGCTCTGGCTGTGACCACGCCCGGGGGGGCCGTGTTCGGGGCAGCAGGTGTTGCTTTCGATGCGGATGGCAATATCTATTCGGTCAATTTTGGCGATGCGGTTACCCCTGGCACCGTTTATGTTTTCGATTCAGCCGAAATGTTAACCGATTCGGTCAAGGTTGGCGTCGGACCTTTTGCGATCGCCATTCCGTGAGTATCAAATGTCAGACGACAGAATATCGGATGTGAATGTCTCAAACAAGCGGGCCATCCGGTTCAAATGAAATGAGATTTGCTTGCTCAACTCTTGTTGCCCTGGCGGTGGCGGTGTTGTTGGCGACTGCCTGCAATAAACACGAATCCAGACGAGAGCCGGCGCCGCCCCTGCGGGTCGTTTCGACCTCGCCTTCGATCACAGAAATTATGTTCGCCTTGGGTGCAGGTGACCGGCTGGTCGGTGTAACGGATTATTGCACCTACCCGCCTGAGGCTCAGCAGATCGCGAGAATTGGCAGTATTGTCAGTCCCAGCCTCGAGGCCATCCTGGCATTGCATCCGGATCTGGTTGTGCTGGGCAATCTGAATACACCTTTTCAGGCAAGACTCGAATCCCTCGGTATTCCGCTGTTGATGTTTCCGGAGAACACGACTGAAGATATTTTGCATAACATCCAAATGTTATCGGACAGATTGGGCGAGCCTGAGCGCGGTAGACAGCTCGTTCGGCAGCTCGAGAGCAGCATTGCGTCCCTTCGCCACGGAGTCGACGACGGCAAGCGGCGGTCGGTCATGTTTGTGGTCGGGCGTACGCCTGGTACCGTCAATGACATTTACGTGGTGGGGAATCGTGTCTTTCTGAGCGACCTGATCGAGATGGCGGGCGGTCGAAATGCATTTGCTGACCTGACCCAACATTACGCAAGAGTATCAAAAGAGGAGATCCTGGCGCGGGCACCAGACATCATTTTGGAATCAACTCATGGCCAGAACTTGACAGACGAAAAGCAAGCTAGCATGCGCCAGGCGTGGGCTGCTCTTGGTTATCTGCCGGCTGTTCGCAACCATAGAATCTACTTTCTGAACGATGACTATCTTCTGATACCGGGTCCCCGTTTTGTGCAGACGCTGAAGAAATTGACCACGATTTTGCAGCAGGAGAATCCAGATGGCTGAGGCCGCCGTGTTAAAAGCGGAACAGATTTTTTTCGGTTATGATGAAAGGATGGTTTTAAGAAACTTTTCCCTCGCAGTAGAAGAGGGGGATTTCCTCGGCATTCTGGGACCTAACGGTTCAGGGAAAAGCACCGTGTTGAAGTTGCTTGGCGGCGTCTTGCAACCAACGCGGGGCCGGATCTTGTTTCAGGGCAGGGATATTTCCAGCTTAGCGCGTGTTGAGTTGGCACAACACATGGCCTCTGTTCCACAAGGGTCGAGACTCGACTTTTCCTTCAGCGCTTTAGAAGTGGTGATGATGGGGCGGTATCCGCACCTCACAGACTCTCTGTTTGAGAAACGTGCCGACATCGAAGCTGTACGGGCTGCCATGCGCAGCACGGATACGCTGGCTTTTGCTGCGCGTCCATTTTGCGAACTGAGCGGCGGAGAGCAGCAACGCGTGCTGGTGGCCAGCGCATTGGCACAGGCCCCCGAGGTTCTGTTTCTTGACGAGCCGACAGCATCGCTGGATATCAAATATCAAGCTCAGATTTTTGAGATACTGGGCACGTGCAATCAAAAAGCAGGTCAAACGATCATCGTTGCTTTGCACGATCTAAACCTGGCGGCCGCTTTTTGCAGGAAACTGATTCTGATCCATAAAGGCGGCATTGTCGCAAGTGGCACCCCGAGTCAGGTGCTGGTGCCGGAGCGTCTCGAACAGGTTTATGGTGTGGATGTTGAAATGCTTCGTCTGCCCGAAAACGGGCGTATGGTTTTCATGCCAAAAATCACGTGACTAACAGTTCTCACTTCAAAAATGTTAAGTAAATATATGTCTTTTTGGAACTTAAGGAAATACCCTCTCGGGAGGGGACAGATTCTAATTCGGTCAGAATTAGAATCAGAGGTGGGTGGCCAGTGGCCGCATGCGGACCCACCCCGGTTCAAAACGCTGCCCTTCAACCCGGCTCAGGATGAAAACGCGATTTGAACCTGCCACTCCGCGCGCCT
>Ga0114931_10002330_pt1 | contig 24189 bp, 25 predicted proteins | sample 2SBtaG_FD_89579 | JGI IMG/M metagenome (GOLD analysis project Ga0114931, IMG submission 89579) | Deep subsurface microbial communities from Kolumbo volcano to uncover new lineages of life (NeLLi) - 2SBTROV14_V59a metaG | ecosystem: Environmental > Aquatic > Marine > Volcanic | place: Kolumbo... | reverse complement strand
TGCCTGACCGTGGCCGAGGCCGGCTCCGGCGCCATCCGCTTCGACGCGATCCGGGAGACGCTGGAGCGGACCTCGACCGGCGCACTCGCGCCCGGGGACCGGGTGAACCTCGAACGCGCGATGCGGGCCGACGCGCGGTTCGACGGCCACATTGTCCAGGGACACGTCGACGAGGCCGGCACGATCCGCGAGTGGCGGCGCGCGGGCGAGGACGTGCGCCTCTTCGTGCAGACCAGCACCGCGTTCGCGGACGGGCTGGTCGAGAAGGGGTCGGTCACGATCGACGGCGTGTCGCTCACCGTCGTCGGCGTCGCCGTCGACGGATTCGACGTCGCCCTGATCCCCCACACGCTGGCGGTGACCACGCTGGGGGACTGCTCGGTCGGCGATTCCGTCAACCTCGAGGGCGACGTCCTCGGCAAGTACGTGAAGCGCTATCTCGACCGGATCGGCGCGGCTGCGCTTTCGGGGGCGGCCTAGCCACCGATGCACCGACGCCTCCTCGCCGGGTTCGTGGTCGGGCTCTGCCTGTGTCAGCCGGCGGCCGTGTGGGCTGCCGACGATTGGCCCGCCGTCGTCGATCGTGTCTCGCGCGCGGTGGTGTCGATCGAGGTGGCGGCGGCGCGGCCCTTCGATACCGAGGGTTCCGGCGTCTCGCAGGCCACGGGATTCGTGGTGGATGCGAAGCGCGGGCTGATCCTGACGAACCGCCACGTCGTGCAGTCGGGGCCGGTCACGGCCAATGCGGTCTTCCTGAACCAGGAAAAGGTCCGCATCTGGCCGATCTACCGCGACCCGGTCCACGACTTCGGCATCTTCCGCTACGACCCGGAGGAGCTGCGCTTCATCGATCCCGGCGCGCTGCCGCTGGTGCCGGATGCCGCCCGGGTCGGCGCCGAGATTCGCGTCATCGGCAACGACGCCGGAGAGAAGCTGTCGATCCTGGCCGGGACCCTGGCGCGGCTGGACCGCGATGCGCCCGTGTATGGCCGCGGTCGCTACAACGACTTCAACACCTTCTACATGCAGGCCGCGTCGAGTTCTTCCGGCGGCTCCTCGGGGTCGCCCGTCGTCGACCGCCGCGGCCGCGTGATCGGCCTGAACGCGGGCGGGAGCACCAGCGCCGCCACCAGCTTCTTCCTGCCCCTCGATCGCGTGGTCCACGCGCTCTCGCACATCCGCCGCGGCGAGCCGGTCCCGCGCGGCACCTGGCAGACGGTCTGGATCCGCGAGTCGTACGACGAACTGCGGCGGCTCGGCTTGCGCGAAGCCACCGAAGCCCGCTTCCGGAAGTCGAACCCCGAGGCCCTCGGTCTGCTCGTGGCGCGCCAGGTCGTCCCCGGGTCGGCGGCCGCGCGTGTCCTCGAGCCCGGTGACATCCTGGTATCGGTGGAGGGGAAACCCGTCGTCGGCTTCGCGGAGCTGGAGGCCCGGCTCGACGCCGCGGTCGGCGAGACGCTCCGCGTCGAGGTCGAACGCGGTGGCGAACCGCTGCTGCTCGACGTCCCGGTCGGCGACCTGCACGCGATTTCGCCGGCCGATTTCCTCGCGTTCGGCGGGGGGGTGCTCCACGCCCTGTCGTACCAGGTCGCGCGCAGCTTCCAGATCCCGCCCCGCGGCGTATACCTCGCAGCGCGTGGCTATGCGTTCCGCCGCAGCGGCATTCCCTCTCGCGTCGTCTTCACCGCGGTCGAAGGGGTCCCGGTGCCGACCCTCGACGCCTTCGAAGCGGCCGTGGCGCCGTATCCGCACGGGACCCCGCTCCGCGTCCGCTACTTCGAGGTCGCCGCGCCGCGGACCCCGCGCGTGGGCGTGCTCGAGGTGGACCGGCGCTGGCACGCGATGGAGCGCTGCAGGCGCGACGACCGTCGCGGTCTGTGGGACTGCGTCGCGTCGCCGGAGGCACCGGCGAGCGCGGCGCCGCAGCCGGTCTCGGTCGCACTGGCCTCGGACGGCCCCGCGCCGGTTCCGCGGCTGGCCCGTTCGATGGTGCTGGTGCGCTTCGACATCCCGTACACGGTCGACGGCGCGCAGGGCAACTCGTTCGTCGGCACCGGCCTCGTGGTCGACGCCGAGCGCGGCTGGGTCGTCGTGGATCGCGACACCGTGCCGGTCACGCTCGGCGACGTCGACCTGATCATCGGGGGGGCGGCCAAGGTGCCGGGTCGCGTGCTCTCGCTCCACCCGGAGCACAACCTGGCGCTCGTCGCGTACGACCCTGCGATCCTGGGCGATACCCCGATCGCGTCGGCGCGATTCGATCTCGACCCGCTCGGGCCCGGCGACGATGTCTGGCAGGTGGTGCTCACCGGCAGCCACCAGATCCTCTCGCGCAAGACCACGGTCGAACGGATCGATGCGCCGCGCCTGCCGCTCCCGCGCACCCCGCGCTTCCGCGAGACCAACCTCGACATCGTCTCGCTCACCGATTCGCTCGGCGGTGTAGGCGGGGTCCTGGCCGACCGCAACGGGAAGGTGCGCGCGCTCTGGTCCTCGTTCTCGTGGGAGCCGGAGGGCAAGGCCGATTCGTTCTTTGCCGGCGTGCCGAGCGCGACGCTGCGGACGTGGTTGGATCGCGCGGACGCGTCCGGCCTCCTGCGCTGGAACACGCTCGGCGTGGAACTCGTGCCGATCCCGCTCTCGAGCGCGCGCGAGCGCGGGCTGTCGGATGCGTGGGCCCGCAAGCTCGAGGGGCACGACTCCCGCGCGCGCGTGCTCGGGGTGCAGCGCGTGACGCCGGGCTCGAACGCGGACGGCGTGTTGCGGGTGGGCGACCTGATCGTGGAACTCGCGGGCCGCATCGTGACACGGGCCGCGGCGCTGGAGCGCGCGGCGCAGCAGGGAACCGTGCCGTTGCGCGTGATCCGCGCCGACGCGGAGTTGGAAGTCTCGCTTCCGACGGCCCCCGCACCGCGTCCCGCGGCCGACCGGGTATTGATCTGGTCCGGCGCGCTGCTGCAGGAAGTGCCGGCGACGCTGGCCCGTCAACGCGGCCTGCCCCGGACCGGGGTGTACGTGGCCGGCCGCTGGCGGGGATCGCCCGCCGACCTTCACGGGCTCGGGCCGACGCGCCGCATCCTGGCGGTGGATGGCGAGCCGACGCCCGACCTCGATGCGTTCCGGGACGTGATCGCCCGCCACGGCGGACAGGCCTCGGTGCGCCTGCGGGTCGAGGACCTGAACGGCAAGGTCCGGGTCCTCACGCTCGAGCCCGACCTCCACTACTGGCCGTCGCAGGAACTCCTGCGCGGTCCCTCGGGTTGGCGCCGGATCGCACGGCCGTGAACGCCTCGGCGCGTCGCCCCCCCCCCACCGATTGCAGGAGACGATGCCATGATCGAATGGAGCGATTCGCAGCGCATGATCCAGGACGCCGTGCGGCGGTTCATGGAGGAGGAGGTCGCGCCCAACGTCGAGCAGCTCGAGCACGGCGATCTGCCGCCCTACGACCTGCTGCGCAAGCTCTACGCCACCTTCGGCATGGACGAGATGGCGCGCGCGCGTTTCGAGAAGCAGATCGCGCGCGAGAAGCGGGGCGAGCCGGCGCGCAGCGAGGGAGGCGGGGACGCGGACCCGGAGGCGAAGGCCGACCAGGCCGCCGCGACCCTGATTCCGATCATCGAACTGTGCCGCTACTGCCCCGGCATGGTCACCGCGATGGGCGTGAGCGTGGGGCTGGCCGCCGGCGCGATCCTGTCGAAGGGCACCACGGAGCAGAAGGAGCGCTGGGGTCTCGACCTGCTGACGCTGGACAAGATCGGGGCCTGGGCCATCACCGAGCCGGGTTCGGGTTCCGACGCGTTCGGCGGCATGCGCGCGTCCGCACGGCGCGAGGGCGACGAGTTCGTGCTGAACGGCTCGAAGACCTTCATCACGAACGGCCCGTTTGCGGACACCACGATCTTCATCTGCAAGCTCGAGGAAGACGACGTCGATCTCCGGGACCAGAAGATCCTGGACTTCGTGCTTGACCGCGGCCTGCCCGGCTTCGAGCAGAGCGGGCCGCTGCGCAAGATGGGGATGCACTCGTCGCCGACCGGCGAGCTGTTCCTGACCGACGTGCGCGTCGGCATGGACCGGCTGCTGGGCGGCCCGGCCGCGCTCGAACGCAGCGGGGGAGGGCGCGAGGGCGCGAAGAGCACGTTCCAGACCGAGCGCTCCGGGGTCGCCGCGATGGCGCTCGGCATGGTCGAGCGCTGCCTCGATCTCTCGGTCGCGTACGCGCGCGAGCGCGTGCAGTTCGGGCGTCCGATCGGCGAGTACCAGCTGATCCAGGACAAGCTGGCGCGCATGGAGGTCGCCCGCATGAATCTCCAGAACCTGGTCTTCCGCACGATCGAGCTCTCGTCGCAGGGCAAGACCATGAGCTTCGCCGAAGCCTCCGCGATGAAGCTCTACGCAGCGCGTGCGGCGGTCGAGGTGGCGATGGAAGCCGTCCAGGTCCATGGCGGCAACGGCTACATGTCCGAGTACGTGGTGGAACAGTTCGCGCGCGACGCCAAGGTGCTCCAGATCTACGCCGGCACCGACGAGATCCAGATCCGGGCGATCGCCAAGGACCTGCTTGCCGGCGCCTAGCCCTGATCCGGCATTCGCTGGTCAGCCTCGCCGGGGGAGGTGGCGAGGGATGGGCTCCGGCTCATGGCTCGCCCCGGATCGGCACCCGGTGGCGGGAGTCACGCGGGTGACCCAAGGGACACGGAACAGACGAGGGGCCCTGCTGCGCTCGACTTCGCCTGCGCCCACCCCTCGCCACCTCCGTGGCCGATCGGAAGGCCGGATCAAGGCCAGGTCGCGCGTCCGCCGCGGGGTCGGACATCGGGTTGACAGGCCGGTTCCGGGAAATAGACTGACTGGTCAGTCTATGATCCCCGCGACGTCGTCCAGAACCCGCAAGCACGCGCCTCCCGCGGTCCGCCGGGAGCAGATCCTCGATGCCGCGCAGGCGTGCTTCGCGGGCGGCGGCTACCACCGGACCACGATGGACCAGATCGTGGCCGCGTCCGGACTCTCGAAGGGCAGCCTCTACTGGCATTTCGAGAACAAGGAAGAGATGTTGCTGGCGCTCTTCGACCGCTACGTGGGCGAATTCTTCTCGGCCTGGGGGGCCAGGACCGAGGAGGCGCCGAGCGTCGCCGCGAACCTGCGCGACGGGGCCGCGCTCTTCTGCGAGATGATCCTGACGAAGCGCGACCTGGCGCAGACGTGGCTCGGATTCCTCGAGCATCCGCAGGCGCGCGAGCGCCTGGCGGCGCTCTACGTGACGAGCCGCGCAGCGCTGACCGCGGTGTTCGAGGCCGGCATCGCGCGCGGAGAACTCCGGCCGGTGCCGAGTGCGTCGCTCGCGGCCGCGGTCACCGGACTCGCCGACGGGGTCTTGCTGCAGGCGCTCGTGGACGAGACCTTCGACCCCGTGCCGCCGCTGCGCGACGCCACCGACGCGCTCCTGAAGGGGATCAGCAGATGAACCGCCGCTTCGCGCCCGTCTCCGTCCTGCTCGCGTTCGCGGCCCTGCTGGCGGGGTGGCCGGCCGGGGCGGAACCGGATCCCGAGCTCGATCCGCCGCCCCCGGGCCTGACCGCGCGCGAGGTCGCGGATCGGGTCGAGCAGGTTTTCCGAGGCGACACGACCTACATCGATGCCACGATGATCATCCGCTCTCCGCGGCTTCCGGAGCCGCGGGCCGTGCGCTTCCGCTCCTGGGACGACCGCAGCGGGAAGCGCTCGTTCATCCGCATCGTGTCCCCGCCCAAGGACAAGGGGATGACGTTCCTGAAGCTGCACCCGAACCTGTGGAACTACATCCCGCGCGTCGAGCGCACCGTGCGGATTCCGCCCTCGATGATGTTGCAGTCCTGGATGGGGAGCGACTTCAGCAACGACGACCTCGTGCGCGAATCCAGCCAGCTCGACGACTACGACCACCGCTGGCTCGGCGTCGACCCGTCGCCCGCGCACCCCGAGAGCGAACGCGCCTACCGCATCGAGTACATCCCCCGCGAAGACGCGCCGGTTGTCTGGGGCCGGATCGTGGCGGCCATCGACGTCGCGCGGATGGTGCCGCTCTGGCAAGCATACTACGACGAGGACGGCACGAAGATGCGCATGCTTCGCTATGCGGACTTCGCGATCGAGGGCCGTCCGTTCCCGCTGACGTGGGTGATGACGCCGCTCGACAAGGAGGGCCACGAGACTCGCGTCGAGGTGCACGAGATCCGCTTCGACGAGCCCCTCGATGACCGCCTCTTCACGAAGCGGGCGATGTCGAGACCGGTCCGGTGACCGTGCTGCGGCTGGCCTGGCGCAACGTCTGGCGCAACGTGCGCCGGACCGGCCTGACCGTGGCCGCCACCGTCTTCGCGGTCTTCCTGGTGGTGGTCTTCGTCGCGATGGCCGACGGCATCCACTCGAAGATGATCGAGGACGCGGTCCGCATCCAGTCGGGCCACGTACAGCTCGCAGGCCGGGGTTTCCTCGAGAACCGCACGCTCGAGACCAACCTCGAATGGACGCCCGATCTCGAAGCGACCGTGCGCGACACGCCCGGGATCCGGGCGTGGGCGCCGCGCGTCGACAGCGCGGCGCTGCTGTCGCTGGGCGAATCGACCCAGGGCGTGATGCTGGTCGGCGTGGACCCGGCCCGGGAGGCCGGGCTCTCCACGCTGGCCGAGCGCGTCGACCACGGCACCTTCCTCCCCGCCGGGACGGCGCGCGCGATCGTGCTCGGCGACCAGCTCGCGAAGAACCTGGGGGCCAGGATCGGGGACCGGATCCTGGTGTTCTCGATGGCCTACACGCTCGAGAACGCGTACGACCTGTTCACGCTGACGGGCACGATGCACCTGCCGGACCCGGCCTTCGAGCGCTCCTTCGCGGTCGTCCGGATCGACGATCTCCAAGCCTTCCTCGCGTTCGGCGACCGCGTGAGCGAGATCGCACTGCTGGCCGACAGCGCCAGCCAGGTGCCCGCGATCGAGGACGCGCTGGCCGCGCACCCGCTCGGCGCGGCCGGCATCGAGGTGAACGCGTGGGACGACGTGATGCCCGACCTCGCCCAGTTCATCGTGATCGACAACGCCGGGATGTACATCATCCTGTTCATCCTCGTCGTGGTCGTCGCGTTCGGCATCCTCAACACGATCCTGATGTCGGTGATGGAGCGCCAACGCGAGTTCGGCGCGATGTTGGCGCTGGGGCTGCGGCCGCGGCGGATCTTCCAGATGGTCTACGCCGAGTCGATGCTGCTCGCGGGCGTCGGGCTCGCGATCGGCCTCGGGCTCGCGCTGCCCACCGTCTGGTTCCTGGGCCAGCACCCGATCCCGCTCGGCGGCGAGGAACTGGCCGCGGTCGCGGGCCTCGTGGGCATGGAGCCCGTGGTCACGTTCGAGATGCGGCCGACCACGCTCCCGGGCGCCGCCCTGACGATCGCGCTCGTGGCGGCACTGGCGGCGCTCTATCCCGCGCTGAAGGCCAGCCGCGCCCGGCCCGTCGACGCGCTGCGGAGCCTGTGATGGACGACTTCCTGCGCGCGTTCGCGACCGCGTCGACCTGGCGCATCTCGGTCCGCAACCTGTTCCGCAATCCGCGCCGGACCGGCATCATCGCGACCGCGGTGATCGTGGGCCTCGGGGGCCTGCTGATCGCGATGGCCATCAACTACGGGATGGCCGACCAGATGGTCGATGTCGCGATCGAGAGCGAACTCGGCCACGTGCAGGTGCACGGGGCCGGTTGGTCGGCCAAGCCCGGGATCGACGTGCGGATGCCCGAGGCCGACGTCGTGGCGCCGCTCGCGGGCGGTCTCCCGGGGCTGCGCGCGTGGGCGCCGCGCATCCGGGCCGAGGGGTTGGCCTCCTCCTCGCGCGGCAACGTCGGCGTCTCGCTGGTGGCCGTCGATCCGGAACGGGAAGCGCGCGTGACGACGGTGGCTGCCGGGCTCGTGTCGGGCGATTACCTGGGGACGGGCCGCCGCCGCGCCCTGATCGGCGAGCGGCTCGCGAAGCGGCTCCACGTGGAGCTCGGCGACAAGATCGTGGTCTCGACCCAGGACGTCACAGGGGACATGGTCGGCGAGGCGTTCCGCGTGGCCGGTCTCTTCGGTCCCCGTCCCTCGATCTCGAACAGCGCACGGTCTTCGTCACGCTCGCCGACGGCCGCCGCATGCTGGGCATGGGAGACGAACTCTCCGAGCTCGCGCTGGTCGCCGAGCGCAACGCGGACGCTCCGCGCCTGAAGGCCGCCTATCTCGCGCGCTCGCCGCAGCGGCTCGAGGTCCGCACCTGGTCGGAACTCCGCCCGTTCCTCCAGTACATGGTCAACGCGATGCGGGACATGGCATGGATCGTCTACGGGGCGATCTTCATCGCGATGGCGTTCGGCATCGCCAACGTGCTGCTGATGTCGATCTACGAACGCACCCGCGAGATCGGGATCCTGGCCGCGATCGGCATGAAGCCCGGCCGGCTCGTGGCCTCGCTGCTCGTGGAGTCCCTGTTCCTGACCGGCCTCGGCGTGGCTGGCGGACTCGTGCTGGGGTTCGGCGCGGTCGCGCTGCTGTCGGACGGCATCGATCTCGCGCGCTGGGGCGAGGGGCTGCGGTCGTTCGGCGTGCCGACCACGATCGTCCCCGTGCTGCCCGAAGGCGAATGGCGCATCCCGGTCGGGGTGGCCGTGGTGACCGCGATCCTGGCCAGCGCGTGGCCCGCCATCCGGGCCGTCCGGACCCGTCCGGCTGAAGCCGTCCGACACGTCTAGGGAGACCGCGATGCTCGAAGCCCGCAACGTGACCAAGATCTACGAGACCCGGGGCGTCGAGACCGTGGCGCTCCGCAGTGTCTCGCTCTCGGTGGGCGAGGGCGAGTTCACGTCCCTGGCCGGGCCCTCCGGCTCCGGCAAGACGACGCTGCTGAACCTGCTCGGCGCGCTCGACGTGCCGACCGCGGGCTCGGTGTGGCTCGACGGGCAGGAACTGTCCGCGCTCGACGGCGCCGCGCTGGCCGACCTGCGCCTCGCCAAGCTGGGCTTCGTCTTCCAGGCCTTCAACCTGATCCCGGTGCTCAGCGCCCGCGAGAACGTCGAGTTCGTGATGGAGCTGCAGGGCGTCGCCCGGGCCGAGCGGCGGGCGAGGGCGCACCAGGTGCTCGAGCAGGTGGGCCTCGCGGACCTCGCGGAGAAGCGCCCGCTCGAGATGAGCGGCGGCCAGCAGCAACGGGTCGCGGTCGCCCGCGCGATCGTCAGCCGCCCGCGCGTGGTGCTCGCCGACGAGCCCACCGCGAACCTCGACTCGCGCACCGCGGCCCAGCTGCTCGACGTGATGGGGCGGATGAATCGCGAGCGCGGCGTCACCTTCCTCTTTTCGACCCACGATCCGATGGTGATCGAGCGCGCGACGCGGGTGGTGCGCCTGCACGACGGCGAGATCGTCGCGGACGACGCCACGCCGTGAGGCGGACGCGCCGCGCGCACCCGGGCTGGCTGCTCGTGGCCCTGGCCGCGGTCGCGGCCCTGGCCGCCGCCGCCGACGCGGTGGAGGTCTGGCGCGACGGTGACCGCTGGCTCGAGGCCTCCGGCTCGATTCGCGAGATCGTCACGCTGACCCACGATACCGACGCGGACGGCTTCTCCCGGCAACTCGCCGCGAACGCGTGCTTCGATCCGGCCGCATTCGCCGACTGCCGCGCGTTCGATCGCATCGGCGATCGCGATGCCTGGCAGAGCCTGACGCGCCTGCGCGCGCGGTTCGAGGGCGGGATCGGCAAGCACTGGTCGGCCGCCCTCGTCTACGACAACGAGTTTCGCGGCGGCATCCTCGACGGACTCTTCGCGGTGCCGGGTGCGGTGCCGGACACGTTCCTGGGCGCCGAGGGCCGGATCGGCCACGCGACCGGGCGACACGCCTGGACGCACTCGCTCTACCGCGCGTGGTTGCGAGTCGAGCAGGGGCCGCTCCAGGTCACGGTCGGGCGGCAGCGGATTCCGTGGGGCGTGGGGCGTCTGTGGAACCCGATCGATCGCTTCAACGCGATCGGGCCGCTCGCGATCGAGGCCGACCAGTCGCCCGGCATCGACGCGATCGACGTCCGCTGGTCGTTCACGGGCTTCGACCAGCTGCAGCTGGTCTACGCCCCGGGCACGCGCTCGAGCGACGCCCGGGTCGCCGCGCGATTGCAGGGCATGGTCCTCGACACGGACCTCGGCCTGGTCGTCGGACGCTTCGCGCAAGCCTTTACGGTTGGCGCTGATATGGCCGGAAACATTGGAGATTCCGCGTGGCGACTGGAGGCGGTGTGGACCGATCCCCAGCGCCGCGCGGCGCGTCTGGGAGGGCTCCAGCCGGAACCGGTCGAACGCTTCTGGCAGGTCGTCGTCTCGCTCGACCACAATTTCGACATCGGCAGCGGTCTCTACGTCCTGGTCGAGCACCTCTGGGACCAGAACGCGCTCGGTCTCGGGCGGGGGCGCGCGGGCGCGCTGCTGCCCTTCTTCCAGACCGCGGCGCTCCCGGTCGCGCCCGACCGCGCCATCGCGCTGCCGATCTCGCCCGATCGCTTCGGCGGCAGCGGCGTGGTCTCGCTCGTCAGCCACCAGACCGGGGTCCTCGTGGGCTACGACCTCGGCTCGGCGCTCCGGGGCGACCTGCTGGTGTTGTGGGACTGGCGCGGCGAGAGCGCCGCGATCGTGCCGATCCTGAGCTTCACCGGGTTCAATTCGTTAGAGGTCTCGCTGGGCGCGCAGGTGTTCGCGGGCGGACGCCGCTCGCAGTTCGGCGCGCAATCGACACTCCTCTACACTCAGATCGAATGGTTCTTCTAGGACGCGGGAGCAATGACGCGATGAGGAGTCTCGACGTCGCGAGTTCGCTGGCTGCGACCCTGGTTCGGTTCGCGGGTGGCCTGAACGCGGACGCCAGCGGCACGCGCCCGGCGGAGCCGCTCACGCTCTACGAGTTCGAGAGCTGCCCGTTCTGCCGCAAGGTGCGCGAAGCGCTGACGGCCCTCGACCTCGACGCGCTCGTGCTGCCGTGCCCCAAACGCGGCCGGCGCTATCGCCCGGAACTCGCGCGCCGCGGCGGCAAGGAGCAGTTCCCGTACCTGGTCGATCCGAACGCGGGCATCGAGATGTACGAGTCGGACGACATCATCGATCATCTCTACGCCGAGTACGGGCCGCCCGGCGCGCGTCCCGGTCCCAAGGGCGCGTTGCCGGTCGTTACGGGCTCGCTCGCGAGTGCGCTTCGCGCCAACCAGGGGACGTTCGCCCGCCCCTCCACCGCGCCGACGGAACCGCTCGAACTCTGGTCGTACGAGGCGTCGCCGTACTGCCGCATCGTCCGCGAGCGGCTGTGCGAACGCGAGCTCCCCTACCGGTTGCACAACGTCGGCAAGGGCAGCCCCAGGAGGGATGCGTTCGTGAAGCGCTTCGGCCGGATGCAGGTCCCGTACCTGCTCGATCCGAACACGGGCAAGGGGCTCTTCGAGTCGGCCGAGATCGTGGCCTACCTCGACGCCACCTACGGCGCGCGCCGCTAGCCGAGCCGGTCCAGCATCAGTGTGCCGATCCCGAGGAAGGCCGTGAAGCCGAAGATGTCGGTCAGGGTCGTCACGAAGACGCCCGAGCCCACCGCAGGGTCCTGATCGAAGGCCTGGAGCAGCAACGGGATCGCCGCGCCGGCGACGCCGGCCACGACCATCGTCGCCATCATCGAGGTGAAGAGGACGACTCCCAGGTACGGGTTGCCCTGCCACAACCAGGCCACGAAGCCGCTGGCCACGCCCGTGATCGCGCCGATCGCGATCGCCACCGTGATCTCCTTGCCGATCGCGCGCAGCCCGCTCGAGAACTCGAGCTCGCCCAGCGCGATCGCGCGCGTGATCACGGTCAGCGACTGGATGCCCCCATTGCCGCCCATGCCGGCGACGACGGGCATGAAGAAGGCCAGCGTGACGACCTGCTCGAGCGCGTGTTCGAACAGGCCGATCACGCGCGCGGCCAGGAACGCGGCACCGAGGTTGAGCATCATCCACGGCAGGCGCTTGCGGATCGCGTGCCGCGCGGGGCTGAAGACGCGGTCCTCGTCGGAGAGGCCGGCGAGGTGGTAGATGTCCTCGGTCGCCTCTTCGTGGATCACCTCGATCACGTCGTCCACGGTGATGACGCCGAGCAGGCGGTCCTCGTCGTCCACGACCGGAATCGCGAGCAGGTTGTAGCGCCCGACGAGCTGGGCCACTTCCTCCTGGTCCGCGTCGGCGCGGACGCTGACGGGGTCGGCCACCATCAACTCCCCGCACGGGCGCTCCGGTTTCGCGGCGACCAGGCGCCGGATCGGCACGGTTCCACGCAGCCGCTGCTTGTCGTCGACGACGTAGAGGTAGAGCACGGCCTCGTCGTCCGGGGCGCCGCTGCGGATCTGATCGATCGCCTCCTGGGCCGTGGTCTCCTCCGGCAGCGCGACGAAGCTCGTGACCATCGCGCGGCCCGCGCTGTCCGGCGGGTAGAACTCGGCCTTGCCGAGTTCGAGGCGTGTGCTCGCCGGCAGCAGCGCCAGCACCGGCGCGCGCCGCTCGTCGTCGAGCCGTTCGACGAGTTCGAGCCGGTCGTCGAGTTCGAGGCGCGTCAGGATCTGCGCGAGTCGCTCGTCGCCCAGCGCGTCGAAGACGTCGGGCAGCAGGTCCGGCGGCAGCTCGCGAATCGTGCTCGCCGCGCGTTCGGTCTCGAACAGCAGGTCGATCACGGTGCGGAGTTCCGGCGGCGCGAGGCCGGAGAGGACCGGTCCGCGGTCGGCCGGGCGCATGCGCGCGAGCAGCCGCTCCGCGCGAGCGTTCATCCCGCTCGCGAGCAACCTCCGGAGGATCCGGGTGGTTTCCTGCGCACTCGCCAAGGCCATGGCTCCGGTTCCCACCGGAGCCCCGCCGGATGCGCGGAGAGCTAGTGGGAGAACGGGTTTCGGTGCCGCGGTTGGGGCGGCTCGTCTTTCGCGTTCGTTCGTTCCATCCGACGGGCGGGGTGTACCACTCCCCCGGAACGCGGGCAAACCGGCGCGGCGCCGGAGGAGGCGCGTACCTGCCGCCTCCCGCGTGCGCAGGCAGAACGCCAAATCGCCGGAATTGCAGCGGAAACGAGGACTCAAGCCGAGTGCTCCCACGACCGAAGAAGGGGCCGGAGGAAGCGAAACCGTGTCCGTTCCCCAGGCCATCTCCGTTGCCGGCGTGAAGCTCTCGATCGAAGGCGCACCCGTTCCGGAAGCGCTGCACCCGTGGCGGGCCGATGCGCGCGGGGCCGAGTTGGTCGTCCGCGTCCGCACCGGCCGGCCGTTGGTGCCGCCCGGGACGTCGAGCGCGTATGGGAGCGGCTTCCGCGAATTCGGCGCCGGGCACGACCGGCTGATCGTGGTGCCGTGGAACGGAGCCACCCATCTCGTCACGCGCGACCCCGGTGGCGGGGTGCTCCGGTCCGCGCGCTTCGAGCCCGACGCCGCGCGGGCCGACGTGACGGTCGCATCCGACCGCCCGGGCGCGGCCCTCGATCGCGGCCTGCTCGAATGGCTGGTGTCGACCCGGCTCGCGCGGCGCGGCGGGTTCGTCCTGAACGGCTGCGCCGCGGTCCGCGACGGCCGGGCCATGGTCTTCGCCGGCGGGCCCGGCAGCGGCCGGTCGACCATCGCGCGCCTGTTGGCCGGCGACCCCGCCATCCGCGTGCTGACCGACGATCGGATCGCGATCTACGAGACACCGGCCGCGGGATTCGTCGCGACTGCGTGGCCGTGGCCCGAGGCCGGTGCGTTCCGACGGCGGGGAACCGGCGTGCTGGGCGCGATCCATCGCATCCGCCGGGCTCCCGCCCTGATCGCCGAGCCGCTCCCGGGCGAGGCCGCGCTCGCGGCCTTCCTGGGCATCGCGGAACCCCCGACAGGTGATCCGGCCGCCGAGCGCCGCGTGCGCGAGACGATCGCGCGCTGCACGGAACGCGTGCCCACGATCCGGCTCGGCTGCCCGGCCGACGGCCGGTTGCTTCGCTACGTCGGCGGCACGCGGGCGGCGTCGTCCGCGGCCACCGTGCCCGGGCTCGGCGCGAGCGTCCGGTGAGCGATCTGGCACGGTCGCGCCGGCAGCGGCTGCTGGCATCGCTGGCGCGCGGCAGCGTCGAGATCCGCACGCGGGGCCGGTCGATGCGTCCGCTACTCGAACCCGGCGACCGCGTCCGCCTGGAGCGCCGGGCCCCGCGCTCGGGGGATGTGGCGCTCGTCGAGATCGGCGAACGCCTGGTCCTGCATCGCCTGGTCCGCCCGCAGGGCGAGACCTGGTGGGTTCGCGGCGAGCAGGCGTCCGCCGGCATCGGCCGCGTCCATCGCGACCAGGTCGTCGCGATCGCGACCGAACGCAGGCGCGACGCGCAGGAGCCGCCCGGCTGGCGGCCGCTCGAGCCGACCGCGGCGCGCCCCGCGCGCTGGTTCGGCTGGTGGCGGGGCGCCGACCGCTCGGGCGACACCTAGCGACGTCGGCCGTCCGGCCTGCGGCGCGTTTCGTGTCCCGTGGGGAGCATCGGCTCTCGGCGGCGCTCCGGGTCCCGCACGCGACGCCGAGCCCCCGGCCCCGGTCCCGCCGGTCCGATTCCTCCCGTTCACCTCCCAAATGGGCGTACACTCGACTACGAGTCAGCCGGGCCCGAGGGTCCGTCTGCGCGTGGCAACCGGAGAGCCGAATGAAGCTGCTCATCGAAGCGATCGTTCATGCACTGGTGGACAAGCCGGACGAGGTGCAGATCAAGGAAGTGATCGGCGAACACGCCCACGTCCTCGAACTGCGCGTGGCCAAGGACGACCTGGGCAAGGTCATCGGAAAGGGCGGGGCGCATGCCTCGGCCATCCGCACGCTCATGTCGGCGGCCAGTGGCAAGGAGAAGAAGCGCTACATCCTCGAGATCATCGAGTACTAGCGCTCGCGTTCGGATCGACCCTCCCGGAGGTGGCAGAGCGCCGTTCCGGACGGAGGGTTTCCATGTCGATGGCACTCGATCCGTCCCGGGTCCATCGACGGTCGGGCCCTGCGCGCGCACCGGTTCCGATTCCGTCACCGCGAAGCACGGTCTGGTACTTGGGGCCGCTTCCCTACACTCCGCCGCTCACGGGCAGAAACGCTTGCATGACGCCGGGGTCCGTCCGCCGACTGCACGCGGGAGACGGGCTGGCACGGACCTTGCCTTGGAGATCGGGTGCAGAACGTGAGCCCGGTCACTCTCGGCCGGCACGGGGGATGGGATGCAGGTTTCGGTGACGGCAGAAGAACACTACCGGCGAGGACGCGAGCTGCAAGGTCGGGGAGAGGAAGCGCAGGCGTTGGAGCACTTCCGCACCGCGCACCAGCTGGATCCGGCCAATCCCCGCTATCGGTCCTTCTGTGGCCTCGGACTCGCGCTGGTGGAGCGGCGTTTCGATCGCGCGCTCGAGTTGTGCCGCTCCGCTGCGAAGGAGGAGTTCTTCAACCCCGAGCTCTACCACAACCTGGCGCGCGTCCACCTGGCCTTCGGGTTCAAGGCGGAGGCCATCCGCTACCTGCGCCGCGGTCTGATGATCGATCCCGCGAATGCGCCGATGACCCAGGACCTCCAGACCCTGGGGATGCGCACGGATCCGGTCCTGCCGTTCCTGCCGCGACGGCACGCGGTGAACCGGTGGCTCGGCCGCGTGCGGGGATCCTGGCGGCAACCGGCGGGAACGGGCTGCGAGGACGCAAGCGCCGCCCGCTGACCTCGACGACGGCTGCACGGACGGAGACGGAAAGAGAGGGGCCGGTCCCTTGGGGCGGGGCGGAAGCCGGCGGAGCGCCGAAGCGCGCTAGCGCTTCTTGTGGCGCGAGCGCTTCAGAAGCTTCTTCTTCTTGTGCTTGCGCATCTTCTTGCGGCGCTTCTTGATGACGCTTCCCACGTGGGTCGTTCTCTCCGACGGTTCGAGGCGGGGCGGATAAGTAGTGGGTCCGCCTGCCAGAGTCAATAGGAACGCGCGGCTAGACGCGGCTCCGCGCCTCTGGTTGCGACACGTTTCAGGCACGGGCCCGCAGCTAGGACACCCATCCCCGTGAATTTTTTGCGTTTCTTGCTTGACGCGTGAAAAAGTCGGCTGTTAGCCTCGCACGCAACTGCGGCCATAGTGCCGTGACATTGCGAAGGGAAGTGGGGAGTCCTCACTCTCAAGTCGCAGGGCGCCCGGTCCGATAGGGGCCGGGAGCCATTAAAAGGGGGGTGACCCAACCCATGGCAGCTCGTAAAAAGGCAACTCGAAAGAAGGCCGCCAAGAAGGCGACCCGCAAGAAGGCCACGCGCAAGAAGGCCACCCGGAAGAAGGCCACGCGCAAGAAGGCGACGCGCAAGAAGGCGACCCGTAAGAAGGCCGCGAAGAAGGCGACGCGCAAGAAGGCCACCCGGAAGAAGGCCACTCGCAGGAAGGCCACACGCAAGAAGGCGACCCGCAAGAAGGCCGCCAAGAAGGCGCGGAAGAAGGCGACCCGGAAGAAGGCCGCCAAGAAGACGCGCCGCAAGAAGGCCACGCGCAAGAAGGCCACGCGGAAGAAGGCGACCCGGAAGAAGGCCGCCCGGAAGACGCGGAAGAAGGCCACGCGCAAGAAGGCCGCCAAGAAGACGACCCGCAGGAAGGCGGCCCGCAAGGGTGCGCGCAAGAAGGCCCGCCGGAAGTAGTTCCGACGAGTCCTTCAGGGAAGGTCTTTGGACCCCGGCCGGCGCCCGTCGGCCGGGGTTTCCTTCTTCCGGCCGCTCGCCTAGATTCCGCGCTCCCGGGTGCCCCAGACCCTGCCCCGGGGGCCCTCGGCCCAAGGAGACCCGCCATGGCTCGGATCACCATCGAAGACTGCACGGACCGCGTCCCCAACCGCTTCCACCTGGTCCAGATGGCCGCGATCCGGGCCAAGCAGCTGAAGAAGGGCGCCCGCCCGATGGTCCAGGCCGAGGAGAACAAGGAGGTCGTGACGGCCCTGCGCGAGATCGCGGCCGGTCACATCCTGCCCGACTACGAGCAGGAAGGCGAAGCCGCTTCCGAGGAGTAGGCCGAAGCGGGCGCGCTCCGTCCCGTACGGGGGCGAGCCGGGCCCGCTAGGCCAGGGGCTGGACCGGGACCGTGAAGACGACACGGGTTCCCCGGCCGACCTCGCTGTCGATCTCGATCTCGCCGTCCATCAGCGTCAGCAGGTCGCGCACCAGGGTCAGTCCGAGGCCCGCGCCCTTGTAGGTCGAGGCCGTCGTCGGGTCGACCTGGAAGAACTCGTCGAAGACGAAGTCCCGGTCGTCGGGACAGATCCCGATGCCGCTGTCGATGATCTCGCAGCGCAGCGCGCCGCCGTGCACCCGGGTCCGGATGTCCACCTGGCCCTGCGGCGTGAACTTGCAGGCGTTGTCGAGCAGCAGGAACAGGACCTGGTTGATCTTGGCCAGGTCCGTGCGGATGTTCGGGAGCGGTTCCTCGAAGTGCTTCTTCACGGCGACTGCGCGCTCGCCGATCGTGTCCTGCACGCTGAAGATCGCCTCTTCGACGACCTCGCGGAAGTTGACGTCCTGGACCTCGATCGGCAGTTCGCCCTGCTTGATGCGCCACAGGTCGAGGATGTTCTGCAACGTGCGCTGGAAGGCGGTGCCATCGTCGAGCGCGCAGCGCAGGTTGGCCTTGGCCGTCTCCGAGAGCGTCTCGTTCTCGCCCGCGAGGACCGAGATGATGGCCTCGATGATGCCGTTGAGAGGAGTCCGCAGCTCGCGCGACATCTTCTCGATGAAGTCGCTCTTGAGCTTCTCGATCGACGAGAGCTTCTCGCTGCTGCGCAGGAGTTCGATGTCCTGCGCGAAGAGGGCCTCGGAGAGCTTCAACAGCTCGTCGCCGTGGGCCTCTGCAGCGGCCGGTGCCGCCCCGTGCGCGCTCAGCTTCTCTTCGAGCGCCTGGACATGGGAACTCAGGTAGACGTGGTCCGCGCGCAGGGCCGCGGTCTCGGCGAGGGAACGGATCGCGCCCTGTACGGGCTCGGCCGGTTCCTGTGCGCCGAAGGTGACGAGCGCACCCCAGATGCGGTCGTCCATGCGGATCGGGAAGGCCACCGCGGCACCGCGGCCGGCGACGGTGGCACTGCGGGTGGACGCGGTCTCCTGACATTCCCGGACGAGCGCGGCCACCGTGCTGGCGGCCTCCCGGGCGTCTTCCGCACTGGCGAAGCCGGCGGCCGCGCGCAGGGGCGGTGCCGAGTAGCCGGGCGGCTCGATCGCGCCGTGGCTGAACACCAGCGCGGTGCCGCTCACCTGCTCGGCCGCGCGGGCAGCGACGGCGCGCAGCGTGAGCGTCAGCTGTTCCAACCGGTTCGGGGCCGCGGGGGCGGCCGCGCTGATGTCGCTCGGGATGGCCATCGGCTAGAACCTTCCGTCGGAATCGTCGATCTCGATCTCTTCGAGCGGCTTGTCCGACTCCGGTTCGACCTCGGCTCCTCCTTCGAGGGACAGCTTGGTCTGGAAGTCGGCGGGGTTGGAAGCGGCCGAGAGGGCCGTGTCGACCGAGATCTTGTTGGCGCGCAGCAGGTCGAGCAGGTGCTGATCGAAGGTCTGCATGTGTTCGTTGCGTCCGCGCGCGAGGTAGTCGGTCAGCTCGGCGGTCTTCTGCGGATCGCGGATGCACTCCTGGATGGAGCGAGTGGCGCGCAGGATCTCGACCGCGGGAACGCGGCCATCCTCGCGCTTGTTCACGAGCAGCCGCAGCGAGACGATCGCCTGGATGTTGTCCGCGATGCGCGCGCGCACGGTGGTCTGTTCCTCGGTCGGGAAGAACGAGACCAGCCGGCTGATCGTCGAGGCGACGTCCGAGGTGTGGATCGTCGAGAAGACGAGGTGGCCGGTCTCGGCCGCCTTCAGCGACGTGTCGACGGTCTCGAGGTCGCGCATCTCGCCGACCATGATCACGTCCGGGTCCTGGCGCAGGGCAGCCCGCAGGGCCTCGGGGAATCCGGCGGTATCGGTGCCGATCTCGCGCTGCGTGATGATGCTCTTCTCGTGCGAGAACACGAACTCGATCGGATCCTCGACGGTGATGATCTTGGCCTTGCGGTGACGATTCACCTCGTTCAGCAGTGCGGCCAGCGTCGTGCTCTTGCCCATCCCGGTCGCGCCGGTGACGAGCACGTAGCCGCGCCGCAGTGACGAGATGTCGCGCAGCAGCCCCGGCAGGTTCAGCTCGTCGAAGCTCTTGATCTGCAGCGGGATCACGCGCAGCACGATGTTGAAGTTCTTGCGCTGGCGCGAGATGTTGACGCGGAAGCGACCTTCGTCCGGGAGTTCGTAGGCCAGATCGACCTCGTTGAACGCCATCGTCTCCTGCCGCGGGTCGTCCTCCAGCAGCAGCTTCGCGATGCCCTCCGTGTCCTCGGGCGTCAGGACCTTGTACCGCAGCTCCACCAGGTTGCCGTTGAACCGGTAGAGGGGCAGGTTGCCCACCTGGAAGTGGATGTCGGAGGCACCCTTTTCGATGCCGAGTCGCAACAATCGGTAGAGTTTCTCGCGGTCCATTCGGACCCTCTCCCCATTCCATCGAGGCCCAAGGGCGGGACGCAGGCGGGGTCGGAGCCTCGGCCTGCAGGATGCGTATCGGCTTCCGGCCGGCGGGCTTGACCGGATCACGCACCGCGAGCCGCTATCGTTGGAGGCCATGACACGACTGCGGCGATGGGGACGTCTCGTTCCCCCGGGGATCTTCCTGCTCACGCTGGGCTGCGGCACGGCCGGCCTGGCCCAGGCGGCGGCCGGGACCGGCGCGGACGCGCCCGCCCAGCCGCCGGGCGAAGTCGCCGCCAGCGACACGGCCCCGGAGGCGGAACCCGGGGCCGGGGCACCACCGGTCTGGCGCGGCGGGTCCGGCGCCACCACCGGGGTCGGCCTCGACCACCTGCTCGCGCTCCCGGGCGATCGCACCTACACGGTGGACCGGCGCGGCGGCCTGACCCAGGGAGAATGGCGCAAGCGCTTCGACGAGGCGCGCGCGGACCTCGCCGCCGAACACGAAGCCCTCGAGGAGGCCGAGCGCCGGATGGACCGGGCGGCCGGCGGGCAGTGGCAGGTGGCCCCTCCGCTGCCGGGCCAGACCGGCGCGCCGAAGGGCGAAACGACGCTCGACTTCAAGACGCGGCAGGAGATCCGCCGCCACCGGAGCGAGATCGAACGGCTCGAACGACGCCTCAACGAGCTGCGGATCGAGGCGAACCTGGCCGGTGTCCCCGAGGAGTGGCGCTAGGTCGCTTCGTCTCCGGGTGCCGGGACATCGGCGTCGGCAGCCGGCGCCACCCAGCGCGCCACGGCAGGCAGGAACGCGAACGCGGGCAGCGTGAACGCTGCCGTCAGCGCGAAGTAGCCGGCGTAGCCCATGGCCTCGGTCAGGACCCCCGAGAACGCGCCGAACAGGTGGCCCACCAACGGGTAGAGCGCGGTCAGCGCCGCGTATTGGATGGCGGCCCACTCGCGCTCGCAGATGCGCATCAGGAAGGACATGAAGGCCGCGGTCACCATCCCCCCGGTGACCGACTCGATGACCGAGGCCGCGTAGACGCTCCAAAGCGGCGCTCCGTCCAGCGCCGCCAGCGCATAGACGCCGTTCGAGAGCACGGCCAGCAGCCCGGTCCAGAACAGCGCCCGCGGGATGCCGATGCGGTGCACCCCCATCCCGCCCGCGGTCGCGCCCGCGACGAGGCCGATGCCGCCGACTACGCCACTCAGCATGCCCACGCTCTCCCGGCTGAGGCCGCGCGCGTACTGGAACGGAATCAGCATGGGTCCCAGACCGAAGTCCGACAGGCGGAACAGCACGACGAAGCCGGCGACGGCCCACAGTTCGCCGCGGCCGGCCCAGGCTCGGAACGCGTGCCACAGCGGGGCCTCGTGTGCGACCGCCCGCACCGGGGCGGGCGCGGCCCAGACGCCGGCCGCCATCACCACCGGGACGAGGGCGAGGCCGGCCAGGGTCCGTTCCCAGCCCAGCACGCCGGGGAGGAGCAGGACGCCGGTGCCGAAGATGGCGAACGAGACGCGGTAGGCCGCGACCCGCATCGCATTGGCCGGTCCCTCGTCGCCGCGGGGCACGAACCCGATCGTGGTGGCGTCGATGGCGATGTCCTGCGTCGCAGACGCCAGGCAGAAGCCGGCGATCAGCCACCAGACCCAGGGGCCGGCGGCCGGGTCGGTGCCCGAGATCGCGAACAGGCACACGGCCATCGCCAACAGCGCGCCCGAGATCCAGGCCCGATCCTGGCCGCGCCACTGCACGAGCGGGGACCAGAGCACCTTCAGCGACCACGCGACCGACAGCCCGCTGGCGAAGCCGATCTGGGCGGTCGAGACGCCGGCCTCCACCCACCACGCGGGCAGGATGATCCGGAAGACCCCCATCGGGAAGCCCTCGACGACGTAGAGGCCCGCGACCAGGACCAGCATGCGGCGCAGCGGCAGCGTCTCTCCCCCCGCGGCCGAGTATCGCGCTCGACTGGCGCGGGGCCAGTCGCTAGCCTGCGGCCTCTGCCAAGGAGGGTTCAGCGTGTCGGATCAGGAGCCGAAGGGCGTCGACAAGGTCACCATCGCGTACATCGTGGGCGGCATCCCGGCCATCGTCGGGTTCGTGGTCATCCTCTTCACGCTGGTCAACCTCAACCGCAACATCCCGGCCTAGCACCGGCGCGCGGCGAGTTGCCGCTCTGCTGCCGGTCGCCGAGCGTGCCGATTCCCGCGTGAATCCGGCCCCATCGACTCAATCTCGGCCGCCTCCCGGACGAAGAGACCAGGGTGCTGCGCGCCCGCCGTCTCCTCACGACCGTCTGGATCCCGACCCTGTTCCTGGGCTTCGGGTGCGTCCACGGCGCTGCCGTGCCGTCGGTGCCGGTGGCGACGGCGTGGAGCTACTTCGCGACGCCCGCGGCCAGCGATCCATGGTCGCCCAAGATCGCGGGCTGGCAGTCGCGGGAACGCGCCGCGGCCTCGGTCGACGCACCCCAGGGCCCCGCCGAGGTCTCCGGTTCGGCCGGAGCCGCACCCGTGGCGCCGCCGGCCGCCATCGCCGAGACGCGCGAGGAGGAGGCCGCCCCGGTCGCGCTCCGCGACGAGTACCGCTCCTTCCGTCGACAGCAGCGCAGACAGATGGCCCGCGAGGTCGCCTCCTGGATCCAGGAGCAGGCGCAGCACCACTACGTGCCGGACGGACCGATCGACCACTGGGCAACGCTCGAAGAAACCCTGGCGCACGATGGCGACGACTGCGACGGCCTCGAACTGCTCACCTACCACTTCCTGCGCGATCTGGGCTTCGGGTCGCACGAGGTCTATCGCGCGGTCGTGGTGCGTCCGGCGGACGGCCAGCACCACATGGTGACCCTCTGGTTCGAGGACCCGGGCGACCCGTGGGTGATCGACCCGACCGGGGCCATGGTGCTCGGGATGCCGCGCATGTCCGAGATCCCGGGCTGGGTTCCGCTCAAGGTCTTCAGCGAGACCGAGGAGTACAGCGCGCGTCCGCTCGCGGCCCTGCGCCAGCCCTGATCCCGCTTCCGATCGGCCACGGAGGCGGCGAGGGGTGGGCTCCGGCTCATGGCTCGCCCCTGTTCGGCACGGGTTGGCGGGAGTCACTCGGGTGACCCAAGACACCGGGAACAGACGAGTGACCCTGCTGCGCTCGACTTCGCCTGTGCCCACCCCTCGCCGCCTCTGCGGCCCATCGGAATGCCGGGTCGGGGCCAGGCGCTCGGCTGCTCCTCCTCAGGTCTCGCCGTATTCTTCCGCCGCGCGGGCGATGGGGTCGTGGGACAGGTACTTCGTGAGCCAGCCCGTCCCCAGGTAGAACGGGATGGTGTCGAGCAGCGCCGCCGTCATCTTGAAGACGTAACCGGACGCGATGAAGACCCAGAGTTGCGGCCACAGCGGAGCGCCCGGGTCCACCGGGATCCCGCCGGCCCAGAAGTGCGTGATCACGATGACCGATACCGTGTCGACCATCTGGCTGACCAGCGTCGAGCCGTTGTTCCGGATCCACAGGTGGCGGCCGCGGGTCACGCGCTTCCAGAAGTGGAACAGCTGCACGTCGCAGAACTGGGCCGCCATGTACGCGATCATCGAGGCGAAGACGGCGCCGGTCGTGAGCTGGCGGATCCGGAAGAACGCGAAGTCGTAGGCGTCCGGGCTCGGCAGGCCGTTCGGACCCACGTCGACCGCGGGCGGCAGCGCGCCGCCGAGCCAGAGGAAGGCCAGCACGAACGCGTTCAGTCCGAGGCCGACCCAGACCACGAAGTTGGCCCGCGAACGGCCGTAGAACTCGCTGATGAAGTCGGTACAGAGGAAGGTCGCCGGGTACGGCAGGACCCCGACGGCGAAGGTGAACGGGATCGTCAGGCCGCCGACCTCGAACGACATGTCGATGAAGCGCGAGACGCCGAGGATGTTCAGCATCGTCATCGAGCCGATGAAGATCGCGGCGAGGACGAAGAAGACCCGCTCGCGGCGCTCGTGGAGGGCGCTGTCCACGTAGTCGTAGGGGAGGCCGGGACCGCTCATGGGCGGCAGTGTAGAGGAGGGGCGGTGCCGGTGCGCTCGGGTAGACTCCGCGGCGGAGGGGGTTCGCGTGGACGATCAGGGCAAGACGACGGGTGGCGGCAGCGGTTCTTCGCCGGCGCTCCTGCCGATCCTCAACAAGGCCGACGACCATCCGTGCCACGAGTGCGCCCGGTGCTGCACCTACGTCGCGATCGAGCACGACGAGCCCACGACGATGCGCGACTACGACCACATGGTCTGGTACCTCTACCATGAGGACGTGTCGGTCTTCGTCGATTGGGACAACCACTGGTTCGTCCGCTTCACGTCGCGCTGCAAGAACCTCAACGCGCAGGGGATGTGCGACATTTACGACCATCGTCCCGCGATCTGCAAGGACTTCGACTGGCGCGAATGCGAGAACCACCTGACCCCCGAAGACGGCGAACCGGACAAGTGGAACTTCGAGAACGCGGCCGAGTTCCTGGAATGGTTCGAGCGGCAGCGTCCGAAGACCTTCAAGCGCTACCGGCGCTTCATGAAGAAGCGCCATACCGCGGGCGAGGAAGAAGAGCTGCAGCGGGTCGACGGCGGCTAGCGCCCGCGCCGCTATGCTGGCCGCATGGAACCCCGAGACCGAATCGATCCCGACCG
>Ga0114931_10002329_pt1 | contig 24192 bp, 30 predicted proteins | sample 2SBtaG_FD_89579 | JGI IMG/M metagenome (GOLD analysis project Ga0114931, IMG submission 89579) | Deep subsurface microbial communities from Kolumbo volcano to uncover new lineages of life (NeLLi) - 2SBTROV14_V59a metaG | ecosystem: Environmental > Aquatic > Marine > Volcanic | place: Kolumbo... | reverse complement strand
GGGGGGCATTTACGGCGTTGTTCTGAGCGGGCCACCTACTTCAACCTTACATAGATGAGGCTGCCCTGTGCATGGCTCTGTTTGTCTGGAGTTTCCCGTGGGGGCATTGGTATAATCCAAAAGATAAGGGAATAACCCAAGGATATGAGTGAGGGCTGGTATGGCGAAAATGAATGATGCGGGGGTTTGGGAAAACGTAACCAGTCCCTTTTGTGGCATCGGATCCGATGATCTTAAAATCAAGGTGAGCGGTGAGCGGGTGGAAGTCCTGGAGAATGGTGATCCGGTCACCAAGAGCGCCTTTGAACAGCCTCTGGGGGGCACCTCGCCCAAGATCGACGGACAAGCGGTTTCCCTGGAACAGGCCATTGGTAAAGCCGCCGGGATCCTACGCAATGCCGAACTTCCTCTGTTGGCAGGTCTGGCCACCGATGTGGCGGGAATGAGGACCGCCCTTTCACTGGCCGACCGGTTGGGTGCGGTGGTGGATAATATGAACAGTCCGGCCTCCATGCGTAATCTTCTGGTGCTCCAGGACAGTGGCTGGATGACCACGACCCTGGCTGAAGTCAAAAACCGCGCAGATCTCTTTGTGGCCGTGGGTGTGGACGTTGAGGCGCTGTTTCCCCGTTTCTTCGAACGTCACATCTGGATTGATGGCATGTTCATCTATCATGCTTCGAGAGAGGTGGTGTATCTGGGTAAGGCCCCGTCTGGTGATGCTCCTGTCTCTCCAGATGGCCGCAAGCCCCAGGTTTTGGCCTGTCGGGATGAGGATGTTCCAGCGGTGGTGGCCATGTTACGCTTGTTGGTCAATGATCGTCCGGTCGCAGTGGATTCTGTGGGCGGGATTGCCATCTCCGATCTCAAAACCCTGGCGGAGCGCTTGAAACAGGCCAGATATGCCGTGGTGGCCTGGGCGGCAGGGGCGCTCGCCTGGGATCATGCCGAGCTGACGGTACAAATGACCTGTGAAATGATCAAAGACCTCAATCGAAGCACCCGCTGCTCTGGTCTGCCCTTGGGGGGGAAAGAAGGAGACCAGACGGCCAATCAGGTCTGTGGCTGGCAGACCGGGTTTCCTGTTCGTACCCGCTTCACCCGGGGAATTCCAGAATACGACCCTTATCTCAATGCCACCGACAGATTACTGCAAAGTAGGGAAGTCGATGCCCTCCTGTGGCTGTCCGCCTACAACAGCAACCATCTTCCCCCACCCACCGGGGTGCCGACCATCGTGATTGGCCGCAGTGGAATGTCCTTCCAGCAACCTCCCCAGGTCTATATTCCTGTGGGGGTTCCCGGTATCGATCATGCCGGCCATACCTATCGCCTGGACAACGTTGTGGCAGTGCGTCTGCATAAATTGAGGGACTGCGGCATGCCCAGCAGTGCGGAGGTGCTGCAGGCTATCGAACGTGTTCTGAAGGGTCGCTGAAGGTGACCACACAATTCATCGTGACTTTGATTGCCGTGGGCATAGTGCTCCTGGCGTCTGTCACAGTGAGTATTTATGTCATTCGCCACTATGTACTCGGTCGTCGCTGGGGAGAGACGCACGGGAGAATTACCCACGTGGGGATGGAAGAAACCAAACATCCCCGATCCGGTGCCAAACTGTATGGGCCCCGAGTCAATTACGAATACCAAGTGGGGGGCAAAACCTATCACGGCAGCCAGATCAAGCCCGATTATGTTTATTCGGCCAAGGAAGCTTTTCACCGCGAGATCCTCAAACGATATCAGGAAGGCAAGCAGGTCAAGGTCAGATACAATGCCAGAAATCCGACCGAGGCTTTTCTGGAAATCGGCATCCCCCGAATACTGCTGGTTCTGTTGCTATTGGCCCTGGTCTTTGTGGTGGCTGTGTTGGTGCTGTTGGCCCAGATGGTTGCCAGCATAGGATCTTGAGGTAACCGATCGCTCTCGTTAACTAACCCTCATCAGGAATAAAGGAACCAAAATGCTGATCAAACTTACCGGAGGGACGGTCTACGACCCAGCTCACCGTGTCAATGGGCGGGTCCATAATCTCTATATTCAGGATGGGCGTATCGTCGATCCCCCCGCCGGCGCTCAGGTGGATATCGAATATGATCTGCATGGTATGGTGGTGATGGCCGGAGCCATCGATATGCATAGTCATATTGGCGGCGGTAAGGTCAATATCGCCCGGACCATGCTTCCCTAGGATCATCGGGCCGATCCCGTGGCCCATACCGAGCATCTCCGTTCCGGTTGTGGCCATGCTGCCCCAAGCACCATGCTGACCGGCTACCGCTATGCGGAAATGGGTTTTACCGTGGCCTTCGAGCCAGCAGTGCTACCGTTCAACGCGCGCCAGGCCCATATGGAAATGGGGGACATCCCGATCCTCGACAAGGGTGGCTATGTGATGCTGGGGAGTGACGATTTCCTCCTGCGGATGATGCGCGATGGGGCCGATCAGAAGGCCATCAACGATTATGTGGCTTGGACCCTGAACGTCAGTCAATGTATCGGCGTCAAGGTGGTCAACCCCGGTGGGATCAGCGCCTTCAAATTCAATCAGCGGGCTCTCGATCTTGACGAGGAACACCATTATTACGGTGTCACCCCGCGCCAGGTACTGAAGGTGCTGGCGACCGCGGTGAATGAGCTGGCGGTTCCCCATCCTCTGCACATCCACGGGTGTAATCTGGGGGTGCCAGGTAACATGGAGACCACTCTCAAGACCATCACCGGCATCGATGGTCTGCCCATTCACCTGACCCACATTCAGTTCCACAGTTATGGGACCGAAGGGGATTTCAAGTTTTCTTCCGGGGCTGCCCAGATTGCAGAGGCCATCAATGCCAATCCCACCGTGACCGTGGATGTGGGGCAGGTATTGTTCGGGCAGACGGTGACCGCCTCGGGCGACAACATGAGGCAACACGCCAATTCCAATCACGCCCACCCCAATAAATGGGTGTGTATGGATATCGAGTGTGATGCTGGTTGCGGGGTGGTGCCATTCAAATATCGTGACAAGAATTTCGTCAATGCGTTGCAATGGGCGATCGGGCTGGAGATCTTCCTGCTGGTGGAAAACCCCTGGCAGGTCTTTCTTACCACCGACCACCCCAACGGAGCGCCCTTCACGTGCTATCCCCACTTGATTCGTCTCCTGATGGATCGTACTTTCCGCAATGAACAGCTTTCCCGGCTTCATCCTGAGGCGCAAAAGATGACCACCTTGGCGTCCATCGAGCGCGAGTACACGCTCTATGAGATTGCCGTGATGACCCGCGCGGGGGCCGCGGAACTGGTGGGGTTGTCCGACCGGGGGCACCTGGGTGCTGGAGCCGCGGCTGACATCACCGTCTATGAGCCCCACGACGACAAGGAGCGGATGTTCAGTCGTCCCAAGTATGTGTTCAAGGATGGCCAGCTGGTTGTCAAGGAGGGAAAGGTGGTGAACGTGGTCTGGGGGACCACCCATGTGGTGAAGCCCGAATACGACGCTGGCATCGAAAAGCAACTGCAGACTTATTTTGACCGTTATCAAACCATGAAACTGGACAACTTCATCATTCAAGCTGACGAAATTTCCGAGGATGGTCGTGGCAGCGTCACTATCCATCCCTGCTGGGGAGGCCGTGGCGTATGATCATCAACGGCATTGCCATCGACGATACCTTCGCCGAAGCTTTTCCCATGAAGGCGACGCGGGTGATTATCACCGCCCTGAATCAGGAATGGGCCTATCATGCCGCGCGTGCGATGTCGGGTTTTGCGACTTCGGTGATTGCATGTGGTTGTGAAGCGGGGATCGAACGCGAGTTGCTGCCCGGGGAAACCCCTGATGGGCGCCCAGGTCTGTCAGTGCTTTTTTTTGCCATGGGAGGAAAGGGTCTCACCAAACAGGTGCAGACCCGTGCCGGACAGTGTGTGCTGACCTCACCGACATCCGCCCTGTTTGCGGGTATCGAGGCAGGCAAACCCATTCCCCTGGGTGAGAACATGCGCTTCTATGGTGATGGTTTTCAAATATCCAAGAAAATCAATGGAAAGCGTTATTGGCGAATTCCCGTCATGGATCGGGAGTTCCTTGCCCAGGAAGCCACGTATATGGTGGATGCGGTGGGTGGCGGTAATTTCCTCATCCTGGCTGAATCCCAATCCCAGGCCCTGGCTGCCTGTGAAGCTGCGGTCGCGGCGATGAAGAAGATTCCCAATGTCATCATGCCCTTTCCCGGAGGGGTCGTGCGCTCCGGTTCCAAGGTGGGTTCCAAATACAAGGCCCTCAATGCCAGTACCAACGATGCATTCTGTCCCACCCTCAAGGGGGTGACCAATAGCCAGTTGTCGCCGGAAGTGGAATCGGTGATGGAGATCGTGATCGATGGTTTGACCAAGGAGGACATCGATCGTGCCATGCGTGCAGGTATCCAGGCGGTTTGTGATTTGGGTGTCGGCAATGGTATCCGGCGTATCAGCGCTGGCAATTATGGCGGCAAACTGGGCCCTTACCACTTTCATCTGCGGGAGATCATGGCATGAGCGCTCTGACTCTGACTTTGAAACAACCTCCACAACGTCGTGTCGACCTGTCGGCTTTGTCGTTCATTCCACATCTGACGGTGGCGGAAATCGCTGCACTCAAGCTCTGGGAAGGCAAGCGCCGCTGGCGGGTGGATGAGCTGTTCGATATTGAACCCGGGGACACCTCGAAACTCGTCCTCCGCAATTCCTCCGCCAAACTCGACTACCTTGGTAAGGATGCCGATGGGCTGGATATCGTGGTGGACGGTGACGCTGGGGCCTATCTGGGGATGGGATTCAGTTCTGGCACGCTGTTGGTGACTGGCAATGTCGACATATTTGCTGGTTGCGAGATGCGATCCGGCCTGCTACAAATCGAAGGCAATGCAGGGGATTTCCTCGGTTCGGCTCTACCAGGTGACAAACGTGGGATGCGAGGGGGGATCATCCTGGTGAAGGGGGATGTGGGTGACCGTTGCGGCGATGAAATGCGCCGCGGCATCGTCCTGATTGAAGGAAATGCCGGCAACTACTGTGCCTCGAGAATGATTGCTGGTACGATTGCTGTGATGGGGACGACGGGGAACTATCCTGGGTATGGCTTACGTCGCGGGACATTGTTGTTGTGGCAGAAACCCAGGCAGATTCCACCGACTTATGGTGATTGCGGAACCCATACGTTATCTTATCTACCGTTGTGGTTCGCCTCTCTGAAGACCTTGGACAGCCGATTTGCCGAGGCTTCGAATACATTTGATCGGGTTCATCGCTTTGGCGGCGATCTGGGATCGGTTGGACGGGGTGAAATTTTGATCCGAGTATAATCGCTGAGCGGAAATTGGTTTGGGTGATGAGAGAATCTTTCTGACAATAGAATAAATCAACTCATAAGGGGAGGATAATACCGATGATTGTTACATTGATGACTGGCCTGACGATTTTATTTGTGGTGTATATTCTTTATATTGTCTTTACCACGCTTAAGACAGGTTGTGGAGATCAACCAGCGTCATCTCTAACCGATACAAAACCGGTACCGGTAACCAGGGTGGACATACAAGAGGGGGAGTCTAGAAAGCAGCCTGCACCTTCAGAAGGAGGTTCTACCCCAGAAGAGATTGCCCAGGTAAAACAATTCCGCCACCCTGATAGCGGTGAAACAGCCGCAGTGCCCACTAACTACCGATTTGCCAAACGGTGGATCAAAGAGGCTATGGTCAAGGAAGGCTTGCTTGACCGCATTTACAAGAATAACGAATTACAGGATGAAGATGTTAATCTCATGGTGAAACAGGCACTTGAGAAATTTAAAGGCTTGAAAAAATACTGGGGTTAAGAGTTATCCAAAGGGAGTTGAGTCCGCCATGTATCAATAGATATTAATAGCTACGCTAATACAATACTAATAATGTTATTGATGGATCTTATTATGATCTAGGGTATCTCCTGACCATCAAATGAAAGCTATTCGTTTTGTCGATAATGTAACGATGAAATTTGTTCTGATAGTATACCCATCAAGAAAATAAATAATGATCCAAGAAATAGTATTACTGTCATGTTGGTTAGTTTTCCCCAGCGCATAAACGTGTAGGCATAATAAATTAGACCGGTAGTAAACGTCAGTGTGCTCATTGGTAGAAACAAGCGCATTGGGGAAAACAGAGTTCCAATCTTTAGGATGATCAGAAAAAATCTGATTCCATCTTTCCCAAGTCTGATATGGCTTTTACTATCGCTGGGGCGGTGGCGAGCCTGTATATGGACATAGGTGACTGGATAGCCGGCCCTGAAGAAGGCCATCGTACTGGTGGTTGGATAAGAGAAACCGTTGGGGAGTAGATATAGGAACTTGCGAAAACATATGGCATCAGCCGCCCGGAAGCCGGAGGTCAGATCTTCAATGTGATATCCTGTCATGATTGATGCCAGGCGGTTGTAAAACAGATTTGCCATCCTCCTTCCCCATGAAGCGTGAGCATCCGGTTGCCTGGCTCCGACGACCATCTTGAAACCTTGTTCAAATCTTTTCAACAGCTTTGGTATGTCTTTGGGGTCATGTTGCCCGTCCGCATCCATGAAAACCAGTATTTTCCCTTTGGCATTGCGCGCTCCTGTTTTGATGGCTGCTCCATTGCCCATACTGTATGGATGACGAATAACGTGAGCTCCATGGGCGTGTGATACGACGGAAGTCTCATCATCTGAGCCATCGTCCACCACGATGATTTCTGCGCCTGGAACAGCCTTCTGAAGTTGTTCAATCAATGGGGGAATGGTACTGGCTTCGTTTTTGGCGGGAAGGATGACGCTAATGTCGACTGTCTGAAATGCCTGCTTTTTCAATGGACAATAACTGCTCTCGTTCCTGATAAGTGCCAGTATAGCCGTTTGTCAGCAGATTGTGTTGATAAGGTGCGGGGTTTAAAGATGGGAACCGGGCAAGCATTCCCGTCCTGCCCGGTTCAGTGGATGACACACTATTTGTAAACGATCTTGTCCTTGTTGTTGGCAATAGTGGTTTTCCCAATCCCTTTGACGCGTTTGGCCAGATCGTCGCCATTTATATAGGGCCCATGGATTTTGCGTTCCTTGACGATGGCCGCAGCCTTGGCTTGACCAACACCCTTGAGTTCCTTGGCAATGGTTGCAGCGGGGTCCTTGTTGATGTTGACAGCTGCGAGGGAAATAGAACTGAACAAGATTGCAGTGATACCGAAAACCCAGCGAAGCATGGATCTTTTCATGCAAGACTCCTTTTTTGTTGAAGGTGCGCACTCCAACATATGGCAAACCATGGTGGAATTCTGTGATTGATTTGGTGTTTTTTGTGAATTGATAGGAATCTAGGGTGGCAGGCATCAATAAATGGCATCGATATCACAATATACGAGTGGGTTGCCCAGGTCGGGTGGGGGCGGATTTATGAACGATGGTTTGTCCGGAATCTCTGATGGTGAAATCCAGGATCGTTTTCTTTTCCAGGGCTTCATTGTCCAATAGGCGGGACAATATCAGGTGAGTGGTTCTCTAGGTCACGCCTACGCTCACTAACGTGATCAGGACGAAGTGCCCGACCCGCTTCGCCTGTTCGATCAGCATGGGCAGGGCGATGAACAGGTTTCCGGTGGCGAAGCCAGTGATCAGGGCCGGCCTTGCGGAGCGGACAATCGCCCTAAAGGAAAAGGACGTCAGGAGGGCGGTCAGGCTGGGGAGGATCCAGAAAGTCAGCAGCAGGCTGGCGGCAATGAAGGTGAGGATATAGACCTGTAACCGGCCGAAATCGGCAAAGGACAGGGTGCCGGTAACATTGGCGGCGATCGTGAAAATGCCCACTGGTGCCAGTTGAATCACCATCATTGCCAGCCGCGTCAATCCCTCCTGGAGGGTTTCGAAGACGTCCAATAGCGGTCGTTTGTTTTTGCAACCGATCAGGGCGATACCAAGAAAAACGCTGAATACGGCCGAGGCAGGTACGATCAGTTCGGCGATGTCCCAGGCGGTAAATATCTGGTTGAATTCTCGTTGGAAATGTCTCCACAGTTTACGATCCCAATCCCTGGCGGAACTGACGAATTTGTCCTGAGAGCTGTCATCATCGAGTTGGGTCCAGCATTTGGCCAGGGTTTTCCGGGCGCGGCGCATGAGAACCGGATTTGCCTTGACCAGAACCCCGAGCAAGGCGCCCATTTCCTCCAGCTAAACTCGCGCAAAGCGGCGATCATGGTGGATAATGTCCTCGCAATTGTCGATCAGATCCGCGAGCTTGATGGTCTGGGCGCGGTCACACGCCTTGGCCAGATGGGCCCGGTCGATGACCTTGCGTTTGGCCCGGTTGCCGTGTTGCCGTCGCTGGGTTTGCTGACATCCGTCAATGCATGAACCAGACCAGCGACCGCTGGTCCGAATTCACGCTCTATTTCGTCGATGGTTGCGGGGGGCTTCCACCACGTCGTGCAGCTATGCAGCTGCGATTGCCTCTTCGTCATCGGCCCTCCAGGCCGCTGACGCTCTCAAACAATGCCCCTTCCCCTCTGTGGTGCTTTCATGCTTCAGGGTGAAACAGGGGGGTTCATGAAAGTTACCGTAGACCATAGTGTTCACCCGTGAGGGGTGAAGGAAACGCGGAAATATGACAGAGTAGAACTTGGGGTCCATCTGAAAAACACTGAGAGGTATGCTAGCAATGAACAAGCATTTTTCCACCGTCCTGACGTTTATATCCGCTTCCTTTCTCACCAGCAGCTGTGTTTCCGATGAATTGGTGGCAAAGGAAAACCTGACACTCTGCCCGGATGTGAGGCCACAAATCTGCACCCAGGATTACAATCCTGTCTGTGCCCGGCTCGAAGACGGCAGTTGGAAATCCTATCCCAATGGGTGCACGGCCTGCGGCGATCCTAAGGTGGTCGGATACCGGAAAGGGGATTGCACGGATGGTAAGCATTCCGCTCCAGACTTCCCGGCTCGTTGATTGCCTGCCTTCGCAATGAAGTCGGCTGGAAGATGGAAAAAGAAAAGTAACAATCCTCGCTTGATCTGCTACTGTCTAATCATCTGAACTTGAGTGAGCTGGAGGATGCCGATGGGCTGGCCGATTGATCGGAGCGCTGGAAATGGCGGTGTGAACGTCCCTTTGCTACGGTTGGGGGGGATCTGGGTGGTGGCGGGGCTGGTCGTCCTGGCCCTGCTTTTCATGGCGGTCTATACCATCGAGAGCGGCTCGGTGGGGGTGCTCAGCACGTTTGGAAAATACGACCCGGAGGAGAGAGAGCCGAGCCTGCATCTGAAGATCCCCTTCATTCAGGCGGTACGGTTGTTCGATGTCCGCCTCCAGACTGTCAACTACAAAAGCGTGAAGGATCTGCCTGACAAAGGCGGTGTGATCAACAAACCGGCCATTCAGGTCCTGGACAACAAGAACCTTCCCATCGGGGTCGAGCTGACCGTTCAGTTCACCCCGGACAAGAACGAAGCAGCCGAGATTCTGACCCGTTTTGGCTCCAATTATTTCGAGAAGCTCATCAATCCCATCGTCAGGGACGTGGTTCGCGATGTGATCGGTAAATACCAGGCGGAAAAGATCGCCGCCGACCGGACCATTATCGCCAAGGAGATACGTGCAGTGTTGGGGGAGAAATTCAAGGAATTACCCTTTCATCTGCATGATGTGGCGCTGCGGAATATCCGTCTGCCTCAGATCGTTCTGAAGAAGATCGAAGAGGTACAATTGGCAAAACAGGAAGAACAACGTTTGGCCATGGTGGAAAAGCAGGCGGAGAAAAACCAGAAGATCAAGACCATCGAGGCCAATACCAAGTTGATTGAGGTGACCACCCAGGCCAAGGCGGAGGCGGAAAAAAAACGTATTGGAGCCGATGCCAAGGCATATCAGATCATGAAAGAGGCGGAGGCCATCGCCAAGGCCAATCAGCTGGTGGCCAATTCCCTGACCGACCGTCTGATCCGCTACAAGGCTATCGAGAAATGGAGCGGTACCTATCCTGCAACATTGATGCAGGGGGGCGACAAGGGATTGATGCTCCAGTTGCCGCCCGCACGCTGAATCATTGAGCCAGGACAATACCGGAAGGAGAGAATCAGAATATAATGGCAACTTTTCAATAATAAGCAAAGGGCAATCCACCATGTTCGGAGAACATCACGACCTGGTTCACGAATTTCCCGAGTATCGGCAGTAGATTCACCACCTCAAGCTGGTGAATCAACATTTTTCCCGTCTCTTCGATGAGTACCACGAAGTGGACAAGGAAATCCGGCGGATCGGGCAACAGTTAGAGACACCGTCGGATGCCCATTTCGAGTCCTTGAAAGTCAAACGCTTGCGTCTCAAGGATGAACTCTATGAAATGTTGCGCCAGGATGCCAATGCAACCCTTTATTCGCAGGGGGAGCGGTGCTAAAGTAATGGTTTCCGAGTGCTGTGCTGGGAAATGGATCCAGCGTACCGTGAAAGAACCTTCGTAGGTGGGAGTGAGCAGCGCGAACCCCGACTGTGTTCTCTTTTATTTGTCGGTGTGTTGGCCACCCTTCCGTGAAAGTTACTGTGGAACAACAATCAAAAGGAGTCGCTCAATGAAACATGAATTGCCCCCATTGCCTTATTCCATGGATGCCCTGGAACCCCATATTTCCAGGGAGACTCTTGAATACCACTACGGCAAACACCACAACACTTACGTGGTGAACCTCAACAACCTGATCCAGGGGACTGAATTCGAGAACATGAGTCTCGATGATATCGTCCTCAAGGCCTCCGGCCCCATCTTCAATAACGCCGCCCAGGTATGGAACCATACTTTCTATTGGAACAGTCTTTCGCCCAACGGTGGTGGTGCGCCTGGTGGTGCCATTGCCGAGGCCATCAATCGGGATTTTGGCTCCTTCGACGATTTCAAGGAAGCTTTCAGCAAGGCTGCTGTGACCCTGTTTGGCTCGGGCTGGGCGTGGCTGGTCAAAAGTGGCGGCAAGCTGGAGATCGTGCAGACTCAGAATGCCGGCAATCCCATGACCGATGGCAAGCAGCCCATCCTGACCTGTGACGTGTGGGAACACGCCTACTATATCGATTATCGCAACGCCCGTCCCAAGTACGTGGAAAACTTCTGGAACCTGGTGAACTGGGAATTTGCCAATCAGAATCTGGCAGCTTGATCCAGCCTTTGGGTTGATGTTCGGAAGCCCCCGTTGCCCTATGGCAACGGGGGCTTTTAAGTGGCGCTGTGACTTGCAAACCGCCCAGGGTTTTCTATGGTTAAAAGAGGGTTCGTTCCGGGTGGGGCGTCGCAAATTGGGAGATCTGCAACAGGAGAATCAAGATGAACTATCGGCTTAAGGTAATTGTGCTGGCCATTTTCATGGCACTGGCATCTGGCGAAACCATGGGTCAGGAGAACTATGCCCAGGCGATCGGTCACAAGCTGAGTGCCGGTTTGACCAATATCGTGCTCTCCTGGGTGGAGATCCCAAAATGTACCATCAATGCGTATAACGAGTCCCACTACGATTCCAGCCTGCCGGGGCTCGGATGGGCTATCACCACCGGGATTCCCATGGGCGTTGCGAATACGGCGGGACGAATGTTCACTGGAATATTGGATGTGATCACTTTTCCCTTGCCTACCAAGCCGATTCCCCAACCCAATTATGTCTGGCAGGATTTCCGTAGTGATACCCACTATGGGGAAGCATTCATCTTCTACGATGAATGATCAGCTACCCTGTCCACCCATTGCCTGCTCTTATCCGGCGACCAGAGGTTCCCTTTGAGTCCCAGTTCCCGCTGTAGCCTGGCTTTGACTTTGTCCGCTTCCTTTTTGCTCTGATAGGGGCCGATCACGACCCGGTCCTCGATTCGATGGGCGGGTAGGGGAGGTCCCTGATGGCGGAGCATGGCAACCAACTTCCTGGCATTGATTGGACTCAGGTACAGCTCGAGGGCTACATACCATCCGTTTGCGAAGGAGGGTGGTTGATATTGTTGCGGCCATACCCCCGGATGGGGAATCACTGGGGCCTGATCGATCAGGGCGCTCAAGGGCGGTGCCGATGTCAGTACGGGCACTGGAATACCCCTGGCTTCTGCAATGATCTCGGTCACCCGCTTCCAGTCGATTGATCTGCCCGTTTTTTTCTCTTCTCTACGTAACCGCTTGTGTAGTTTGTCTACCAGATTTTTGAGGGCCTGGGATTTTTCTTGGAGCGGTGTGTGTGCTTCCAGATACAGCTGTTTGTCGCGCCAGCCGATCAGATAGGGCTGGTCAACGATGGTGGCCGGGGTTCCAACCCGGACTTGGGGAAACAGGGATTTGATGTTCTCCGGATATAGACGGATGCATCCGTGGCTGATGCGAAGACCGACCCCATAGGGTTTGCTGGTACCGTGAATGAGATAGCCAGGAAAACCCAAGCGCAGGGCGTGGCTGCCCAAGGGGTTGTCGGGTCCCGGGGGGACGACCTTGGGTAACGGGTCGCCTTTTCTGGCGTGTTCCCGACGGATAGAGGCGGGTACCACCCAGCTTGGATGGACTTTTTTCTGAACGATCTTGGTCCGCCCCAGCGGAGTCTCCCAGCGGCTGCGGCCGATGCCCACCGGATAGGACTGAATATACGTGCCGCCTTGCCGGGGGAAATGGAAAAGCCGCATGGCGGGGAGGTTGATGACGATCCCCTCTTTGGGAGCGAGGGGAAGAATGAATGCCAAGGGCAGGACGATTTTCCTTCCCTTCCCGGGGGACCAGGGATCGATATCGGGGTTGGCATCCATCATCGCTTGCAGTCCGATGCCGAAATGGCGGGCAACATCTGCCAGGGTGTCCCCTTCGTGCAGCCGGAAACGGTAGATCCGGCCGATTACCGGACTCTTCCCCACCCGCTGAAAGCGCTCTGTTTCCACTTTGAGGGGGAGGGGTTGGGTCCGCGGTCCGGGCTCGCGGCCGAGGTGCAGGTTTTGGCAGGCCGTCAGAGAGAGCATTGCAAGGAGCAGGAGCCACGCCCCTTTCCAGGTCTCCTTGATCATTGGGGGTGTATTCAGTCGGGAAAGCGCTGGATCCATGATGACATTCTAGCGTGAAGCTGGGGCCAGTTGGTTGGACGCAAATGATAACAAATCCTGGTGGGAAAAGGTGAATCGTGACAACTCTGGGCGAAGCTCGCGTCACTTCTCCCGGGTGATGGCATCACTCATGTCAGTCATAGCCTCTCAATCAGGAACAGGCGGGGAGGGGATTGTCGACCCTCAGGTTCGTAGGATTGCCATGCGAACTGGGGTGAAATCCGAGCGGCCAGCCATTCACCGATGGCTTCGGCTTCTTCCCGGCCTCCCGGATGCCCCGTATAGGCGATGAGTGAGATACGGCCACCCGCTGCAAGCAGTTGAGATGCCTGATGCAGCGCGGACAGGGTGGACGGGGGGCGGGTGGTGATCGATTTGTCGCTCCCAGGTAGATAGCCCAGATTGAACATGACTGCCCTGATTTTTCCCCGCCATGGAGCGGGAATGTGGTTGTGCAATTGTTGATGACCGGCCAGGATGAAACTGACCCGCTCGTCCAGCCCCAGTTTCTCCAGGTGACTTCTGGCATTGCGGAGCGCCTGTGGTTGCACATCGAAGGCGAACACCCGACCATTCTTGCCGACCTGCTCGGCGAGGAAAGCGGTGTCATGGCCATTACCGGTGGTGGCGTCCAGGGCGACGCTACCGGGGGTCAGAGCCTTACCGATGAAGCGTTGAGCCTGTTCAGTCAGGGAAATGTGCAAGATAACGCTCGATGCTCAGTGGTGACGGAATGGGGATGTCCTGACACAGATGATCTGCCAGGACCTGGCTGCAGTTGGGAGCGTACAGGCTCCCCTTGGAGCCAAGACCATTATAGAGGATCAATTGGGGGAAGTGGGGGTGACGTCCGAGGATGGGCCGATGATCCAGGGTGTTCGGGCGCACCCCGGCGGTCTTTGCGATGACCTCGACACGTGGGGGGTGCTGGAACAAAGCCTGGAAAGCGGTCTGGAGGTGGGCGACCCCCTTGTCCGTCGGCATCTCGTGCAAGGAGTGCCAATCATAGGTTGCCCCCACCCGGCATTGATATTCTCCTTGTGGCAGCATCCAGATACCCCGATTGACCGGGAAGGGGGGTAGCGAGGTTTTTCCCTCGAGGGTCAATATCTCCCCGTGGCTGGGTTGCCAAGGCAGCCAGCAGAACCAGGGATTGTGGATGACATGCCAGCCTTCACAGAAAATCACCTCCCGGGCATGTACCTGTTGCCAGGCAACCCCTTGGGGGGTGGGTTTCAAATCATGGTAGTCCATGGGGGATTGCAGGTAGGCGTCTCTCTGCCGGAGCCAGTCCCGAAGCCTGGTCAGCAGTGGCTGGGTCTGCAGTTGGGCGGTGTTCAGTATCCAGCGGCTGCCGAAGGGGTCGGCCAGGCCGAAACCTGCCTCCCCTGACGCCTGTTCCCTTCCCAGAAACTCCTGGTAATCAGGTGTCTGAACTCGTCGTCGGGCCAGTTCCCTTTCGGGTGTACTGCCATAGAGGCGCAGCAACCGGTGCGAATACCAAAGATTGATCTCCAGTTCCGTTTCAAGGTGGGCATAAGTGGTTTTCGCCTCGGGCAACAGGCTTTCTATTCCGGGCGTCTTGCTCCAGCGCTTTCCAGTTACCGCCGACATCAGACCAGCGGCCACTAGGGAGGCATTGGATCCCCCACGGTCCACCACCAGAATGTTGGCGCCGCGTTGCCACAGCCGCCAGGCAAGCAATCCCCCTGCCAGGCCAAGCCCGACAATCAGGAAGTCATAGCGTTTCCTGCGGGAGAATTTCAAGTTCACGCACTTTTTGTCTTCAACCTTGGTGGAGTATTGTCTCATGCTTCTGGGGAACTGACCGATGGAGCTTGACCCGGGTTGGGAAAAGAGGCGGTGAGCCTGAATATTGCACCAGGGAGCGGGAATGATCCAGCAGAATCTGGTAAATTTGGTACAATTGCAACGATTTGTTGCAATAATGTTTCTCGGATATGCATATTCTACTCAGTAATGACGATGGTTATACCGCGCCGAGTCTGGTGAAACTGGCCGAAGCTTTACAATCACGGGCCACGGTCACTGTGGTGGCACCGGATCGCAACCGGAGCGGCGCCAGTAATTCCCTGACCCTGGACCGTCCTTTGCGGGTCCACCAGGGAGACAATGGTTTTTACTGGGTGGACGGGACACCGACCGACTGTGTGCATCTTGCGATCACCGGGTTGCTCGAATGGGAACCTGACATGGTATTTGCCGGTATCAATCATGGCGCCAACCTCGGGGACGACGTTCTCTATTCCGGTACCGTGGCCGCTGCCACCGAAGGGCGGTTTCTGGGGTTGCCTGCGGTGGCGATCTCCCTTGCGGGTGAACAGTCGAAGCATTTCGAAACTGCGGTGAGTGTGGCCCTGAGATTGTACGATCGAATGGTGGTCCATCCGCTACCGGCCGATACCATTCTCAACGTCAACGTGCCCGATGTTCCTCTCCAGCAACTGCGTGGTTTCAAGGCCACCCGCCTGGGACAGCGTCACAAGGCGGAGCCGGTGATCCAAGAAACGGATCCGCGGGGGCGCAGCATCTACTGGGTGGGCCCTGCGGGACCGGAACAGGATGCCGGCCCTGGAACCGACTTTCACGCGATACGTGGTGGTTACGTTTCGGTTACGTCGTTGCAAATCGATCTTACCCGTTACGATTTCATCGCTTCACTGGCGGGCTGGTTGCCGGAGGAAGGTTCATGAGCGCGGGCAAAGCGGGTATCGGTATGACATCCCGCCGTACCCGAGGGCGGATGGTGCAGCGCCTGGAGTCCCAAGGGATTTCTCATCCGCGGGTATTGGAGGCGATGCGCGAGGTACCGCGCCATCTTTTTGTCGAAGAGGCGCTGGCCAGTCGTGCCTACGAAGATACCGCATTGCCCATCGGGCATGGCCAGACGATCTCCCAACCCTATACCGTGGCGCGCATGACCGAGCTGCTCCTGGGGCGAGGTCGCCCGGGAAAGGTGCTGGAAGTGGGTACCGGTTCCGGCTATCAGACAGCGGTCCTGGCTCACCTGGTGGGGACGGTCTATACCGTGGAACGGATCGAGGCTCTGCAGAAAAGGGCGAGATTTCTGCTCTATGATTTGAAGATGTACAACGTCAAATATGAACACAGCGATGGCGGATGGGGCTGGCCAAAGCACGCTCCCTATGACGCCATCCTCGTCACTGCCGCAGCCGCCGGGATTCCCGAGTCCCTGTTGCGCCAGCTGGCCCCCGGTGGGGTCATGGTCATCCCGGTACGCGAGCGGGATAGACAGGTGCTCAAGAGAATCGTCAGGACTGGCGAGCACTGTGAGGTGGAGGATATCGAGCCGGTCAAATTCGTTCCCTTGATCGCCGGGGTGGGCTGATGTTCGATCGTCTCTATCGTAAAACCATCCACTATGCGCGCCATCGTCATGCTGTCCGATACCTGGTGGCGCTGGGTTTCGCCGAGTCTGCGTTTTTTCCCATTCCTCCAGATGTCATGCTGATTCCCATGGTTCTGGCGAGCCCCTCTCGGGCCTGGCGGCTGGCCTTGTTGACCACCCTGGCCTCTGTGGCAGGGGGAATGCTGGGTTACGGGATCGGTTATTTTGCCATGCTCAGCGTCGAGCCATGGTTACATCAGTGGGGATATTGGGACGCCTATCAGACCGCGAGACATTGGTTTGAGCAATGGGGGTTCTGGGCAGTGTTTATTGCCGGTTTCTCCCCCATTCCCTACAAGGTGTTCACCATTGCCGCCGGTTCCCTGGCCATGAATCCCCTGGCCTTCATCGTCGCCTCATTCATTGGCCGCGGCGGCCGGTTCTTCCTCGTGGCTGGCCTCATCGCCCTGGGAGGCGAGCGTTTCGAACAGGCCATCTACCGCCATATCAATCGCATCGGCTGGGCAAGCGTCGTCCTGGTGGCGCTTGGAGGACTGGTTTACCTAGGGGTGCGGTCGGCCTGACTGCCATCAATGTACCAGGCGTCTGTACTTGATCCTGTGGGGGCAGCTGGCTTCTTCACCCAGGCGGTGTTTGCGGTCAGCCTCATAATCGGCGTAGTTGCCTTCGAACCACGCCACCCGGCTGTCTCCCTCGAAAGCCAGAATGTGGGTGGCGATCCGGTCCAGGAACCAGCGGTCGTGCGAGATCACCACGGCGCAGCCGGGGAAGGCGAGCAGGGCTTCTTCCAGGGCCCGCAGGGTTTCCACGTCCAGGTCGTTGGTGGGCTCGTCGAGCAGGAGCAGGTTGCCGCCGCTCTTGAGCAGCTTGGCGAGATGGACGCGGTTGCGTTCGCCTCCGGACAGATCACCGATGCGCTTTTGTTGGTCGCTGCCGCGGAAATTGAATCTTCCCACATAAGCCCGTGAGGGTGTCTGGTAATTTCCCACCTCGATCATGTCGAGGCCGTCGGAAATTTCCTCCCACACGCTCTTGTCGGGGTCCAGGGCGTCGCGGCTCTGATCCACGTAGGCCAGTTTGACGGTCTCTCCCAGGCGCAAAGTGCCGTTATCCGGCTGTTCCTGGCCGACAATCATCCGTAACAGAGTGGTCTTGCCCGCCCCATTGGGGCCAATGACTCCAACGATGCCGCCGGGAGGCAGGTTGAAATCGAGGTTCGCGAACAGTACCCGGTCACCATAGGCCTTGCTGAGGTCGGTGGCTTCCACCACTAGATCCCCCAGTCTCGGTCCTGGCGGAATGTAGATTTCCTGGGTTTCGTTGCGTTTCTGGAATTCCTGCGACGCCAGCTCCTCGAAGCGGGCCAGACGGGCCTTGGACTTGGCGTGCCGGCCCTTGGGATTGCTGCGTACCCATTCCAGTTCGGCCTTCATCGCCTTGATATGGGCGGATTCGCGCTTTTCCTCCAGTTCCAGGCGCTTTTCCTTCTGTTCCAGCCAGGAAGAATAATTGCCTTCCCATGGGATGCCATGGCCCCGGTCCAGCTCCAGGATCCAGCCGGCCACGTTGTCGAGAAAGTAACGGTCATGGGTGACGGCAACCACAGTGCCCGGGTATTCGTGGAGGAAGCGTTCCAGCCATGCCACCGATTCGGCGTCGAGATGATTGGTGGGTTCGTCCAGCAGCAGCATGTCGGGATTGGAAAGCAGCAGCCGGCAAAGGGCGACCCGGCGTTTCTCGCCGCCCGAGAGGGGGGCGATCGGAGCGTCCCAATCGGGTAGTCTGAGCGCATCGGCGGCTACTTCCAGTTTGCGTTCCAGGTTCCAGGCATCGGCAGCATCGATCTGGGTCTGGAGTTCAGCCTGCTCGGTCAGCAGTTTGTCGAAATCCGCGTCCGGATCAGCGAAGGCATTAGTGACGGTTTCGAAGCGCTTGAGTAATTCGACGGTCTCGGTCACGCCTTCCTCCACGACCTCGCGGACGTTCTTGTCCGGATCCAGCTCCGGCTCCTGGGGGAGAAAGCCGATGCGGATGCCGGGCATGGGACGGGCCTCGCCATCATATTCCTGATCGACACCGGCCATGATTTTCAGCAAGGAGGATTTTCCCGAGCCGTTGAGCCCCAGTACCCCGATCTTGGCGCCGGGAAAAAAGGACAAGGAAATGTCTTTGAGAATGGTGCGGTTGGGTGGCACGACCTTGCTCACCCGGTGCATGGTAAAAATGTATTGGGCCATGATTCGTTTCATCTGTTGGTGGTTTCGCCTGGTGCGCGATTGTACTCGATTTTGCTGGCTGCAGGGATGTTCTGGGCTTAGAATAAGCAGTATTTACAAGCTTCGAGGAACACGACCTATGTTCAGCAAAGGGATGGAGATCGCCGGATTCGATTACGAGCTGTGGGTTGCGATTCGGGGGGAATTGCAGCGTCAGGAAGATCACGTCGAACTGATCGCTTCGGAAAATTACGCCAGTCCCCGGGTACTCCAGGCTCAGGGAACGGTATTGACCAACAAATACGCCGAAGGTTATCCCGGGCGCCGTTATTATGGCGGTTGTGAATACGTGGACGTGGCCGAATCCCTGGCCATCGAACGCGCCAAAACCCTGTTTGGCGCCGATTATGCCAACGTCCAGCCGCATTCCGGCTCCCAGGCCAATCAGGCCGTCTATCTGGCCCTGCTGCAGCCGGGAGACACGATTCTGGGGATGAGCCTGGCTCATGGGGGGCATCTGACCCATGGGGCCAAGGTGAATATGTCCGGCAAACTGTTCAATGCGGTCCAGTACGGCATCCACCCTGAGAGTGGTGAAATTGATTACGATCAGGTGGCCACCCTGGCTCATGAATATAAACCCAGGATGATCGTAGCGGGTTTTTCCGCCTATTCGAGAGTGGTGGACTGGCAGAAGTTCCGGGACATCGCCGACGATATCGGTGCCTGGCTGATGGTGGACATGGCTCATGTGGCGGGGCTGGTGGCCGCAGGCCTCTATCCGAGCCCGGTACGGATTGCCGACGTGACCACCACCACGACCCACAAGACCCTCCGGGGTCCCCGGGGCGGGCTGATTCTGGCCAAAGCCAATCCGGAGCTGGAGAAAAAACTCAACTCCACCGTGTTTCCCGGCATTCAGGGGGGGCCTCTGATGCACGTCATCGCGGCCAAGGCGGTCGCCTTCAAGGAAGCGATGGAACCGGAGTTCCGCGACTATCAACAACAGGTGATGGACAATGCCCGCGCCATGGCGGCCGCTTTCGTTGCCCGGGGGTATCCGGTGGTTTCCGGGGGAACCGACAATCATCTGTTCCTGGTGGATCTCATCAGCAAGGATCTGACCGGCAAACAAGCCGAGGAGGCTCTGGGACGGGCCAATATCACCGTCAACAAGAACGCCGTGCCCAACGATCCGCAATCCCCGTTCGTTACCAGTGGTATCCGGGTGGGAACCCCGGCGGCCACCACCCGGGGGTTCGGTATCAAAGAATGTGAACAGCTGGCGGGGTGGATGTGCGACCTCATGGATCAGATCGATGATGAAAGCGTGATCGGGCGCATATGCGATCAGGTGGTGCAACTGTGCCGCCGTTTCCCGGTCTATGGCTGAGAGGATTTCCGCCGAGCGGAGAATGTCCGCGGGGGTAGGGTCGTTTCGGTTTCCCCGCTGGTGATCAGCAAACGAGAAGTGAATGCACTGTCCATTTTGTAACGCCGCCGATACGCGGGTGGTCGATTCCCGCCTGACGCCTGACGGCAAAGTGCGGCGGCGGCGGGAATGTATCACCTGCAAGGAACGCTTCACCACCTATGAAACCGCGGAACTGAGCCTCCCCCGGGTGATCAAGAGCGATGGCCGCCGTGAGCCTTTCGACGAGGCCAAGCTTCGCTCCGGGATGATGCGGGCCCTGGAGAAACGTCCTGTGGAAAGCGAACGCATCGACAGTGCGGTGCGAAAAATCGAGGAGGATCTGATGCGCCGGGGGGAGAAGGAGGTACCATCACGCCTGATTGGGGAAATGGTCATGGATGGGCTCAAGGGGCTGGACCGGGTCGCCTATGTGCGTTTCGCTTCCGTGTATCGCAGTTTCGAGGATGTGAGCGACTTCCGTCAGGTCATCGAAGGCCTGGAAAAGGAATCCTGATACCGCCATGGATGCCACTGCCGATCACGACTATATGGCCCGGGCCCTGAGGCTGGCCAGACGAGGACTCTATACCACCGATCCCAACCCCAGAGTTGGGTGTGTCCTGGTGCGGGACGGGAACATCGTGGGGGAGGGATGGCACCAGCGTGCCGGGAGTCCCCATGCTGAGATCGAGGCCCTGCGGATGGCCGGAGAGTCGGCCCGCGGGGCTGATTGTTACGTGTCCCTGGAGCCCTGCTGTCATCATGGTCGCACCCCCCCCTGTACCGATGCCTTGAAGGAGGCGGGAGTCAGGCGGGTGGTGGTGGCGATGTCCGATCCCAATCCCCGTGTCGCTGGCAAGGGGCTGAAACAATTGCGGGAGGCCGGAATCGAAACCCGCTGCGGTCTGCTCGCTGCCGAGGCGGAAAAACTCAACCGTGGGTTCTGCAAGCGAATGCGCAAGGGGATGCCCTGGGTGACGGTGAAAATGGCCGCCAGTCTGGATGGGCGGACCGCCCTGGCCAGCGGCGAAAGCCGCTGGATCACCTCGGCCGAGGCACGCCGCGATGTTCATCGGTGGCGCGCCCGAAGCTCCGCGATCATGACCGGAATCGATACCGTGCTGGCGGACGATCCCGCCCTGACGGCCCGCCTGGAGGGGGTTGACGAAGTTTTGCAGCCCCTGCGGGTGGTACTGGACTCCAGGCTGCGAATGCCGCCGAGTGCAAAGATGCTGGCATTGCCCGGGGAGACCGTGATGGTGACTGTGACCGAGGATTCTGCCACCCAGCATCGACTCGAAGATGCCGGAGCCAGGGTCTGGGTGGTCGGGGAAGTCGCAGGAAGAGTGGATCTCGGAGAAGTGTGGTCCCGTTTGGCTGCCAGGGAAATCAATGAAGTGATGGTGGAAGCAGGCCCTCGACTCAATGGCGCCGTGGTGCAGGGACGATGGCTGGATGAAGGGCTCCTCTATCTGGCGCCTTGTCTGTTGGGTGCCGATGCGAGGGGACTGTTTCATCTGCCGGGCGTGGAGACCATGGGCCAGCGGATTGAGGTTCAATTCGGTGAGATTCGTCGCATCGGGGCGGATCTCAGGATTCGATTCAGATTGCGGGAGGGGTGATGTTTACCGGAATCATTAAGGCCCTGGGCGAGATTGTCGAGGTGACTCCCAAGGGGGGGGACATGGCCCTCACCGTCGCGACCGGGAAGCTTCCGTGGGAGAATGTGCAGGTGGGTGACAGCATTGCCGTCAATGGGGTCTGCCTGACCGCGGTGTCTCTGGCCGAGACCTCATTCATTGCCGACGTTTCCCGCGAAACCCTGAGCCTGACCACCTTGGGCAAAGTGCGTCCGGGGACCCCCGTCAACCTTGAACTGGCCATGACCCCGACGACCCGGTTTGGCGGTCACATCGTCTCCGGCCATGTGGACGGGGTGGGAGAGGTACTGGAAAAATGGGACGACGGGCGTTCGGTGCGCTTTCGCATCCGTTCGCCGGCGGGACTGGCCTGCTACATCGCTGCCAAGGGTTCCATCTGTGTGGATGGGATCAGCCTGACCGTGAACCGGGCAGAGGGAACCGATTTCGAAGTCAATATCGTTCCCCATACCTTGTCCGAAACCACGCTTGGTGTGACGGGGGTCGGGGCGCAGGTGAATCTGGAAGTGGATATCATCGCCCGTTATCTTGAGCGCCTGCTTGCCTGTGAGGTGAGGGATGGCGACATCAATCTGGATTTATTGCGAAGAAGCGGTTTTATCAAAACATCATGAACACGATCGAAGAAATCATTGCCGATATGCGTCAGGGCAAGATGGTCGTCATCCTCGATGACGAGGCGCGGGAAAATGAAGGGGACCTGGTCCTGGCGGCAAGCCTGACCCGCCCTGAAGACATCAACTTCATGGCCCGCTACGCCCGGGGCCTGATCTGCCTCACCCTGACCCGCGAACGCTGTCAACAACTGCGGTTGCCATTGATGGTGGACGAGAACAATACTCCCCACCGAACCAATTTCACCGTTTCCATCGATGCCGCCGAAGGTATCTCCACCGGCATCTCCGCAGCCGACCGGGCCCGCACCATCCAGGCCACGGTAGCGCCTGGGGCCAAAGCCGACGATCTGGTCCAGCCAGGGCATATCTTTCCTTTGATGGCCCATCCCGGTGGTGTCCTCAGCCGGGCCGGTCACACCGAGGCGGGCTGTGATCTGGCACGTCTTGCGGGGCTGGAGCCGGCGGCGGTGATTGTGGAGATCCTCAACGACGATGGCACCATGGCCCGGCGGCCGGAACTGGAGCGGTTCGCCCGTGAGCATGGCCTCAAGATGGGGACGATTGCCGATTTGATCAGCTATCGTCTGCAGAACGAAAAAACCGTGTAGAGGGTCAGTGAGTGCCGCTTCCCCACCGAATACGGGCAATTCCGCTTGATCGGCTTTCAGGATAAAGTCGATAATAAGCTGCATTTGGCCCTGGTCATGGGGGAGGTTTCGGGGGATGAACCGGTGTTGGTGCGGGTCCATGCCCGCAACCTGCTCAGTGATCTGCTGGCCTCCACCCGCGAGGCGGGGCTACCCCTGCGGCGCGCCATGAAACGCATTGCCGACGAAGGACGGGGGGTTGTGGTGGTGATCAGGAACGAGGAAGACACCCGTTCCCTGGTGGAGAAGATCCATCATTATCAATTACAGGACAATGGCGTGGAACTGCCTGGTGAGGAAACCCCCGAGGACTGGCGGACCACCGGTACCGGAGCGCAGATCCTGGCTGATCTCGGCCTGCACAAATTACGGGTTCTGGGGGCGCCAAAGAAATTCAAGGGACTACCGGGGTTCGGTCTGGAAGTTGTCGATTATGTGGAGATTTGAGTAATACCCATGCAAGAAATACGCACCATAGAGGGCCGTCTCGACGCGGACGGAATGCGCTTTGCCCTGGTCGTTTCCCGCTTCAACGGGTTCATCGTCGACGCTTTGCAACATGGGGCCATCGATGCGCTGTTGCGGCACGGTGCCAACAGCGCGGACATTCGAGTGATCAGGACCCCCGGCGCCTTCGAACTGCCGTTGGCGGTCCAGCTGTTGGCTGAGCGCCAGGAGGTGGATGCAGTCATCGCCCTGGGTGCGGTGATCCGGGGCGCCACACCTCATTTCGACTATGTCGCTGGGGAATGTGTCAAGGGGATGGCCACCACTATGCTACAGCAGCGGATCCCGGTGGCGTTCGGGGTGCTGACCACCGACACCATCGAGCAGGCCATCGAGCGGGCCGGTACCAAGGCCGGGAACAAAGGGTTCGAGGCTGCGGTCACTGCGATTGAGATGGTGGATCTGGTTCGGCAGCTGAGATCCTGATGAAAGCCAAGCACAAGTCGAGCCGTACCGCTGCCCGCCGCTGCGCCCTGCAGGCGCTGTATCAGTGGCAGGTGAATGAAGACCCGGTGACGGAAGTTGAACGCCAATTCCTCGAAGGTGATCACCTCCTGGGCGCCCAACAGGATTATTTTTCCCAGTTGTTGCACGGCGTGGTGGAGCATCACAAAGGCATTGATGAGGCGCTGAGCCGCTATACCGATCGCCCGATCGG
>Ga0114931_10002328_pt1 | contig 24193 bp, 19 predicted proteins | sample 2SBtaG_FD_89579 | JGI IMG/M metagenome (GOLD analysis project Ga0114931, IMG submission 89579) | Deep subsurface microbial communities from Kolumbo volcano to uncover new lineages of life (NeLLi) - 2SBTROV14_V59a metaG | ecosystem: Environmental > Aquatic > Marine > Volcanic | place: Kolumbo... | reverse complement strand
TCAGGTACTGAAACAGACGACGTTCGATGTGCCCTTTCATATACCGAAGAAGGCACAGCGGATACCGGAGTTATTAACGCGTTTGGAAGTGAGCCGGATTCTGTCCGCTGTCAGTAATGCCAAGCACCGCATGATGCTGATGACCTGTTACGGTTGTGGGTTGCGTGTCAGTGAGCTGGTGGCCCTGAAGGTTTGCAATATCGATAGTGAACGTCAGCTGTTGCGGATTGAACAAGGTAAAGGCGGTAAGGACCGTCAGGTGATTTTACCCGCCACCCTGTTGCAGCAGTTACGGGCGTATTGGCGTCAATACCGGCCCAGGTCATGGTTTTTTCCGCATGGTATTAGCTGTCAACTATCGATTCTCCACCACATACCGGCTTTTCTGTGCCATCTTTGTAACAAGCACAGATTATGGCTCCATGCCTTAGCTCATCATCCTCAATCGCAGCCATCGCGGCTTTCAAACTTGGCCATGTTGATACATGCTGCCCGCGTGAATTTTCAACTCTATATGCAAACGGCTTCTTCACAGGTTGGCTAACTTTAAGGAATAAACGCGCATACACAGCCACACCAACTGCGATGAGGGTAAGCATTGAAAGCACTAAGACATCAAAATTCAACGTGGCTCCCAATTTTTGTGATACACAATCCTGCTCATTAGATACCTTGACCTACAGTAACTACGCTAACTACCGCTGTATTATCGAAAATCACAACGGTTCCTCAGCCAAGCGACAAAGCCCATACTCATCTGTATTGGGCATATCCATACATCTTCCAACTATTACCGCAGCACCCCGACGACCAGGAACATACCCTTTGCTCCAGGGACTCCGGACTGGAGACTCGTAAGACGGAAACCTACCTACTTTACTACCGGCTTGAAGAATAATTGTAGACTGGGCGATGGGGAAACGAAGGTCTACAGCGTTTAATTCGAATGCCAGTAAGCCGACTTCCATCTCGAAACCACGTACCCACCAACCTAATGACGCTTTGGGAAGATCGAGTGCAAACTTTCCATCACGAGCATTCGCCAGAACACTCGCATGGGAATGCCGGGCATCTTTAGCCGTCAATAGCCAGGCGACAAGCCTTGCGATCCGTCCATTCACATGAGTCGATTTTACCGATCTGGCCGTGTCAACATATAGGGCATCCCCATCACTTGTTGCGATGCCCAATAGATCCGGCGCCATAGGCCGCATCAAATGCTCATTCAACAAGCGGCTTCCGGTGAACAGTGCCTGTATCAGCAGAATGGCAGGAATATACACAGGCTTCTCATCACCTACTTTGTAGATGACATGATTTGGTGTAATTGATAACGCTGGATGCAACGAGGCCAGCAACTCTTCTGGGTATAGAATGGGTTCCGCCCTTCGTAAATCCAGGCATTGTATCGGCCGTGCCAACGTGTGCCGCCGATCAAACAGTGCGGAATTTTCATCAATCGCAGGTCGCTTGAGGATAGCAGGTAATGGTTCCATTGCATCGGTTAGTTTATGTTTCTCCGATTGCAAGCAGTGCACACCCCATTCTGTACGCCCAATCTGCTCGGGTCTGTCAATCCATAAAGTTTTCTTCATCTGGCGGCCACAATTCTTTCGTAGTGATCTGGTATTTCATCTCTGCCCTGAGTCTCAAGGCGGCGAATTTCCTCAAGTACTTCCTCGTCAACATAAGCCGCCCGAATATTGGCCTTGCGAAGAAGTTTCGATCGTGAAACCGGGTGCGGGGATTGGTGGTATGCAATGCGCAGTCGTCTCAAGCGAAAACATTGGGGTGACTCGCAGACTCTCTGAAGCAGCGCGTTCGTGCCGGGAAGGTCGCGAAGATGTTTCTGAAACAATGCTCGACAACCGAGGCGTCCTGCGATGCTGTTAATAGTTACGCGTTTTGGAGGCCTCACGGCCAAAATATGTTCTACCGCACATGAAACTTCCTTGTACACGGAGCAATCTCTTTCCATCCAGTCTACCCGAGGCTTCGTAGCTACCGGTTTGGATCTCCGTGGTGAATTCTCCTGGAGCCAAGCGCGATCGCTACGATACAAACGTGCATACAGCGCCGGGGCAAGTTTACGAATCCACTTGACGCCAAAATCTGAATTCATTTGCACTAATTCTCGCCATTGAGTCCTGTCTGAGCTAAGTTGAACGGAATTACCTGCATAATCATCGCCCTGCTGTTCTAACCGTATAAATCGCTGTGCTGTCTTCCAGTCAACATCCAGAGTCCGAGCAATCGCTCCGACCTTATACCCCCGCGACCATAAGTCAGCCGCCTCCTTGATAAATAGGGGACCAAATTCAATAATATCAAGGGGCTTATCTGAATCCTGATCTTTTGAACTCTGGCTATACACAAAGCCGCAAGAACACCGGAACCGCCCAAGAACACGCTCAGGGTGCCGCTTATCTCGGAAAATCTCCATCTTTTCGACAACCGTTTTTCTGAAATGATCAGCAAGCCAATTCTTGCAGGGCCAAGGACCCTCACCAAATGCTTTGTGCTCTACCGTTACCTCACGGTTTTCAACAAAAAGTTCCAGCAGGACATGCCGCAGAGGATTCAGCAGACGACGGCGCTTATGCCGAATCTTGCGGACCCAGGCTATTTTCCTATCACCCATATAATCCGGCTCTATCCGTAATAGCAGGCTTTCCCCATAATAGTCGACAAAATCACGTTCCAGGCGTTTCAAGCTACCATGGCGCACTCCATAGCCCCGCCGCGCTAATTGCTTGACCAGCATTGCTTGCGAACTATTTGGTAATTCTGATGGGCCAATCTCCAGTATGGATTGGCAATATTTTGCAATTCTACAAGCCATTTCTCGGTCAAATTCTGGCGGTTTTCCAGCACCAGAAACTTCCAGGCCTTGTTCAGGCAATGCGGCAACATACTCATGCCGTCCTCGTGGTCGCATTGGGACGCATGTTTTGATCAACTCCGTACCATGTTTAGGACAAACTATAACGCCAGGCAGTTGATGCACCCGGTGCCAGTAGGTCTCCCCAAATTGTCTAACATCCGCCCGTACACAATCCGGGCAGGTACGCAAGGTCTCTGGCACCGCAATGCGACCTGCATTGATTCCTAAATAGACGTGAAGAGAGTGAGCATGATCACTGACAAGCGCGGCCACAGCGTGTTTCCTATCTTCATTACTACGGTAAGCTGTGTAAAATGGTAATAACGTGTATTGCCATGCCGCATCTTCAACAGTGACGCCCCAACGTTCTTCGAACATCCATGCTAATCTGACTAAGCGCCCCTGGAGGTCGGCGGTTGCCACCAGGGTTTTTGTTTCAAACAGTAGCTCTAATACCTTCTTGGCGCTATGAACACCTAGATGGCGAGCAAACCGTGCAAGCACGCTGTAAAGAAGCTCGTCCGGATAGGGTTTCGGTGAATAAAGTCCTGCCTTTCTTATCACTCGACATCCTCCGGAACTCCTTTTGTAAAATTGCCTTCTCTGATGGAACTGACAGCGTGTTCACCTGCATGGTTACGCAGGTCATCTGGGTCTGGTTCGATACTGTTCTTATCGTCAGATTGAATCAAGTCTTCATACGCATGCCGAGTCAGCGCTTTACATCCTTTTATACCTTTTTCCATGGCGCGTGATACAGCAGCAGCAGCGAGATCCCTGTTAAACCCTCCCACCTCCAGAACAGTGATAGCCTTCGCCTCATCAGAAGTAACAGGCTGCTTTGCCTTTACGCTACCTTTTAGTCCACCCAAAAGAATAGCTTGCTGCTCTCTTTCTACCAAACTATCAAAGTCGATCAATTCAATGTCCTCATATCGGGCGATCCTGCGGGGATCACCTGATTGCAATGCTTTTATCATGGGCTGAATAGGCGCCATATCTTTCTTTATTACCCACTTAAACAGATCTTCGGACAGCTTTTTCTGCTTATTGCGCAGTGCGCGTAATTGCGCCAGGATAAAAGCGTTGGAAAGGACGGCGACGATGCCTTGTGTCTCTTCGTACAACATGTTGGCCATAGACTCTGTGAGTTCAATAGGTTCTTCTAGCCACTGGTATTCCCAGAGCGATCCCAACATAAGCTCCCACGCTTTATCGTTACGCAAGCGCTCCCACGTAAATGCGCCTAAGGCTGCATTTCGCCTCGCCTGGCGCAGATCCGGCTGTAGAAGCTTCATTGCTTTTATAGTCCCCATCAGCATGATGGGCAGCTTGAATGTATTACAAAGCGTCTGGAAGTAGTTCATCATTTCATCACGACTATCTGTTCTCTTCACACTGAGGTTCTGTATTTCGTCAATGACGATAATACCAACCGAATACGTTGCCATAAGATGCTTTACATGGCCCAGAAGCGCTTCTTGGTCAATCCTTGCTCCATACTGTTTACGAAAGTCTGTATTAAGTGCGCGATCGAGCTCGACGAGCATATCAAGGCCCAGGTTCTTTATGTCACCATCATGAGGACAGTCAAGTTTCAGCCATACAACCTGGTGCAGTGCAAGCTTTGGATGATAGATTACTTGGGGAAACGTACTGAGTATGCGTTCTGTAGTAGTCGACTTACCAACACCGGATGCACCAACTAGTGAAAATTATGCGATTGGCTGAGTATCACAAAAAACCGCATTGGTCGCTGTACCTTGTTGTACATCCTCATACAACCTTTGAAGCACTTCACCACGTTCAGCAGTGTCAGGATTTCGGCCCACATAGCCTTGGCGAAGGACCTGATCAATACGGGTACCCAAATCCAGGTGCATCGGTAGCGGCTGAAAAAAGCGTTGCAACCTCAAAATGTAGTAGCTACGGACATGTGCTGGCTCGTCGCGCTCTGAGGGATCGAATGGCGGAAGGTGCTCCAATCGTTTCATCCAGTCCGCCTTGGTTGCTATCGGTGGCAACGCCTCAATGAGTGGGTTCCCCACGAAATCACTAACTTCGGATTCCCGGTATTGAGCAGTGTATATAAGGTTACTACTATTTGTATCGTAGTCAGTAGCTTTCATGATTTAGCTCCGGAAGATGCACGAAGCTGGCGCAACTGCTCAATGAAGTCGAGGTCGCTGTCAGCATCCACATCGGATTGAATAGGTGCAGAACTTGTAGTTAGGGTACCGGTATCCGAAAAGCCATGCTTTTCGGCATGCTCAGCCGTCTGAACGGCACGTTCCTGAGCCCGATTTTTTTTGATATCACGTTTGCGTTGCGCTCGACTGATAGAGGGATCACTGTCCTCAGCAGCCAGGTGTCTAGCCTTCTCAACAATATCTTCAATATCACACTGCCATCCCAGGCGATCTCCAAGATGGTTAGCCTTATATTCGGCAGCTAGCCGACGCTCCTGGTGACGCAATTCATCAATTTCAACGAGAGTCTTACCCTGCCAATGATGGCAATGTCGCGCGAGAGTTGCTTTGTACACACGGTCTGGTTCGTAAGGTGTACGTATTAGTACAGAACTCATGTCGCCAGGATGGTAGACCGCTGTCATCTTTGTGCGATTTTCCTGCGCTTTGATGTACCAGGGCAGAGACAGCAGTTCATCGCACTCATAATACAGACCCTTCATGAATCTTAGACCACGCCGTGTCAATGTAATCGGTGCATCGGGCAGTAGGTTGGTTTTCGCGTACTCATAGTCAAACCGGCGTGTATCTGCTCTGTGTGTTTCTTTTCCCCACTTCCATAATTTGACCGGGGCATAGGGCACCTTATCCTTTACGGTTTCTGGATTGCCTTGGTAGTCCCGCCGTGGCTCATTGTTTATTATCAAAATTGTACGGATAATAATTGCAGTAATTTCGTCAATGGTCAGTATCGCGTCGTCGCGATAATCACGCGCGCCGCGTATTCTAAAATCAGGCTCTACATAACCTGGAGTATAAGGCCCAAAAACTGTATGAGCTGTTCGGAACGTGCGTTCTATCACACCCTTCGCATCACCCCGATAGGGAGCCGCATTTTCAATCACAATATTGAACGCACGCGCCAGTTTGTCTGCCATTAAGGATTCGATCTCGCCTCTGTCACCTAAGAGCTTTAGTGGAAAGTCAGCAGCAGGCCATTGATCAGGCGTTATATCCAAACCATAGCGTTCACACAAAGCAACCTTATCCTCAAGTGTATTTAACAGCGCCATAACTGCACCGAACCAACTGGGCGGCTCAAGGCCGAGGTAAAAACCAACAATCATCCTGGAATAAACATCGATAATTAGATAGAGCGTTGGCCGACCGACTATTCTATTTCTATCAAATCGCGAAACAGCATAGAGATCAATAATCGTTGCATCGATTTGATAGCGAGTACCCGGTCCGCTGCACTCATTCTGTGAGTTATTCAGCAATGGGCGATATAGCTTTTCAGTGGCCCGTCGGCCTTTACGATTTATTTGGATAGCTGCAAAATTATTCTCTTGATGGAAATGGTACTTAAATTGCTCAAACGTCGGCACCTTATCTGGATTTACAATGGTGACGATATTCGCACCCCGCTCTGACGTATCAATATGAACGTCGTCTGGGTAATAATTAGTCAGAAGAAAGTCGTACGCCGTCCGCAACTTGCTACGCGTCGAGCCAAGATAGCGTTTTAAACTTGCCACCCTCATGAACTTACGAGTCTCTTCATTCACATTGGTGCCTACACCTGGTTCGATCGTGCGAGGTCGACCGCGTTTCACACACGTGTCTTTTTTAGGCGTCAGCGGTGCACCGCAGTTGTTAAACATAGGAATAAGCGCGTTCGGCACACACCCATACTGCCAATACCTCCTCAGATGTTTGTAGTAGGTTGGTCGGCTGCCACCAATTTCGGCACAGGCTTTCGCAACCAATGACGCACGAGATTTGGGGAAATAAATATCCGGCTCCTTCATAACAAGGCCACCTATACGGGTCCAGGCTGTGTCACGATGTCGTCGTGCAGCAGCACTTAGATCGTGTTCAGGAAGCACGCGAGGGAGATAGGTGTCCTCGACCAATCTTGCATGCTGACTTGCAAGTGATTCCAATAGCTCGGTTCTTGATAGAATTCGCGGTTGCGCGGTCGGATTATCTACTTCGATGACCACCACCATCTGCTCATTAGTATTCGTCCAAAGAACACGAACCAATCGATCGTCTTTGAGTCGGATAAGTACGTTTTTTTCAAGTGCCATAACTGATATTCTGTAGAGCTTGTTTATGAAAGCAGGTTAACGGACGATCAGAGATGCGCCTTGAATCGTGCATATCGGTATGAAGCAATTTATTTGCGATTAAATGCTTTGCTGCCTTCAGTACTGTTCCAGCATCAACCTTCATCTCATGGTCAATCTCATCACACCACTCATGCAGTGGCGCACTACTCGTGGTCGGGAAAAGCTGAAGAACCCGCCTGACTGCATCCCGGTAACACCCAGGGTATGTTTCCACCTGCCCTTTAAAATCAATAAATCCTCGTACAGTTTCGACGTTCTTGATCAGATCAAGATCAAGTTCGTCTTCTGTGACAATTCCCCAGTCGATACCCCGTTCACGCCAGTACCTTCGCTCTATTTCGAATTTTTCTAATACCCTTCGATCTTTCAGATCCTCACTAAGCTTAAAAGTGCGCGAAACTATCCGTCTGTTGGCACCCTTCCCAATAACCAGAACGAAATCCGTGGTCATCACATAAGGCGTGCCATCCTCCGTTAGAGGGGGCCGTATCTTTAGCTGACGCGCAATTTGATGTGTTCGATCCCTGTCCATCGGAAACTGCTCCCAAATATCAGTGATATGGTCTTGCCAGTCACATTGACTAAAAAATCTCGCCTCACCGTCTGACATCAGGTGATGAACGCGACCGGTAGTCAGACCTCGTATCCTGTGAACTCGCCCAATGGAAGGGAAATCGTGTATCTCAATCCACGGTTTGTAGTCGATACCTGAGCCCTGGCCCCTACCTTCCTTCAACCATCGCTGGGTCTTCTTTTCTGTCATAACGTAGTTACGCTTCGCCATAGCAATACCTTCATTTCCTCTCGGTTATCTCTCCAACATGCTCTGGTCTGATCGGTACCCATTCCCGTATCTGCCAGGAAATTGCTAGAGCCCCTACCAAAACAGTTGCTATACTAATTTTTCCAAAAATAGCACCCAAGCGTTGGGTGTTGTTTTAGACTACGCTTGCGCAGGCACTTTTGCAAGGATAGTATGCAGTGAACGATTGGGTGCATTTGGTCGGTGATCACTATCTTATTGTCAGAATTAGCATTTCTTCTTCCGGGGCACCCCTTTCGGGGCGCGATCAAACCTGACCCAGATGGAAAGGCTCGCGTCGTTCAGATGCGGGATGTCTCACCCTCTGGTGAAATTCGGTGGGCGAATATGGTCCAAACCCGTCTAGTAGGACGAAAAAAGCCTGATTGGATAGTCCCCGGAGATATTCTGTTTGTTGCGAGAGGCCAGCGCTTGTTTGCCATCTATGTAGACGAAGCACCTCACCGAGCGGTCCCAGCCAACCAATTTATCCACATCCGGCTAAGACCCGAGACCGAAGGCCAGATACTACCGGCGTTCCTCGCCTGGCAGATCAACCAGGCCCCTGCCCAGAGATACCTCGATAGCTTGGCGACGGGGACTCATTTGCCGAGCGTCAGTAAATCCGCCCTGTCGAAGCTCCCCATCACTGTCACGCAACCCATTGAGATGCAAAAGCAGGTCGTCACCCTGGAGCAACAGATCCGGCAGGAAACTGAAGCCTATGAAGCCCTTATTGCTAACCGGCAGGAACTGATGTCAGCCGTGGCATTCGATATTCTGGATAGCGACAGGTAATTGCGATGCCCGACACCACGATCACAAAGGCCGTTACCGCCGCCTGGAAATCAGGCGAAGCCTTCAAAGACATTGCTCCGCCGAACGGATACATGCCGTATCTTCTGACGATATTCTTCATTAAATATATTTCCGATCTCCCAAGAGGCGTTGAAGATGCCGAATTTCCCGAGAGCGGAGGTCACGACTCAGTAGGTGAAGTAACAATCCGGGCGGGCGGGCGATTCGTGCTGCCATCGGATTGCACCTTTCATGCGTTGTATGACCAGCGACACATACCCGACAATGCCGCTCGTATTGATGCAGCGCTTGCTAAACTCACACGCAACAATGTCAAAACATTGGAAGGCATTTTCGATACCATTCATTTTAGCGGCCTTGCCCCTAATGATGAATCTTTACGTGATGAGGTACTTAGATCCCTACTAGAAGCTTTCGCGAAGCCCGGTTTGAAACTAGCCACACTCCTGAGTGAACAGCCTGATCGCGTTGGTGAAGTATTTGAATTACTGCTACATCGCTTTGCGTTGGCCGCCGGTCGGACGGAGGCGGCTTTCCATACTCCACCAGAGTTGGCAAATTTAATTACAGAATTGGTGTCGCCCGGGGCGGGCGAAACAGTCTATGATCCCGCTTGCGGATCAGGATCATTTCTTATTCGCTGTGCAAAGTATATTCAGGAACATGAAAACACCAAAGACTATCGCCTATATGGGCAGGAGCGCACCGAAAACGTTTCGGCGCTGGCCAAAATAAATCTGCTTATACACGGTGAGGACTGCGATCACCTTGAACACGGAGATGTGATTCAAAACCCGAAGCACCTTGTCAATAAAAATAAGCTTCAGCAATTCGATGTCGTTGTTTCCAACCCACCTTATTCGATAGAAAGTTGGCCTTACGAATTCGCCCAACACGACCCCTTTGGTCGATTCGGGTTCGGCGTTCCACCCAAAACGCGCGGTAACTTCGCCTTGATACTTCACATGATTGCGAGCATGAAGGATCGAAGCGGGCGCACCGCAGTCATCGTCCCACAAGGTGTGTTATTTCGCGGTGCCAATGAAGCGGATATCCGCAAAAAACTCATTCAGGATAATCTTGTGGATGCTGTGATCGAGCTTCCGGAAAAACTCCTCTATAACACACCTATCCCACTGTCTGTACTTATCCTCCGAAGGGATAAGGTCGATAGCAACGTACTTTTTGTCGATGCAAGTGAGGACTATGTCTATGGCCGCACACAGAATTCTCTTGCATCTGAACACATTGGTGTGATTGCCGAAACCTACAGGATACGGCGTTCAGTACCTGGCCGATCTTCACTGGTCGGTAACGAGAAAATTATGGCGAATGCGGCCAATCTGAGCATTGCACTTTATGTTGAAAGGCCGAAAAAGAATGTTATCCGTGATGTAGCAGCGGTGAATAAAGAACGCAAACGTATTAAAAAGAACCTCAGTGCCCTTGATCTTCAAATTTCCGAAACCTTGCGGTCGATGGGATACGATATATGACTGAAAGATTGATCCGCGTGTCGCATTCCTCCATCGCCGTTGTCCTAGTGACGTAGGGAAACGTCCTGTTGTGGCTTTCCAAAGCCCTTTGACAAATGTTTTGATTAACAGAGAGGACAGCACATACGACACCTTTGATATCGCAGCGCCAACAAATGGCAGGATGATCTATTCAGATTAAGTCAGAGGATTCTCTAGCCATGTTTAAATTACTGGTGCAATATCCAAACTCGTAAGCCTGATAGCCATTGCTTGAGTACTAACACCAAATTTACTTGCAAGATCTCTGAGGGTCTCATCGTCAGAGAGATCAATTTCATCACCTAAGTCATCTATTGCCTTAAGCAATAATTTCTTCGGCATAAGCAGTTCTGCCGCGAACCTATTCGCCTCTATTTCTTGGCGATAAACACCTTGGCTTGCATCTGAATTTCGATTAAATACCTTTCTGTCAACAAATACATTGTCTTCATCTTGATCCAAGGCATGCAACATTAAGTGGCCTAACTCATGTGCAATTGTGAACCGTTGGCGATTACTAAGGTGTTCGTTATTGACAGCAATCGTTCTTTTGCCACCGGCAATCAATAAGAACCCCGACACATCTTGATCAAGATCTTTTTTTATAACGTCTGCCTGAAGAAATTCAGCCACTCTTTCAACATCAACCGCTGGCTCTTCGATTTCTAATGTTTTCAATACGTCGTCAACACGCTTTCTTATTTGTGCCACTGTAAATGACATGTTTACTCCTATGCAGCAACCAGATTTCGAATAATTTTCAATTGCAAATATGCAATGTTGCTACGCGCGTTTTTTTAGCGCCTCAATGAATTGGGCGGTCTTGGGTGATACCTTTAGTGATTTCTTACCGACTACAACATCTTCACCGCTCCAAGCTGACTTCTCCACCTCTGCAAGCTGAGGCAAGAGTTCAGTGATCTCCAATTCTAATTTGGCACATATTTCATACAGCACATTCAACGGCGCGCGTTGTGCGCCACGCTCAATGTTAGTGATTGAAGTGCGTTCCAGGCCAAGAGAATCTGCAAGTTGGGCTTGACTGATGAATGAATCAGAAGACTCGCGTCTTTCACGAATACGCTGACCTATCAGTTGGTACAACCTATCCGCATTGATAGCAGACATATAGCACGCTCCTCACGTTCTGCTGGCACTAAAAAATACAGTAAATTCATAGCCATGTCAATATAATTAACATCGGCAACCTCTGTAGCCTTCTTGAGAAATATTATTTATCCATTTAAAACAACAATATAACATGTCAGTCAAATTCACGTAGATTCATACTTGCTGTTGGGCAAGATTCCATATATTATCTGGCAGTAATAGAAATCTTGAATAGAGCCTGCCGCCTGGCGGCAGTTTTACCACAAAGGATAGTAAAGGAGGGTCGATGATGATGACGCAGCGCTAAAAAGCAAAAGGCAAACCCGAGAGCTTGCCTTTTGGAGGAAGAGCATTCGCTACTCCCTGCGTGAGAACTAAGAGTATCGGCCGTCCTCCCTCCTTAGTCAAGCTCCTCGGTTCATATACACGGCTATCCCGTGTTGTTTCATTGTATGAACTGGAGGACATATTATGTCTTTACCAACTGTTAGTATTACTATTTCTTCAGAAACATTTGATGTTGAAGCTGGCTTGGTTGCAGGGAGTGATTTAATCAACCTTGCAACTCTTACCGGCAACCAGCAACTTCTCCTCGACCGGAAAGACGGGATTGATATCCCAGTTCTTCCTACTGATCTGATCATTATTGATGGCGGAGAGGCATTTTCGGTCGGGGATGGCGATCCACCCATCGAAGAAAATCCCTGCCTTCGTAAACCTATCCATTTCTTCTTCAATGGGAAAAAAATGACCGGAGGTGATGCTCTCAAGCTTGCAAAACTCACCGGTAGTGAGCTGGCTGCCTTGGATCCCGACCGGCAAGATGGCGATGGCCTATTTGCGGATTTGGCTGGCCTTGCTGATGAACCGATTAAGCCTGATAGCCGGATCATTATTCAGGATAAGGACCGATTCATCACAACGCCCTGTGGGAACGTCGGCGATTCACCGTCTATTCCTGCACCACTCGCAAGCCATTTCCGTGAGGTAACGGATATCTATCCTGGCGCAACACTGTCCTATCATGGCTCTCAGCGTTTGCTGGTCGTTCCTAAAGTACCTTTGCCGGACCACTGGTCAAAACCGTCAACCGACCTCCTGGTAGTAATTCCTGACGGGTACCCTATGGCAGCCTTGGACATGTTCTATGTCGGTCCCGAAATCAACCTCAATAATGGAAAGACTCCAGGCGGTTCGGATATTCGGGAAGTCTATCTCGACCGAACCTGGCAGCGTTTTTCATGGCATTACCAGAAACCGTGGAACCCGTCACGTTGCTCTCTGGCATCTCACCTTCATTTCTGCATGGCCCGTTTGGCCATGGCTGCATAAGGAGGGATCACAGTGAACTATCGCCTGAAACTCTTGCTCTCACATTTCGAGCAGATGCAGGCGTGTTTGTTGTCAAACACAGCAGTGGAACAAGGATGTTTCCTGCTGTGCTCGACCGCTGTCACGTCTGATACCACTATTATCCTCATCAACGAAGTAATCCCAATCACTGCGGATGATCTGCTCATCCAAAAGGATGATCTGTTGTCGGTAACACCTCAGGCCATGCTACGCATTACTCGACTGGCTCAGAAGAATAATTGCTCAATCTGCATGGTGCATACTCATCCGATGGCTGGCGGTCCGGTCGACTTTTCTTATGCAGATGACCTTGGGAACAGTCGGTCCTTCATGTTCTTTAATCGGATGCTCCCTGATGCGCTGAATTCTTGCCTTGTTTGGGACGGCCAAATGAAGCATGTAGCTGGTCGTGTATACCCATCTCAGAATTCGAGTACATGGACGGTAATCGAAGATATCGAAATCACTGGATATCCGAAAAGGGTACGATCCACTCCAAATGGTAAACGCCCGGCAGCCACGCAATATCCAGATAGGTTTGATCGCCAAGTTTCGATCCTTGGTAAAGCAGGACAAGATTCTCTTGGTCAGCGGCATATCGTTATCATTGGTGCCGGAGGTATCGGGTCGAATATTGCAGTTATCCTCGCACACTCTGGTGTCGGCAAACTCACAATTGTCGATTATGACATCATTGATGAAACTAATCTTCCTCGGGTCATTGGTTCTACTCAGGAGGATGTTCTGAATAAAGTTCCCAAAGTTGATATCATCAAGCGGTATATTTCGGCTGTCGCAGCAGACTGTAATATTGTAACTTGCCAATACCCCGTAGAAGACCCGTGTCTGCAACAACTACTAACAGATGCTGATGCAATTGTCTGTGCAACGGACAGCACGCGCAGTCGAGCGCTATTAAACCAGCTCTGCCAGCAATACTACATCCCACTTCTCGATCTTGGTGTTCAGTTTAAAGCCAACCCGGAATCCGGGAAGCTCGTCAATGAGATTGGCAAGGTCAATCTCGTACTCCCCGGCACGCCTTGTCTGGTATGTACCGGACATATTGACCCAGAGCGACTGCGCATCGAAGGTTTAACTGACCATCAGCGAGAAGCTCTTGAGCGTGATGACTATATCCAGGGTATTGATGAACCTGAACCGTCGATGATGCCGTACAACATGGAAGTGGCAGCACGTGGAGCACAGCTGCTTATCGCACAGTTAACTGGATTGAGTACAGTCGAGACTAATCAATATGAGCGTTTCGCATTTCTTGGGTTAGCGGGCAGACCGCATTTCAAGAATGTCAGAAAGGCATCAGATCCATGGTGTATCTTTTGTAGCTCAAGTTCTGAATATCTTGGCACAGGGGATCCGTGGCTACCCCTGATTCAGCATTTGAAATGTGAAAATAACCGTAATGTTGTCTGATTAGTGATAACTGGCAAGCTAGTAGTGTCTGCGAGGGTATCAAGTAATCGAATACAGTCTTGATGCCTTCGCAGCCTTATTCAGGTCGATTACCCATATCCATGTTAGCTAGCACCCGAGCAATGCTGGCATCAAATGCGCGCTTGAACTCCGGGTCTTGCGCATAACGCTTATACAAATCCAACTCGCGTTTTTGCTCTTTGGAGACGGCCTGCGCAATAAGTTTTTCCAACGCAATCTGCCTGTTCTGAACATCCTGATTATAGGCGACTTGGCTTTGGTAATTGGGACTGTTAATGACATGGCTGGCAATATTGATGAACTTGACCCGTTGCTCTTCAGGGGTTGCTTCCCATCCAGCAAACCAGCGCTGATTGAATACCTGGATTATTTCATCCAAAGGATCTTTCTGTTCTCCATCGCCATGGACACATCTCACATTAGGGTTTTGTGAATCCACTTCAGAGGCAGATGAGTCCAATCTGATACTGACGCCAATCTTCTTACGCTCTAGGCCATATGACGACAAATCGACACTATTCAATAGCACATCCAGCGCAGCTTTTTCCTTATCCTTGATCTTGAGTTTGGGTATCAGGAATCTCAGAAACCAATGTAGCTTTTCCCATTCCAACATCTCATAAGGCATGATGCTGGCAAGCTGGGCATAGATCTTTACAAACTGCTTGGCCTTGACTTTAAAGTCGGCCTTCTCATCGTCCCCTAACTCCAGTTATTGCTCAAACCACACGGCACAGGTATCGATGATAGGGCTGAACTTTTCAGCATCAGCATTGCTGAAATATAGCTTGTTAAATTCTTCCACTTCCGGCCAGTCGTAGACACCTACCTCGTCGAGATTCTCCTTGGTGTCGTGCAATACATCGACATCTGTCGCCTTCGAAAGTGAGGTAGCTGCACTCACTCAGGCAGCAGACCGGAAAAAGGGAGGTAAAAAGAAGTAGTCAATTAGGCTATTTCAGCGAGTGGCTGACTTAGGTCAGTCACTCATTTTTATTGAATGGTCAAGTATTGCGATCGCCTCTGATGCCTGCATATCCTTGCTCTCGGTGTCGGCTAGTTTTGCGGTATGCACTTTCACACTGTCACTTTCAGGCAGTAGAACGTCTACAGATAGATAGTTACAAGCTTTGAGATCTCGATTAATTCAATGACAGGCATTTTTAACTGGCTCCTTGTAAAGAAACCGCTTCCCACCGGCACTACGAATGTGGGCCTTACACAAAGAAGTTTATATCGCTTGCTCCAGTAGTTGACCATGCTGCTTCAACCAAGCCCTGGCTTTTTCTGTTGATGGTGCCTGAGCTCTGACAATATTCCAGAATCGTGGCGTGTGGTTAGCTTCAATCAAATGCGCTAATTCATGTACGACCACATAGTCAATAACCGACATCGGTGCTTTAATTAGGCGCCAGTTGAAGTTGAGGTTGTTATTGACAGAACATGACCCCCAACTGAACTGACTATCTACAATGCTGGCCGTTTTGTAATCAACACCGAGCAGACATGCATAATGCCTCACTCGGGGGAGAATCTTATCTTCAGCTCGGCTCATATACCAACTTACGAACGCATCAAAACCCTTGTTGGCAGTTCCAGGTGGTACAAGAAACCTGTGCTCAAACTCAATCTCGCCAGAGACCGTATCTGTAATCTGGATGCGATAGTTCCGCCCCAGATACATCGCTGACTCGCCGTTGACCAATTCTTTTCCCGGTGGGTGTGGTATATCGACATATTTCTGTGCATGATGTATTTTTTCAAATATCCACTGCCGCTTACTCTCAACCACCTGGTTGACCTTTTCTTCAGAAACACCAGTAGGTGCGTGTACAACAACACGCTTATCTCTCTCAACAGTAATTGTGAGCTTCCTGCGCTTGGAAGAGCGAACAATGGAATAAGATTGGCCCATCTAACTCATAGGCTCCACGAATCAAAGGACACGACAATTCCCTCGGAGAATACTAGTTCAGCCTCATGTGTTGGTTCTATATCTTCTTCACTCACAGGCCAAGGAACATCCCATGGATCCCATACCGGAAAACTGAGTTTCAATGTCCCTGAAAAATCGATTTTCAAATCATCGTATATAAAGTATCGATGCTCATGCAACATTTCTTCAAACCGCATCCCTTGACTATCATGAACCTCCATGGGTTCATAGATTTGACGCACTTCTCTACGAGCACCAAATGGAATTAAATTTTTATCTTCTTCTGCCAGATCCACTTCGACCTTGAACAAATAAAACTGGTTCTTGAAAACCAAATAATGATCAATTCGTCCCGCCCAATTCGCCGTTGACTGGAAATGCGTTTCAAAACCCAAAGCCTTATTATCCGGAATCGCGTCAAAAGACCCGTCCCACTCTTCAATACTCCATAAGCGTCCATCTATCGTACAGGTATCCGGGATTTGCTCAGTCATCTCTTTTCTCTTTCATGATGCATACCGAATCACATCGTGATTTTTCTTAGCAATCTCCATAATCCGAGAAATCAAATGTAACCGTTTTTTCACAACATCCGGTAATTCTGCAAATTCAGGTTGCAGCAACGTCTTTTGCAGCTCCGCCTTTAGCCTGTTGCGTGCTGGGATACTTTCCCAGAACCCAGCCAGTTTAAGCTCACGTTCCACAATATTAAAGATCTGTTGTGTAAGATCTACCAGCTGAGCGATCTGATCCTCGTCTAACTCACTGCCATCAAAAATTTCACGTCGGAACATACGGAAAAAGGGCATCTGCTTCTTACGGTGCAGCCCATAGGTTGGCTCCTTGCTGGCACTGCGTATACGCTCACGAAGCTTCTCCAGCTCTTCGTAGATTTTCTGCCAGTTATCCTGGAAGTCCTCAAAGATCTTGGCTAGCGCTTCAGCGAATGAGGCTTGAAGATCGGGATCGTCGTCAAGATCCACATCCAGATGGTGGCGAATAGCGTGCTCTATTTCCGCTGCCTTGGTCTTGGTGCGTTTGTGCTTTCCAACCTGACTCTCAAAGTCCTCATCAAGGATAGAGATCGGTGCCACTTTCACATCGATTCCCTTTGATTCCAGATATTCATCCGTCAGAGCACGTAGCTTCGGAGGGACCCCTTTCATGCTGAGCCGATCATCCCGGAAATGCTTGCCTGCCAATATGTTGATCTCGGCCAGCGCGTTAAAATCCGACATGAAATCCAGCGCTTCCTTTGCTGGGAACACCAGGTTCAGGCTACGGGTAAACTTCTTGAAGAGGCTCATAAACCCAAAGCGCAAGTCTTCGTCGTAGAAAAGATCGAAAAAGGCATCGTGGTCTGTCAGATCCGCCAACCCATGCTGTTTGAGCAGTTCCATAATCTCTTGGTGATTGGCTTGCAGTTCCCGCAGTTCATCTTCAGGGAAACTCAGCGCGTCGATTACTTCCTTTTGCTCACGCTCGTCGTAACTATCGACGGCCTTCTTCAGATGACGTCCAATACCCACATAGTCAACGACAAACCCTTTATCTTTGCTGGCATCCCCAACCCGATTTACGCGTGCAATCGCCTGCAACAGATTATGGGCTACGACTACTTTGTCCAGATACATCACTTGCTCTACCGGTGCATCGAACCCAGTCAGCAACATATTGTTGACCACCACGATCCCAAGATTTCCATCGAGCCCCTCATCCTCGCTACTAAAGGCCATCTTGAACCGACTAACACTTGTCTCATGGCGAGATTTGTCACCGTATAGCTTCAGGTGCGGCAGGTCATTGTGACCCGAGGAGATAATCACATCTGTCTCCAACCGCTTGAGCTGCTCCAGATCCAGCTTGAGAGGGTTTGACTGTTCCAGCGTCTCAATGGCATCAGCCAAAGCCAGGCAGAGATAGGTGCGGTAACGCACTGCTGCTTCGCGGGAGGTCGCCACTACCTGCGCCTTGAACCCGTTGGGGAAGACATGTTCAAGGTAGTGCGCCATCATATCTTTGGCCTTGGCCGCAATAGTTGGTTCCGCCTCAAGGTAGGCATCGCGGGAACCGTACCCTAGGATCTCCAGCCGCTCTTCCAGTTTGTAATCACTAAAGACATCGGCAAAGGCTTCATCCATCGCCTTTTGGTCGCTTACCTCGGCGTTATGAGTACGCCCCTCGTAGACGATCTCCAGTGTTACTCCGTCCTCTATGGACTGGCGCATGGTGTATTTGTCGATGTAATCCCCAAACACACGCTCAGTCTTGTCGATAGGGGTGCCTGTATATCCGATGCGGGCGGCATTGGGGATGCCCTTGTCGAGATTGGCTCCCAGCATCGCGTACTGCGAGCGATGCGCCTCGTCGGTCATCACCAGGATGTTGGGGCTTGGGTTGAGCTGCGGGAAGCTCTCGGCCAGGTCGGTTTCCCGAAATTTGTGAATCATCGCCATCACCAAATCTGACGAGTCTGAACGCAACAGATCCTTGAGCTTGTTAATGCTATCCGCCACCTTTACGGTAAAGCCGATACTCTGGCTAGTCTCGGCCAGTTGCTGTTCCAACTGGGTGCGATCGGTAACAAATACCACCTTCCACTGCTGCAACGCAGTGTGGCGGTACATAGCCCGTACCATAAACATCATGGTCAGGGACTTGCCGGAACCCTGAGTGTGCCAGATGATACCGCTGCGTTCGCGTGGAGTATTGCCTTCCAACAGTCGCTGCACTGCTAGCTTGACCGCACGGAACTGCTGGTAGCGTCCCACGATCTTGATGGTCTCGCCCTTGTCACTGGTAGAGAACAGGGTGAAGTTGCGCACGATCTCCAGTAGATTGAGTGGATCGCACATACCTGCCACCAGCCGCTGCTGGTCGTTGGCTGTTCCTGTCCCGTGATCGAGTTCATCCACAGTGTGCGGAAAGGGATCGGCCCATCGGTAAAAATGCTTCTCATTATGGGTGGAAATGGTGCCGAATTTAGCCTGCTGGCGGCAGGTGGCAACGACGAACTGATTATAGAAAAAGAGCGGCGCGCTGCCCTCACCCTTGGCCCCGCGTTGCTCGCTGTAGCGCAGCATCTGGTCGATGGCCTCGGCAATCGGTTCTTTCACCTTGGGCGATTTGCACTCGATCACCACCAGCGGCAGGCCATTCACAAACAGCACGATGTCGGGAATGATATGGTGTTCAGTGCCGAGGATGCGTACCTTGAACTGGCAAACGGCGATAAAGCGGTTGTTGTTGGTAGGCTCCTTTTCGAAATCGACAAAACGCACTGTCGGGCTCTTCTCGCCGGTTTGCCGGTTCTCACTCACGCTGGTGTTCTCCAGCAATAATTCCAGCAAGTGGCGGTTATTTTCGATCAAGCTGTTCGTGGGAAAGCTGGCAGTGACCTGTTTGATCACCTCTTCCACCTGGTCCATCTCTAGCCAAGGGTTAATTACCTGTAATTGCTCCCGTAGCACCGGCAACATTGCCACCTCGGTGAAGTTTTCACGGAAGCTCTCGGAGGTCGACTGTTTGTTGTCTAGATCCAGCACCTCCCATCCCAGCCCGGCCAGTTGATTCAGTAACGGCTTCTCGACGTGGTTGCGCTCGTCGAGTTTGATGTGAGGCGGAGTCTTGTCGATATGGCTCATGGGGCGATCCTTGCGGGTTAATGGGCCCCGGCTTCCAGTAGCGGGGTGACGCGCTTTTCACCGGTGAGGAGATCTTGCATGAGGGCAGTTTTGAGAGAGTGGAATTTGCTGAGCTGCTTATGGTATTCATCAAGAGTTTCCTGCTGTTTCTCCAGAATTTGTACCGTTCTCTCTAATTCATCCTCCTCTAAGCGCGGAATCGAAATGGATTGGATCTTAGCTTTTGTAAGATGAAGCTGACCTGCACCGCCTTCTATTTCTGTCCTCAGAACTGGTAAATAACTCTGCAAGAAATAGTAGACATAGGTTTTTAAATTTTTCGGTGCAAATTTAAAATTATAAATATGCTGATTCATCAGTGCATCGGGACCAGAGTAACGAATACAATCAATGGATGATGCAACTCCAGCCCAGCTAAACAGTACGTCACCTTCTCGAATAATCCAACTGGTTTTCACTTTTCCATCATAGTGCCAATATGGAAAATCGGGCTTATGTAAATTAGATATACGAACAACACGCCAACCATGTTCTGAAAGCTCATGATTCTTAAATGCGTATCCGGACAAGAAAACCGCGAGTTTCCCCAGGTTACTAGGCTCCCATTCCACCGGAATCCGGCCCAGCGGGGAGTCTTTGAATTTGTGGGTCGCTTCGGAGCGGAGGTTGCCGTGTTCATCGATGCCTCGGTTGAGCAGGTCTTGCATCAAGCCTGTCTTGATTCGCTGCTGCTTGGCAAGCAACACCTCAGTCTGCTCAATTACCCGATCCACCGTCGAAAGCACCTCAGCGATTATCGTTTGTTCGGGTTTTGCAGACGGATACTCAAACTCTATCTTCTTGAGCTTGCCCTTATTTAAGGTTACACCCTTGATTGCCTGATCAACACCCTGTAGTAGATCCCACTGCTGAAGCCCCTGAAACAGAAAATCAAGATCGAGTTCATCAGAACACAGGGCCGCAATCGCTTCATTGGTGTATAGAGGTGCACCAGCAAATGCTACCTTCCCAATCGTCAGTTTGAAACTTAGCAGTACCGTTCCTGTCTCTTGGCGTTTTACATTCGAATGTTTGATCCCAGCTTCAGTAATTTGCTCTGCGGTATCCGTGACGACCCTAGTGTTCAAATCCTTGATGGATACCCAAAGGTTTCCACTTTCTTTCGACTCATCCCAGTACTCAGGTACATTGCGCGAGGGAGTACCACCGATTTCTATAGAACATAGTTCGCCGAGGTGGCCTGTCTTCCATCCTTCCACGGCACTCATCCCAAATACTCCAAGCCTTCCAGAAACTCATCCAGCACCTTCAAGGTCTCACTCCGCGCCCGCTCCAGCTCCCGGCTCGATACCGCGTATTTATCCCAAAGATTCTCTACCGCCGCGATCAGGGCCCGCTTCTCGGTATTGAGATATCGATTCAGTTCGGTGTTAGCGATGTCGAAAAGCTTCTTCAGAATGAGCCGCTTGGCCTCCTCTTCAGTTAGTTGCCCACCGATCTCAGCCAGCAGTGCATCTGTCTTAGTCAGCCGCGCCTCAAGTGCGGCCTTGTCCTTGTTCAGGGCATTTATCGTTTTCTTGTCGGCTTTATTGGCCGGGTCGAGTCCTGCCAGTTGCGCGGCCACCTGTCGCAATAGCTCCTGGCTTTCGGCTTTGTACTCCTCACCACCTAGACGCTTGAGTTGCAGCTTGTGGGCCAGCTCGTCGGTCTTGGCCTTCAGTTCGGCCTTGGTCTCTTTGATACGTTTTTCCAGCACCTTGATGGCCGTGTCCTGTGCTTGCAGGGCAGCAAGCTCCTTCCTAGCTGATTCACCCACACTGCCTTTGAGGTCGTCGGCCAGTGCCTTGAGCGTCTTTTTGATCACAGCGGCAGTCACTTTTTCATCCTCATCTGACTCATAAGCCGCAACCTCCTGAGCGGCCTCCACCCTCTCGGCCAGTTCACTCTGTGCCTCGCTGTTGCTGGCCTCCAGCACCTCGATCTCATCGGCCTCAGCCTGAAAGAACTCGGCAACCAGATGGTCGTCTGGAATCAGACTGTGGTGCCAACCGGTGGCAACGATAGTCTTGAGGTCGTAGCGGATCTGCTGCCACCAGTTGACGAACACCCCGGCGGATTGGAATTCATCTAACACTTTCAGGGGGATGAGCTTCAACTTCAGTGTATTGAGCAGTTCTAGGCGCACCTCTGGCATCTTCTTGCCGTCCCGTAATCGGGCAAAATCATCACGTGCGACCGCCCACCACTCTTTGAGAGCGTCGTGGTGGGTGGTGAGAGTCTGTTGCAGGTTTGGGTCGGCTTCCAGTTGAGTCTTGATCATAGCCTTAGTTTCGATGACCGGCCGGAAGACAACATAGCCTTCTCGGTCCGCTTGAAACAGGCTAGCGCTATCAACGCCAAACTTTACAAAAACAGTCGCTTTGACTTGAACCTCGGACTCGGGGATACCTCCGATCAAATGGGCCTGCACGTCTTCGGGTTCCTGCTCGGGCGTGTTGTCCACATAGCGGCGGATGTTGAGGTTGTAGTCGTGCGCTTCGACGATCTCGCTCTTGGCCACCAAGCGGCTGTACTTGGGGATCTCACGCTTGTGGGTAAAAGTAAAGTCGATCTTTTCGATGTCTTCGGGGCGCAGTTTGTTCTGGTTTTTGCCCTCGGAAAATTCACGGTCGGCGTTGATGAAGAGCACCTTGTCGCGCAGCTTATCGGGCTTGCTCTTGTTGCAAACGAGCACACAAGCGGGGATTCCGGTGCCGTAGAACAAGCCGGGCGGCAAGCTGATGATTGCCTCGATCACGTCGTCTTTGATGAAGATCTCGCGGATCAGTTTCTCTTTGCCCCCACGAAACAGCACGCCGTGGGGCATGACGGTAGCCATGTGGCCGTTGGGCTTGAGGCTGGCCAGCATGTGTTGCACGAACATCAGATCGGCCTTTTTGCCGGTTTCTGGGCACCACTCACGAAAGCGGTTGGTGAAGCTCATGTTGGCCCGGCTGTAGTTCTGCGAAAACGGAGGGTTGGCCAGCACGCGGTCAAATTTTCGGATCTGGCCATTTTCCAGAATTTGGGGGTCTTCCAGAGTATCGCCGTTTTCGATGGTGAAGCGGGTGATATTGTGGAGGATCATGTTCATGTTGCAGATCGACCAGACGGTGCCGTTGGAGTCCTGGCCGTAGAGGGCAAGGTCGTTGGCATCTTGTCCTTGCTCTTCGACGTACTGATGGGCCTGGATCAGAAAGCCACCAGAACCAGCAGTCGGGTCATAAATTTCGTTGCCCACCTCCGGCTTGGTGAGCTGAACCAACAAACGCACCACCTCGGCGGGAGTATAGAACTCACCGCCTTTTTTTCCCGCGCTGTCGGCGAAGTATTTGATCAGGTATTCGTAGGCCGCACCAAGCAAATCCGGGAACTCGAAGTTGTCGTTGACCAGCACGAATTGTGGCTGGTTGAAATGATCCAGCAAATCTTTCCACTTCTGATCCGGAATCTTGGTCTTTCCCTTGACGGCGTTGAAGTCGATGTTGTTCTTCAGCACCCCGGCAAGAGCGTCGTTCTCGTCCTCCACAGCGGCAATGGCCTTGTTGAGCATGTTGCCGATGTCATGTTTGAGGTGCTTGATCGGCGGCACCTCGTTGCCGTCCGCATCGATCCAAGGCTCATTCCAGCGGGCGCGTGGTGGCACGAAGAAGGTCTCACCGAATGAGGTCTTATCCTCCAGTAATTCCTGAAGTAGTTCAGGCTTGTCGATATGAGCAAAATCATGTTTGCGCAGCTGCTCTCGCTTGCGGTCGAACTCGTCCGACAGACGCTTGAGAAATAGCATACCGAAGATGAATTCCTTGAATTCAGAGGCATCCATCTTGCCGCGCAGGATATCAGCGGCCTTGAACAGAAAGGATTCGAGCTGGGCAAGGGTGATTTTTTCAGTATTCAAAACTCAGTCCTTCGTCAAACAACAACCTGGGCAGGAGGATCGTATACGATTGGCAGAGATCGCCAAAATCTTGTAATTTCCCGGAAGGTCAATAGGTTAGCAGGGATTACCACCGCATAACAAGGATGTGGGGTGTAGAGCAGCTAGGGATTGAGATCTCAAGGCAGTCCTTGCCTTTTGGAACACAAATTAATATCCAAGCACCAATTAGTAGCTGGCATTAGGTGAGAACTTTATTACCTAGGTAAAGACTTTATTACCCAGGTAAGGACTTTATTTTCCCCGCACAGGGGTTATGAACCCTGGGGGGGATTATTCTACGGTCACTGATTTGGCCAGGTTTCTTGGCTGATCGACATCGGTCCCCTTGAGAACCGCTACATGGTAGGACAACAACTGCAGGGGCACGGTG